>Ga0066861_10000883_pt1 | contig 10080 bp, 8 predicted proteins | sample ETN02SmetaG_3_FD_66434 | JGI IMG/M metagenome (GOLD analysis project Ga0066861, IMG submission 66434) | Marine microbial and viral communities from oxygen minimum zone, Eastern Pacific Ocean - ETNP2014F10-02SV257 | ecosystem: Environmental > Aquatic > Marine > Oceanic ... | reverse complement strand
ATGCATGCTGCAGCATCAAAAGCTGTGTCTGCAGCATCTTTCGGAACCGGTATTAAGTTCGCATCTGGAGCTGATCCCGTAGGAACCGTGATGTATCCTCCAACTTCAATGATGCGATCTAGTGGAGATCGATCGACAACTAGATCCTTAATAACTGGGAAGGAAGCAGCTTGCCAAGGTTCCACGATGATCGTGTCGCCGTCACTGAACTTTCGCATGTGCAACTGGCATGTCGCAGTAGCCTTTTCAGGTCCGTGAGCCTGTCCGTTGATCATGCACCCGCATGTACCACAAATCCCTTCACGGCAATCACTGGCAATTTCTACTGGCTCTTCACCGTCGTTAATGAGATTTTCATTTAAGACGTCAAACATTTCAAGAAACGACATGTCTGGACTTATCTCGTTTACCTCGTACGTTTCAAAACGTCCTGTTTCATCAGGTCCATTTTGGCGCCATACTTTTAAGGTTAATGTCATTGTATTTTCCATGGCGTTCTCCTACTTGTATGACCTTTGTGTCAACGGGACATTATCAAAGGTCAACTCTTCCTTATGCCTTACGGCTGAATCGGAAGTTCCTCCCCATTCCCACGCAGCGACGTGAGCGTAGCTTTCGTCGTCACGCAATGCTTCGCCTTCAGGCGTTTGACTTTCAGTTCGGAAATGGCCACCACATGATTCGTTACGTTCAAGCGCATCTCGAGCTTTAAGTTCTGCTAACTCAAAGAAGTCAGCAACCCTACCAACCTTTTCAAGCGAGGTATTGAGGTTATCGGCTGTGCCAAGAACCCTGACGTCTTTTTCAAACTCTTCACGTAGAGAAGGAATTTCTGACAGAGCCTTTTCTAGACCATTCTTATCTCTTTCCATCCCAATGAAATTCCAAACTAGTTTGCCTAATTCTCTATGGAACCAGTCAACAGAACGGGTTCCATTGACGGAAAGCCATTTTTGCGTGCGTTCTGCGACGTCGTTCACTACAGTTGCGCATGCTGGATCATTCTCATCAAGTGGGCTTTCTCCTAAGAGAGGGGCGAGGTAATTTCCTATTGTGTATGGAAGAACGAAGTACCCATCTGCAAGTCCCTGCATTAACGCTGAGGCTCCTAGTCGGTTAGCCCCGTGGTCTGAGAAGTTTGCTTCACCTACCACGAACAGGCCAGGTACGTTACTCATTAGCTCGTAATCAACCCAAAGACCACCCATTGTGTAGTGTGTCGCAGGGTATATTCTCATTGGTGATTGGTATGGGTCTTCGCCTGTGATTCGTTCGTACATTTGGAACAGGTTTCCGTATCGTGCGCGAATAGCGTCCTCACCATCTCGCTTAATAGCGTCTGCGAAATCGAGGTAAACACCATTTTTGAGCGGCCCTACTCCAAGTCCTTGATCAACTACTGTTTTAGCGTTTCTTGATGCCACATCTCGTGGAACAAGGTTTCCGAAAGCAGGATACTTTTCTTCTAGGTAGTAGTAGCGTTGATCTTCAGGTATGTCCGATACCAGTCGAGCTTCATCGTGGCTCTTAGGAACCCATATCCGGCCATCATTTCTTAAAGATTCCGACATCAACGTTAATTTTGATTGAAATTCATCACTCGCAGGTATGCAGGTGGGGTGAATTTGTGTGTAACAAGGGTTCGCGAATAAAGCTCCACGTCGATGAGCTCTCCATCCAGCTGTGACGTTACAAGCCATTGCATTGGTGGATAAGTAGTAAACGTTTCCGTATCCGCCTGTAGCGAGAACTACTGCATGTGCGGTGTGGCTTCGTACGTCTCCTGTTATTAAGTCTCTAACAACTATTCCTCGTGCGGCTCCATCATGCACGATAAGGTCCAACATCTCTGTTCGCGTATGCATTTCGACAGAACCAGCCCCTACCTGCCTCATCAGGGCGGAGTAGGCACCAAGAAGTAACTGCTGTCCCGTTTGTCCTCGGGCGTAGAATGTTCGACTTACCTGAGCTCCACCGAAGGACCGGTTATCTAGAAGGCCTCCATATTCGCGAGCAAATGGGACCCCTTGTCCAACGCACTGGTCAATGATATTTAGAGATACTTCAGCAAGTCTGTGAACATTGGCTTCTCGACTTCTATAGTCGCCACCTTTAACTGTGTCGTAGAACAATCGATAGACAGAGTCACCATCATTTTGGTAATTTTTAGCACCATTGATTCCGCCCTGTGCAGCGATACTATGTGCTCTTCTTGGGCTGTCGTGATATGTGAAGGCTTTAACTTTGTAACCTAACTCGCCGAGTGTCGCCGCTGCAGAAGCACCTGCTAAGCCGGTTCCGACAACAATAACTTCGAACTTCCTCTTATTGGCCGGATTTACAAGTTTCATGTCGAATTTATGGCTGGACCATTTGTCTGCAATTGGACCTTCGGGGATTTTGGAATTAATTTCACCAATCATTCTTTCGCCTCCTTTTCAGCTTCGTATGCCGTGATACCACATGGAGCTTCGCAGTTATCTTGATCAATTAACCCAGCGGTAACTGCTATCGGGAAGCTAAGGTTTCCGATCAAAATAATTCCTGCTAGCCCTTTGGCAATTGAGCGACGTGCTTTATTAATTTTCGGACTGTTAATTCCAAGGCTTTGGAAAAGGCTCCAAGTTCCATGGTAGATATGTATCGCTAGTGCAATGTTTGCTACTACGTAGATGAGTGCGACACCAATGTTGCCCATTGAGACAACAATGTTGTTGTATGGATCTCCTAGAACCCAATCTTTACTAAACCATCCCCACGTTAGGTCAGCCAAGTGGAAGAAAAGGTAGAGGAGGACGATAGGTCCAGTCCAACGCATTGTGCGGCTGGCATAGTTAGCAGCGACGAAATCTTGCGACGATGCATATTTCTTGTTGCCATCTGTAAAATTTGACCTGGTATTTGATTTCCGACTTATTTCTTTCAGTGAGTAGGCCGAATGGACATGCACAGCAAAGGCGGCGATAAGCAAAAGGCGCACACCCCATAGAAGCCAAGTTCTTGGAATAATGTCTGTTCCGAGGTTTCTCAGCGTTTCGGCATATTCGTGAATCTCTAATGGACCTTCGTAGAGGTGAAGGTTGCCGATCATGTGCGTCATGACAAAGCCGAGCAGAACGACACCACTTACGGCCATGGCCCATTTTCTTCCTACTGCACTTTGATAAATGTTCAAAGGAAATGGAAGTTGCTTTTGCTTTTTACGAATAGGATCGGGCCCTTTTCGTATTGTTGTTTGCGCCATTGCGTCTGCGCCTCCTGGCATGTGCTTTTTCGTTTTTCCCTATACTGACCGTACCGCCAGACAGGATTTATGGGCTAACTGTGTGACCCTTTTTACATCTCAAAAATTCAGTCTACTTTCCCCACGACAGAAACGATGGAACTAGTCTTTCCTTATGCCTGAACAAAATTTTGATCCAACACATCGTTGGTTTGACCTTTGTTACAGAAACCATATTCAGATCAATGAGGCTGTATCAATGTGTAACGCACTAATTGATGCGTACAATGAGCCACACCGTCATTACCACACGATGAATCATGTGTATTCCTGTCTCAATTTATTGGATGGTTTGCCAGTTACCGGAGAAATCAGAGACACGCTTGAATTTGCAACATGGTTCCATGACCTGATTTATGACGCTGTATCTCAAACAAATGAGCAGGAAAGCGCAACTCTTGCATTTGACTGGTTAGAGAACCGCAATGTTTCATATGCGCAGGAAGTCAAAAGAATGATTGAATTATCAGCTGATTATGTCAGCGCGCAACTAACTAATGAAACGGAAAAAATATTTCACGATCTGGATTTAGCAATTCTCGGATCTCCTAAAGTCACTTATCAGGAATATGCAACCAACATCCGAAAAGAATACCAACACATGCCTGATGAAGAATTTAATGCAGGACGAGCGTCATTCATTACCAAGATTATGGAAAAAGAGACAATCTTTCAGACTGAAGCCTTTCATGACTTGTTTGAAGAAACTGCCCGCGAGAACATGCGTGACGAATTAGAACAACTGGCACAAAAATAAAAAAGGAAGCATCTCCGATGCGGTCCTGTTACCAATAATCAGCTACGGTTCAAGCATGAAGCAAGCTCAGACCTTGGGAAGACTGCGGAAGTCAGGATGGTTATCACGAACCGTCAAAGAAGAGATCCGCCAGAATGCAATTAAAAGAATTCAACAAGGAGAAGAGCTTTTCCCTGGTGTGCTGGGATACGAGAATACAGTCATACCGCAACTGGAAAATGCTTTACTAGCCGGACATGATTTCATTTTCTTAGGAGAACGAGGTCAAGCGAAAACACGCATGATTCGAGGACTCACTGATCTTCTAGATGAATGGATGCCAATTATTGCCGGTTCGGAAATTAATGATGATCCTTATAACCCAGTGTCAAAATACGCAATTGACCTCGTTAACGAAAAGAAAGATGCAACGCCTATTGAATGGGTGCACAGAAGCGAAAGGTTTGGAGAGAAGCTCGCAACTCCTGATACTGCAATAGCTGACCTTATAGGGGAAGTTGACCCTATTAAGGTCGCAGAAGGACGTTACCTTTCCGACGAATTAACTTTGCATTATGGATTGGTTCCAAGAACCAATCGTGGCATTTTCGCTATCAATGAACTGCCAGACTTATCAGAACGGATACAAGTTGGATTACTTAATGTTCTTGAGGAAAGAGATGTGCAAGTTCGCGGTTACAAAATTCGGTTGCCTCTAGATATTCTTCTCGTAGCATCTGCGAACCCTGAAGACTACACAAACCGAGGACGAATCATAACCCCGCTCAAAGATCGTTTCGGTAGTCAACTGCGGACCCATTATCCATTCGAAGTAGAACTCGAGAAAGAAATTGCTATTCAAGAAGCTGAAATATTCTCACAAACAGACGTAGCTGTCTCTGTCCCAGAATTTATGTCAATGATTGTGGCGACCGTGACGCATGCAGCAAGAGAAAGCTCGCACATCAATCAACGATCGGGTGTTTCTGTCCGCGTCACCGTTGCAAACTATGAAGCGCTCATCGCCGGTGCAGTTCGAAGGACTTTATTAAGTAATGAAACTGAAGTTATCCCCCGTATAAGTGACCTGAGTGCTCTGATTGCATCAACTGCGGGGAAAATAGAAGTTGAGTCACTAGACGACGGGCGCGAAATCGAAATTATTCAATACCTGATCAAGCAATCCATCCTCGACATATTTAAAGCCACCGCCGACCAAACACTCTGCGCAGATGTCCTCAAAGCCTTCACTGACGGGGCTGTAATCAATGCAGGTGACGATATCCCCTCGGAGACCTACCTGCAATGGTTAAAAGATATCCCAGCTTTTACCCCAGTTCTTGAAAGTATTGGCTTAACTCAAGATGACCTCCGAAATCCATCAGTTGTCGCTAGTGGAATTGAATTTATCCTCGAAGGCCTTCATCTCAGCAAACTACTTAATAAAGAAGCAATGGGAGATTCAGGCGTCTATCGCGCACGCGCCTGAAACCAATGGAGTCAGTGCTCGCCATAGATATAGGCGGTACGAAAATTGACGTAGGTCTAGTAACCTTTGAGGGCCAAATCATCAGCCGTGACAGGATCCTCACGCTAGAGGGAAGTAAAGGGTCTCTCTATAAGAGAATTCTAGAAGTCGCACATCAGGAAGTTGAAAAGGCAGATTCCAAGCCAAAAGCGATTGGAATTGGCTGTGGAGGTCCTGGCAAAGATGCATACAATCTCGTCTCACCACTCAACATTGCGCAATGGAGAGATTTCCCGCTGCGCCAAAACATTGAAAACGACATCGGAATTCAAGCATTTATAGATAATGATGCGAAAGCACTTGCGTTGGCGGAGGGATGGTTAGGAGCTGCTAAAAACGCTACGAATTTCATAGCTATGGTCGTATCCACCGGGATCGGAGGCGGAATAGTTCTCAACGGAAACCTATTAGAAGGTGCTGAAGGAAATGCGGGACATATCGGTCATGTATTCGTTCAACATGACACTGGAGAAGACGCGCTGGGTGTAGTCGGACTTCTTGAAGGAGCAGCTTCAGGATCAGGTATTGCAAGACGCTATGGGATAGAGCCCTACAACGTGTCCCAACAAGTACGACAAGAAACCGGAATTCTTGTAGGAAGGGCTATTGCTTCCGTTGCAAACCTTCTTGACTTGCAACTCGCTGTGGTTTCAGGGTCTGTAGCGTTCGGATTTGGAAATGATTTCTTTGATGCCGCTCAAAAAACAATTAATGAGCTAACAAAAATTGAACACTCGAGTGGGACACTTGTGACACCAGGTGCTTTAGGCGAAGAAGGCCCATTGATCGGAGCAGCAGCGGTTGCCTTACGCAAAATGGGAAAAGAAATTTTAACCAAACCCTAGGCTGTCATTCGGCTCTTTTATCTCGGAGGAAAGCTTCCAGTTCAGCAGCTAAATCATCTCCAGAGGGCATTATTTCGCTCTCATCAACACGCTTTTCAAGCTCTTCAATATAACTAGACATTTCTGGATCATTAGTCACAGCAGTATGGATACGTTGTCTCCAATCATCTGCAGCTTTATTTAATTCAGCATGAAAAGTTTCGACTCCTGTTACCAACTCGAGTCGTGAAAGAAGGGACCTGGTAGCTTCCGGATTTGGAGGTCCAGGAACATAATGGGGCACTGAGACACGAAGAGATATTATCGGGATACCTTCTTTGTCAAGGTGGTCATGGAGTACTCCAACAAGTCCAGTTGGCCCCTCGTACGAAGGCTTGCCAAGCCCAAGCCGGTCAGCAATCAATGAATTAGCTGCGCTTCCGACTACACCTAAAGGTCTAGTATGAGGAGCCATACCTGCCATCGCTCCAATCGTTATAACCATCTCCACATCCATGAGTCGAGCTACCTCAGTAAGCGACTCTGAGAATGTTTTCCAACGTAAATGTGGTTCTATCCCAGACAACAAAAGTAAATCATGGTTGCCGGAAGGGCATTGAGCGCTCCATATTGTATTTGATGGCCATTCAATCTCACGACCATGCTCGCCTAAACGAACATTAGGTCGTTCTTCTTGAAAATTAAAAAATGATTCAGGGTCGATTTCTGCGACGATCGATGCATCATGTTTGGCTATAAGAAGATCCACTCCGGCAGTAGCGGCTTCAGCAGCATCAAATAGGCCTTTAAGAGCTACCACAAGAATTGGTCGGTTCATTTCCCTTCTATCAATCCATTTCAGCTCTTCCATATACTGAGCCTTACACAAAAAGAGATATAAGAAAGAACCGAACTAAGATATTTGAAAAGTATCGCTGAATCTATTCACATAGCATCTCAGCAAGGTAAAACTGCAAAATTATGGAAACGAACGTTCAATCAAACATAGTAATCGCTGGAACATCCCATCTCACGAAGAGGCCCCAGGAGACGCCACGTAATGTCATTGAACTTATGTGCGAAGCTACACAAAAAGCTGCTGAGGATGCCGGCAATGACGCAATACTGTCGGTCGTTGACCAAATCGTTGTTCCTCAAGGCACATGGTCCATAAGTAATCCCGGAGGTCTTATCGCACAACATTTAGGTATACGTGCGAAAAGCATTACATATAACGTAGGGATACTTCAAAGCTCTCTTATTAAGCGAGCAATAGAAGACGTCAGCGCATCCAAATCTCGTTGCACCCTTATCGTAGGAGGCGAGGCAAAGAATTATGAGCGAAACGCTTCAGAATCGGTCAATACTGTACCAATTCTCTCAGATAGCAGAAAGCAAGAATCTCTTGAGTTCATTCAACCCTCTGAGCTTCCGATTTCACGATACGAAATAGACATGGGGTTAATCAGGGCACCAGACCAATACGCTCTCATTGAAAACTCTTACGCAAACGCACACAAATTCACGCGTGAAAGCCACCAAGAGTTAATAAATAAAGAGTGGCAAGAAATGGCAAGAATAGCTGATTCAATTCCATCTTCATGGGTCCGCAACGCTCTCGATCACCTCAAGGAGAATGGTTGGGGACGTGCCATCGCAACACCGTATATGTTGCATCACGTCACTCAATGGAATGTGAATCAAGCATCAGCAATCCTTATCACAACAGAAGATATCGCAGAAACCTACTCAAACGACTCAGACAGGTTCATCTTCCCTAGTGCACTCATCGAATCAAACGCAGTAACTCCCCTAACGGAGAGAAGTCAACTCCATGAATGCAATGGGCTTCATCAAATAAAGAACGAGTACGTTCGGCTAACAGGAAAGAACCTATCTGAAAGTCAATTTCATGAATTTTACAGTTGCTTCCCCATAGCAGTTAGGCTCCAACGAGAAGCATTCGAGTTAGGTAAACGGCCCGGCACCATTACTGGCGGTATGACTTTTGCGGGAGGCCCATATAACAATTTTATGCTGCAGGGACTGTCTCAGTTAACCAAACAAATTCGAGAGAGCCAGACAACTGGAGTCATCACTTCAGTCTCCGGCATGCTAACCAAGCAAGGACTTATTTCATTATCTGCCCAAAAACCACTTTCAGGAATCTATCTCAGCGATATTTCCCATAAAACTAGATCAGGACCTGACACAATGCAGATAAAGCCTGATATGTGCGGAAATACAAAAGTTGTCTCATCAACTGTGTCATATAGTGCAGGTACTCCACAGGTTTATGCATTAGCTGAGAACCAAGAAAAACAACGCCGACTTCTCGTCTCTGATTCAGATACTGTCATCGAAGAGTTCCTGAAAAGCCACAAGATTGGAGACACAATCCATATAAGTCAAGAAGGTTCTATTAATCTCTGAGCGCTATCGGTGGGGGTGGGCCGTTGAAAGCCCACCCCCTAAAGCGGTGGCAGTTTTCCAGGAGACGAACGTGCCCACTGTGGTCCTTAAATCGCATAAAGTGGTGGATGCCCAACACATTTCTGTTTCTATGTGACTTCTAGCTAAATACGTTTAAATGTGTAAAACTCAAAAAGAAATGACCAGAATTTCTAGGAGCATAAATGCAGTTAAAGAACCTCGTTGACCCAAAATCAACAGTAGTTGTAACTATGGAGGTGCAAGAGGGAATCATTGGTGAATCTTCTGCCTTTACTGATTTGCATCAAGCTGCAGTTTCCTCAGGTGTCTTATCAAAGGGCCCAAAACTCTGTCAGGCAGCTCGTCGTATGGGGATACCGGTCATTCACGCAACTGCGGTCAACAGAAACGATTCCCGTGGCACAGTTACAAATTGCAGAATGCTTGCAGCTTCAAAGGAGATGCATGGACAAGGGTCTGGAATTATTGAAGGCACAGAAGGCGCTCAACTAGTTACTGAGTTTGGCCCTGAACCAGAGGACATTATCATTTCGCGATTGCATGGTTTAACTCCGTTTACGTCAACCTCTCTTGACCAAACAATACGTAACTTAGGTTCAAGTACTGTGATTCCAGTCGGTGTGTCAATCAATATTGGAATCTTAGGGCTCGTTCTTTCAGCAGTTGATTTGGGATACCAAGTAGTTATCCCTACTGATGCTGTTGCTGGAGTCCCGATTGAGTATGGGGAAAAGATTCTTGAGGGAACCTTGTCGTTGTTGTCGACACTTACAACAACCGAAGAAATTATCTCAAATTGGGAATAAGAAAACGTAAAGAGCCGGACCCGAAGGCCCGGCTCTTTGATTCGTTCAGTTGAACGGTTTCAGCTTTAGCTGACGAATGAACGTCGGCGTGTGCTCAGAACAATCATGGCTCCACCAGCGAGCACTGCTGCTCCGATGATAGCGATCATTGCTGATTCTGAACCTGAGTTAGGAAGGATTGGAGCTCCTACACCAACACAGTATCCTCCACCTTGTTCTTGGAAACCGGCACCAGCACCAATACCAATACACATTCCTTCTGCAGGAATATCAAAGGTAGCAGTAATTGCTAGGTTCCCATCTCCATCAGCAGCACCGATATTCAGTTGAGTTGCATCACATGCGCCAGCACCTTCTGAGATTAATTGCTCATAGGTGGTAACTCCAGGACAAGGAACAGCAACAACTGCTCCAGCAATCCACCCTGTACCAGTGAGGTTAAACTCATA
>Ga0066861_10000882_pt1 | contig 10082 bp, 5 predicted proteins | sample ETN02SmetaG_3_FD_66434 | JGI IMG/M metagenome (GOLD analysis project Ga0066861, IMG submission 66434) | Marine microbial and viral communities from oxygen minimum zone, Eastern Pacific Ocean - ETNP2014F10-02SV257 | ecosystem: Environmental > Aquatic > Marine > Oceanic ... | reverse complement strand
GTCGAGCGGTACGAGTCGCTCGCCGACGACCCAGACACGCCGCCGTTTCACTACGGGAGTCACTATTCGTCGTCGCCAATCGTGCTGTTCTTTCTGTTGCGAATGGAACCGTACACCAAGCTCGCGAGAGCTTTGCAGGGTGATCGTTTCGATCGCGCGGATCGTTTGTTTCACTCCATCGCCGAGACGTACACCGCGTGCAACGAATCCTCCGCCGACGTAAAAGAACTCATCCCAGAGTTTTATTATTCGTCAGAGTTCCTCGCGAATAGTAACTCTTTAAAACTAGGGAAGCGACAAGACGGACACGCGATCGACGACGTGGTTCTTCCTCCGTGGGCGAAGGGTTCGAGACATGAATTTACGCGCGTCATGCGCGCGGCGCTCGAATCAGACCACGTGAGCGCAAACTTGCATAAATGGATCGATTTGATCTTCGGACACGCACAGCGCGGACAAACGGCGGTGGACCGTTTCAACGTGTTTTACTACCTCACGTACGAAGGAGCGGTGGACATGGACGCGTTAGAGGATAAGGAACAGCGGAACGCCATCGAGACGCAAATCGTCAACTTTGGCCAAACGCCAACGCAGATTTTCAGACACGCGCATCCACCTCGCATGCGTCGACACCCGACCGATACTGTGGTGTCGTTGTCGCCGGAATCGCTGAAGTTGGCGTCGGATGTCGGCGCTGGTAGCCGAACGCCGCAGGCTCTCGGTACGCAGAGCGTCGTGGGTGTGTCCGTATTCGGCTCGCGGGCGATGATCATGAATGGTGGACGAGACATCTCTGCGTACAGAATCCATCCCGCCCACGAAAAACAAGCGGGCGGCGATGAAGCCAAGTTCGCATTCACTCTCGAAAGCGAAGCGTCTTTGAGACTTGCGGGTGAATTCGACGTGGGCGTCGATTCGCTTGCGCTCGCGCAAAGCCTCGACTTTGCGCTTCACGGAAAAGTTCTGCTCAGTGTCGGACACTGGGATCGCAGCATGCGCCTGTACGACATTGAGGAACGGCGTGAAATCCAGTGTGTAAGCACGCATCGCGACGTGACGACGTGCGTCGCTGTGTGTGAGTGGACAGGTTACCGAACGTGGGACGAATACGGCAAACAGACGCGCCAAGTCGTCGTGGTCACCGGCAGTCGTGATACGACGCTCGCTATTTGGGAGTTGAAATTCCCACAAAGCGGCTGGAGATTCAGTAAAGGCACGCGTGGCTTCGAAGTCGAACCCAAAATGATCTGTTTCGGTCACGACGAGGCTGTCACGTGCGTCGCCGTGAGCGCGTCGCTTGGATTGATTGCGAGCGGTAGCGCCGACGGAACACTCATTCTACACGACATCAGAGATGGACGCATCGTTCGAGCGCTCGAACGCACTCCACGGGGATTCGTACCCTCGTCGATCGCGTTTCTCTCCACGTCATCTCTCGTCGTGTGCGCGTGCAACGTCGCTGGCGCGCTTTCCGTGCACGACGTCAACGGCGCGACGCTGGCGAAAATAGCCAATCGCCACGAAGCGTTCGACACCGTGTGCGTCACGCGCGACGAGAGACACGTGCTCATCGGCAATCTTCGAGGAGATATCACCGCGCGCGCGTCTCACGACCTCTCCGTTCGCGCGCAGATCAACGTCTCCAACGTCGGCGTCGCCTCCATACAAACCGTCGGTCGCGACGAGTGCTTACTCGTGGGATTACTCGACGGCCGATTATGTCTTTGGTCTCCCACGCTCACCTAGATTTTACACAACACTTTGTAACATACCGCATCGTACGCGTCGCGTCGGTCGTCCCACTCTTCGTCCCCGACGCGGCGTCTTCCCGCTCGGCTCGCGTAGCGGCGCCGTCCTCCACCCAGTCCCGAGCGCGCGCACCACACCACATCGCGCCTCCCCTCCGTCGACGCCGACGCGAATCGTCATGGCGAAGAAGCCCGCTCGAACGAACAATAAGAAGAAGAAGGTGGCGCCGACGAACCGAGCGACGACGCGCGCGGCGCTCGCGAAGACGCCCACCGGGGGAAAGAAATCGGCACCAACGGCCTCGACGAAGACGGCGAACGGGAAGGCCGCGCCTCGGACGCCCAGGACGCCCAAGACCCCCAAGACGGTCTCGAACGGTGGCGTCAAGAAACCTCGATCGAGCGCGAAGAAGTCCGGGACGAAGCGCACGACGCCGAAGAAGCCGATGAACACGACGGGGTACATCATGAATCAGCGAAAGTACGGCGCCCAGCCGAAGACGCCGCGTCCGTTGTCGTCGATGAAGAGCCCTCGATTGGAGTCGATCGCGACGGCGACTATGAAACCACCGGCGAGTGGAATCGACATGTTTGGAAGCATGATCGGGGCGGTGTCGCCGTCGGCGGTGGTGAAGGAAGAGAAGGGGACGGATGCGATGTCGTCGGAAGTCATCAAGTTGTGTTCAATCGTCACGGAACAGGCGAAGACAATCGAGCGACTCGAGTCGGAACTGAATAACGTGAGGGCTCAGTTGCAAGCGCGCATGGTGGCGCCCGTGCCGACGTTGAGGCGTGTACCTTCGACGACGTCCGAGATCGCGGCGCGCATCGCCGGTCTCTTCAAGAGGGACAAGTAACCGTCCGCGTTCTAGATCTCGCGTGTATAGTTTCAATATTCATACATTGTACTAGTACATTTCAAATCGCTACTGTGTCGTCGTGATCGTCGCTATTGACGCAGCCGGTGCGTTAGAACGTCATGTACTTGCGCAAAATCGCACGCGCCAAACCGTTTGCGTTCGATTTGCGATAGATGAGTGACAAGTTATACGCAGCTTCGCGCGCGAGATTCACGGACGGACGGATACCATCGCCCTCACCGACCGGAGTCTCTAAACACTTTTCATAAAGCGGACGCGCGAGGTGTGACCAGCCGAGATGGTGGAAACCTCTCGCTAAATTGTACAGGCCTTCCTGAGGGTGCGCAGAATTCAACTCAGCAGAGCGCTCTAAAAGAACGATCGCTCGAAGGGCCAACGCGTGACGCTGGTGTTCATTTGAGTTTCTGGTCGTCATGTGAAGCAAAGAGATCGCCGCTGATAGGCACACTTCTTGGTCGTTCGGCGCGAATGCCAACGCGGTGAGAAAGTTGTGCATGGCGATGGACCACTTTTTGTTCCACGAGTGAACGTGCCCAGAAGCCATGAGTGTTATGACGTGCTTACGCGCTTGTTCGTCCACGCTATTGGCGACCAATCGTTTGGCGAGTTTTGACGTCCCGACACTCAACGCTCGCGGGTAGTTCACCGCCATTTGCATCAGCATGTTCCACACAGTCACCGAAGTCGGGAACACTTCAAGAATGCTTCTACAATTACTCGCTGCTTCAGAAAAATCACACACCTCGTAAGCTATGAGAGCTTTCAAATAGCGCAGTGATGCTGTTTGTTCTCGCGTGAGGACGCTCCCCGCGGAGAATGAAAGTGCGTCATTCACAATTTTTTCAGAGTCCTCGAATTTCCCGAGTCGTAGCGCCACCTCCGCACCACTGATGATGCTCGCGAAAACATCGTCGTCGGATATCCGTACGTTATCATCAACAAAATCTTCGCCTGCTTTACCAGTACGCTGGAGTTTACGCAGCGATCTCTTTTCAATCAAATCTGCCATCAGCTTCAACGCGGACGGAATGAGAACCATGAGTTCGTCTTTGGTTAACAACTTTCGTTGTAAAGCCGTGACGCGCAAAAATATACCATAGTTTTGAACTTCCACTTCATCTAAATTCGAAATGAGTGAAGATGCTCGACGCGCGCACTCCTCATCATCCTGAACGTTCGAGAGGGCATCGGCAAGCGATACCGCTACGAAGACATCGCTGGGATGCTTGTCGTGTAGAGACTCATAGAACTCAATCACACCCTGATTTCCCTTTGACTGTTGAATGCACGTCTCGATTCGTTGCCATATATCAATATTATCGTATTCCTCCACAGTGAGCAGTTCTCGAAACAAAACCTCTGCTTTGGAGGGTAAACCAACTTCCATCATCGTGTTTCCACCGTCGAAAAACAGGTCGTCAAACTCGTTTACGTCGTGTCCCAAGAGTTCAAATATTAGTTTCAAGCCTTCGTCGGTGCGCCCTTCGTAAAGTAGACACTGGCCTAGTTTCACAGAGATATCCAAAGGGATTTTTCCAGCCTCCGCTCTTTCAACGATATTCGCGTGCGCCTTGTCCACTATCGCGAGAACCTCAGCGTACTTGTGAGATTCCATCTTCAGCTCGATCAAGATATTCACGACCGTGGCATCGACATGCTCGAGATGTTTTTCCAGCATCAGCTCGAGTGCGTATTCGGCTCGGTCGCGCATGGCGACAGCGTAGTACGACTTGGCGAGCATCACCGACGCTTCCCGCAACAAGTCCCCGTTGAGCAGAGGCAAATCATCTCTGAGCACCCACTCCAGTTGTTCGATCGCCTTCTTCGTATCTCCCAACTCACGATACAGCGTCGCTTGATCCATTTTATTTTCATAATTGTGTGGATCCGCTCTGGAAGCTTTCGATAGACAATGCAACGCGTACTCTTTCTTGTTCAAGTTGACAGCCATGGTCGCCATGCGATACCACATCGAGGGATCCACGCGCCGCTTTACCGCCGTGGCCAGCGAATAACAGTCTAAAGCCTTTTCTAAGTTGTTCGTTTCCTCGTACACGAGCGCCAGCTGCTCGTACGGTTCGCTCGAGTTCGGTATTTTCACCACGGCGGCGTGTAGTTTGTTCACGGCCTCCGCGAACTCGCCTCTAGCGTACAGTATCGTCGCCTCGCTCATCAACTCATCCGCCTCCAACGTGTGCTTCGATCGCGCCGTCTTCCTCTTCCGACTCCTTCGACGTCGTTTACCCACGTCACCGGCTTCACCCATGCGAAGAAACGCCGCCATGGTCGGATTGCGCTTCGCCGCCTCCAAGTCCTCCAACATCTCTCGCGCCTCTTGACGACTCGTCGCGGCGTTCTCTCGCGACGTCGAGCGCTCGTACGCGACCACGGTCTCCGCGAGGCGACCGGCTCTCAACAGCTCCAACCCATCGAAATCGCGGTCCTCCTCCGAGACGCTCTCCTCGTCCTCCTCCGATTCCTCGCTCGCCGATTCGGATTCGTCTTCGACCTCGCGCGCGCGGGCCGAGCTGTGCACGCGCAATCGTCGCGGCTTATCGACGGTCTCGGTCTCTTCCTGGTCCTCGCCCGAGTCGACCGACATGACGCCGCGAGCGCGAAGATGACGACGGGAATGGCGCCGAGGCGTAACTGTCCCGAAAAGTCGCGAAAAGGGGCTGCCGCCGAATTGCTAATAGTCGCGTTTGTTTTACAATGTATGAACGCAAATCCAAGTTTTGTTGGATACGATATTGTCGTTGTTCGTAGATGTGATGCGTGCAAGTGTGCGTTGTACGCTCATCTCGCCGCGTTGAGGTATTGGCGATACTGTTCTCGTCGTCGTTCTTCAATCTTTTCCTGTCCGCGACGACGGTACTCTTTAAGTTCTTTGCACTTTGGCACCGGACAGTTGTCGTCCATGCACTGTTTGGAGTGAATCTGCAACAATGTCCACGTTTTGCGGCAGAGCGGGCAACCACCGGCCGTCTTAATCTGGCACGTAAAGGCGTGGTTGAGAAGTTGCTTAATCTTGGCGCAGTTCGAGTTATCGCATGGGTTCTTTCTGCATGTGACGGCGTGCAGCAAAAGCTCCATGGTACGATCGATTTGCGCCTGTCGACTTTGTCTCTCAGCCTCAGAGATGGCGGAGCGATCGCCGACGGTGCGACCTTGCCGCATGAGTGGATGCTGGTGACCGACGCGCACGCGGCAGGTGTCGCAAATGTCGAAGTCAGGGCACGTCTCGCAGCGCCACCCCTTGCCCGGCTCGAGCTCTCGCGAGCACACGTTGCACGAAGCAACGAACGCCGGCTCGGACGGATTGTTGAGGTGATACAACACCATCATGGTGGTGTGCTTCGCGCGACGAAGCGAGTCAAATTGGAAATGATTCCCTTGGCACAAAGACAAGAAGGCTTGACGCGTGTCAAAGAATTCGCTCTCCATCTTTTCCTCGCTCTCCTCTTCCTCCTTGATGGGTTCAGGAATGTCTTCACACTTTTCGCACTCGAGCGCGCGACCGGCGTATCGCTTTTCGTGTTCGGGAAGCGCGTCTTCGACGCCTTTGCAATCCTCGCACAAAACCAACGGCGTACCCTCCGTGGCATAATATCGGTTGGCGCCGGCGATCGTCTTTCGGCAACTCAAACACTGGTGAGCCAAGTGCGCGAGGATGAAATCGTTTCGCATGTTGCTGATCGTCGTCCCGAGCCTCTTCATGAGCTCTTTGTTGAGTTTTGCGTCCGGTGCGATGGTTCCGCTCTTCGCCTTCGCGGCTTTTCTCGCGCTAATCTTGACGTTGGACGCCTTCGTCTTCGCCTCGAGCTTCTTCGCCTCTTCGAGCTCCTTGTTGATGGACGTGATCCAATCCTCCGCGATACCGGAAAAGTAGTCACCATCAAAGTACGGATACTCGGTCGCGCAACGGATGTCATGATTTTGATTGCCGAGTCTGAATTCATCGTAGACGTTCGATGTCGACATGACGATGCCACGCTTTTGGGCGGATCGGAGCATTTTGAGATACCATTCGCGCAGCTTATCAGCCTTCGGCGTCTTCTGAACCTTAGGGTGACAGTAGAGAATGTAATCGTCCCCTTGGAACGGCGGGCACGCCCAGATGAAACACGAGGTGAAACCGCGCTTCTTCGCGTAGTCCAGGTACGCAATCAAGATGTTGTGATAGACATACGTGCGGAGCGCACAGTTTTCGCCGGTGGCCACGGTGACGTTATCTGGACGGAAATACTTGACGGAATCCAGGTAGGACAGGTAGATTCGTCGGCGGTTCGGTTCGGGACAATCACCGTCGTACTCTTGAACATAAATAGCCATCAAGCACACGTCCACGGCATCCAGATTTTGGAAGAGAAGAATGACGCGCGAGCGATACGGAAAGTGTGCGGGAATGCCGTCGTCTTTGAACGCTGCAAGGTATTGCGGCTTGGTGTCCACTTGCTTCATCGTCTGCGACACGACTCGAATCGTGAGACCCTCCGCAGTCGGTACGTTTTCTACGGGCACGCCGAGCTGCTTCGCGCGCTCTTCGCGTTCGGCGGCGAGAGTCTCCTGAAGGTGCTCCTCCAAAAACGTCGACATCTTTGTCTTCGGAAGCTCGTTCGCTGGTTGCTGGGAAGACGGACGTTCGAGAGTGACTTTGCGATCTCCCTTGTCCAACTGTGAGAGAATACAGTTCGGACACGTGAATGGTGCTGAACCACCCTCGTTCTTTCGGCCGTTGAACAAGACACAGATTTGGTGGTACCAGTCTTCACAGTAATCGCACTGCACCCAAGGTTCCTCCAAATCATCGTCGTTCTTCTTCTTGACGAGCTGTTGCTTCGGGAATTGCTGCCCTTCAACGTTGACATAACCTTGAATCGCGTTGTAACAAGGGTTACACCACGCATCTCTTCGAACTTCGCCCACGACGCTAGGCACGTGGTGGAACACCTGTCCTCGCTTGATGCGTGAGCAACAACTGTAACAGTACAACGGCGGCGGTTCAAACGTCAACCTCTCAACGCCGCATGCCTTGCACGAACTCTCGGTCGCTTTCGCAACCGCGCGCTCGGCTTCCTTTTGGAGTTGACGAGCGCTCGGTTGACCTTGACCTTGAATCTTTTCCTTATCCGCCAACCGCAAAGAGGCGAGGTGCGTACGAATCTCCTCCGGCGTGAAACACTCCATCAGCGACGTTCCTTCTCCGCCCGGTTTGCGCTCCTTGCTAAGACCACTCGTGCCCTTCACCATGAGTTGACCGCGCGTCGGATCATCGTCGAGCTTCATGCGCTTGTTGCCATGCGCCATTTGCATTTGAGCGTGTTGTCGTTGCTTGAGCATGGCATTGCGAACAGGGCCGCACACCGGACAGCCGGCATCCTTGCACGACTGGTGATGCTTCAACAACTCGCGCGACGCAATGCAACGCGGGTAGTTGCATGACGAAAGCGTACACTTCAACACGTGCTCCCAAAGTTGCTTCGCGACGTGGCAGTTGGGCGTGTACGGGCATTCTCCGACAGCTGCTTGGCACTTGCTTGCGTGACGCAAGAAGAGAAGCCATCGTTGCTGCTTGACGATGTACGCCTTTCGCAAGTCAGCGTCATTGATGTCCCGCCAGTTCGCCACATTGATGCCAGCCTGTTGGCGCCCTCTCATCGATGCTTGTTGTTGCGCCATCATCTGCTGCTGCGCCATCATCTGTTGCTGCGCCTTGAGCTCGGCGGCTTGCTGCGCCTTGGTCAACTTTTTCGCCTTCGCCGGCGCCTTCGCTCCTCCCTTCCCACCCGAGCCTCCCTTTGCAGCCGGCGCCTTCGCCGCCGGCGCCATCCCAGTCCCCATCATCGCGTTGTTACCGACCCCCGGTGTCGGAATCATCGTTCCAGGCGGCACGCCGGCCATCATCTGGGACGATCCACCCATGTATTGTCCTTGCGCCGCCGCCGCGCCTCGCAAAATGGGCGCTCCATTCGGCAACATTCTATTACCAGCCATCATCATCTGTTGCTGCTGCTGGTGTTGTTGTTGCTGAACGTGCGGCATATTCCCACCTACTCCCGAAAACAACGCTCCCATTTGCTGCCGCGACGCTGTGCTCGCGGCTCCCCCACGTCCCTGCTGCATACCTTGGCGCTGAATCATGATGCGAGCGACGGCTTGAAGTCTCGCTTCCAACGTCACTTGATCGCAGTATTCCTCCTGTTCCATTCAAAATAGATGCGAGTTTATATCATAGTCAGTATTCATCGCTCATAGTTCGCCGAGATCATCGCGGGGGCGCCGATTGGTCGTCGATTTCAAAGTCGGTCGAACAAACTGCGCACCTTGCTTCGCGCGCCGCGGTACACAGCCTCTTCTAATCGCAGCACAAAGTCCGGCAACTTGTGCTGCCACTCCTTCGTGAGGTCTGGCTTTCTCTGTTTGAAGATTTTCAATCTGCACGAGTAAAAAAGAGCGCGAGGTCAGCGATGAATTCCATGCATTCGAGTCGCGCGCGTTCGAGTCGCGCAAAGGAAGCCCTAAACCCCGCGACCCAAGATCGCGCGTTCTTCCGAGTTTCAGCCGTCGACGGACGCCGCACGCACATGTGTTGAATCAATTCCTTGCGCTGAGGAATGTCTTCATCCGATTGCCAGGTTCTCCATCGGTGTTGGCCGCTCGCGCCCGGACCTTTCGACCCGTTTGCGCCGCCCCTGCCCGACATCTCGCCGCGAACAGAACACCTCCTCGAGTCCTGATTCGTCGAAGAGTCCCTCCGACCTTCGCGTGCCCTTCCCCGCGCCGGTGATCTAGGCCTGGTTCTGCCGTGCGCGACGCGCAGTTCCCGGGTGTGAGCGGTGAGAGACAGCCGACGGTCACCGCGCAACCGTCCGGCGAGTCGCCTCGAGCGTCGCGCGCGCGTGCTCGCGACACTGAGGCGCGAGACCCGTCTCGGGCGTGTGAATTTCGGCGCGATCGCCCCGCGCGCGGCACTGAACCCTACTACGTAGGGTTACAACACATACCCTCGAATCCACCACACTACGACCCACGAGACCCACGACGTGGTCCCTCGTACACCCACACACCGCGCGCGATCACCACATCGGCTCGAACACCCGTCCAATACGCACGCCTCCGCCATTCTCCGCGTTTTTATGCCCACGCAGTGGGCCCCACTGGATGAAATCGAATGCTCGCGCGCGCGCGCCCGCCGTCGCCGCGCGCGTCGCGTCGCCACACCTCGACGCCCGTGTCGTCGTGCGTCGTGCGTCGCGCGCGTCCGTCAACATGTCGCTCGTCTCGTTCGTCGTCGCGCGCGGCGTTCGCGCCGTCGGTCAGCGCGTCGGCGCGGAGACGCGCGCGTCCACATCGCCATCCTCGTCGTCGTCGTCGTCGCCGTCCTCGTCGCGCGCGGTGCGTCTCGCGCGCGCAGGGGCGCGCGCGAGGCGATCGGGCGCATCCGCGCGCGCGG
>Ga0066861_10000881_pt1 | contig 10083 bp, 4 predicted proteins | sample ETN02SmetaG_3_FD_66434 | JGI IMG/M metagenome (GOLD analysis project Ga0066861, IMG submission 66434) | Marine microbial and viral communities from oxygen minimum zone, Eastern Pacific Ocean - ETNP2014F10-02SV257 | ecosystem: Environmental > Aquatic > Marine > Oceanic ... | reverse complement strand
CGTCGTCGTCGTCGTCGTCGTATTCTTCTTCTTCTTCTTCTTCTTCTCCTCCTCCTCCTTGTTTTTCACCATCGCTTCGGGCTGTGTTGGTGGTCGTTGTGATGGTGTGAGAGAGAGAGCAAAAAAAAGAGAGAGAGAGAGGCGGACGAAAAGAGAAACTTTGGAATTTTTTTTACGTCGTCGTTTCTGTTTCCCGCCAAAACTGAGAAAAAAATCGCTCGAAATCTTCCTCGTTCGACACGACCAGTTGAGAGGACAAAGAAACCAAAGGTATCCACCAATAATCGTCCGCCAAAAACAAGAAGAAAAAAGAGTTTCGTATTGTGCACGCGTGCAACACTTATACACACACTCTCAATTCAAACAGATATATAGACACATACACACACACGCGCGCGTACATACTATATTCACCATGACCTGTTCCCAAATCGCATTCGCGACGTCCGGTTCTCTCTTTAAGACGCCTTCTTCTTCGAAGAAATCCGTGGCTAGCAATCGTCCTCGTTCAAATCTTTCCTCGCCGAGAAAAAGAGGAGGAAGAGATTTGAAAATCAACGCTTTGACGCAAGATTACGATGACAATAAAGATCAATTCATGAAAATGGTCTCATCAGAGGGGAAAATGAACGCCTTAAATCCCATCTCTGCGGCCGATCAAAAGTTAACGTCCTCCTCGTCGAGCTCGGGTGCGAATAACGTCATCTCCATCGATCAATCCATTTTAAAGGTCGATCCGTACGCGAAAGACGCGTTGGATATGATTGGTTCTCGAACAAAATCGACTCCAGTGAGCTTTAGCGTTCAATACGATACGAAATGGGGTGAGAATTTGTTCGTGTTAGGATCTCACAAGAAGTTAGGCGCTTGGGACGAAGCGAAAGCGATCCCAATGCACTACAAGGAAGGCGGACACTGGAGTTGCGAGGTGGAGTTGCAACCAGGTGGAATTTTTTTCTATAAATATCTCGTGCGTTCGATGTTCGGGACGAGGTGGCAAGAGGGGGCGAATAATCTTCTCGTGTTACCAGAAGCGAACGATTTACCGAAGAACGCGACGTATTTAGTCGAGGACTGCTTTAACGGAGGCCCGACGCAGTTGACGAGAACAAACCAGACGTTGTTAGCCGCCAAGTTGATCGAGACACAAAAGGAGAAGGTGGTATACGCGAAAGAATTGTCGAAGCAACAACAAATGACAAAATCGGCGTTGGAGGAGTTGTTAATCGCGAGAGAAGAGTTGGCATCAGCACAGATGCAACTTGCCCGAGCGATCGGGGACGGCCGCTCTTACGCCGTCGACACAACTACCACAACTACGAACAACGACACTAGCAACAAGGAAGAGGAGGAGAAAAAGTCAGGCTTCTGGTCTTCGCGATAACAACGCATATTACACTATATTATATACAACTTTGCATTTACCGGCGCGGTAAAGCGAATAATACGATCTTTCCTGACAAGTAATAAGTTTAGCCAATTCATTTTTTTTAGCAAGCCCGAAAGGGAAGGGAGAGTTTGCAGTTCAAAAGATTGAAAGTTATCAAAATTGTACAATTCTTATTCTTACATCAAAATAATCTATTCATCATCTATTTCATCGTCGTCGTCGTTCATTAAAAGCTCGTCTCGAGTAACCATGCGATGGGTCCTTCTGTTCACCCTTCGATGGCTTTTTGTTTCTAGTTTCGCCTCTACTCTATCTGCCCCTCCGGCGGCTTGTTTCATTCGAACACGCGTTTCTCTTTTATATGCCGCCTCTTTCTCTTTTACCGCGAGTTTTTTCACTTCATCTAACAAATCCATATATAAGTCTAATCTTTCTTGCGTCCAGTTCGAATCATCGACTACACATCCTGGCTCGTGGACGTGCGTACAATCGGTAAACGCGCATCGTTCACCTCGCTCTTCCTCTGCTCGTTCAATCGCATTGCGAATCTCTGGGAAACACAGCGCCACATCTTTAACAACCATACTCTCTAGAGACGGATACCCAAACCCAGGCGTATCGGCGAGTAAATTACCACCTTTCATGCGAAGTAAACTAACGTGTCGAGTCGTGTGTTTCCCTCTCCCACTTCGAGACGATACTTGTTTCACCGATTGCAAATCTGCCGCTTCTAAAATTTCTCGTGCTTTTTCGTTTTCCACCGATCTCGAGCCTCTCTTTAGTTTCCCGCCGCCAGCGCCTTCTACGTCTAAATCCGTCACAAAAGTGACCGATTTCCCCTCGTCATTTTCTACCGAATCATTCCTATTGTCCTCATCGTAATCGTTGTGTTGCCGCTTCTCGACTGAAAGGGCCGATTCCAAAGCGCTTGTCGCGCGAAGTCGATTTATCAAACTCGATTTCCCAACCCCGGAAGGTCCAGCTAAAGCGACAGTTTTTCCGCTTCCTATAACGTCTACGATCTCATCGATGCCATCCCCATTCGCGACAGAGACAAACTTGGGATCGTAACCCCACTTCTGCATCTTCTCTCGCCATTCTTCTACTCTTTCTTCATCTATCAAATCCTTCTTGTTGAACACCAGATGAAATGGCACGCGCGCGTATTCAAACGCGACCAAAAATCGCGTCAACTGCTTCTCCTCCAACGGTGGCTGTGACAACGAAAACGTCAACAGCGTCACATCGACGTTTGCAATCGCTAAGTTGTTCCCACCTTCGTTCTTCCTCTTCTCAATGCCGTAAATGGTTCCGGAACGTTCCACCCAATCGATCCCAGACTTTTCAGAATCCAAAGTGACTACATCACCAACCAAAACTTTTTGCTTCATCTTCTTCAAAAGCGCTCGACAGTTACACAACAACTCGACGTTGTCTTCTTCTTCTTCTTCTTCTTCTTCTTTGATATCGATAATTTTTCCGAGTTTCTCGTTTAAGCTTTCTACGTCTTTCGTCGCTCTCGCCTCCTCGGCTCTCTTGCGGGCGGCGTCGAACTGTTCGCGCACGCGGTTCAACTCTTTCGAAGGAATGTGTCGTCGGTTCACGACGACTCGGAAATAGTTGGCTTGCGCAGTCACGACGGTACCTAAAACATTATTATTATTATTGTGACGACGATTCCTATCAGACGACGATGACAACGGTTCTTCTTCTTCTTCTTCGTCGTCGTCGATGAACGCCGATGATGCCGCTATCGCCGTTGTTCTTTGCGCTTTTACCGACGAAGACGATTTGGAAGAAGAAAACGAGCGGCGACAATTTTTGTCGAGAAGAAAAAGCGGCGTTGTTGCATTTTGACGAAATTTTTCTCCTCTTCCAAAACCACCTTTACAACATCCGCGACGGAGCGAACGAAGGAGTGACGTCATTTTATCACGATTCGTATTCGTCGCAATGAGCGACGCCTCGACGCAGAGCATGCAATAAAGAAAGGAGGAGAGAATACTTTTAAAGCATGTTCAAATCGAAAAATTTTATTTAAGGTCGAAAAAGAAGAGTATCAGTATGGTACGTTAATTTTTTCTCGTCACAAACTATGACTCTGTCTTCTTCGTCTTCTTTCCCTCCTCCATCCGCGGTGGTATCAGAATGGACGAAATGGGTTGAAGAGACTCTGTTTCATCTTAAATCTCGAGGGTTGATACGGGACGTGAAACCACTTTCAACGAGAGATTTATTTTTAGGTGAAGAGGACCACGATAAAGATGACAATAAACGCCGCGCGAATAGGAGAATAGATGATTATATGAGCAAAATTAATAATGACGATGAACCAATGGCTTCTTTCGACCCCGTGCGCGCTCGAGTGGACGAGGAGACGTACGAGAGATGGCTCAATGATACTCCATCAGAAACAATAACAGATTTTTCGACGAAAAGCAACAAATCCTTCAAAGTCGTTACGCTTTTTTCTTCGAACGATTATCTCGGATTGAGCGCGAACGATCGCGTGCGTCGAGCTTTTTCAAACGCAGCTTCGGAATTTGGTATGGGATATCGCGCATCGCAGCTCATAGCTGGATACACGGATTATCATCGAGCGCTCGAAGAGAAGTTGGCAATATTAGAACGGAAGAGCAGTTGCGTTTTGTTCCCCACGGGTTTCGCGGCGAACATGTCAGTTCTGCAAACCTTAGCAGAACGTGTATATATAAAGAGGGATAGTAATAGCAGGAATAGAAACAATGATAGTCTTGCAGATGTGCACTCAACGCAAAATGTTGAGATATTCAGCGATGCGCTCAATCACGCGTCCATCGTAGATGGATGTCGACTTGCGAAAGCGCACGTTTCAATCTTCAAACATCTAGACTATGAAGAGTTGGAGGTGAAGCTGAAAAAATCCTCAGCGAAACGCAAGATTGTCGTCACAGACGCAGTTTTCTCTATAGATGGAGACGTTGCCGATATAAAACGGTTGGGTGCTTTGAAGAAGAAATATCCGTTTTTATTGATTGTAGACGAGGCGCATTCGACACTCGTTTACGGTGAATTTGGCGGCGGACTCGCAGAAGCACAGGATGCACAAAATGATGTTGATGTTGCAATTGGGACACTATCCAAAGCAGTCGGTGCGCACGGCGGATTCGTTTGTTGTTCGCAGGAGATAAAATCAATTCTGCTTTCGAGGGGGCGAGGACAAATTTACTCGACATCGCTACCTGTGCCGATAGTTGTTGCAGCAATAGAAGCTTTGAATGTCGCGCTCGAAAGACCAGATCTTGCGAACACGTTATGGAGAAATGTTCATTATTTTCACAACCATGTCTTGCGACAAAAAAATATCAGCTGCAGGATGACTGTTAAAAAGGATAAGAATGCGTCCGAATGCGTGAAAAATGCTTTTGATATTCGAGACTCTCACATTGTACCCATATTCTGTGGCGATGAACGGACGGCTTTGCGCGTAGCGAAGCATCTTTTACTTCGCGGCTTTCACGCACCTGCGATTCGTCCGCCCACCGTTCCTGAAAACGAATGCGTTATTCGTTTGGCAATAAACGCAAAGCATACGATTGAAGATCTCGATGGGTTGGGTGATGCACTGAACGAAGCCTTTTCGTTCGGAGAATCAATAGTTACGTCCAGATTGTAGTAGTGTAGTAAATAGTTGAGATTACGAATATTATCGTACCTACGTATACGTCCTTTGTGTAGTGTAGGGAATATGAAAAAGCAGTGCCGGGTACATCATTTTCAAAAGCTCAAACGTGATTATCCAACTCACAAAAAGATTATATTTTCTAAGCTATCATTTTCCACGAGATCTTGAAACGTTCGATCCGCGTCGTGAACTTTGCACCAAATGCCGGTAGAACCATCTTCCATGACACTATTAATTGCTTCAGATCCATAACTGTCGCACACGGGACCCGCGTGGTAAATTTCAGTGTAATTAAGTTTATTCAGATAAATAAGCGCCTCGAGATTACTCGCTTCGCCGTGCAAATCACCCTTACGGTCAAAATCATTTCCTTTATGTTCGTTTTCTTGCGCTTTGCAGCTACCAGCGAGTTCTATTAAAAGCACGGTTGGACGCAGCGCAGGACTCTTAAGCAGTCTCAAACTCCCCGCTAAAGGCCGTGCTATTCTACAAGTTGCTGAAATTCGCATCGCAACGCGGCGTCTTTGACCCAATAATAGCTTACGAACACCCTCGCGTTCGCGAAAAAATAGAATATCGTCTAACGTGCTAAATGCAGTGTGCCCGCAACGATCGCGTTCTTCAACGCTTGTTGCTAATCTTGAACATGCAGTTTTTGCATCCGAAAACGAAGGGTACATGTCATCTATGTGCTCTATTAAAGCACCATAATGATTTAGCGCAATGGAACTTTTTAACATATCTGAAACCTTAGAATTTGTCGTCAGCGACGAAAACGCGAGCACTTTATGACCTCGAGCAGCCGCACAGAGCGAAAAGTATCCAACGTTGGCACCAATATCGATTAAAAGTCCTCTCTCTTCCTCCATGGGATCTCGTTCGTAAGGCGTCAGAGGAGTCCGGAGCGGGAGCTTCCTTTCTAGCACATTTATAACAGCTTCTACGCTCGTCGGCGAGGTTCGAATTCTGAGCGAAGTACCGGGTTGATATTCACCACGAATAGTGAGTTGGGCGCTCATACTTGAAACGCTAAAATCATCGTGGATAAAATCTTCAAGAAAGAAGCCGTTGCTAACATCGCTTCTATTGGACGCGTCATCATCGCTAACTAAACCGCCTACAATGACTTCAAAAGGCGGGTGAAATAAAGCGGTGACTGGATAATGCGACCTCTCGTCTTGGTGCTGCATTTCTATAAAATCGGGATCGAGCTTTACGAGCGACTCTCGATATTCCGGCAAATTTCCTATGACCGAGTGCGCAATTAAGTTTATTTTATTGAATACGCCATCTCTCCCATAAGCACCCCAATCTTTTTTCCACGAGCCTAAAAAGTAGTGCGCCACGAAAACATTTTTTTCTTCTTTCTGACTAAGTCCATCTAACGAGTCACTTTCAGAGGGATGCGTCCCAAAAGCGACTCTAGGTAACACTTTTATTGCCCAATTTTTGTCCTCGTTATCGTAATATTCCCAGTACGTGCGCATTATAGCGTCTGTGAATGCACCAGGTCCCGTTTTTTCTAAAGTGTTTCTATTCGTATTGTTCATGAACTGTACATTCGCATGTTCTCTGACGTGATCGGCCATCTCTTTCAACGCCGGATGTTCCGGGACGCCGGCGAAAACCCAGTTGGTAATTTGTCGCCTTCTTGCAAAATGCCTAGAATACGCGCGTTCGTCGGTCGCGCATTCATTTTCCCATCCTACTACCAGTGCATCCATCGGTGAAATAAACGATTCGATAGGTTTCACGCAACCTGCATCCATATCGGCGTATACGCCACCTTCACGTAAAATGACAAGAATTCTAAAAAAGTCGCTCCGTTCGACATTTTTAGGTAAATTCAGGTAGACATCGAAATACTCCGGGAATTCACGCTCAACGAAATCAGAACACGCTTTGTCATCGTAAAATTTATATTCGTACCCTGGATTCATCGCTTTCCATGTTTCTGAAATCTTCCTTAACTCGTCTGGAACTCCTTCTCGAGACCAATACGTTTGATGGATGATCCGAGGTATTCTCCTTTCCTGTACAAACCGTCGCTCCAATCTATGCTCTGTGTCTGTTTTTTCTGCTTTGAAACTAGGTCTCGCGACGATGTTGCTATATTTCTTCTTCTTATTGTTGTTGATGTTGATGGGTAAAAAAGATGACGAATACGGAGATGCGCTACGCACACGGATCTCGTTATCGCTCACTCTTGTGATTGATTTTGAACCATCGATTCCACAAAACGTCGATAGGACGAATACGATTATCAGAACAAGATATCGTCGTTTTATGATGTTCTTTCTTCTCAACGACCAAAGGGAAAACTTCGGAACGCGAAAAATGAGTCCCTTTCCGTTCAAGCATGGCACGACGATAGTATTAATTCCGCGGTGTTGCTTCTTCGAAAAATCAACCAGTGGTGAACCACCTCTTTCCACGTCCGCACTCGTTGAAGGAGTTTCATCTTCATTCTCTTTCGCTTTGTTCACGCGTTCACGCATTTTCTTGGTGCGTGCTCTACTTTGTTTCCATTTCTTTTGTCTTCGTCCTTTTCTTCACAACAGGAAGAGCTGCGTCGCTTACCCCATCATTATCCGAAAGGATGTTGATATTTTTTTGTGAGGTACCACTACCTTTTTTACCTTGTCTTCATTTATTCCACGTCTTCTCAAATGCTACTTTCCTGTTGTTTGCGCGGCGGCGTTTGCGCATCGGCCAATGTAATAGGAACAAGTGGAACGAACAAACAAACGCCACAGAAGAGAAGAGACGTGTTAATCGCTTTAAGCGGAGCATCTTTGCTTCCAAAACCTTCGTATTCTAATGCGTCTTCAAAGATATCTTCCTCTGTTCCACCCTCTACGCTCATAGATATTGGAGAACTCGGGTTGGGATGTTGGAGCTGGGGAAACTCATTCGTCTGGGGCTATGAAGAATCTATGGACGATGAATTACAGCGCGTTTTCAACTTAGCAGTGGACAGAGGAGTGCGTTTATTCGATAGCGCAGACTCATACGGTAAAGACGGACGAAGCGAACAACTTTTAGGAAAATTTATCAAAGAATACCGAGGAGAAGACGCGAAGAAGAACAATATCATTTTGGCGACGAAGTTTGCACCATATCCGTGGCGAGTGACATCAAACAGCTTCGTAAATGCGGCCAAGGAAAGTGCAAAGAGGTTTGGGAAAGAGAAGATTGATTTAGGTCAGTTACATTGGTCCACTGAAAATTACCAACCCGTACAAGAAGGAGCCCTTTGGAGTGGAATTGCAGACGCGTACGAGGAAGGGATTATCGGCGCGGTCGGCTTATCTAATTATGGTCCCAGACAATTACGAAAGATTCACAAGTACATGAGCGCACGAGGCGTCCCAATTTCTACGTTGCAGGTGCAGTATCATCTTTTATCTCGATTCCCGGAGCTGAATGGCACAAAGGAAACGTGTGATGAGTTAGGTATTAAGTTAATCGCGTATAGTCCTCTAGCGCTAGGTTTGTTGACTGGTAAATACAGTGTAGAGAATCCACCGCCTGGATTAAGAGGTCAAGCGTATAAAGGTGTGTTGCCGCCGTTGCCGACTCTTTTGGAGACGATGAGAGAGGTTGGCGATGCGCACGGGGGGAAAACGCTGCCGCAAGTCGCTCTGAATTGGTGCATTTGTAAAGACACTATTCCAATTCCAGGGGCGAAAAACGTGAAGCAGTTGGAGGATAATCTCGGTGCATTAGGATGGCGATTGAATGCAGCTGAGATTGCCGAACTGGACAAGGCTGCCGAAAAAGTAGGCGTATCGACGTCACAAAACATCTTCCAAACAGCCTAGCATAACCTACAATTTTAATAAGTTTCAATCTATTGCCTATCCTACAGCAAATCACTAATTGGTGGTCTATTAACGATTCTCTCGGCTTCCTTTGCTGTTTTTTTGAGCTGTTCGGAAACGTGCGGAGCTCGTGGTATTTGCGCTAAAAGCTCGGCAGTGCGTTTAAACACTCTCGCGATATCGCCCTCTTGCAAAGATGTATCGCCTCGAATCTGCGACCAACTCACGCCGCTAGCCCATTGTTCGAGTAAAGCGGCGAGGTCTTGCGAAAGGCTGAGCGGTGCATTGTCGATGCGAGATGCATATTGAAGATCAGCAATATCTTCGAGGTCGGGAACGAAAGAGGCTAGTATAGTGTCTAACTCTTCCGAAGGCCCGTAGTAGGCGTTAACGGCACGATTGGCGTCTGAAGACATCGCGCCGCAAACGCCGGCAAGATTAGCGACAGAGATAGTGTCAGGCAGACTGCTCAGAACGGTTCCTATCCACAGCTCGTTTTCGCCTCTGAAAGCCATACAAACTTCACCAAACGTGAGAATTTCAATTTCCTCGTCGGCGGATTCAGCTTCGGTTGTCTTTTTTACTCGCACGAGAGCGTTTCGTTGCTCTAGAATATCCACGACGCGCATGAAATCGTCCCATCCTGCGGCGGAATACTCCCGAATTCGTGATTCTAACTTGCGCGTGCGTTCGCTCAGCTTATCTGACTTTGCTCTTCTTTTCTTTTGTAACTTCATCTCTCGGCGAAGCAATCCTATGTTACTCAAATCCCCTAGATCGATCTGGATCTGCTCAATTTTCTTTCTCTGCAGTTCGAGGTAATCCGCGGTGTCCACATCTTCTTCAAAAAGAGAGAAGTCTTCGCACGTTCCTGGTAAGTTTGCAGCCGAGGCGCTCGTCTTTGCGTTTCCGTTCGCCCTGTATAACTTGCTTAAACGTCTCCAGCGAATGGATGAATTTGAGGGTGGATTTCCGCACGACTCGCGAATTTCCGAGAAAGCCATGGTTTCGTTTGCGGCGCCGATGTAACTCGTCGAGACGATTCTGTGCGCATCGAACCGATACCACATACCATCAGCACCTAGACCAGTAAATTCACCCAAAGGTGAAAGCGTTTCTTCCGGCCTTTGCGCACTGATGACAAGTACAGGAAGCGATTCTCGAAGTTTCTGTTTCTCGACGATTTCCCTTGAGACTTTCTCATC
>Ga0066861_10000877_pt1 | contig 10092 bp, 5 predicted proteins | sample ETN02SmetaG_3_FD_66434 | JGI IMG/M metagenome (GOLD analysis project Ga0066861, IMG submission 66434) | Marine microbial and viral communities from oxygen minimum zone, Eastern Pacific Ocean - ETNP2014F10-02SV257 | ecosystem: Environmental > Aquatic > Marine > Oceanic ... | reverse complement strand
AAAATCTTACCATCAAGACTTTTAGATTTTTTCTTACCTTTTGCAACTGGAACTAACTCTTTTGCACGTTTAAGAATAGATAAAATTTGTTTTTTGCTTAAATCTGAGATAGAAACTACGTGCTTCATGGGCCTCTAAAGAAGGGGGCTTTTTAAATTGGTTAATATGAAATTTAATCTTTTTCAAGATCTTTGAAAAGTGATAACATAAAAATTATTCGAACACCCTCGAAAACCTTTCCTAATGCTGTAAAAATTGCATCAACTAATAGGTAAGGGATGCTATCGTCTTCACCTACTAATCCAGCTATAGTTCCTGCTATCAAACCTATAACATAAGTATTCAAGACATACATCACAATTGAAATACCAATAACATTAAGAGCAACTCGGACAAAATTTCCGCTAACTAAATCTTTACTGTAAGTAAGTGCTGAAAAAGCACCTTTACCTCGTAAGACATAACTGAACTGCCAGAATATGAAATATATCCAAAGTATGACTCCTGGGACTATTAAGAGAATAAAACCTATGATTACAAGCAAATAATACAATATTGCAGTAACTACAAACATTGGAAGCATCTCCATTCCATCCTTCATAGCTTGAATTGGAGGGATTTTTTCACCGCGTATGGAGGAAGCTATTACTCTAATAGTTGCAATCCAAGCTATTCCTCCAATTATAGCTCCAATTAATGCTATAATTATCAGTTTTATAATTTCACTTAGAAGATCATCTAAAAATCCGATACCAGTAATACCTTCAGCTAGGTCTGGAATAAACATTGATAAAAGAGGAACTAAAAATTCAACTACTAAAAAAACTGGAACGACAATCGTTGCTATGGCAGGTAAATGAAGCAAGAAAAATTTAAAGGATTCGCCTAACAGAGGGAAAAATCCTTTCTCCTTTGGTTCAAAAATTGGAGGCAATTCCTCTTCCATCTCAATTACTTCTTCTTCATCACTCATAAACCAGTATAGCCATACGTCTTAAAAAATTGAACTCAAGGTTATTAATATGAAAAAAGTGTTTTAGAGGGGGGCACTAATGCGAGTTACCATTAATGCCGGAAATTCAAATCTTAGATGAACACACAATTAACCAAATTGCCGCTGGTGAAGTAATTGAAAGGCCTGCATCTGTTGTTAAAGAATTAGTTGAAAATTCCTTAGATGCTGGAGCTAAAAATATATGGATTAGAATTGAAGAAGGGGGAACTTCTCTAATTGTTGTTAGAGATGATGGAAGAGGGATGGATCGTGTGGATGCTGAACGCGCTTTCAAAAAACATGCTACTTCAAAAATTAGAAACTTTGATGATTTACAGACTGTAAATACCTCAGGATTTCGTGGAGAAGCATTGCCATCTATTGCATCTATTTCAAGATTAAGATTATCTACTTGTACAAAGGGAGAGGAGGTAGGTACTCGAATTACTATAGAAGGTGAAAATGAACCTGAAATTGAAGATTTAGCAACTCCTCAGGGCACTAAAATTGAAGTTGCAGATCTGTTTTTCAATACTCCTGTCCGATCCAAATATCTAAAAAGAATATCAACTGAACTTCAACATATTGTTAAAATTGTTACTATAGAAGCCATCAGAAGACCTGATGTTTCATTTAATCTGGAACACGGAGAAAGAAAAATTATTGATGCTCCAGAATCTGATTTGAAAACAAGAATAGGTGTACTTTTAGGGAATGATGCTGCAAAAGAATTGATTGAAATTAAAGGAGATAGTGAAGATTTCCAAATAAGAGGATTTTTGACAAAGCCCGCAATCTCGCGAAGAACGACTTCAGGACTTTATTTACACATAAATGGAAGGCCTGTACAAGCTCGTAACGTTTGTTATTCTATCAAAGGTGCATATGGAAGTTTGCTGCATGACGGGCATTTTCCATTAGGTGCACTCTTCATAGAAATACCAAAAAATGATGTTGACGTGAATGTTCATCCTGCAAAGACTATTGTTAGAATTGCAAAAGAAGAAGTAGTGAACAAAAAAATTAGAGTTGTAATCAATGAAACGCTAGCTGAGCATGCACTAATTGCACATGTAGACCTTAGTGATTCTAAGACTACATTTAACAGCATTACAACTGCCAATAAAGCAAAACCAAGGCAATTGAATAATATTGATTCATTTCAACAAGAGTTTGAAGTTGACTTTCATCAAAATGATGTTAAAGAAACAAACATGCCTACAATGCGCCCTTTAGCACTTGTAGAAAATACATACATAGTAGCATTGGGTTTGGATGGTGTATTCATTATTGATTTCCATGCAGCTCATGAAAGAGTAATGTATGAACGATTAAAAGATCAAATGAGATTTAAGAGAATTGGAAGTCAGAATTTACTAGCTCCTATTTCTTTAGAATTATCTAAAAGTGAAACAAATGCATTTGAAAGAATGTTACCTGAAATAAATGAAATGGGGTTTGAAGCTGAAAAGTTTGGCCCTTCTTCATTTATGATAAGAAGCGTACCTGCATTATTGGCAGGATCTGAACCTGAGAGAATAAGAGAAGCTATTGATGATGTTGTAGAAAGTGGATCTATGAAATCTGCTGAAGACAGACATCAGCACATGATGTACACGGTGGCATGCCATTCTGCGCTCCGTGCTGGAGACAAATTAACTATGGCTCAAATGGAATTTGTAATAAGGGAAATGGAATCTATACCAAATCCTTACGCTTGTGTTCATGGAAGGCCTACCGTGATGACGATTACTCCTGATGAATTAGATAAGAAATTCAAACGAAGTGGATTCTAATTATTACTTGATTCTAAGTTACCAAATTGGTAAAGTAAAGCTGGAAGCATGATTACTGCTGCAACAAAAGACAGGAATATCATAACTGCCATTATCAATCCAAAAGTCACAAACAGAGGCATGATAGACAAAGCTAAGACCATGAATCCAATGAAATCTGTAAATGCAGACATAGCCACATTATTTCCTGTTTCATCTAAACTTTCTTCCATCCAATCTTCTTGAGTACCTGAAGGATTCTCAAATCTTGCTTCGCGTACTCTCTGAACCATATGGATTGCATAATCTACACCAAGACCTATTGCTAAACTAGATATTTGGACTGTAACTAAATTTATTGGAGTATCTGAAATTACCATACCTCCTCTTAACCACAATGTAATTGCGATAACTGGAAGAATCGTAATCAAACTCAACCTTACATCCCTAAGAACAAGTAGAACTATTATGAAGGCTAAAACAATTGCAACTACCAAACTTTCCTGGAAACTATCCGTTATTTCCAACATGTAAACATATCTTTCATAACTTAAACCTGCAACTTGCACTGAAACTCCGTCAATAGAATTCAAATCAGAGGCTGAATCATCTAAATCGTCTTTCAGAACCATCATGGCTCCATAAATGTCATCAGGTCTTTCTACTTGGAACCATGATCTAGCCATAGTCACATTTCCATTTTCAATAAGATATAATTCTCTAGCTGTTGATGGGGAAATGTAGAAATTACCATCTAAATTTATCGTACCGTTCTTGTAAACATCATTCAATACATTATAAATTTCATCATCAGAAGTAGGAAAACCTGTTGCCGGATCTAATGTTTTAGGAATATATCCTGAATTTGGAACATTAAGTGCTAAAAGAGTTTGAGTGCGAACTACGTAAGGAACGCTACCAAGCCAAGTTGCACTTGGACTGTATGTAGCTACATCTTTCTCCATATTATCAATTCCAACCAGTGTATCATAAGTGGCAAGATTATCTCCTTCTATCAGATAATAACCTGGCTCACCATTCTCTGTAAAAGTTGCTTGACCTAACGAAACAGTTTGAATAAAACGGGAATCATTATCTGCATAATCCTTGACATCAAATCTTGATTCTGGATTGCCAAGAACAATAGGTGATAATGCTACACTAATTATCAGAAAAATAGCCAACATTGGCAATGATTGATTAACCATCACTGAGGATAATTTTTTGACGCTGAAAAATTCACCTATCCTTGAAAATATACTTGTTCCTGATTCTATGCTTGTTTCTTTAGGTGGAAAATAACTTCTAAGAATAGGCACAAAAACACCCATGATTAAGTAAGCTTGAAGAATTCCCAAAGGTCCTAGTATACCCCATTCATATAAATCTGGAATTTCACTAAGAGTGGCCGTACCAAATGCAACTACAGTCGTCAATGTTGCTACACCTAGTGCTGGAAATAGGGATTTGACTGCACCTATAGCTCCAATCAAACTAGCTTCTCTAGGGTGAGTGGAAAATAGTGGATTCTCTAATGTAAGTCTACGCCATCTTGTAAGGCTGTGAATAACAAAGTCTACCCCTAAAGCTAGCATTAAGATTGGTAGCATTGCTGCCAATTGTGTTTGAGGAAAACCTAACCAAAACGAATTAGCAGTCATACAAACCATAACTAATGTTAATCCTAAACCACTTACCAATACATCACCTACATTTCTAAAGTAAAATGACAAAAGGGCGACCATTAAGAAAAATGAAAGGCCTATCAAAGGCGCTGTAGAATTTATTTGATCTTCTAATTCTAGACCAAATGCCAAGTATGAATAGAAATTTACTTCCTCATCTGACTCTAAATCTTCTAAATAGTAAGAATCAACTTTTTGTTCCCAGTATTCGAAATGCTCGTAATCTCCCCTCTGTCTAGGATAGTCTGAGTAAAGCCTTGTTGAATTAGCTTCTCCAACCATTGAGAAACCTTTAGCTTTCCATTCAGTACCTAGTTGTGCAGGATATTCAGTAGCATTTCCAAATTCATCCTTAGGTTTAACACATCCATCATCTCCAAGAACACATAAATCTGGAGAAACTATTTGTCTATAGGGGAATGAACCATCGTCTGCTCTAATATTGAAAAGGGCATTAAAGATAGAAGTAAGGTGTTCTTGTTCTGCATTATCAAAATTAGGGCCTGTGTAACCTATCTGAGTAGTTACTGGAGTTTCATTATTCATAATTGAGCGAACGGTATCTGCAATTCCCCATATAGAAGATAACTCATTGTTCTGAGTTTGCCAATTAAATTTCATATCAAAATATTGACTTGTAACATTATCTGCTCTTAAATCATCATTCCGTTTTGTAGTTTCTCTAAAAACATCCATTTTGAGTGCATTATGATTTTCAGAATCTACAGAATTACCCATTACTATTTGGAAAATTAACCAGTATTCCTCTGGCATTTTTTCATCTGCCCTATCTGAAGCCTTCCAAACCTCACTTTCAGGATAAGAGAATTCTTCCCTTTGACTCATTTCTCTACCAAGATCTGGAGAGAAACCTGCAAAAATAAAAAGGAAAAATGCAAAAAAAGCAAGCATTGTTAACTGCCAACGCTTTACTGATGAAAATTTGTTATTCATGTATGTTCTCTGATGCTCTATTATTAAAAGTATTTACCTAATGCTCAACCCATTGGAATTAATTGTGAAGCAAAATGATCATACTCTTCTCCCAAATGAATGTAGCACCTTACCCAAGGATATAGATGGCCATCTTGAGCTTCAATGAATCTCCAAACATGCCCTTCTCCTACTAAATCTTCAGCAAGTAGAATATCTCCACGACGAATTACAACTTTGTGCTCTGAATCATCTGACTCAACACCACAACTTTTGAACTCTAGACAGCCACTCAAAGTCAATACTAGTTGCCTTCTAGGTGCCGTATGTGCAAGTTTAGGACCTTCACCTTCTAGATTATCAGGCACTGGAGTTACTGCAAATTGAGTTTTCAGATCTCCAGCATTATCTTCTAAATTCTGATTAACTAGTAGTGAAGAGAACATACCTACTGAACCCAACCCTGTTTTCGTCTTAACTGGAATTTGCATCTTAGCAAATCTAGTGTAACCACTACTGTCAGTATACATTCTGACTACCGGTATACCCTCTGTCATAACAGAGGGTTACCGACCAGTTATTTAGGCTTAGTGGATTCTGCGGCGTAGACCAGCTGCGCCAACTAATACCAATGAACCGACTACAAAGCCGACACTTGGTACTTCATTATCTTCTATTGCTTCTTGAACAGGATCATCTGCTGAACCTTCACCAACTGTAATTTGACCAACCATACCCGTACCTGCGTGTGGTTCACAAACATAATAGTGTGTCATATTGTCTTTTGTGAAAGTATGTCTGAAATCTACTGTTACTGATGGTTCACCACTACTGAATCCAAAGTTAATATTTGTTAGATTCATAGTTGAATCATACTCTCCTTCTAACTCAAGAACATTGTGTGCCATTGCTGCATCTTTCCATTGCCAGCATACTGTTTCACCTACTTTGATTGAAAGTTTAATAGGATCAAAAGCCATACCTGTAGCATCTAAACCAATAACATGGTCACAATCTACTAAAGGTTCTACTATTTTACCAAAGGTTACCTTAACTGGACCAGTACCTGTCATTATTCCATTTGCATCTACATCACAATTGTCACAAGATATGAATTCATAACCTTCTAACATTGCAAATTCTAGAGTCCAAGATTCTCCATCTTGGAATGGAAGGGATGCTTCATGTTGCATCATTGATGAATCTGCGCCTTCAAAATGTAATTTAAATTCGAAAGAACACATCATAGGAAGTCCTGCATTATCTGAAATATTGCCTACCATATTAGTGCTTGAAATTACACAGTCACCATCTTCTGGATCTTGTACTCCAACAATTCCATCAAGTAATGCTGGATTATCGTCACCATCATCGTGATCTCCGTGGTCATGGTCATCGTGGTCACCATGGTCATCGTGGTCACCATGGTCATCGTGATCATACATCATGTTCAATGCTTTATCCAAGACACATTGTGCCACTTCTTCATTAACATCGTCAGAAATGCCCTCACACATAGATAAGAATTCATCAACTGACATCTCATTATTGGTAGCATAATAATTAAACCAATCAACAATCATTTGAAGATCATTAGTGCTGTCCCAACTACTAACATCAAAATCACTGAGTGACATATGATCATCGTGGTCTCCATCATCATCATGGTCATCGTGATCATCATGATCTGGTCTTCCACCATCTTTGTAGTGTGTATTATCTACTGAATGTTCATAATCTGGGTTTTGGCCAAAGTCGTCTGTACAAACCCAACGATCAGTTCCATCATCATCACTGTAGACTTCACAGTAATGCCAGTAGTCTTCAAAGTCTTCCATATCGCCATCTTCATCACAATACCAATTGTCTGGACCTGAAAAATCGTCACCTTCCCATTCACAATAGGAAAACTCATTCCACTCTATGTGATCTCCATGGTCGTCGCCGTCATGGTCATCATGATCATCATCAAATACACCCATTTCGACCATTAGGTAAAGTAATTCTACTACATTGTCTGCAGCTTCTACTTCAGTGTAAGTATTTTCTTCATAAGCTGTAAAGTTCTCCATAAGGGCCATCATCATGTGATAACCGTCATCATCATGGTCATCATGGTCATCATGGTCATCATATTCTGGATACTCTGCTTTAGGCATGTGTATTCTCTCATCTCCTGAAACTAATGTTCTTTCACCATCATCATCATATTCATAATATGCGTTGTGAAGATCATTATCCCAACCAAATGATGTTTCATTATCTTCAGAAGCTATATGGTTATGGAACATACCTCTATCATCTGAAATGGTTGTAACTACAGTATAGTCTCCTGGTGATAAGTCCAAATCCATATGGGCAATAGTACAACTATCTATATCTGAAGGGCAATTAGATTCTACGTTCCAGTCAGTACCAATTGATCCAATTAATCCTGACTCTACATTGTTTTCATCAAAAGTATCATACAAGTATAGGGATGTTTCACTACCATAGCAATAATCATATTCTCCATCCTCATTGTGATCATGACAATCGTATCCAAAAGATACTATCTTACCAACAAAGTCCTCATCTAAGTTAAATGTGTATGTATCATACAATACAAAATCCCAACCATGATCATCAGTGTGGTAGTCTCTTACAATTTCAGCCATAGGGCTGTCTTCTGTTATATTCCCTTCAAAGGTCTCTTCCGTACCGTCAGAATAAACCATCATATGTTCATAATCGCCTACATTATCACATTCAATTGTTTGATTATCATCATCCCAATAGGTTGAACAAGGTGTTGTTGTTACTAAAGTATAAGTATTTCCAGCTTCCAAATCTGCATGCATTGAATGTTCATAATCTACATATGTTTTGTTCGCATCGCCCCAGAAACTAGTTTCTTCTTCCATTGCTAATGCATCATCTGCATGAAGAATATCTTCAGAAGTTACTTCGGTTCCATCAAATAAAAATATGTCACCATAAAACGAAGGGTAGTCGTGGTAATATTCATCTTCACCATCTTCACAATCATCGTAACCGTCGTTAACTTGATTTATCCATACAAAGGAGTCGTCATGACAATCAAACCAATTAACTTCTTCACCCTCACAATCCTCATCATTCCATTCCTGACAATCGTCAGATGTGTCATCTGGTGTATTACCATCATACCATTGCTCATCTGCACCATCATCACAGTCTCCAGATCCATCATTTACATAATGGAAAGGAACTTCACTTCCGTCCCCACAAATGAAAGATTGCATCATGTGATTTGACGACTTAAAACCTTGATGTATTTCTATTTCGCTATCATAGTCTACAGTGAATGTGATAAGATCATATAATACATAATTGGCATAATCATAATCATCTGGACCATCGCCAATATCAAAGGCATCTATCACTGCATCCATGAAATCTTCAGCGGTAACATCTCCATCCTCATAACCGAACATAGTATAGACCCAATTATCATTACTATCATTACTACAATGTGAGCTTGTACTACAATAATCATACATTATTCTCATACATGACATATTCATGTCATCATGGTCATCACAATCTTCCCACTGCGCACATGTTTCGTCTGACATATCTGGTGGACAACCGTGGTGGTCACCATGGTCACCGTGATCATCATGGTCATCGTCATCAACCTCTGCCATCATTTCAATAAAGTAAGAGAAACATTCTGCTGTAATTTCTGAATTACTTGTACCCATCATTTCTGAACACTGATATGCGATTTCATTTCTCATCTCATCTGAATGTTCGACTGGATGTTGGCCTTCAATCATAACCAACCAATCTTCTAGAGATTCCATTTGTACTTTAACATTTAAACTTTCTAAGTTCCAATCATCATCATGATCATCACCATCATTTGGTCCACTGTTTGGTGAAACCCACATAAATCCTGCATCTACACAGTCTTCTTCATTTGTAATGTCAAAATCTATTGTATGACTATTAATATCATAACAAACCATGTCCATAGTCATAGCTTGACAACCTATATCATCATTATTTGCACAATAATTTTCTACAAAGTCCTGACATTCTTGTGATTCGTGGTCTTCACACTCTTGTGCATTACAAGGACTGTCTGAGTTATCCTCATCAAAAGGACATTCGTCTCCATGATCGTCTCCATCATCTCCGCCATCTTCGTGTTCATCAGCTCCAACATTATATGTTGGAATTGTAACGAAAGCGCTCATGACCATCATGAAAAATACTGCTAGCACTGCTAGTCTGCTTAAGTTCATACTAGCCTGTTAGCAAAAGGATATAAAAAAGTATAGTTTTTTTTTCGGCTTGCCTAAAAATATTTTTATGGACGATAAAAGGCCATTCCAGCTACTGCTGAAGACATACATTTGGTAACTTTTTTAGCAGTTGGAATATGGAGCTTCTCATCTGGCCCATGTGCATTACCGCCAGGCCCTCCTGCTCCCGTTATAATAAATTTAGAATCCGAATATCTAGATTGAAGCATAGCCATTACTGGAATAGTTCCTCCAATGAATAAGGACATTGAATTATTGCCATAAAATTTCTTGCAAGCATCCTCAAGAGCAGAAGAAATTGATTCTGGCAATTTAGGCGATAAAAAACCGTCTGCAACTTCTGTCATTTTAGCTGTAACATGAGCTCCGTTAGGTGGATTATCTTCAAGTAATTTTTGTACTTTCTTTGCAAC
>Ga0066861_10000873_pt1 | contig 10108 bp, 8 predicted proteins | sample ETN02SmetaG_3_FD_66434 | JGI IMG/M metagenome (GOLD analysis project Ga0066861, IMG submission 66434) | Marine microbial and viral communities from oxygen minimum zone, Eastern Pacific Ocean - ETNP2014F10-02SV257 | ecosystem: Environmental > Aquatic > Marine > Oceanic ... | reverse complement strand
TCGGGTACAGAAGAAGTACCATATCCACCGTATTCTCCTTCGCCGCCAAGTTCTTCGTCTTCGAAAACTTCTCCTCCGAAAAAAGAAACGATGGATGTTTGCTCCATCGCTTCGCAAAATCCCGATTCGCTGCTCACTCAAAAATGCGACAAGCTTCCGTTTTTGAGAGGAAGTTTTCAAGATGGAAATCCGCTAAGTTTGCTTTCGAGATGTTGCGAGCAAATTGAAGTTCTCAACAGCGGGTTATGCTTTTGTGACGAACGGTTTCAAAATGTTATGAATGATAACGAACGCAAATTTAGAGCTCTCTTCGCCGCCGTGCCCATCAAATGTAAAGATATTGCACGAATGCAAATATATTATGGTGGAGCGTGTTCTGCTTACGATGACATTGGCATACCAAACGCTCCACCTCCGCCACCTTCGTCGCCTCGGCCGCCAAGAGCTCCCGACATGTCTGCTCCATCTACCACGGAATATAATGAGAATAGAAACGGTTGGTCTAATGTGGATGATTCTGGAGAGAGGAACAACCGAAACGATCTCTTTGGCTATTGGCGAAAACCAGGAGGGCAGATATTAAATAGTGGGTAGCTTATTGGTTGTTTGTTTTGCTGAAACTGCAAATAATATTCTTTGTACATTTTAATTTCAAAAGGAAGGTAACCACAGCTGTATGCTCGCAATCTCTTGGCCTTTTGTCTCTACCGTACGCATGACCCCTCCCGCTTGATGGATCGTATCTGCAGCAATTCGTAATGATTGATCATCTTCGGGTATAATTACGGTGTCGCGCAATCTATTTTCTACATCGGTGACGCGCACGGCGACTAAAACGCCGAGTCTCATCGAGTTATCAATTTCTAACGTTTGAGGTCGGACGGCGACGTCGATTCGTCCCTCGCTCGGCGCCATGACCAATGCCGAATCAATCATGCGCGCAATAACAGAACGCGTCACGTTTTCGTTTATAGATACGCAGGTTGAGCATTCCTTAACACCGTCCCTTTCTTCCTCCGTTGGTAAAGATGCAATCATAGAAACACCGGCTGAATTTGCTATGAGTTCTGAAGTTGCCAATAACGCAGCTACAATGGGCGCAACGTCACATTTTGCTACCGGTTTTCTTGATCTCGAGGAGGACGGTAAAAATATTTTCTGGGACGCACTTTTTGGAGGCTGGTTCAGTGCCTTACCTATATTGCTATCGCTGTTGCTAATTTTCGATTCAGCGGAAGGAGAAGAAGGGGAAGACTGATCGTCACTGGTTGGATTCAAGGATGCTGAAAATGGAGATATGCCTTGGTGTGGATACAGTGCATCTTCGAGCTGTTGGCTCAACGTCGCGAGAATATCACCCTGCGCCATGATAGCATCCGCCATGTCTCCAGCTGGCGACTCTTCGTCAGATTTTAGATAAGTTTTCAACATACCAGTCATCGTGCGAAGTGCTGAGAGTGGCACCCGCGAGTCGTATAAATAGTCTCCAACGTTTTGTTCTTGTACGTATGTTTTCTTCATGAGTAAGAGCGCGCGCTTTTGCATTGTCCACACCGGGACAAATGCTTCAGCTCCATTCTTTAAGCACTGTCGCTCGCGCTCGCCAAACTGCTCTTCCCGATCTACGTTTTGATTCAAATTCATTCGTCTTTTACTTCGGTTCTTTCCTTTACCTTTTCTTCCTGAGGATCTTGATGACGACGAGCTCATTTTTATGTCTGGGAGTGGCAACTCCCCGACGAGTAAACCGATGAGTAAACCTTCCAAGGTCAAAGGAAAAACCATCGCGTTTGTTGAAGGAAGGAAGAAATACTCTTTGTTCAACAGGAGTGTTTCGGCTGTGATGGTCGTTTCATCATTGGCCGATGCCCACGCGTCTGGTCCGTTCGATCTACTAAACGATGGCGGTACTAACGATGTTGAGAGCTCAAATACTTCCTTGTTGCTGCTATCAACGTTATCAAACTCGTTCGCATCTTTCGTGCTACTCATTTCGTCTTGTTCTGAGACAACACTCCAGTCAAACGAGTTGTTTATGGAATTTACCCCCCTGTTCGAAGAAGAAGGACGTCCTCCTCTATTCATGCTATTGCCAATGTTATTTGAATTGTTATCGTTATCGTTGATGTTGTTGTCTTCCTCGTCCGCACCTTCGTATGACGTTGTCGATGGAAACGAGGCGACTTGCGCCAATCGCAAACCTCCTCCCGAACGCTCTTCGGTGAGGTAAAGCATACATTTCGCGTCGTTCCCGAGGGCGTTCGCGACGAGCTCGACATGTTTCTCGCAATATAGCGCAAACATATCTTCCGTACTCGATTGCCTCCGCAAAGACCCCGTTTCTGTTCCCTCATCATCTTTCGCGCCTCCGTTGTTTGATGTTTGATCTAACAACGCCGCTTCGCCGCCTTCGTTTTGGTTTTGTGTTTCTCTTTTCGTCGCCCGAACGACAACACCAACGTGTTCGTCTTTTCTTCTTCCAAAATTGGGCCGCCGCCGCCGCCGCCGCCGCCGCAGCCAACTCTGTTGTAAAGTTTCGACGACCAGCAACGAAGAGTTCGCGCCAGATGCCGATGACATCGCGCGCGTTCTCATCGACGGAAAACAGAGCGTCGTCGTCGTCGTCGACGTCGTCGTCATTTGTTCTGGAGGAGGTTTTGTTTGTTTGTGCTTTTAGGTATTTACAATTGTATGTATGTTTATTTTCATCAAAAATGAGCTCTCTCTCTCTCTTGTTCTTTTTATCGTTCTTCTTCCGATTGGACGAAAAGCATGGCACCGTTGGAGGACAATTCTGACACTTCAATCAACAGCTCGTCCGTTCGGTGAAACACTTTTCGAGGAAAATTTGATACTAGACTATACTTAGTTTCTGAAACGTTTTCAAGCGTGTCCACGAAATCGTACACATCATTCAAAGTAGACTCTTGCGAAGCAAAACGCCTCTCGACGCGACTTCCATCGGCCATGCGAAACGCAATTTTAGTCACATTTTCCGCGACGCTCATTTCTGGTTCTGGTTTTAAACGCATAGCTTTTTCTTTCCGGCGATTCTTTAAAGCGAGTGCACGATCCTCCTCTTTGCGACGGTTTTCGCTTTCGATTCTTTCGTTCTCTAACCGTTTGTTTTCAGCTTCCTTCAAGCGCGCTTCCTCTTCTTCTATCTCTCGCTTTCTTTCCGCTTCTTTCGCAACATCAGCAGCTAACGATGCCCGGAATGCCACATCCTGCTCTTCCCTCAATAACCTGTCGTTTTCGGCGGCTTCGTTTCGAGTTCGCGCCTCGCTCATTGAACTTGAAGCTTCTTCGATGGACTTTTCCAAAACTTCAAGAAGTTCGTCACTGTCGCAATACCCTTCGACCGATACGACAAGCGAAATACGCGAACCAGAAGAATTGAACAATGCACAGTACGGAAAAGACAATGGTGAGACACCTAACGCAAGCAATAACGCGTCCGAATTCGAGACGTCGCCTCCCCAAGCAACGAATTTTTCATTGATGAAACTCGCAACGTTTGGATCATTCAAGACGTCTTTACAGAAATCTAGTGCGTCGTCATGTCTCGGCGAGTGCAAGTACACGAAACACAGTTTATATTCCGACTTTGCCATTTGCATCGCGTCCGAGTGCGAAAGTTCGACGAAGTTTATCAAACAGTTTCCATCGTTCTCGTTTATAAACGTTCTTCGAAACTCTTTCGCTGCTTCGATCGGGTCAGCTCTCGTTTGTCCAACCACCCCTCTTCCTCTAGCACTGGCGGCTAAGTACCGTTGGTTGAGACGGTGCGCGCGAAACGCTCGCGACAAAGAGCTCAAAACGTTCGCAGGTAATATCTTTGATAAAATCGCGTTCGTAATTTTCACCGCCACGGAGAGAAGACCAAACACCGCTCGCACAGGAAGTAAAGGCACGAGTTGTTGTTGTTGTTGTTGTTGATTTATTGTATCGCTTCTCCTTCGTTCTTCTTGTTGTTGATGACCACGTCTATTAACGTTTCCGCTTCTTCTTCTATCGTGCCCGTCTCTATCTATCATGACTAAATCTTCTTCCTCTTCTTCTCTATCAATGATATCGTCGTCGTCGTCGTCGTCGTTATCGTCGTCGGGGAGTCTGATTCCATCGGTTTCGGTAAAGTGTAAAGAGCCATTGAAAAAGGCGTTTACCGCATTTTCTAAAGAGTTTCCGTAATGTTTCAAAGCATTTCGAGCTTGCGTGGGATTAAGTTGCGCTATTTCAACGAGCGTCTGTATCGCAGCAGCCGCGTCATCGTCGTCAACCATGTTCAATTTATAAGTACGTGTGCTTTTATTGACAAAATTGAGGCTTGATGAATGAAACTTTTATAACGACGTCGAGTCGAGTTTTTTTGGAGTAAACGAGAACTCAAAGTCGCATCATGATTAATTAGGCAGTTAAAATGGAGTCAAATTGATAAAAAAATTACAACCGGAATATTTGTATTTGGTACACAGGAAAACACACGCGATGACTTTTATCCATCGGTGGAGTTATTCGTGCCTTCACCACCGCTATTCGTGGTGGTATCGGAGCGAGTCAACACTCCGTCGTTATGATTATTGTTGTTGTTGGTAGGAGTGCTGGTGAAAACTTCAAGTGAAGAGACCGAGAACGGGTTCTCCACCTGTTTCAGCTCAGGAACTTTGTTGCCACTGTCTTTAATCCACTTTGCGAGCACACGTTCGTTTTCGACACGAATGTCGCGCTCTGAAGCGAGCTTTTCCACTGCTTCTTTCAGTTTCAAATTTTCTGTAGCGTACCGGTCTAATATGTTGCCTAATTCCTCCGTTTCCGCTTGCTTTCGAAGTCGAGAACGTCTCGCCGACTCTCTATTGGACTGTTTCCTTTTTTGCCGTTTCAACTCTCGGTCGTCCGTGGTCGTCGTCGAAGAAGGCAGCGTGGGGGTGGTTTTATTCATGTGAATAGTTGCTATCGGTGCTGCTACAGCTGCTGCGTTGTTATTGATGTTGATTTGGTTGCTAATAGGAGTCATCGTCGTCGTCGTCGTCGTCGTCGTCGTAGTAGTAGTAGTAGTATCACTACTATTCATTCTCTTCCTGTCTTTGTTTGTGTTGTTGTTGTTGTTGCTCGTCGTCGTCGGGTTGGCGTGGTTTAGCGTGGATGATTTTGTTTGAGCACCCTGACCTCCCGTTTTCACAGCTGTTGCCTTTTGTCTTGTGGCTGAAGATGGATTTTGTTGAGAGTGCGAATATAAAGGGGGCCCTCCCATCATCATACCAGCAGCTGCTACCGCTGCCATGTCTGGAGACATTCCATTCGCTTGCGGTTGTAGTGCACTCGTTGCCATGAGTAATTGCGTGGCAAATGCCGGATTGTTTAAACTTGTGACCAAGTGAGGATTGTTCAGAAAAGGAGAGTGAGGTGACGCTAATCCGGATGTGACCTTTCCTCCTTTTTGTTGTTGATTATACATCGCAGCGCTGTACGCTTGTGCCCACTGATGATCCATACCTGCATTCATTCCATTGATCGCTGTTGTCGTCGTCCCATTTGGTTGTTGGAGTTGTTGGCGCGGCTGTTGCGTAGTTTCCCGCGTCGCCATCTTCGCTCGTGCGTTGCGTTACGCACTCTTCCTCTCCTTTAATTACGCACTCTTCCTCTCCTTTAATTTTATTTCCTCTCTCACGGAAGAGAGGAAATTGAGATCGAGAGATCGAGAGGCTATTCGTGCTAAAACTCTCGAATATTCGGCGAGATCGGGACCGTTTGGTGCGAGGGAAGCGCGTCTGGTTCGTTTTTTGTTTGAACAACTCTTCTCTTCTTTTCTCTGGACGAGAAACGTGTTGACGTCACGAAAAAGGTGAAAATTTTTCGAGATCTCGAGATGGAGAGACGAGCAAAAAAGGTGCCTTCAAGAGGAGAACAAACTCTCTCTCGCCACAAACCACATTTTGCACGCGAATAAATAATACATCTTTAAAAAAGAAAGAAAGAAATAAAATTCATCAACGCGGTTGGTTTCTCTCTAATACAAGTAGTAACTCGCTACATATAGGTAGGTATTGCTAATACAAAACTTCTTCTCGTTTAAAACTCTTCTTGAGCGATGGATTCGGCCGTATTAGTGGCGGATTGAATTTTCAACTGCAGCTTTCGATCCCGTCCAGCTTGAATCAACGCCTTCGTATCCCCAGGTTTCAACTCGCCTCTTTGCATGGCCTTGACCATTTCAGTCGCTTCACCTCTTCGTAATAATCCCTTCACGTTTCTCTCGCCTGTACCAAAACATACTGGACAGACTCTCACGCCTCTGCCGTAACACTGCGGACACTCGGTAAACTCGTACGTGTCCTGCACACGTTTTCTGTTCAACGCTTTCCATTTACCGGTACCACCACACATATCGCACGGAACGATGCCAGCACCGCCGCATTCGATGCACTCATTATCTTCCAACGCAAAGGCGGCGTTGGTTTTATTCCCGTCCGCCGCGCGTGCAAAAATCAAAGCACAAAACGCTGCTGCTGTTCTCGAAAGAAATGTGCGTCTCGATTTTGGTTTCGTCGTTGTCCCTGCTTCGATCCTTCTGCTATGCTCTTCTTCTTTTTCTTCTTCTTCTTCTTCGTCCGTTTTACTCACATTCTTTGCCGAAGCGGTCGTCAAACGGGGCGTTCCTTTTGTTGTTGATGTTGATTTCTTTCCTCTTTTCGTCCAAAACGATGATGTTGATTTTGACGACGATGAGGTCAGCGCCGTCGCACTTCCACTCGGCACCGAAGGAGCGGAAGACTGCAATCGTTGTTGTTGCAGTTGCGAAGAAACTCTTCCCGTGCCTTGGCAGCACTTGCACGGGTGCGCATACACGATAGTACACGTGAACATGTTCAGAAACGGCAAATGATTACGTTTCTTGTTTTTTCTTTCCCTTTTTTTGTGGCGCCACGAAGGAAAATCTCTTTGTTATCCTTTTCTTCTCTCTCTTTCATTTCAAACAATGAAAAGGTGCTCTTTTCTTCTTCCCTCTCCTCCCGTTTTTTCAAAATTTGCAAAAAACAAACAAACAAACAAACAAACAAAAGAGGCGATACCTTTAAGCGACACGCACGCACACATACACACACAGAGAGAGAGAGATAAAGAGAGATAAAGAGAGAGATAAAGAGAGAAAATCTCGCCGCGTGAAATACTTATATTGGTGTAAAAATGGCGAAAGGAAAATCCGTGGCCGATAAGAGAGAGATAATCCTTCAGATTTTTCACGACGAGAAGAAGCCGTTCCTATTGAAAGACATTGAGAAGATTGCGTCGAAGAAAGGCGTGGTTTTGCAATCCGTCCACGAAATTTTGAATTCTTTAGTGGACGATGATTTAGTTAAAATGGATAAAATCGGAACGACTAATTGGTACTGGTCCTTTCCGAGCGACCACGCGACCAAGTTAGAACAGAATGGGAACCAATGCGACGAAGCGTTGAAGCAGTTGGCGAAAGAGTTGAAACAGCTTGACGAAGATATTGAAAACGAAAAGTCGAAGAATAAAGAGAATGACGCGGAATCATCGGCGCAGGACAGAAAGAACGCAGAGATGGCGTTACAGGCGGCGAAAGATGAGAATGCGAAGGTTTTGAAAGAGCTCGCGAAGCTCCAAGAGAGCAATCCAGAGTTGCAAGAATCTGTTGCGAAGGGCGTGGACACCATGCGCTTGGCAGCCGACAGATGGACAGACAACCTCTTCCTCGTGAAATCGTGGGTGGACAAGAAGATGGGCGATAAAGAACAAACCAAAGTCTTCTTTAAACAACAAGGTGTGGATTTGAACACGTTGGACTACGTCCAGTAAACATGCACGAGAAAAGAATAGGAGAAGAAGAAGCGCGAGAAAGAGAAACACAACATAGAAAATAATCGAGAACATAGAAGAAAAATCTGTAACAACAACAATACCAGGAGAAACACAATTACATACTAAAATACACTACTACATACTATGTACTACGTACGAATTACAAAATCTATTAATTACGACTATTTAATATAATATATGGTTTTCTTCTTAAGCAGCACCTTCTAAAACGAGAACATCTTTTGCCGATAACGGTTTCGATTTCGGGATTGGCGGTCTTTCATTCACTACCTTTTGTATTTCTTTCGTCGCCTCTTCCGCCGTACTTGCTTTTGTTTTCTTCCTTAAAATGAACGTCGTGTAATATTCAGCGGCTTCCCACTCTTGCTCTGTCAATGCTGCATTTAAAGACTTGTTCAAAGGCTTCACGGCGGTAGCGTAGAGAAGCGATTGACCTTCTGCATTTCTGGGCACCATCGATTTTCCATCCATGCGCCCACCCGGCGGTTGCATCAAGTGGAACCATAACTCATGCACGGATCGATACTTGCCCTCTTTGGGCAGATTCAGCATTTCGTGCACGTACTGGTGGAAGTTCGTCCACCTCATGATTTCTAAGTCGTATTCCTTCGCTAACTCGGCAAAAGTAATTAAAGGAACTAAAGACTCTTTACAATCGGTCACGGCGTCTTCGAGCGTGAACGAATACTCGATACCAAAACCAGGCGGTAAAAACTCTTTCTTGCTATGTTTCTCGTCGAAATTGACTTCGATGACATCGTTACCAAATAATAAACCGTCTGTTTGTCGTAAATTTCTCACTAAAACGTTCGAATCGACCGTCGTCCCAACAAAGTGCCCGCCCGGGCGCAATGCTTTGCTGATGTTCTCGAACGCCTTCCGCGCACGCTTTTCCGTCGAAAACGAGTAGTGAATGGCAAACTGACAAGACACAACATCAAATAGACCTTTCACGTTTTCTCCCAGAACGTCTTCCAAGTCGTGGACGAACGCGTCGCCGGCAATAAACGTCGCTGGAAATGTGTAGTCGCCTTTGTTGTATCTCTGGATGGCGTCTCGTCGAACGGATTCTAAGGCAATATCAATTCCACAGTAATACCCAATCTCAGCCTTCTTAAACTTGCCTAAATCCCCACCCTTTCCGCAGGCTAAATCCATCACTCGGTCTTTCTTTTTCGTCACCGTTTGTATCAGAGTTGATTTCACAAAGTTGTTCAAACACCTTAAGTTATAAATCGGAGACTGCTTTCTTTGTTCCAAATTTTGGTTCTGTCTTTGGGAGTAATGTTTCGCGACTAACGTGGCTTCGTTGACATCATAATTCTTTTGTCGATTGTCAGCACCTCCTGTTTGTGGACCCACCTCTGCTGGATTTGCATCGTCGTCGACGTTTCTCGTTCGCTTCATGTTCTTTTCTTGTTATTATCGTTTCGAGAGAACGAACCAAGATGTAAGAGATTTTTTTGTCTCGAGCGGCAGAAAAGAAAAAGAAACTCTGAAAAGAAAAATCGTCATTGCGAACGCAAGAAAAAGTGTCCTCCTCCTTCGTCAAGTTCGTCGGTACGACGATGATCTCGTCATCATCGTCAGTCATCTTTTCGTATCTTCTGCTGTTCGTATTCTCGATCACTACTGCTCATGGCGCAAAATTGTCCTCGAAAAGAGTTGGGGACAAAGCCACGTGCGTGGCCTGTAACGCAACTTTGATGGAAATCGAGAAAGATATCAGAGACAAGTCAAAGTTCATCGGTCCGGAAGAAGTGGTCATTGAAAGCATGACAAACGTATGCTCGGAGGTGAAGCGATTCGTCACGTATAATTATCCACCACCGCAGATGCAAAGCGCATGTCGAGAGATTATAGGCACGTACGAGGAGAAAATAGAACGGTTAATGTATAGTTACGCCAAGACTGTAGAAAAGAACAAGAAGAAAAACGACGATAGCAGCAGTACAAAGAGTATGAGTGAAGCACAAGAAAAAGCGATGATGGACGACATATTCATGAAAGTATGTACACGAGAGGCGTGTAAAGGGATAGATTTAGAGACGTACATGGAAATTGAAAAGTCAGAAACTGGGATAAAAACGAGTGGGATCGAAAGAACCGGTCAGTTTGCAGACCAAGACGAGTTATGATGTATTATTATTGTTGTTTTCCTAGCATGTGCTCCTGTAGCAAAATTTTTTTACAACACGCACGCGTTCATTTATTCACCAAATCTCTCTCTCTCTCTCTCTCTCTCTCTCTCTCTCTCTCTTTA
>Ga0066861_10000865_pt1 | contig 10139 bp, 10 predicted proteins | sample ETN02SmetaG_3_FD_66434 | JGI IMG/M metagenome (GOLD analysis project Ga0066861, IMG submission 66434) | Marine microbial and viral communities from oxygen minimum zone, Eastern Pacific Ocean - ETNP2014F10-02SV257 | ecosystem: Environmental > Aquatic > Marine > Oceanic ... | reverse complement strand
CTTTGCATTTAATTAAAAATTTTTTCACCTAATGAAAAATTCTTTCCCCTCAAATAATCATCAAAAAGCATAATTTTCTTTCCCTCGGGTTTTACTTCTTTAATCTTTAAAGAACTTTGACCACAGCCTAATATTTGATTTTCTCCTAAAACAGCTATTTCTCCTTTAGCTTCTTCAATTGACGCACTCAGTATTTTCAGTCTTTTGCCTTCTTTTGTTATAGTCCACGCCCCTGGTAATGGACTCAAAGAATAAATTAAATTTCTAATTTCTTTAGCAGTTAAATTCCAATCTATTTTTGTTTCATGTTTCTCAATTTTATCTGCATAAGATGCAATATCATCATTTTGTTCTTTAGTAGCTAATTTGCCTTCAATAAATTTAAGAATTGTTTCACTTATTGTCTGAGATGCTATGAGTGATAAAGAGTCATGAACTTTTAAGAAATTATCATTTTCACCTATTTGAGTTTCTTTTTGAAGAATTACAGGACCTGTATCCAATCCTTTATCCATAAGCATATAAGAAATGCCTGTTTTTTTATCTCCTGCCATAATTGATCTTTGTATAGGAGCAGCCCCTCGCCATTTTGGTAACAAAGAGGCATGAACATTCAGACATCCATACTTTGGAATTTTTAATATTCTTTCAGGTAGTATAAGACCGTATGCAGCTACAATTATAATATCAATTTCTTTGTTTGAGATAAAATTAATCTCTTCATGATCTAATTTCTCTGGAACTCTAATGTTAATATTTTTCGTTTTCGCAACTTCATATATTTCCGAATTTTTTTTTCTTAGCCCCCTACCAGCAGGTCTTCCGGATTGCGTATAAACAAATTCAATATGATAATTATCTTTTATAAGGCTATTTAAAATAGGTACTGCGAAACTAGGAGTTCCCATGAAACCAATTTTGAGTTTTTTTATTAAATCATTGTTGTTCGTCATAACGAGATAATCGATTTTCTTTTGTTGGATTTTTTTGGAATTTTACAGATTTTTTTATTGAAAGATCACGCCTTAACCTTGATAAATGATCTACAAAAACAATACCTTCAAGATGATCCATCTCATGTTGTATTACTGTAGCCATTAAACCTTCACATTTTTTTTCTTCTTTTTCACCATTTCTATTGAGAAATTTAACAATACACTCATCTGGTCTCTCTATTTCTTCCCAGATTCCAGGAACAGATAAACACCCCTCTTCAAATGAACTTAAGTTATTAGATGGAGCAATTATTTCTGGATTTATAAAAAATTGAGGATTTTTCTCATTATTTTCTTTTTCACCAATAGAAGAAATATCGATTACTAGCATTCTTAGAGGAATTCCTATTTGAATTGCGGCAAGACCGATACCTGGTGCATCATACATAGTATCCAGCATATCATCCAATATTCCTCTAATCTCATCATCAACCTGATCAACTGGTTTCGATACTTTCTTGAGAATTGGATTTGGTACCTTAATTATTTCTCTTATAGCCATACTATTTGATAAACTGCTAAACAGAAGTTATCAATAAGAATATGTTTAGAAGGGCTGCCTAGATTCTATTGCCTCCAAGAGTGTGCCGTCGTCCATATAATCTAGCTCCCCGCCAACAGGAACACCTCTCGCAAGCCTTGAAACCTTGACCTCTGATTTCGCTAGTTGATCGGTTATGTAATATGCCGTAGTTTGGCCATCTATGGTCGCATTCATAGCTAAAATAATTTCTTTTGTTTCGTCTTTTTGCGCTCTTTCAACTAATTCAGAAATACCAATATCATTAGGACTGACTCCATCAATAGCAGACAAAGTTCCTCCTAAAACATGATATAATCCTTTATGCACTGATGCCCTTTCAAGAGCCCATAAATCTGCAACTTCTTCTATAACTACAATTATTGATTTGTCTCTACTTTCATTTTGACAAATACTACATGGACTAATGGTATCAAGGTTACCACATATGGAGCATTTAATTATTGAATTAGCTGTATCAATTAGTGATTTTGATAATGGCCTCATAAGTGAGTCAGGTTTTTTAAGCATGCTTAATGCCAGTCTTCGAGCTGAACGAGGTCCGATCCCTGGTAGCCTTGCCAATAATTCGATTAAGTTATCTATTTCAGTTTGACTCATTTTAATTTTCAATTTTATTTACTGAGGTAATTTCGGAATCGGGAAATGCTTCTAAAACTTTTTTCATTTCATCACTATTACTGAGTTCAGTAATAATATCATCCTGTTTTTGCTTTTGCTTTTCTATAATAGTATCATCACCTTTTTTCATAGAAACATTAATAATCCACCTCTGATCAGTCCACTCATACAGTTTAGCAATCAAATCTTTGATAATATCTTCATTTCCACTTTCAACATTTATATCAATATGACCAATTTCAAAACTGACCAAACGAACATCTTCTTGTAAGAATTTTTTTAAAATTAAATTTTTATTCTTTCCTGCAACTTCAATTATGTCCTCAAATGAATGAATTCTACTTGAGCTAGTTTTATTTTCATTTTTATGAGATAAGCTTTCCTCTTTAGTGGATTGTTTAGTTATATTTTTTTTTTTACTTTTATCGTTACTATCAATATTTTTTATAATTTCTTCGGGAGTAGGTAAATCAGAAACATAAGCCATTCGAATGACTACCATCTCTAGAGCAGAATCTGGGTTAAATGAATTCTTTATTTCTTCACTTGCCTTTAAAATCATTTGCCAGAATCTTGATAATGTTCTTACATCTAAAGTTTCTTGAAAAGCAATTAATCTTGAAAAGTTTTCGGGACCTAAAAGAAGATTATCATTTTTTTCTCTTGAAACCTTCAATAAAGTTAATTCATGAATAATTTCTCCAAGACTAGAAATTATATTTAATGGATCAGCGCCTTTATCTGTTTGCAATTTTATTAGAGCTAGTGCTTTTTCGATATCACAAGATTCTATTGCTTCAAATAAATCAATGATTACTGAATTATCAGATAACCCAAGCATTTCTCTAATAGAATCTTCGCCCAAATTGGGGTCATGTTCTGACAAAGTTATTGTTTGATCTAGAATTGATAAACCATCACGTGCTGAGCCAGAAGCTGCCCTTCCAATAATTGATAATATATTATCTGGAATTTCAACATTTTCACTTTTACAAACACTTGAAAGAAGGTGCATCATATTTTTCTCATCAAGTTGTTTTAAATCAAATCTTTGGCAACGTGATAAAATCGTTAGAGGGATTTTATGAACCTCTGTTGTTGCAAAAATAAATTTAACATGTGGAGGTGGTTCTTCTAGCGTCTTGAGTAAACCATTAAAAGCAGATTTAGAAAGCATATGCACTTCATCAATTATATAGATTTTGAACCTGGCTGATGTGGTAGCATAACTAACAGAGTCTATAATTTCTCTTATATCAGCAATACCGGTCCTTGAAGCGGCATCCATCTCTAAAACATCAATATGTCTTGATTCCATTATTTCTTTACAATGCTCACCATATTTAGAAATATTAATCGTCGGTTCATTAATTTCATCGGAAGAATAATTTAGAGATCTTGCCAAAAGTCTTGCTGTTGTTGTCTTTCCTATACCTCTAACACCAGTCAGCATATAAGCATGAGCAATCCTTCCTGACTCAAATGCATTACTTAATATTTGAACCATTGTTTCTTGTCCCAATAAGTCTGAAAAATTTTGAGGTCTATATTTTCTTGCTAAAACTCTATAGGAATCATCTGGAGCACTGTTGGTATCTTCAACCTCTAAAAAGCTATCTTGATTTTCATCTTCTAGTGTTGGAGAAGAATTTGTTTCTTCTAAATCTTTTTCCTGTGGATATTCCAAGTTTGCCTCTTATTTAATGAAATATTAAATATATATTGAGTCTAATCAATAGATAAATATTCATGAAATTGTTTAATTAGACTTTCATTATGTGTACCATAATATATATTTTAAAAAGTTATGAAAGTTTATCCAAATATATTTTCAAATAATCCTGTTGATCGAGTATCGGATTTAAGATCTGATCCCTCTTGGGTAGAAAAAACTCTTAATAGGGAAAAAACAATGATTTGCCTATTCTGGAGAGGAAAAGCATTTATATCAAAGCATAAAAGTATAATTTTAGATAATTCAAATCCTGAACAATCCAACCCAGCTTGGTTTCCATTGGATTTTTTTAAGGGACAAATTTCTGATACAGATATTTTAGTTTTTATTGGTTTGATTGAAGATAGAGCTTTTTTTGCTCTGGATGTATCAAGACATACGAATCCAGAAGAAGTTTTAAACCTTGCTACTCTTGGTGAATTTGAAGATCTCATGGTATTAGCACCTCAAGCAATTAATTCAGGTGAGTTGGCAATGTTAGGTCAAGCTAAGGCAATTTTTGAATGGAATAAGAGCCACAAATTTTGTTCAAAATGTGGAGCAGAAAGTACAATGGTTGAAGCAGGCTATAAAAGAGTTTGTATGAATTGTAAGACAGAACATTTTCCAAGAACAGATCCAGTTGTAATTATGCTTGCCACTTATAAAAATACAGCTTTCTTAGGTAGACAAAAAAGGTTTCCTCCTGGAATGTATTCTGCACTTGCCGGTTTTATTGAGCCTGGTGAATCCATAGAAGAGGCGGTGGCTAGAGAATTAAAAGAAGAGGCAGGAATAGAAATTATTGAGGCAAACTACCATTCTAGTCAACCTTGGGCATTTCCAAATTCCTTAATGATAGGTTATATTGCCGAGTCAAAAACAGATAATTTTAAATTAGATGAAGTGGAACTCGATGAGGGTAGATGGTTTACTAAAGAAGAACTTAAAAATACTTTAAATGGTAAAAATAATGAATTTTTTGTGCCGCCTCCTATGGCGATAGCTCATCATCTAATTAAAGGCTTTGTAGAGAGTAAGTAATGAAAATTAAAATAATTTGCTTTATGTTTGTCATATTTATTTCAAATTTTTTGTATGGAAAAGTAATTATTGATCCGGGACCTGATGCTTATGATAGAATTCAAGAAGCATTAATAATGGCGCAGCCAAACGACAATATACATCTATCATCTGGTTATTATGAACTTGAAGATGGACTTTCATTGGATATCAATAATGTAACAATATCTGGAGATGGATTAGACAAAACTATTTTATCTTTTAAGAATCAAAAGTCAGGAGCTGAGGGGTTACTCGTTACAAGTGATGGCGTAACATTAAGGGATTTTGCAGTTGAAGATACTATTGGCGATGCAATAGTCGTAAAAAAAGCTAATGGCATAAGATTTTTAAGAATTCGAGTGGAGTGGACAAGTGGACCGAAATCCTCAAATGGTGCTTATGGCTTATATCCTGTTGAAAGCAAAGATGTATTAATCGATAGTTGCGTAGCAATAGGCGCATCTGATGCAGGTATCTATGTTGGTCAATCTGAGAGAATAAAAGTATTAAATAGTGAAGCAAAATTTAATGTAGCCGGAATAGAAATTGAAAACAGTTATTATGCTGAAGTAATCAATAATACTGCTCACCATAATACTGGAGGTATATTAATATTTGATTTACCAAATCTTCCTCAACAAGGTGGTCATGATATTTTAGTAAAAAATAATAAAGTTATAAATAACGATACACCGAATTTTGCTCCCGAGGGAAATATTGTTGGAAAAACACCCAATGGGACCGGGATAATGGTAATGGCAAATGAGAATGTTATATTAGAAGAAAATTTTATAGAAGGTAATGCAACGGCAGGTATTTTAGTAGTTAGCTATCTAGAGGAATATGAGGATGATAAATATAATCCGCTACCAAATAGAATTTATATAACTAACAATCAACTAAACAATAATGGTTATTCTGTTGACTCTAAAAGGGCTGAACCCATCGCCTTCTTAACTAAGGATAAAGCTCCAGAAATCATTTGGGATGGTGTCACTAATTTTCCTGAGTGGTTGGGATTAAAAAAACAAGAAAGGTTAATTTTAGGCGATAATAGAACTAAAGGTGGAAAGACAGATATGATAAATCTTAACCTCATGACATATGCTTTACTGCCTTGGTATCATGAGCCAAAAGTAAATTATGATGATTATAAAGGTGAAAAAATTCCTATAACTCCAGTCAAGTTTGAAAAAATATGGCAATAACCAAAAATAAAATTAGTTTTTTTTTATTTTTTTTAATTTTATTTAGTTCAGCTAGTTTTGCAGAACCTTACAAAAATTTGTCAGAATATAATTTTTTTAAGGATATAAAAAAACAAATACCGGCAGATAATGTAATACCATATAAAATAGCTAATCCATTATTCTCAGATTATTCTTATAAATTTCGTTTTGTTCACATACCAGAAAATAAAGCAGCAGAATATTCATATGGTAGTGTGTTTAAATTTCCAATAGGAACAACAATAATCAAAACTTTTGCATACCCAATTGATGAAAGAAATCTTGAGGAAGGTTTTAAGTTATTGGAAACAAGACTTTTAGTTAAAAATGATTTTGGTTGGGTGCCAATAAGTTATATTTGGAATGATGAGCAGACAAATGCATATCTTAAATATACTGGACATACTTTTAATGTCAGTTGGATATCAGAAAAAGGGGAAGAAAAATTTGTCCGATACAGAGCGCCAAATGTAAATCAATGTAAATCCTGTCATGAGATTAATGAAAAAATTCAACCTATTGGACCAAAAGGCCGTAATATGAATATTGATTTCAATTATCAAAATGGTAAAGCAAATCAGATAGATTATTGGCAAAAAAGAAATTTATTAAAAAATATACCTAATATATTGAACGAAAATCCAGCCATTTGGGATGACATAAATTATAATATATCAGATAGAGCAAGGTCATACCTTGATGCTAACTGTGCGCATTGTCATCAAAAAGGTGCCTCAGCAAATAATTCAGGTTTTTATCTAAATTTAGATGAAACCAATAATTCCATTCTAGGTTTTTATAAATCTCCGGTTGCTGCAGGCAGAGGAAGCGGAGGACTAAAATACATTATTAATCCTGGAAAACCAGATGAATCAATTCTTCTGTATCGAATGAACTCAACTGATCCAGGTGTAATGATGCCAGAGTTAAGTAGAAATCTTAAGCATGAAGAGGTAATTCCATTAATAAGTGAATGGATTACTCAACTAAAATAAAATTAGTTTAACCGTTTGTTTCTCCATGAGAAGATATATCAAGCCCTTCAACTTCAGAACTTTCATCGACTCTTAGGCCAACTGTAAATTTAACTACATAAATAATAATTATACTTGCAACCACTGATAACACTAATACTGCAACTGTTCCTTTTAATTGAATTAAAAGTTGTGAAATTGCATTAAGACCTTCAGCATAACCTGCTCCGCCAATATTTGAATCTACTAAAAATGCAACCAATAAAATACCTAACAATCCTCCGATTCCATGAACCGCAAAAACATCAAGTGAATCATCAATTCTTAATTTATTTTTGACGATATTTACAAATAAATAGCAAATAATACCGGCTGAACCACCTATTATCAAAGCTCCAATAGGTCCAACAGATCCTGATGCTGGAGTTATTGATGCAAGACCGGCAATAGTACCAGTTACTAAACCTATTAGAGTAGGTTTTCCAAATTTTGACCAATCCATTATCATCCAAACAAGTGAAGCTGTAGCAGCAGAAATATGAGTTACAACTAATGCCATACCTGCATTTCCATCAGCAGCAAGCGCGCTACCTGCATTAAATCCAAACCATCCAACCCATAGCATAGATGCTCCAATCATTACCATTGCAGGATTATGCGGTGGATCAACTTGTAAAGGAAATGTTGAACGAGGTCCTAGCATTGCAGCTAAAACAAGAGCAGATGAACCCGCTGTCAAATGGACAACAAGTCCGCCAGCAAAATCTAATAGACCCGCTTGATACAACCATCCATTTCCAGCCCATATCCAATGTGTAACAGGGGCATAAACTACAAGTAGCCACAAACCACTAAATAATAAAACAGCAGAAAATTTTATTCTTTCAACATAAGCGCCTACTATCAGTGCTGGAGTAATTACTGCAAAGGTCATTTGAAAAGCAAAAAAGACTGTCTCAGGAATATCTCCTGATAGTGTATCTCTGCCCACACCCGAAAGAAACATTTTGGAAGTATCACCAATCCATTGATTACCATCACCGAAAGCAAGACTATACCCAATAACAAGCCATAGAACAGAAGCTAAACATGCAACAGAAATACATTGCATTAATACCGATAAAACATTTTTTGAACGAACTAGACCCCCATAAAATAAAGCTAGACCCGGTAAGGTCATAAATAAAACCAATGCGGTTGCTGTAATTATCCAAGCTGTATTTCCAGTATCAATCATTGTTCCCTCCAAAATAATCTAAAAAAATTTATTGATATTTCTAATCATCAATTAATCATACTAGAATTAATATGTGTATTAATAATATTAATCTTGGTTCACACATATTACACAGTTTACAGTTCAGATTGAGTTTGATTCTCTTATCTAGAAGATGGATATACTCCTAAAATCTTAATTTCTTCGGAATAGTATTTTAATTCGTCAATTGCACTTTTAATTTCCTCAGAATCTATATGACCCTCTAAATCAGTATAAAACTGAGTAGATTGGAAACTTCCATCAACTTGATAACTTTCAAGTTTAAGCATATTGACACCATTAGTAGCAAAACCACCTAGTGCCTTATATAAAGCAGATGGAACATTTTTTACTTTAAAAACTAATGTAGTTATGAATTGACCATCATTATTATCAGGTATGATTTTATCTTTGCAAAGAATTAAAAACCTAGTTGTATTATGTCCAGCATCCTCCATATCTTCTTTTAAAATTTTAAGATCATAAATTTCAGCTGCCAATGGTGAGGCTATAGCAGCAATCGAAATATCTTTTAAATCGGAAACTTCCCTAGCTGAACCGGCTGTATCAGCACTTACAACGGGCTCTAAACCAAGATTCACAATTGAATTTCGGCACTGACTTAATGCCATTTCATGGCTTCTAACAATTTTTATATCTTTAAGGGATGACTCTTTTAATGACATCAGACAATGATTAATTTTTAAGAAGGTTTCCCCTATTATATTTACATTTGAGGTTGGCATGAGTCTATGGATATCAGAAACTCTACCCGCAATTGTATTTTCAATAGGTATCATTGCTAAATCAATTTCTTTTTTCTCAAGAGATATAAAAACTTCATCAAATGTTTTTAAAGCAATAGGAGATGCATCATTGTCATAAATATTACAGGCAATGTGCGAATTTGCGCCTGCCTCACCTTGATATCCAATTTTTTTAACCATTATAAAACCATAATTCTTCTTGCAGCTTCAAGATCTTCTTGCGTATCTACACTTATAGGTAATTCATCTATTAAACCCAAAGCTATCTTCATATCATTTTCGATAGCCCTCATTTGCTCTAGTTTTCTATCTATTTCAGCTTTAGACTGATTTAAACCAATAAAAGCCTCAAGAGCATTTCTCTTATAACCATATATTCCAATATGATGATATAGAAAATCTTTTTTACTTAAATCAAAACTCCGATCAAAGTCATCAACAATATTATTCTCTGAAAGATTCTTAATATAGGCCTTTACAATATTAGGGTTTAAAATTTCTTGATCAGATGAAATTTTAACACCTAAGGTAGAAATATCAGAGTTACTAGAATCTAAAAGGGAAACTATTTTGGTTAATGCATCTTTTTTTATATTTGGTAAATCCCCCTGTAAATTAATAACATTATCGTAACTAGAATCTTTATCGTATAAATTGAGGGCTTCATATATCCTATCAGAACCTGATGCATGATCAGATTTTGTTAGAATTGCTTCCCCGCCAACATTTTCTATCACATCTTTAATTTCGATATTGCCTGCTGCGACAATAACATTTGCAATATTAGCTTCCCTAGCCCTATTGAATACATGAACAATCATAGGTTCCCCATTTATATCTGCAAGAGGTTTATTTGGCAGCCTTGAAGACTCTAGACGAGAAGGTATAATTATTAAATTTTTCATATTGCTATTCTTTTAATTTAAACTTATTAAGTAGTTTAATTAAATTGTCTAATTTAATTATCTACAAATA
>Ga0066861_10000859_pt1 | contig 10154 bp, 6 predicted proteins | sample ETN02SmetaG_3_FD_66434 | JGI IMG/M metagenome (GOLD analysis project Ga0066861, IMG submission 66434) | Marine microbial and viral communities from oxygen minimum zone, Eastern Pacific Ocean - ETNP2014F10-02SV257 | ecosystem: Environmental > Aquatic > Marine > Oceanic ... | reverse complement strand
ACCACCACCACCGTCCATTGGGAGGGTTTAAAACGCATCGCATCGATGATATCGTCGCCACAACAACAATCGTCGTGCCGTCGTCCTCGTCCTCGTCGTCGTCCTCTCGATGGGGGAAGGAAGATGATCACAAAGACGACGACGCGACAACGACACAATCGTCGTCATTCTTCCCCAAAATCCGCGGCCGTCGTCGCACGCACGATGACGATGGCCATCGTCGTCGTCGTCGTCGCTCTGTGCGCGCTGTCTTTCTCTGGCGTCGACGCGAGAAAGAACGCGCTCTCCTCTCCGAGAGAAAAACCACCGACGAAGAAAGAACTCAGAGAAAACTACGAGGTGAACCATCCGAGACCGTTCTCCTGGGCCGAAGTGCCGGACACGTCCGCGTTCGATAAACACGTACAAAAAGTTGCCAAGGAAAATTTTGAGAAGAAAATGAACCCGCCTTCTGTACAAACAACACCAACAAACGACGACGACACGGAGTGGGACGATAACATCGTCGACCCAGATTACGAGGACGACGATTTAGGATCGACGCCAAGTTTACTGGACGCGTTTAAGAATAAAAAAAACCCGAAAGTTGAAACGGTGAGCAAAGATGAATCCCCGTTCGTAGATGTTTTAATATTAGCGCCGAGCGTGTTCTTGTTGGTTGGTTTGATTTACATGTGGCGATGTAAGTACGCGTGGAAGGAAAATTTTCAAGAGAGTCCAGCGTTGTCGGAATTGAATAGAGTGAGAGAGGCGAAAGAATACGCGCTGTTTGCCGCGTATATTTCTAGCGGGTACTTCGATATTGGCATGTTATATTGGTCGTTGGGTGGAGCGACTTTGTTGTTGCAGATGAAATACAACGCCGTGTACGCGTTAGTGCCTCCAATGACGAGTTTAGCGATTGGAGTGTTTTATTCAATGATTTTCCAAAAGTCGTTGACGGGTATTCCAGGCGTCACGGGTCCTCCTTTAATGCAAAGACTATTGATTTTAGCGACGTCGATAGTTTTGCTGATGAACATGATTTATTGCGAAGTGAAGAAGACTTATGTGGCCCAGGCGGAGTATTGGTACGTCTCGGCTGGGATGATTGTTATTCCGCAAGCGATGGCTTTTTACCACCGCATGAGCGGATGGATTCAACACAATCGCGACTATAGATACAAAATGGTTGAATGAAAATAGAGCACCGCCCAGAAAGTACACACCATTAGCATGTCGATATAAATAAATAAAAACTGTACATCATTCAAACTAAAATTCAGCTACGTATCTACGCTAATTCTTCTTACTACTACCGTGTTTCCATTGCTTCTCTTTCTTGAGCAAATCAACCTGTCCAGGCACGCCCATACCTTGTTCGTTCGGTAATGTAGCACTCACCTCGACAATCTCCCATATTTGGTCCATTGCTATCGAGTTCTTCACGGACTCTGGCAGATATTTCAGAGGCGAACGCAACCACGCGGATTGGTACGGTTTCGCCCGAGGCGCGCGCGCGTCGTTCTCGTTACCAGTGGTACCTTCCTCCTCCTCCTCCTCCTCTTTCTCATTAAGTCGTCCTTTGTGTTCAAATTTCCGCATCATCGTCACTTTGACGTCGCAACTTGCCTTGTCCCCATCCACTATGAACGCAATTACTCGCACGTTCTCGCCTCGTTTGTTACACGAGCCGTTGTACCAAAAATCAGCCTCTAAACGAACGTCTTCTTCTTTCTTGTCTTTGCTGGATACAATGCTCGACACTCTCTTGCTCTTTTTCAACTTCGGCATGGCGACTGCTTTCGCTTTTTCGTATAAAATCAAATCGTCGACGGCTAAATTGAACGCGTATAAGGTTAACACGGATAAACCGAAACCAAAGTAGCGATGGAAACCGGAGGAGAAATCAGAACTCGTCGAGGAAGAACTTGAGGAATACGATTGGCTTTTGGATGAGAAAGACGACGACGACGACGACGACGACCAAGAGGAGGAGGATGCATCGCGATTGGATGACCTACGAATATCACCCGAGCGAAGTCTGCGTAGAATTTCTCGGTATCCTCGAGTTTGAGAAGGCGGACGGAACATAATTTTTGAGGTGTTCGATGAATGATTTGTAGCAAAAAAAAGCCGTATAGTTTTTCTATAATTCTATGCGAAACACTCTCGTGACGTGATCGGCACCACACGTGGCCAAAATATTCTCTGATTCTCCTGCACACTTAGCAGGTTTGAAAGCTACTTTTGTTACCTCTGCACAGTGAGCGTTTGGGATATCACCGGCGACGCTCCACTTCGCGTCATCTTCTTTCGTTTTTGTCCAGATTTTAATCGAACCGTTTTCGTGTCCAGTGGCGAAGGTTGAGCTATTCAAAACACTCACGCACGTCGGTGCCGATGAACACAAAGACTCAGACGACCAAACTGGTCTCATTTCCCCTTCTGACGACGCGTGTATTCGCCACACGTTTGCTTTCTTGTCGCGGCCAACGGTGATGAAGAGGTTGTCGTTTAGAAATGTCAAATCATACATTTCCCGCGCATGCGCTTTAAACCGATTGGTTAAGATCCATCCCTCAGATAAATCAGTAGTATCGTCGAGAGTTCGAGTGAATATACACGCGTGCCGATCTCTTGAAGCGACAATTAGCGTCCCCCCGTCGTTTGAAAATTCCAAAGCAACCGCCGTGAGCGTCGGTCCTAACAGCGATTCCACCATCCGCCAATCGTTATGCGTTTCGTTGTGCTCCCAGAGTAAAATCTCAGCCGTCGCCTCTTTCGTTCCTTTCGCAGCCGATGCTAACAATTTTCCACTCGGGTGCGCAGCGACAGAGAAAACGTCGTCGCCGTGGCCGTACAATTTCGACGTTTCCGGCCACAACGTGTTTGTCACCAAGTATTCTTCAACAATCGCACCGTCGTGTTTTGCATCTAAACTTGCTTTCGATAGCTCTTCTTCGAGTAACTCTAAGTTTACATCTACATTTTCGTTATTGTTATTGTGCACCCCTTTATTCGATAAGCCAAGCGCGGAAGCTTCGGCGGCGCCTTGACCAGAAAGAATCAAAGCGTTCACGTTGTCCACGTTCATGTTTCCAACCTTCATTCGTTCCCAGAATACGCGAGGCGCTCGAAACGCACGCAAAGCTTTCTCGCTCGAACCCGAAATAAAGGATTGACTACTGTTACTAAGTATTTTATTTTGACTACTATCACTATTAGTCTTTCCAGACTCTCTATTCTTCGATGGAGGCACGACTGCTAAACACGATATTGCGTGTCCATGCGTCTGCGGTCGAGCAATCTCTCGCCATCCTTTTGGTGTTCGAATTGCATTTGTGTTGTCGCATTCCCCTGTGTTCCAATATCCAATCAATCTCGTCGTGTGATCATCCGATCCCGTCAAGAAATATTTCCCGTCGTTATCCCAAACCAACGCTCGAATTTTATCCGTGTGCCCAGAGTTCACTGAAAGCGATTCCCATGCCTGTAACTCTTCCATAAATTCCCACGCGTGTAGCGCGCCAGACTGCGAGTGCGCGATAAAACAGTTTCTACCGTAAAACGAAGCACCTCGATACCCAAGACAGTTATCGCCAGCTTCGCCGAGCGATGCTAACGAAAACCAAAGTGATGTTCCAGTACTATCTGCCTCGCCGTCCATCGACGGAGACCATAAGTTAACCGAACGATCTGCCGATGCCGTCAAAAGTTGATGACACCGAGAAGACGAGGTAGAATTATCATCGCTCGTTGATGGTCGCCACGCGCATGTGAAGACCCAATCTTCATGACCGCAAAGTAATGCTTCCAACTGGATGTCCACGCGGGCGCCTTTCAAAACTTCTGAAGGCGGTCGTGGCGGTGCCGCTAAAGTTTCAAATGGCAAACGCTTATTCGTTTCACTTTCTCCTCCCTTATTGTTTCTCGCGATAATTTTCCAAACTCTCGCGTTTTTATCCTGGCTGCACGTGGCTAAAAATAAGCTCGTAGTATCATCACTCGTCGTCAAAGATTGAAACTTTGTGTCCCTAACCCAATCCTCGTGACCAACCAATTCCGCTATAAATTCGAAATCCGTAAACGCTTTCGTATCTAGGACATAAAATCGCGTGGTACCGTCCGCACACCCAACTGCGACAAACCTACTCGACGACGGTGAAGAAGGCGAAGTAGAAACGCAATCGGAAATGTCCACGCACATCGGTCGATGTTGCGAAGGAAACGCCTTCTCGTTGACTTGTACCATCGTCCAGTTTTTTATATTCAAACTCCATAAGCGCAAGTGATCATCCGAGGCAACCGTAGCAACGATAACAGACTCGCTCGTTTCGCGTTTCGCTGCAATCTGCGTGATAGGACCGAACGAGTGCATACAGTTAGCTTTTTGCGTCCATTTTCTTTTTTTGTCTTCTCGTGATTGCTCGAGCGTCCATGCGATAACTGTCCCACTCGTGTCCGCAGACAGCACAATCGTGCTTTTATTCTCACCATCGTCCAGCGTGTTCTTCTCAACAATCTTCACGCACGTCACCGGCGTCTGATGTTTTCGTTGCTCCTGCGTTTTCTCATCGCTTTCTTCTTCTTCGCCAAAAACTATCGTCCTTTGTGCGCAGCCGTTTTTCTTGGCATAAATTTCCAACTCGAAAACGTTCCTGTGTGATGCGCACACGATCACGTCCTGAGAATAATCCGCGTCTAACGCGTGTGCGGAATGATTGCATCCACCGGAGACGTATTCCGCGTGAATTTTTACCATCGAGGAAGGAGGGAGGAAGGAGGAGGAAAGAGGAAGGAGGGAGGAGGAGGAGGAGGGAGGGACTTTCTTTTCTCGCACTTTTCGTTTTACTCTGTCGTCTGTCTTCTTCGATTTATATCGAGAAGAACCAAAAAAAAAAAGAAAAAGCGCAGGGCAAAAAAAAAGAGGGCAAAAAAAAGACAAGAAAACACAGGCGGCGACGTCCTCTCTTGAATTACTTACGCCCCCGTCAAAAACACCTCACTCTCTTTTGTTTGCGTTGCGCTCTCTTGGTCCCGCGCGATCGCATCGTCGAACGAACGAACGAATCCGTTCGATACATTTTCCGACCGCAAGGAACGGGTTGGAAGTGAATTTCGGTCGAAAGTGGATAAAGAGCTTTCGCGTTGAACTCGTCGCCGCGGACGAAAGACACGCCGCCCCTCGAGTCGCATTTCAATTCTGTAACGAGAACGTCAAAAGGAGAGAGAGAGAGAGAGAGAGACCAATTTTTCCCTCGAAAAGTGATTTACAAAAATGGCAACGTTTTTGCTCTACGAGAGCGCGTCGGGATACGCCTTGTTCGAGGCTAAAGATATGGATTGGGTCGGAGATACGCCGCAAGCCGTGGCAGAAACCGTCAAGTACGTTTTATTGCACGCGTTTTCTTCTTTTTCCTTCTCTCGATTGCATTCTCGGCCGCCACCAAAATGCGTTCGATGCGAGAGGGCAAATTTTCCCTCTTTCTCTCTCTCTCTCTCTCTCTCTCCCTCTCTCTTATTAAAACTCACGCTCATTCGTTTTCTTTCGTTATGACTTAACAGTAATCTAGATCGATTCGGCAAAGTGTGCACGTTGCAATCGTTCAAGCCGTTTAAATCGGCGAAAGACGCTTTGGAACAAATCAACGCCATCTCCGAGGGCGTTTGCACCGATTTGTTGCAGAACTTTTTGGAGCAAAACTTGCCAAGAATTAAAGACGAGAAAAAAGCAAAGTTTACTTTGGGAGTTTTAGATTCTAAACTCGGGAACTCGATTGTAGACGCGATGAAAATCCCGTGCGTGTGCAACGACCCCATCAACGAGCTGACGAGGGGCGTGAGGATACACTTTGGGAAATTCATTAAAGGCTTGAAAGAGGGCGACTACGAAAAAGCACAGTTGGGTTTGGCGCACTCGTATTCGAGAGCGAAAGTGAAGTTTAACGTCAACCGTTCTGACAACATGATTATCCAAGCGATCGCGTTGATCGACACTTTAGACAAAGATATCAACACTTTTGTTATGCGCGTGAGAGAGTGGTATGGGTGGCACTTTCCCGAATTGGTTAAGATCATTGCGGACAATTACATGTACTGTCGATGCGCTTTGGCGATTAAGGATAAAGCGACGCTTTCGGACGGGCACCTGGCGGCGTTAGCGGAAATTACTGGAGATGAAGACAAAGCAAAGGAGGTTATCGAGGCCGCAAAAGCGAGTATGGGGCAAGACATTTCTCCAGTGGACATGATGAACATCGAGTCTTTCGCGAAGCGCGTCATCAAGTTGGCGGAATACAGAACGAACTTACACAACTATTTGAACGAAAAGATGCAAGCGGTACGTTTCGTTGTTTTTGTTTTTTTCTCTTTTTTTTTTCTCTCTCTCTCTCTCTTCCATATGACTTGTTTCGGTGTTGGTGGTACGTGAAATATGGCGTTGATGATTTGATACACCTATCACAGACCTGATCTGAATTCTTTGATGCTACAATTCATGCACCACTCTGAGTCATATTACACGCAGCAACAAAACAACACAACGAAATCTCTTTCTATTTTTGTTCATCATTTCGAGCACATTCTTCATCGCGCTGACGTTCTTATCTGTTTTTCATCCACACAGATTGCACCAAACTTACAAGCACTCATTGGCGATTTTGTTGGCGCGCGTTTGATTTCGCACGCCGGTTCGTTGACAAACTTGGCAAAATACCCGGCGTCGACGGTTCAAATTTTAGGTGCCGAGAAAGCCCTGTTCAGAGCGTTGAAGACTAAAGGTAACACGCCAAAGTACGGATTAATTTTCCACTCGCCGTTTATTGGTAAAGCCTCCTCGAGAAACAAAGGTCGCATCTCGAGATACCTCGCCAACAAGTGTTCCATCGCCTCACGAATCGATTGTTTTGCGGACATACAAACTTCCTTGTTCGGAGAAAAATTGAAAGAGCAAGTGGAAGAGCGCTTAGAATTTTACGACAAAGGTACTGCACCAAGACGTAACGTGGCGGTGATGCAAGAAGTTGTCGAAGCCATGGGAGGTAGTGCAGCCAATAAGAAGAGAAAGAGTTCCTCAGACGACAACGGCGGCGGAAAGAAACAAAAGAAAGAGAAGAAAGCGAAAGAAGGAAAGGAAGGAAAGGAGAAGAAGAAGAAGGATAAGAAAGAAAAGAAAGAAAAGAACTGATACACTACGAATTTGAAGAGGGAGAGAAAGAGAGAGAGAGAAAGAGAAAGAGAGCTTACTGTATCAAGGAAACATTGTAATTTTTACCAAAATTCCAGACTGATTTTTAGTCGATACGACATTTTTTAAGCACACGCTCAACAGTCACACAAATAAATATAATAGATGGAGCTCCCGCACCTCGGTAGGAATTGTGCGCTGCCATCGTGCAACCGCTTAGATTTCTTACCTCATCAGTGCTCCCACTGCCTGTCGTATTTCTGCGAAGAGCACAAACTCGAACACTCCTGCACTGAGACAACGAGGGTGCCTTCATTGAATAGAAAATCTGAGCTGTGTCCGATATGCGAACGATCGGTCGTGTACGTCCCAAACGAAGATATTAACATCACCATGGAAAAACATATGAACAATCCCAACGAGTGCGTGAAGAAGGAAAAGTTAAAATGCCCGATCGAGGGATGTAAAGAGAAATTGTTTTCGAGCAATCAGTTCGAATGCGTCAAGTGCAAGACAGTTTTATGTTTGAAGCACCGACATATGGAACATAAGTGCGAAGAGATTCGACGAAGTCGATATCAGCCTTTAGGGAAGCAAAAGACAAGCAATAGTGCGGGATTGTTCATGTTACACGGATCGAAGAAAAAGGAGAAGACGAATGGAGTGTCATCACCTTCACTCAGTACACTTCCATCGACTTGCGATAAGTGTCATCAAACCTTCCCTCATCGCGCTGCGAAACTAGCACATAGATGCTATTCTAGCAAAAATAATACTAATAGTAGAAAACATAAGAGTAGCAGTTGCGCGGTGAGCTAAATACGTGAGGAGGTAATAGCATGTTGCCGTATACATATACATAGAATCTTATTTATTAAATACAAAAATCGTGAGTGGTTCCATACACCAGTCGTCATCGATTTTCTAACATTTGTCTCGCGTTGCGTTCTAATTCCTCTACATCTGCGTCATCTAAACTCATTGTTTCTACGACATCAATCATTTCATCCATCTCTGACTGCGTCATAGAATATGCAATCTTTGCCGAGGACAACTTCTCCTTTTCAAAAGAAATATCATCTTGGATTGAAGGCGAACCATTCGATCGACCTTCGCTAAATGATTCTGAGTTCACTTTCTCTCTGTAAGCCTGCTCTGCAGCTTGGCGGCGCACTCTGTCACCGTATTCTTCTTCTGCGTTTTTAACATATGCGTTCATCGTCTGGCGAGGTAAACTTTGTGATTTTCGTCCAATAGCACTCTTACTCCCCGCCGCCATGTCCTCCTGTATTTGCGCGGCAGCGAACTGCGCGCCAAATTGGTCTCCTTCACCCGATCGATAACTCGACCCCAGTTCCGCGCCTTCAAACTCCCTCTTCGCTTGCGGGTGATACTCCAAAATCTCTTCGTACAACAGCCTCCTCACTTCCTCTTTCCCAAGCTTTCTCTTTTCAAACTCGAAATCCTCCACCTTCACTGGCCTCGCCGTTGGCTCTCTGCTAGGATCGGCTAAACCGTCGAAATACGGGTCTTGCAAAGCCTCCGTCGCGTTCGGTCGCTCGTCCGGATCAAAAGCTAACAATCTAGACAGCATTTTCAACGCCTTCTCTGAAGCTTTCGGGAATTTATCTTTCAAAATCGCTTTTGGTTTTACTCTCATTGTTCCTAAAAATCTTCTCGCTTTTTCGTTCCTAACTTTCGCTATCTGCTCCAACGTCGGCGTCCCAAGAATATCAGTGATAATTTCCAACTGATTGACGACGTTCTTCCCAGGAAAGATTGGTTTTCCGTTCAGAATTTCCGCGAAAATACACCCAATCGACCAAATATCAATCGCCGGCGTGTACTTGGTAAAAAAACTGCCACACAATTCTGGCGCTCGGTACCAGCGTGTCGCCACGTAATCGGTCCAAAACACCGTTGTCGGCCCTTGATCGTGGAAACTCGGCCTGGCTAAACCGAAATCACAAATCTTCAGCTTGCAATCCGCGTTGGCTAAAATGTTTTTAGGTTTCAAATCTCGATGGTACACGTTCGCCGTGTGAATGTATTTCAAACCTCGCAACAGTTGATACAAGAAAAACTGATGGTGATCTTGCGTCAAGTCATCGTTCGCTTTGATCACTTGATGTAGATCCGTATCCAATAGCTCAAAAACCACGTAGACATCTTTAAACTCTCGAGGATTACATGGTAATAAAATGTGTAAAATCTCCACCACGTCTGGATGTTTCAGCGCTCTCAATAATTTAACCTCTCGTAAAATTCGCGTGGCATCGCTCACGTGCTCGAATATATCGGTTATTTTCTTCACCGCGACTTTCGTGTCAGTTTTCGTATCGGTGGCTGAGCAGACGACCCCATATGAGCCTTTTCCGATGACTTCGTGGACGGAATACCTATTAGCGTCTTCAAATTCACTGAAAAATTCATTCTCTCTTCTTTGGGTGTTGTTGGTGTTGTTCTGTTGGCCTTCCCCAGAGGTTGGCGATGATCGCTCCCGGTTATCGGCCATGTTTTTCTCTTTTCTTCCGGCTGTGTTTAATGTTTTGAATTATGATACGATATTCCAACAACGCCTTCCTTGTGCGTTCCAGGATTTCTTTGCCCTGATCCCGTCTAATTCCGTACGGAGCTTAGCTTAACTTAACTCTGATTGAGCACGTTTTTACGTGTAATAAAACTACTATGTAAATTGTTTGAAAAAAAATCACTTCTTCTCGTCCAGAGCACCACGATACGCTTCACCGCCTGTGTGTGCGCGCGTGTCCTCGCGTGCGCGTGTGCTTTTGATCGTGCTCGCGGTGGAGTACCGCAACGCGTTAGAGCGACGAGGAAGTGTGAGGAAGGAGGATGGTGCGACAATCAATTTTTGTTCTCATTTTTTGGACCCCCGGACTCCGATTTTTTTGATTTTTTTTTGTATTCCCTTTTTGTTTTGCCTCTTTTTTAAGAGAGAGAGAGAGAGAGAGAGAGAGAGACCTTT
>Ga0066861_10000857_pt1 | contig 10156 bp, 6 predicted proteins | sample ETN02SmetaG_3_FD_66434 | JGI IMG/M metagenome (GOLD analysis project Ga0066861, IMG submission 66434) | Marine microbial and viral communities from oxygen minimum zone, Eastern Pacific Ocean - ETNP2014F10-02SV257 | ecosystem: Environmental > Aquatic > Marine > Oceanic ... | reverse complement strand
TTTCTAAACGCGACCAAGGCAATGAATACAGCGACGCATGCACCCGCCAGCATCAGATTGAATGTATCAGTCTTGATGGAACGAAAGATCTCAACTCGAACCGGAGGAAGACCTGTCAAATAAGCTTGGAGCCCCGTCTCTTCTCTCCAGTCAAAAATCACTTGTTGCAGATGATCAACCGTCGGCTGATAATCACTGACCAGTAAATCATCATCACCGAGTTGAATAACCATCAACATCGATTGTCCGTTAGGTGTAATCAGATTACCCCCCGCAATCGGATGACTCAAAACTTCTCTTTCAACTTTATTCCAATCGACGCCTTCTGTATCAACCGGAGGCACTAACGGGCGTGGCAACGGATCACAGATCATCATTTCCGGGCTAAAGACAGAGACAACGTGACTCACCAGCGAATCTTCTTCCAGTGTGGCCACTAGTCGTTGTATTTGGCCCACGTGACGGTCGTTAAAGAAAGTCGAATCAGGTCTCTTCAATACCACCAGACAGTCGTTTTCATCCGGCCGGAACTGCTCAAAAATCTGTTCCAGTTCCTCGAACGTTGAATCGTTGGTACGAAACAGTCCCCGTGCCTCGTTATCAAAGGAGAAGCGTTGAAAGCCAACTACCGATAGCACGGTCATGGCAAGGATGACCAGCAACAATAAATGCTGTCGCTCACGATAAAGATTTCGAACCCAAGAATTCCTCATACTGCCATGCTTGTCCTGAGTTTTCAACCAATTCAATTTTTCGGCAAGCCGGTTAGGTCTAGATAACGTTTGCCATATTTCTCTAATAGAACGGGGACTTCCGAATCCAACAAGAAGCCACGCTTTAATAATTGCTTACAGGCTGCTTCTAAGGATGAAATATACTCCTGCTGCGTCGAATATCTTTCCCGAATCGACAGCCGTGGATCACCTGACTCTTCACGGGCGGCTTTTGTTCTTTCAAAAGCAAAAAAGGCTCCGGAAAGTCCAACAAGATCCGGATGAGCAGGATGCACTTCGGGGTACAAATTCCAACTCGCATAGGTCCCTAATGCCACCGCAACTTCCGGTGGCTGTAAACAACCAATTTCATTACCGTCCAGATCGACTTTAGGTACCAACACACGATAGTCATTTCTCATCCGCGGCGGATGAATCTGAACTTCGCTTTGGTTCAACTCCCAGTTCACTCCGTAATACCAATCATTCGGCTGATGGATGACGGTTGGATAGCTAACTCCCGGTAACTCCGGGAATCCCACTGAATGTTGCTCCCAATGCACAAGTGTCCCCGAACGAAGGGTGGGGTATACACTAGCCGGCATCAACTGTCCCTGCACCCAACCATCTAGTTTCAAGAGGATGCTGCGCATTAATGGGCGAAAGTCGGCCGGGTTCTTAGGGTAAGCAGCATTCCCTCTCGAAGGAGGGTATTTCGCCGGGCCGTGCTGAGTACCGCCGAAAGTATACAGACGAACATTGCGGGGAATTCGAGTATCCTGCACACCTAAGGGATCGGTATGAGTAAGAGATCCGGCGCGATGCCAGTATTCCGAACTTGATTGCGTGTGAACAATTTTGGGTGCAGTGCGACTCTCTTTCGCTTGCGTTAGTAATCCATCTTTCAGATCCCGAAACGGATGTTTTTGGCGATCATAAGTGAACGGAAACCGATCCACCGGATAGTCATGATTGAGCCGCTGCCCGGAAAATCGTGTTGGCTGAGCGAAGCGGTGATTGAAGGAGCCCATTCCACCTCCTGAGACGTGAGGGAGCAGACCATCAAAGACCTTGGTTCCGGATTCTGATTCATTGAATCCGGAATAAAGAAATTCACGCAAGTAGCGACCGGCCTGTGAAATCCCAAAGGCATGGGCCCGTTTTAGAAACGACTTCCCATTGATTTGAAGCGGATTCCCTTTGCCCTTCCCCGTCTTCACAGCATCTATTAAATCGCGCACTGAAGTGAAGCATGTACCGTGCACTTGTGGCGAGTGAGCCTGATAAATAAGTTCATAGATTTGCCCCTGCTCTCCTTTCGTGGTTAAGTGGAGCTCGATCTTTTTTTGATCGCCTGGCTGCGGGTTCTTCGTTTCCGTAATTTCCGTAAACCATTGTGCACGGGGAATGAGAATGCGTGCAGCACGAGCATGAGGACGCTTTGTCAGCGTCGCCGCACTAAGCTTTGTGTCATCATATTGAAATGCACCGTGCCCGATTCCTGTAATACTACCCGCTTCCTTTCCTTCCCCAAGCGTGAATTCATAGCGAACCAATCCGGTAATGTCTTTACCTAACGTGGGCGGATAGAGCTTTAAACGAGAAGAGCCCGCAAGCAATTCTCCGTCCCAACCGCTGGAGATTACCGTCCAGCCATGATTCATTAAAAAACCGTTGCCAGCATGCGCTTTCGTGTCGAGACTATTTCCGCCTTTGGCATTGTTGAAAAAATCCAACGTTCGCAGATTGCCACGATTGTTGACATCGTAGAGGACTGCCCCGCTTGATTTTGCAGGGTTCGTGGGAGTCAGGATGACCAAATCAGCAAAAAAGCGAACGAGCCCATCTGAATCAGGTGGCACTAATTCAAGATCGACCACTTGTTTGTTTTGTCGGAGGGCCGGATCTAATGAAAAGTAAACTTTGCCGCGTAACAATTCATACGTTCCAATCTCCCCAAACTTTCTTCCTTCAGCGAACGAAGTTCTACTCGTTATCTCAAATCTCTCCACTTTGGCGTGGGTCGTGTTCGGCGCGGCACCGATTAAGAATGTAAATAATCCTACGACGACAAATGAAAAGAAACGCATGGGGGTACCTACTCAAAGTTAGCGAAAGAGTTGTTATGCTTCGGAGTGCGCTGAAAAAAAAGTGTAATACGGGCCGTCATCCAGCAGACGCTGCAGGTATAAAGCAAGTTCACGAAGGTGATAGTCCCCCCACATACATGCTTCCCCGCGAGGGACCTGAGATTCGTGAGACATATGATCCCAACCCCGAGGGCGATGATAAACACTATGCAATAAAAGTCCCTGATGGCTTGGATCTGAACACAAATACGGTTCGCTCAGCAAAGATTGCGCACTTACCAAACCTGCTTGAATATAACTATCTCCGTCTTCCCCTCGTTCGTTAAGAATTTTTCCCAACCGAAGTAATCCCTGTGCCCCGATGGCAGCAGCGGAACTGTCGATCGGTTCGTGATTGTTAAATGGATCCGAGGTTGTATTCAGGTAATCCCCAATCTGCGGAAGACCCGGTGCTCCAGTATCCCAGTAAGGGATACCATCGGTTGGAGTATGGTGAATGAAAAAATCACAGCTTGCCCGGGCAGCTTTCAGCATCATCGACTCAAGCTCCAGCCGACCGCCATAAAGATTTAATTCTTCATCCTCGATGGTGGCGAGGAATTCCAATTGTTCAGGATAACCTGCCATAATCCAGGCAAGTCCACGCGTCCAGGTCGAGAACGGAGAATATCCCTGCTGAGTACCCGGACAACGATATCGTCCGTCATTTACATTGAAAATACTTTCATGAGCCACTCGGCCCCATACGTCGTAGGCATCACGACCTTCCCCGTAGTAAACGCTGTAGCGGGCAGTCGCACGAGCATGCTGCAGCATACGATCAAGCAAGGAAACTCGCTCATCGTTTTCATGCATCAGGTCATGGCCTAGTACATGCCCCATCGACAAACTCCTAAGGCTACGGATGGTATCACAGAAGAGTGAATGCGGGCCATTAAAGGAGAAGATAAAGCCATCGCCATCCACCGTCTCCGACCAACGATAAGCTTGCACGGCAGCACTACTCTTGAGTGCCATTTCATAGAAGTTCAATTCCCATTGGTTATAGGGGAGTCGTCCTTCAAGCATGAGTCGACGCAGGGCTCCATAGGTACTGATATTATTAAAGCCATGATCGTGAACGCCGAAGTGGGTAACGTGCGATGCCATTTGATTCACGGTTGCTTGACGACCGCTGTCCAGAAATTCTGAATCCCCCGTGGCGTCGTACTGAAGAATGGAAGAACCAAATTGGAATCCCTGAGTCCACTCCGTCCAGCCCTGAGCTATATATTGCCCCTCCACCGTGAAAACAGGAGTCCCTGCATCAGAAGCACGTTCTGCTTCCAGCTTGGTAATCTTCTCTCCTGAAACCTGCCAGAATTTCTCCAACAGTCCGGCCAATGAATCTACCGTAAGCCCCAAATTCAAATTGATCATCGTTTGCTTTCCACTACAAAACAGGACGTATAGCTACAGCCTAACAAAGAAACCGTAACGATGCTCTGTCCCAGGACACCTTCAATAAAATCCTATCAAAAATACCTCACTTTTTGTCATTTTGACTACACTACACCTCCCTTTTTGTGTATCATATTGATAACAGGGGTTTATTATGAATAATGCATTACTAAAGCTTACAATTACGGATAAAAGCTACCCTCAGCAAGTTGCTGAGATTCTTGCGAGTCAGAGCTGGAGTCAGGGCTGCGTGATTCACCTCGTCGACGGAATTCGATGTGTTGAATTAGGTCGACGAGGTGATGCGAATCCACCTGAGTCCGTTCTTCAGCAGTCTTTAGAGTCTACGGAGATCGTCGGGAACGACGCTTGGTTGAGCTTCTCTCAACGCAACCCTTCTCAGGATAGTCCTGAGCAGTACTGTATCAGCATTCGAATCGCTGATACCGAAATTGCGTTAAAAGAGGTTGGCGAAATCTTTCCTGCATTGCTAAGCGGTATCATCCAATGGCATTCTTACCAACAGCTACAGGATCGATCCCTGCGAACAGAGACCATTTTGAAGATTGCAGCCCAGTGGCATGGGATTAAGCAGACAGACCAATTAGTTCTGGAGATCGTGGAAGCGTCAACCGAATTACTGGGTGCTGAACGTGCAAGTCTGTTTCTTTGGGACAAAGAAAATGAACAGCTGGTCGCTCGACCGGCGTTAGGAATTGTCGGGACTGAACTCCGCGTACCAGATGATGCCGGGGTCGTTGGAGAAGTGATCCAATCCGGGTACTCGATGCGGATTGACGAAGTGGAAGGACAAGAACAGATCAATCGGGAAGTCGATAACAAACTCGACTTCACGACCAACAATCTTATCTGTTGCCCTCTGCGTGACCGCGACGGGGAAGTGATCGGTGCCTTCGAAGTACTCAATAAAAAAGACGGTACCTTTTCCTCTTCGGACCTCAAAGCTCTTGAAGATCTGGCCAGTCACGTCGCCTCTGCACTGGAAGAAGCGCAAGAAGTCGAACAAATTATTGCCAGTCGCAGTCTGATTGCCGAGCAAGCTGCAGAGGGAGTTTCCTTGATTGGTGAATGCCCTCAAATTGTCGCTTTGCGTACGACGCTAGACCGCATCGCGAACACTGATCTGGCTGTTTTGATTTTGGGAGAGAATGGAACCGGGAAAGAAGTCGTCAGCCAATTATTGCACTTTAAAAGCGATCGACGGAATGAACCGTTAGTTGCTGTTAATTGTGCAGCGATTTCCGAATCTTTGCTGGAAAGCGAATTATTCGGCCACGTTCAAGGAGCTTTTACGGATGCTCGGGAAGATCGCGAGGGAAAATTTGAGCTGGCAAGTCGAGGTACGTTACTGCTCGATGAGATCGGTGACATGAGTTTGTCTGGCCAGGCAAAATTATTGCGGGTACTGGAAGACAAAGTGGTCGTACGAGTGGGAGGTTCCACTCCGATTCACACGGATGCACGAGTCATCGCTGCAACGAATCAGGATCTTGGAGAAATGGTTCGCGAAAAACAATTTCGTGAAGATCTGTTCTATCGATTAAATGTCATGACAGTCGAGATGCCAGCCCTGCGCGACCGAGGTGATGATATTCTATTGCTGACAGAGTATTTCCTAAAAGAATTATCGATTCGCGCCCGGCGGAAAGCACCAAAATTATCAGCGGGTGCCCGCAAACGTCTGTTGGCTCACTCGTGGCCCGGGAATGTTCGTGAATTAAGAAATATCATTGAGCGAATTATCTACCTAAGTGACTCAGGGCGGGTGGATGCGGAGGACTTAACCTTTGCCAGTACGCAAGCCGACCATGGCACGGCGGGAAGTTATCACGGAACCCTCAATGATGCGACACGTGACTTTCAGATTGATTTGATTCGCAATCAGATTAAAAAGTGTCGTGGCAATATGTCTGAGGTAGCAAGGCAATTAGGGTTACATCGCTCAAATCTCTATCGCAAGATGGGACAGTTAGGAATGGCCCTGGAAGACGAATAGTTGGAGAAATCGATAACCCCTTGCCGGTCTATTGCTTTGGGTTAGGATAGATAACTCAGCCCCTATAGCTCAACTGGCAGAGCATCTGACTCTTAATCAGAGGGTTCTAGGTTCGAGTCCTAGTGGGGGCACTTGAGGCATTTGCAGACTACGGAATAGACGTGCAGAGTCCTGCAACTGCCTTTTCTGATTCCTCCGGTGACTCCGTGCAGCTCTGTTGCCCACCATTCTGTGGCATATTTGTGTCAATTGCACAGGCCTTCTTCATATCCAAGTCAAATTAGGGGTTTAGACGTAATCTGCTTGCCCAAAGTTCCCTAAAAACTGTTATTAATCTTTACGACGAACATAGACGTAATAGGCGCTAAAAATCAGGTCCTCGCCGCGGAACCAGGTGTGCAGCGCGATTGGGCCTTTCTTAAGCTTGGCAGTGAAAACCACCGACTTATCGCCGGACTTCACCGGTTTCGTCAGCCCCTCAAATCCATACGGTCTCTTTTGAGAGACGCTGAGGTGGTGGTAGTTATTGAGATAAATGCTGGCCGACGTAATCGGTAGTGCTGTGCCGCTACCGTCGGGCAGCGCTTCGGCTAGCGGAATATCCACATCGCGAGGCCAACGGCGGAGTTCAAACTCGTATTCACCATCCCTGGCTACGTCGAGCAGCCAGTAGCCGGACTTTTGTTGTCCTCGGCGAATTTGACCTTGCTGGTCCACGAACACGTCCAGCCACTCGCAGGCGGTTAGGCGTGACGGGTTTTCATGGTTACTACCAACAACGACACGTTGCGGAACGTTGGCCTTGGGCCCCACTTCATCCCACCAGCGATTCAATTCTCGACGCATTTTTCGAACAACGTCAGGATGACCGTCGATGACATTGGTTTCCTGCAGTGGATCTGTTTCCAAGTTGTAAAGTTCGCGATTTTCCAGCAGTCGCCATCGCTTCCATAAAACAGCCGCCTGATCCCGCGTCATGATCGACTGCGCAAAGGGCGTGGGATAGTTCACAAAATTGGGCATGCGGCTGTAGTTAATGATCAGCGTTCGATCCTTGGGAACAATAGCTTTACCACGCAGTATCGGTGCTAGACTGGTACCGCTAAACTTTGTCTTTGCTTTGAGTTCACAAAGGTCAACCAGTGTGGGCAGCAGGTCCTGAACCTGAGTTAGACCGTCAATGTCCTGCGGCGAGGCGAGTTCACCTTGGGGCCAGCTGATAAAACAGGGAACGCGGTGTCCACCGTCCCACAATTCTGTTTTTCCACCCCGCATACCGGCATTGAAATACCGGGGCCCATGCGTGCTGCCGTTATCGGTCAAAAAAATGACTAGGGTGTTTTTTCGCAATCCCTCGTCGTTGAGAAATTTGATGAGGCGCCCGACATTCGTGTCAATGTTACGGACCATTCCAAGATAATTTGCCAGACGGGTCTTCAGTGCCGGGGCCATGTTGTCGAATTCGGGCGAGTCGAGGACTTGCTTGAGTGCTGCCCGGTCCTCATCCTTGGGGTTCAGTGGCCCATGGGGCGTATTCGTAGCGATGTAGCTCAGAAACGGCGTGCCCGATTTCGCAGAGTCCCTCATAAAAGTTATCGCTTCGTCAAAGAAGATATCCGTACAATACCCCTTAAACGCTTGCGGTTTACCATTACTGGTGTATGTATCGTCAAAGTAGTCGTTGCCCCAGGTGTCAGGAACGGAGCCGATGTGAGATGACGGAAACCAGACGGTGCGGTGAAAACCGCGGTCTTCAGGCCGAAAAGGGTAGTTCGAACCGAGGTGCCATTTACCAAAAACGCCAGTTGCGTAGCCGGCATCGCCGAAGATGTTGGCGATGGTGGGGACTTCGGGGCGCAGAAGTGCGCGACCGCTGCTGACGTTGATACAGCCATTACGAGCGGCATCTAGTCCGGTGAGCAGTTGCCCTCGTGTAGGGGCACACATCGGTGCAACGTGAAAATCGGTCAGTCGCAAACTTTGGCTATGCAAAGCGTCGAGGTTAGGTGTTTGCAAGATCGGATTTCCGTGTGCGGAGACCTCCGGATAGCCCTGATCGTCAGTCATCACGATAACTACATTGGGCCGTTCTGCTGCCTGAACCTGGACGGTGACGACGAGCAGTAGAACCAAGTAGAAGAAAACGCGGGCATGATTCATGGATCTATTCCGAAAAGAGTTTTAGTGTCCTGGCGATTGTGGTCAATATAACCTCGGAAGGAATCGCTGAACATCTGCCGATAAAACCTACTTGCGTCGATTTGATATTGGTCCGTTCAAACGCCAGGGGCGCTGGGAAGGCCATTTTTTACCATGGTATGCATCCGTATTCGGGCTAGGTAGGATAAGGCACGTAAGCCGTTCCGGTGCAAATTGTACTAAACTCGGCAACTCGGACGATTAGTGATAGAAGAGAACTAAAGGACACGCCCAACCATGAAACCTCCATGCTGGATCAAATCGTTTATTGCAATTCTGATAGGGCTTCAACTGGTTTCAGTTATTGCGCTGCAGGCGGAAACCGACGACTCCAGCTTGAGAGTCATGTCTTTTAACATTTATCGTGGTGGCACATTTCTAGGACAGCCTTTATCCCAAACAGCTAAGGTGATTCGCAAAGCAAAAGCAGATATTGTCGGCATTCAGGAAACTCGCTCACCTGACGGGGTTAACGCAGAGAGACTAGCTGAACTTCTTGGCTGGAATCACCATGTGAATCCCCGGAACAAGGTTATTTTGACCCGGTATGAGATCGCCGAAAAACTCAGGGATGGAGTCAAGGTAAAACTACCTACAGGCCAGATGGTCTATGTTTTCAATCTGCACTTACCATCCAATCCTTATCAACCTTACCAACTTTTGAATATTCGACCAAAGTGGCATAAGCACTGGGACACGCCGTTCATTAAGACTGAAGCCGAAGCAATTGCCTTCGCAAAGCTTGCACGTGGTAGCGAAATCTCAACTATCTTAAATCAGATTAGTTCGCAAACAGACAGCGATATCCCCATATTTGTAGTCGGCGATTTCAACGAGCCATCACATCTTGACTGGACTCAAAAAGCTATACTGTCCGGTCTCCATCCGGTCAAAGTCGAATATCCTACTTCATTAAGAATGGCCAATGCTGGCTTTTATGATGCTTGGCGTAAAGTGCATCCTGACGAGATCAAATTCCCGGGTTTCACATGGTCACCTCTGACAAAGGCTGATGATCCAAAAGACCATCATGACCGTATTGATTACGTGTATTTCAAAGGAAGCCAATTGAATTTAGTCAACGCAGAAATCGCCGGAGAAAAGCGAAGGCCAGCGGACATTGTTATAAGGCCGTACCCGTCCGACCATCGGGCCGTCATCGCGACATTTAAGCTGACCAATTAATCACATTCCAAATATCTAGATCTTCGGAAGACAGATCCGGTTAACGGCAAATAGCCTGACAAGGGGTCGCAAGCGATTACTGTCAGCGTATGAAAAAAACCTAGTTTAACAGGGGTTAGCGATGATACGCGAAACCTTGCAAACTAGGCAAGTGGGCGATGAGGGACTACCAACAAAGTGCGTTTGAGTCTTTGAAAACAGGGCTTTTGTACACCTTCCAAAAACCATCGGTGTCCAAATCGGTGTCCACGCCGACTTTGAGTGGTTTTACCGCAATGGTTGCCAAGAAATGGCGGGGGCTGAGTGAAGCGGAGAAGGCTGTTTTGGCGAAGTTGATTGAGTGTGAATAGACTACTCCAGCTTACGCAGTATCTCTTCCTGAATAGACAACATCTTACGCACCAGTTCTCCTTGAAGCTCAAGCTGCTGCGTCGCTCCATCTTTTGCCCTCCGACACACGCATGCGGTAGGATGGGGCTGGTAGATTAGGATACAGCACCGTTAAAGAGGGG
>Ga0066861_10000856_pt1 | contig 10160 bp, 7 predicted proteins | sample ETN02SmetaG_3_FD_66434 | JGI IMG/M metagenome (GOLD analysis project Ga0066861, IMG submission 66434) | Marine microbial and viral communities from oxygen minimum zone, Eastern Pacific Ocean - ETNP2014F10-02SV257 | ecosystem: Environmental > Aquatic > Marine > Oceanic ... | reverse complement strand
ATTTCAGGTGTATGATTTATATATTTATTTTCCAAGTCTGTAATTCTACTTGTATTTTTTAAAATATCACTTTTTATATTTGGTAATACTGTTATTTGTTTAAAAAATTTATTTTCTAATGATTTTATTTTTTGTATATTATCATCTTCTATACTACGGATATCATTAATATTTCTATTTATAGTAGATTCGTTTATAGATATACTATTTTTTATAGATGTGATTTCGGGAGAATAGTCTATTATTCGATTTTTTACGTCGATAATACTTTTATTAAAATCATCTATATATGTTTCATTTTCCAATTTATAAATTCTATTTTTGAAACCTGATATTTCACTCTGTATATAATCTATCTTTGTTGCATTTGTAAATTCTATAATATTAGATACTGCATTCGGAGATGAATAATCGAGTAAATTTGTTTTTATACCTGTATCTATAATTTCCTTTGTATCTCGATCATAACCTATAAACGTAGTTTCGTTTGTAGTTTTTAAACGTATTGGTGATATATATGTCGAATTAGGTGTATTTACATCTATGAACACATTACTCGCATTTAATATAATTGAATTGTCGGCCTGTATATCGTTAGTGTGTTGACCAACTTTAATTTTTGTAGAACGAACTTTTAGAAATTGTTGTCCCATTTAAGATAGTTGTGTATTTTAATTTGCGTAGGTGAGACCTGCCATACCATTTTCAATACGAAGTATGTTATAGTTCACGGCGTATATAGGATGTGTAATTTTTTCAGATTCACTTATTATTTTTGCTGAATCTAAACGACTAAAATTAAGTGTTCCAGTTGGTTGAATAGAACTAGTAGATATACAAAAACAATATAAGAAAAAATCTGGTGACGTAACGAAATTTGTGTGATAATAATTCATAATATCGATATAATGTGGTTTAGCAAAACTGAAATTGTTTATATCTAAACCATTTAATTCAATTTTTATTTTATTTGTTGTGGATGTTAATGGTCCATTTGTTGTTGTATCGGCACATGCGATATATTTTACCGGGTGATTAAATGTGAGTTCTTGGATGAGATCATGTGAAGGTATACTTTTTTGAACCTGTGTAATAAGTAAATTTTGGTTACGTGATACAATATTACCACGTTCTTCATTGTCGAGATAATAATAATTTGAATAACATTCAAAATTTAAACTATCTGTTACCTCTTTTCCCCAATATATACGAATTTCCACTTCGTGGTAATTTAAAGCGATTAATGGTATAGCATGTTGAGGACTTTCGCAAAAAAAGAAGCGTAAAGGGTAAAAGTAGGATTCTCCGCTTACACCTGGATGTACACCCAATGCAGATTTAGATACATTCGATGCCATTGTATCTATAGCAATTTTTTCAGTAAAATTTGAATCTTGCATGTCTATTAACTGGCCACCAATATAAAGTTCAACTTTATCAATGTAATCGGTCCAGTCATTAGTAGAGCTAGATTGTGTATTACTACCTACTGTAATATATGTATACCCCAAAAGATCACCTATTCGGTCAAATTTAACGGAGGACATTGAATTTACTTTCACAGACCCACGTATTGTCTGTTTTTCTATGGACTGTGAAAAGTTAGAATGTCTTTTAAAAGATGAGTTAAAAAATGATATTTCTGGATTACCCATTATATGCTTATCTTGAGCACCAATGGCAATAAGTTGAACAACACCAGAAGACATTTATAATAAGAAAAGGTTTAAATTATACGTACGAGACGCCCTGAAATAATTAGTAGGGCAAATTTCTTTTTTTGCAAACGAATCTAAAAACGAAAATTGAATCTGCACTACTATCAATTACGGAACTTGAAGCGTCTCCGCTTCTAAGAGTTATTGTTAACCTATCGAGTTTACGTATAGGATTAATGTACTGTTGCATTACGGGATACTCGTTTTTGAAAACTAAGTGGGTACTATTATAATCACCTGTTTTAACAATTGTTCCAAAGTTTTTATTTAACATTGAAAAATTAGATTGTCCATCAACAACATTGGATGTGCGCTGTGTAAAAATCGTATCGAGTTCATCGATTGATATATGACACACACGTTCAGCAGATGCGACCCTTATATTTGCGGTGAGTAATTGGGCTTGAACTATATTTTTAAGCGGTGTTTGTAGATAAACTGAAAAGGCGTTATTATTTGTAGCTGTACCATCAAAACTATCAACGATAACTGTGTGATACTCGTGTTCGAAATCGGGTAAAGTGGATTGACTAGTCACTAAAGCCATTTATATATACTGGAGATTTTACTTCATCTTGTACCCCGCTTGTGCCGCGACCAACTTTTGGCCACCGCAAACACCGCCTCGGCTATCCGAGTAGTACGAATCCTTGAGACATTCTTTCGTGGATGGGAGGTCGAAGAGGGAACCTTCGTCGGACGTTTCGACGTCGACGGGCTGGTACTTGCTGGTGCGCAAGTGTGTGAATGCCCACAAAATTAAAAAGACGAGCGCAATCGCCTTGAGAGTATTTTTGTTTGTAGAGTTGAGTGTCATTTGTATTGAACATACATTTTTTTATAAAGTGCGTTAAAGAAATTAGAATAGTTTCAATATAAAGATTAATGGACGGAGAGATCATTTTAAACCGAGGTGACACAAATGTCATGAAATTAGATGATAACGAACAGGCACTCATGAACGAGATTGAGATAGATATTCCAAGACCTCAGCCTGTGAAAAAACAAATGCCAAAACCTATGAAAACACAATTTACACCTCCTCAAGCACAAACTTTCCAGGAAGATATAGATTCTTTTGCGAACCCGAATAAACAGAATCCACCTTCCGTACCACCACCAGAAGAACCCATGGATTATGGAGAATACGAAGAAGATCTTAACCCTGGGTACGGCTACGAAGGCGGTGATACAGGAGGAGGTGGTATATATACGGAAGAAGAGAAACCAATGCCTGGGTATAAAACAATAGATGAAGAAAAAGCCGATCTCGTAAACAAACTTGGTCGGTTAGAAAAGAAAGGGTTCACGGTGAATAAACGTTTAAACGCGTATTCACCTATAGACGAACTTAGAACAGAAGTTAAGCGAATTACGTATAGTATTGATGTAGATAAATCGGTAAAGTTTTCGAGACGCATGCTTATTGCATGTACCACGGGCCTTGAGTTTATGAACAAAAAGTATAACCCGTTCGAAATTCAACTCGACGGTTGGTCGGAGAACGTCATGGAAAACGTCGAAGATTACGACGAAGTATTTGAGGAACTGTACGTCAAATACAGAACAAAAATGCAAGTCGCACCCGAGATCAAACTTATAATGATGCTTGGTGGTTCAGCTATGATGTTCCATCTTACGAATAGTATGTTTAAATCGGTCATGCCAAATATGAACGACGTGATTAAACAGAACCCCGAACTTGTTCAGAATATGATGTCAGCGGTCCAGAATACGGTTCCAAAATCCCAGCAACAGGCCACGGAAACTGTAGATGCTAATGGGAGACGTGAAATGCAGGGACCGGGTTTAGACATTTCGAGTCTCATGGGTAACATTATGATGCCTCCACAACCTTCTATGAGTACAACCAGTATACCACCAATTACGGAAACAGGTGACGTTGAAGATGACGTTTCGGATATAGCCGAGACTGATGTAGAAAATTCCAAGAACGAAAAAGACGACGGTGATAGTGAAGTTCGTGAAGTTAAAGTTACCCAGACCAAATCAAAACGCGGTGGGGGTAAGAAGAAAAAGTCGGTCGAAATTAATTTATAAACAATAGTATAAATGATAGGGTATTGTCCTTTAGACGAAGATCCTATTGAAAGACCCCAACGTCAGGAAGTGGTCGCCAAACCCCAGGTTGTCAAACGCAAAAAACGTAGCATTTTGGGTGAAGACGATACCGAGTGTAATTACGTTGTCATGTTCTTTATTGCGGGTGTTATAGCACTTGCAGTCATGGACTCACTTCCATCTAAAAAGTGAGACTAAACCATCTACCATCCTGTTTGTTCCAGCATGGTAAATGTGATTTTGTTTTTTTTAATTATTATGCGTTTTCCAAAGCCGTTACACGCACTAATAGATCCGCGTGTTTCCATCTGTATTTAGTGTTATTTTAACTTCTATACTCAATTAATTGTGCTGTCCAATCATTAGCACTACTGCCAATTGGTTTGAGTACCCACTCGTATACACGTGAACTGGAACAACTAAATGACGAAGAATAATTGGGAAGTGATACATACGTAGTTTTACTACTCCCATTTATCTTTACATAAAAACTGTCATATATAGTGTTACTGTAACCATCGAATCTAAAATGGTACTCGTACCATAAAGACGATGGTAAAGATGAACGTATGTCTATGTAATCAAAACCTGATCCACTGAAGTATTTCTTATCCGAATTATAGTTATAATTCGAAGAGGTAAATGAAGATTCAATCTCTACATCATACGAGCTTGTGGAAATATAACTATTAAAATCAGCTGTACCATAACCACTACTCCCACCACCACCACCAAACGTTTGTGCGGTTCCGTTAATTCTTAAACTACCCGATAAGTTTATATCACCCACAACGTCTAATGGGTAACCTGGACCTGTTGTTCCTATACCCAGCTTTCCATCCCGCGTCAAAGTCATTTTTGTATTAGACGATACTGAATCCCACGATGTGGACCATTTCAGTTTATTATAACCATCGTTATCTATACCAAATGACCAACCGTTTTCACCTCCAACATCAAGTGCCAAAAAAGGATCTCCGGCACTACTACTACCTGATCGGATTGTGACTATAGCATCCTGTCCCGAGCTAGTAGAATTATTGTACACATAGAGACCATTTTCCCACGGGTTAGAACTACCAGATGCTTTTATCTCTAAAGGCGCCCCTGGAGTCGATGTCCCTATACCCAGCTTTCCATCATTCGTCAATGTCAGTTTTGTACTAGTTGATAAATCACTCGTGTAATACGCCCATTTCATTTTATTAGTATCGGAAGCATCCACACCATAAGACCAACCAGTTGAATCACTATCAATCATAAACGAAATAAATGGGTCTTGGGAAGTGCTACTCGTTCGTATACCTATTACGGCGGGGTAAGACGAACTATCCTGTTTTACTAATAAACCATTTTCGTAATGAGTCGAAGTATCTGCGCATTCTATGTGTAAAGGCGCCCCTGGACTCGATGTCCCTATACCAACCTTACCCGAGCTTCTATAAACATCTGACCCCGACGTTGTCCAAGCACTCGAACCACCGCCACCACTTACCGTTGTCCATGTCATTGCACCCCCACCACTCGATGTAAGTACTTGTCCATTCGAACCCGCAGAACCATTTGCACGTAAACCACCCGTTATATTCGCATTACCTATAACGTGTAATGGGTAACTTGGACTTGTTGTTCCTATACCAACATTACCCGAGCTTCTATAAACATCTGACGACGACGTTGTCCAAGCACTCGAACCACCACCAAACGTTTGTGCGGTTCCGTTAATTCTTAAACTACCCGTTAAGTTAATATCACCGGAAACATCGAGTTCATGAGATGGACTTGTTGTTCCAATACCAATATTACCAGAACTGTTAGCTCTTAATCTTTCGGTTCCATTTGTCTTAATAATAAAAGTATCATCTGATGGAAACCCGAAGTATGTATTTGCATCACCTGTGTGTGTAATATAATCAGCAATGTCGCCACTAAAACCACCACTTACCGTTGTCCATGACATTGTACCCCCGCCACCCGATGTAAGTACTTGTCCACTCGATCCATAAGAATTATTTACATATAAACCACTCGCTAGTCTCATGGTACCGTTAACGTCTAATAAATACGATGGTGTATTTGTACCTATACCAACTTTACCGGATGGTGCTAATATGACATTATCTTCGTTTGATCCCGAGCCGTCATTTTCGGTTCCGATTATGAGTCGACTCTTTTCGTCCCCGGAACTTGTCGAATCTTCGTATTGTATGTATCCATAATCTGAATTATTATTCCTTCTACTTGGGAAAACAATACACGACGAACCACCTGAATCACCATGGTCTAATACGAGTGTACCAGAAGTTGCCGAACGACTTGATCCCGTCGATTCGTAAATATGGAGTGGTCCAGATGGTGATGATGTTCCAATACCAAGTTTATCCCATATTCGAACAGCTCTATTTGAACTACTCGTTCCCGCACCTATAATATCGAGCGCGTTGTTTCCACCACCACTCCACGTACTGTACCCAATTTTACCCGCGTTTGTTTCTTTTCCGGATACACCCGTCCCCCATTCGAACGTATTTGTTCCGGATAACGATGAATTTCCACCAGCACCACTTACCGTTGTCCATGACATCGCACCCCCACCACTCGATGTAAGTACTTGTCCATTCGAACCAGTAGACGCAGAATTACCTACACGTAAACCACTCATTAGTCTCATATTACCATCTACATCTAAATCGTAACTTGGACTCGATGTCCCTATACCAACACGACCCGAGCTTCTATAAACATCATTGAACGACGTTGTCCAAGCACTCGAACTTTTTGTTGTCCATGACATCGCACCCCCACCACTCGATGTAAGTACTTGTCCACTCGAACCCGCAGAACCATTTGCACGTAAACCACCTGTTATGTTCGCATTACCCGTAACGTCTAATGGATAAGATGGACTATTGTTTAATATACCAATTTTACCAGTTTTATCTAGTTTTATTTTTTGTGTGTATGTAGCTGTAATACCCGTGATTTTAATATCTTGGTAGTACATAGCGTTTCCCCCTGAAATTGAATTTATGACAAATAAAAGTCTACTGTACGATGTATCGGTGTTGGTGTTTATACTAGAAGATCTATCGAATACCTGGTTATACACCGACGACGTTCCCCAATATCTATTGTGGCTTGCGGTATGTATTAAATAGTATTCTATACCATTATTACTTCCAAGTACATATAATAATCTTGGTAAAAATAAAGATGAATTCGCGTATATTTCAAGCTTTTGAATAAAAATTTGAGATGGCATTTGCACTTCAAACCATTCGCCTTTATATCCCGCAATTCTCTCTACCGAACCTAGATAGTCTCCTCGGTTAGAACCACCATTTAAGTACACGTTGTAGGTACCGAATTCCCATCTATTAGTCGAATCGTTGGTGGTATTATCATTAAACGCTCTCCATACATCGCTTGCATTATATGATGCAGATAGTGTATATCCAGAAACACCTGCAGTGTTTGAAGTCATGGCACCGTTAGGCCACAGTGCAGAACTAGATATTGTGACTTCGCCCATTTCCATATCATTTGTAGTTGAACCGGCTACACCTGTTGCTGAAGAAGTAAAACCTGTAATATGGTTTAAGTCTAAACCTGTTATTTCTGTGCCGTTACCTATAAACCCTTGCGTAGCCTTAATTTTTCCATCTACGTCTATAACTTCGGTTGGTGAAGTAACATTTATACCTAACATACCAGCACCACCGGCATTTCTATGCATGACAGCGCGTATATCTTCGGCTGTTCTATTGTACCCCGCATTCAAATCAAACGCTATTTGACCACCTTTTAACCGTATTCTATCTGGACCGTATGTACCACCACCAGATGCATCCGCGTTATCATTACCTTTAAAAATTAATAGTTCGGCTTTTTCGTCGGTTTCATAAACGCGGTTTTCTATAACTGTGAGTTCATACGCATTATCTGATTTTGAACCACCAAAGTATATACTTTTACTACTTGTACTCGAATCATCATTTGTACCTATTGATATACCAGTTCCCTGAATATATCCACCTATAGATACGTTACCTTTAATAATCATAGATTGACTGATATTGTATACCCAAATAGTTGATGCACCTGTACTAATTTGACTATCCGAACCAGCTACGGATGTAGTTGCACCCCCTATGTATGTTATATTATCAACAGTAAAACCCCCGGAAACTTGAGCAGCTGGCGACGCCGAGGTATTATAAAGGTCCCAATGATTTTCAGTTTTTCCTATAGCTACCATTTCACCTTCACCATCAATCGATATAGATTCACCTAACTTATGTTGATAATTCGTCCAGTAAAAGAATGAACCCGCTAGTTCAACCATTTCATTTGGGAAACTTACCCATTGATCCCCATTAAAATCGAATATGAGAACATTACCTTTATTATATGTTATATGATCTACGTAACCCGTGGCACCAGAAACTATACGCCTACCTGAACCGTCAAAACGTGTAGTCTTTCCAAGTAACATGTTACCTTGGGGTGCAGCTATATGTTTAGAGATTTCCCCCATTTCTTTCCATTCGGAATCAACCGGATCCCAATCGAGAGTGTATATTCTCCCTGACATGGCGTGAGGAGCCGTGTTTGATGTACCATAACTTCCGGGTCCACCTGCTAATATACGCGTACCCGCCCGGTTTATATCTACAGATGTGCCAAGTGCATCTAACCATCTAACTTTTAAAGGATTTGTATCATATGTCGTACCTATACCAGTTGTACCTATAACAGATGTCATAGAAACGTTACTGGTCCAGGACGAACCACCGGATAAAACGGTAAAATTATGGTAAACGTGTGCATTACCGGTATATGGAAATGAGTTAGTTGCCCATTGTGCGTTTATATCGCCGCCGCCTTGCGTTTGATCTGGTTCATACCAAATATTTCTTATTGATGGTTCGCCTACGATTATTTTATCACCTATATCTGTTATACCTAAGGAGTACCCGAAATAGAAATTTTTCCATGTTGCGGGTGTTGCGGTAGTTGATAAAGTTCCCGAAGGTGAATTTAAGGTTTGTTGTAAAGTATAATTAGTACTATTCCACTTGTATATATAAACTTTACCTTCGGATACGGGTACAGATTTAAAATGAATATCACCACTGTTGTTTGGTACTAATGTATTAAAGAAAGGTGCACCAACAACTAATATGTTACCGTCGTATTGGGATAAAGCGACGGAGTGTCCAAACCCCCCTTGTTGTGATACATCGGAACCTCTCTGTGTCCATCCATTACCAGAACTATTTTTAGTGAATACTCTCGCGTAACCTGATATATTCGATACAGACCCAAACCATGTCCCGGGAGCACCTACAGCTACTATATCTGCATTATCCGTTCCGTCGAGGGATCTACCAAAATCTTCAGATGAATTACCCTGAATCGTGTGTTCGTGGTACCAAAGTTTTGATGTTTCATTATAAATGTATACGTTACACAAATTATTCTTTGGTTCACCTGTAAACATTCTTTGAATTATACCCTTTTTACCCCGCGACAATTTGGAGGCGGTAGGTACCCAATATCTTAAGCAATGTGAATTGCCAAATTCAGTTACAAATTCCGAGTCGGTTGGTCCTGTATTATTTGAATTATTACTACTACAAATCGACGTGTTCTGCGGCATCTATTATAGTTTAGTTATATTAATTTTATGGCTACCTGACGTCCCAACTTCCACCTTGAACTTGAATTGTTGAAATTTGTATAGTTCTGGATGCTTCGGATGTTATACTCGCAGCTGTAATATTTGTCAAATTCGTACCATCACCCCGGAATGAAGTTGCATTCACTGTACCATTAACATCTAATGGGTACGCTGATGTAGTTGTTCCAATACCAACATTACCCGAGCTTCTATAAACATCTGACCCCGACGTTGTCCAAGCACCACCACCACTGCTTACCGTCGACCATGTTATTGCACCCCCGCCACTCGATGTAACTACTTGTCCATTCGTACCTGCAGAACCATTTATATATAAAGTGTTTGTCACGTTCACGTTATCGGCAACAACATTACTGTTTGTTGTTATCGCACTTATTGTTGAAGCACTTATAGTGTTTGAACCAGAAATTTCACCATATATTTTGTTCGTGGCAACCACATTATCAGCAACAACATTACTGTTTGTTGTTATCGCACTTATTGTTGAAGCATTTATAGTGTTTGAACCCGCTATTGTTCCATACATTTTGTTCGTGGCAACCACATTATCAGCAACAACATTACTGTTTGTTGTTATCGCACTTATTGTCGAAGCATTTATAGTGTTTGCACCCGCGATTGTTCCATACATTTTGTTCGTAGCAACCACGTTATCA
>Ga0066861_10000851_pt1 | contig 10179 bp, 9 predicted proteins | sample ETN02SmetaG_3_FD_66434 | JGI IMG/M metagenome (GOLD analysis project Ga0066861, IMG submission 66434) | Marine microbial and viral communities from oxygen minimum zone, Eastern Pacific Ocean - ETNP2014F10-02SV257 | ecosystem: Environmental > Aquatic > Marine > Oceanic ... | reverse complement strand
AACAGTTTCTAAATCGTCATAATTAGAATAAATTCTTTTTAATGTCTTTATAAAGTATCTAAAATCAATAGAATTAAATGTTCTATGAATTATATTAGTTTTTTCAATTTCTTTTTCTGTAGCATTCAAAATAAAATCATATGGTGAATTATCTAATATTTCCATCATTTTAAATGCATTTTTAATTATTGTTTGTCTTTGTCCCCATGCAATTGTTGATGTTAAGAATGAAGAAATTTCAATATCTTCTTTACTTTTAAATTGATGTGGAACTTGAATAGGGTCAGATTCTATAAAACTTTTTTGATTGTATTGAAAAGATTTTTCATCTAAAAAATCTTTTATTTCACAATTAGTTAATCCATTTACCATCTACAAGATTAAGTTTTCTGTCTGCCATATCAGCTAATTTCTTATTATGAGTTACAATTACAATTGTTAGGTTTAATCTATCCCTTAGTTCAAAAAATAATTTGTGTAATTTGTTAGCAGATTTAGAATCAAGATTTCCACTAGGCTCATCTGCAAATAAAATAGTAGGGTCATTTATTAGTGCCCTAGCTACCGCAACTCTTTGCTGTTCGCCACCGGAGAGTTCAGAAGGTTTTTGATCTTTAATGTGAAGAATATCAAGTGATTCAAATAATTTTTTAGCTTTCTTATTAATTAAAGCTATTTTATCACCTTTTATCATTCCAGGAATACAAACATTTTCTATTGCAGTAAATTCAGGTAATAGTTCATGAAACTGAAATACAAAACCTATTTGCTTGTTTCTAAATTTAGAAATATCATTTTCATTAAGTTTTAATATTTCTGTTTCATTTAATAATAAATTATACTGGTCTACATTATCAGCCTTATCTAAAGTGCTTAAAATATGAAGCAGGGTAGTTTTACCAGCTCCTGATGGACCTACAATCGAAACTATTTCTCCCTTTTTAATATCAAGACTTACATTGTCCAATACTTTTTTTTTGTCAAATGTTTTATTAATATTTACTGCCGATATCATATTCTTTTAACTTTTTTTCTTCTTAATTGCATTGAAATCTATGAAATAATTTATTCTCAAAGAAACTTGATGATTAATAGGCATTTCAAATAGATCTTTAGTACTTGTATAGTAAGAAACACCAGACATATTATCTTCATTAAATAGGTTGTTTCTATACAATAAAGTTGCTTTACTTCCAGGAGCAAATTCCCAATTGAAACCTAAGTCAAAATTCCATAAGTTAAAATTAGTGTTTGGATCATAATCATTTATATTTTTATTGGAAAGTTCTCTTGTTCCATCTGATTTAAGTAAATAAAAGGAGTTAAGATAATCTGCAGTACTCCAAAATTGACGTAATTTTAAATTAATTGATTTATAAGAATCAAAGTTATAATTGAGTGACAAATTATTTTCAATATCCTTTACATTTCTATTTCCAAAAAAAACTTCACCATTGTCCTTAAAAACATAACCTATATCATCTGTATTTTTAGATTTACTGAATCTATATTCAAAATTTAATTTGTTGTTTGCTCTAAGACCAGCTCCAAAACCATATGAATTTTCAATTTTATTTTCATTAAAATCTTCTCCAACAGCATACAAATGCTTCAAATCGAATAAGTATTTAAATTTTTTTCTAGAATCTGAATTAAATTTTAATTGGAACTCAAATTCAGCAGGATCAAATATAAACGTATCTTTTTTTCTAGGTTCGTCATAATTCTTGTATTTTGAAGTATAATCAACATCAAGCTCAATTTTATGCAACTCTAGTGTTGTAATGTCAAGACCTAATCTTGTTCCTGTAGACTTAAATATTTTAGGATAAAATCGGCTTCTTTCACTAATAAAAAGATAACCTTCAATTTTTTTGTAAATCTTTGAGGGTTTAAAGGTTAGAAAACGAACCCTTGCATAAAATCTTTGGTCATTTCTATTTCTATAAATACCAAGATCATTTTGATAGTAATTTGCATCAACACCTCCCCAACCTATAGCATATCTAAAATTACCAGTTAAATCACTTAAAGTAAATGTTCCTCTAAATCCTTTTGTATCAGAGAAGGCAGGAGAATCACTTTGATATACAATTCCCTTTACATTGTATTTTCTGTTGTTATCAAATAAATCAAAAACAAATGCACTGTTATTGGAATTCTCAAAATTACCAGATCTATTTACATTTGTATTTAAAAGGGATAAATTAGAGAATTCATTTAAAACTTGTTGACTTAATGATAAGATATTATAATTAGTTACAGGAGCAATCTTTTCTCTTCTTCGCTCTCCACTAGATTTGTTAATAATTTGAGCATAAGCATTGTTTGTAATAGAATTTATAAATCCAACACTTAATCCTGAATTTGTAGTTCCACTAACTTTTATCGAATTTAATAGGTCAGGTTTTGCATCATAATTGATTATTTCTTCATCATTTTTTAAAAAATCACTTTCATTAAAATCAATTTCTTCACCAATTCTCCTACTGTAAAAGAAACTCCCACTTCTAAAACTCATTCCATCAGCTTTTTTAAATAATGATGAACCTTCAGTAAAAAAAGCTCTATTTTCATCAAACTGTTGTTCAAATGGACTAAGATTTAGCTCTTTGTCATCAAATGTTACTTGTCCAAAATCAGGGATAAGAGTCGCATCTAATGTGAAACTATTATTAATTCCATATTTCAAATCCATTCCCGCAGAATATCCATTTAAAGGACTACTTCCTTTTTTAAAGTCTATAGAAGATTGAGCATATGGATAAAAAAATAATCTTAGGGGAGGGGATATGTCTTTAATCTCAGAAGTTATTCCCATAGATTCACCATAATTTGCATTTTTTTGATCAACAAAATTCCAGGTATATACCTCACCAGACTCAGCGATTTTTCTTCCAAAGTTGATTCCCCATTTTTGAATATTTTTTGATGGAAAACGTAGCGCACTATAGGGAATTCTCATTTCCATACTCCATCCTTTATTATTAATAGAAACCTTAGATTCAAAAACAGTATCAAAATCAAAATCATTATCTGACATTTGACCTGAAGTATATGAATCTCCTAAGGTTCCAGCACTTGTAACTATAAAACTTTGTTCATTAATATTGTCGTCATAAGAATTGATAGATATAAAAAAACTCTCTGCATTTACTTCCCATATATCGTCTCTCTGGCTAAATTCAACTGGAATAGGATTTGGATTATTAAATTTTCCAGCTACATAAATTGCATTGTCATCATAACCAATATATACGAAATGTTCATATCCTTCCTTTTCATAAGAACCATTATTTGGCATCCATCTTTCAAATTTAGTAGCGGGGACTAATGTTTTCCAATTAGCATCATCTAAAATTCCATCAATTTTTGGAGGGGATTTAAATCTTTTTAATTCAATAACTTTTCTTTCTTGACCTAGGTTTATAGATAAAAAAAATAAAGAAAATAAGGTGATAAAGTATTTCATCTAATTAACAAGTACTTATAAATTGTTAAGGCGAAATTAACTATTTTTAGACAACAATAATTACTGAAAGTTTATTTTATATAATTCATGATTAAAAACATAATATTAGCAGGAGGTTGTTTTTGGTGTACTGAGGCAATTTTTAGAAAGATTAAAGGTGTTAAGACTGTTCTTCCTGGTTATATCGGTGGTCATACTCTAAATCCAACATATAAAGATGTTTGTACAGGAGCTACTGGACATGCAGAAGCAATTAGTATTGATTATAATTCTAAAATAGTTTCTTTAGAAAATATTTTGATGATTTTTTTTTTAACTCATGATCCAACTACTTTGAATAGACAGGGAAATGATATTGGGACACAGTATAGGTCATCAATATTCAATAATGATCAAAATGAAATTAAAATAATTTTAAATTTTATCACTGATTTAGAAGAATCTAATAAGTTTGAAAATAGAATTCTAACGACTATTGAAAACAAGAGCACTTTTTATATTGCCGAGAATTATCATCATGATTATTATAGTCTAAATAAAAATGTACCCTATTGCTCCGCTATAATTTCACCAAAGGTTAAAAAATTAATCAATAGCAAAAGTTCATTGCTTAAGTAAATTAATTTTTAAAAAGAAGTCCAAAGGATAAAAATTTAATTAATTTTTTAGTAAATAAAATAGACATTTTTAAAAAAAAATTAAAAATAAATTTATCTTTTTTAAAAGTAATGATGCTTACTAAAACTCCAAATACAAAACCGAAGAAAACTAGTAATGCTTGATATGCAGGGAAAACAATTAATAATCTAATAGGCCAGTAAAATAACCCAGGTAATGTGTCTAAATTTAAATATACAGTAATTGGGTCAGATATTTTTGCTGCAACTGATCCAGTAATTGCAAAAACAATAAAAACTATAGTTAATTGAAATGAATCCTCTATTCCCCATTTTTTTTTTAATTTTTCAAACATTTTATTTTAAAATATTAATAATTTGTTCAGCAAGTTCAAGTCCAATTCTATCTTGAGCTTCGTTTGTTGCTGCTCCTATATGAGGAGTTAAAGATATATTAGGATGCATTAATACTTTAATAGCAGGTTTTGGTTCATTTTCAAATGTATCTAATCCCGCAAATGAAACTTTACCAGAATCAAGTGCTGAAAGAAGTTCTAATTCATTGATAACACCACCTCTAGCTGCATTTATAATTCCTACACCATCTTTCATTAAATTAAACTCTTTTTTATTAATGATATATTCTTTTTGTGCAGGAACATGAAGACTTATAAAATCAGAATTTTTTAATACATCTAAAAAAGAAGAAATTTTAATATTAAAATCAATAATTTTTCCATTTCCAAAATCTAGTTTAATCTCAGTCTTTTTTGTAAACTTATCGTGTACTAACACGTTCATGCCTATTCCAAAAGCAATCTTAGCTGTTTCTCTACCAATTCTTCCAAAACCAATTATACCAATTGTTTTACCTCTAAGTTCAACTCCTTTAGCATATGATTTTTTTAGTATTTTAAAATTATTGTCACCTTCTAGAGGCATATTTCGATTAGACTCATGCAAAAATCTTACTCCAGTATATAAATGTGCAAATACAAGTTCCGCTACTGAAGCAGAAGAAGCTGCAGGTGTATTTATTACATTTATCCCTTTACTTTTTGCATAATCTACATCAATATTGTCCATCCCAACTCCACCTCTTCCTATAATTTTTATTGAGGGACATTGATCAATTAAATTTTTTCTTACAGTTGTTGCACTTCTAACTAAAAGAACTTCAATATTTTCTGAATTGATATGATTTATTAGTTGCTCTTGAGCAACTGTTGTTGTTGAGATATTAAATCCTGCCTTTTTTAATTTATCAATACCACTTATTGAGATACCATCATTAGCTAATATATTTACCATTATAATCCTTTAAACTTTATTTTTTAATTTTTTCATTACATCTACTAGTGTTTTTACCGATGAAATATCCAATGCATTATATATAGATGCTCTATATCCACCAACTGATCTGTGACCATTAACTCCACTTATATGTGCATCCTTACACATTATATCAAAAATCTCCTTATGAGCATTATTTTTAAGATTAAATGTAGCGTTCATTAAGCTTCTATCTTCAACAGCAGCAAAACCCTGAAACAAATCATTCGAGTCAATTTCATTATATATTAAATTAGCTTTTTTGTTATTGTTTTCTTCAATTGAATTTATTCCTCCGTTGTTTTTGATCCATTCAAGGGTTAACATAGAAGTGTATACTGCAAAAACAGGAGGTGTATTAAACATACTATCCTTTTCAATATGAACTTTATAGTCAAGCATAGAAGGGATAGTTCTATTAACTTTTCCTAGGATATCTTCTTTAATTATAACAAGAGTGGTTCCTGCCGGACCCATGTTTTTTTGTGCTCCAGCATAAATTAAAGCAAATTTTGAGAAATCCATATTTCTTGAAAAAATATCTGAACTCATATCAGCTATTAATGGAACATTTGATTCTGGTATTGTTTTGATTTGAGTTCCAAAAATTGTGTTATTTGTAGTTATATGTATATAATCAAGATTAGGATCTATAATATAATCTTTAGGAATATAGTTAAAGTTTTTATCTTTTGAAGATGCTAGTTCAGTTACTTCACCAAATAACTTAGCTTCTTTAATTGCTTTTGTTGACCATGAACCAGTATTTAAATAACCAGCTTTTTTATCAAGCAGATTATAAGCAGACATTAAAAACTGAAGACTTGCTCCGCCCTGAAGAAACAAAGCTTTATATCCTTTGTTTTCTAGGTCTAATAATTCTAAAGCTAATGATTTAGCTTTAGTTATTATTTCGACAAAATCTTTACTTCTATGAGAAATTTCAATTAAAGATAATCCTGAATTATTTAATTCCTTTATAGCATCAGAAGTATTTCTTATTACAACGCTTGGAAGTATACTTGGTCCAGCACTAAAATTATGTTTTTTCATAATTTAAAGATTTGCAAATTAATCAAATGATTTATATAAAATGTTAAATTTTAAATAAGATATCATCACATTTTCAACAAAAAATTTAGTGTATCAATTTTATCTGCATAATCATAAATTTTTGGTTTTTGACTTGATCCAAGTGGAATGGAATTAGACAACTTAAAATTACCAACTATACACTGTAAGTATTCAGAATTATTATCAATGTATTTTTCAATTTCTTTAATTGAATTATAAGTATCATAAAATAAGCATGCAATTGGTGAACCAAGGTTTTTGTCCTTTTTTAAAATAAGAAAACCATTTTCAGTAATTTTTTTTTCACCCATTAAATAAATAGCTTTATTATAATCATAATTATTAGCATATCTATTGTTTTTTATTACTTCTTTAAATTCAAATAATGATTCAAAAAGTAAATCAAAATTGTAGTTTTTAGGAACAAATATTTTTGAAACACTTCTACATCCCATTCCAAAATAATTAAAAATGTCATTACCTAAATCAATTAGATTTTCTTTGCTTTCATTACCGTCTAAAACTGCAATTGAATGACGAGTTTTTCTTAATATTTTAGGATACTTTTTAAAATAATATTCAAAGTATTTAAATGAAGAATTGCTTCCAGTTGCTATAACTCCATCAAATTTTTTTAATGGCTTATTTGTAAATTCTATATTTTTTTTAAAGCCAGGTAAAATAAAGTCTAAAAAATCAATTACAATGGGTAATAAAATTTTATCATCTGAGGACATCTTTATTAAACATTTGTAGTTTAAAATTTTTGCACATATAAAATCATGAAACCCCACTAAGGGGATGTTCCCAGCCATTATAATAACAATAGTTTTTTTTGAACAATTTTTTAGTTCATAATTGTTTAACCATTTTGATAGTTTTAGTGTAGTTAATTCTTTACTCCAATTTTTAAATGAAAGTAAACAGTTTTCTGTAGTGAACCATTTGTTATATTGATAAGCTTCATTAATTTTCTTATTAAAAACAGTTATCCATTTTTTATATTTAGAATTTTCTTTTTTACTAGAAATATCATAAAAAAGTTCTCCTAGTTTATGAAATGCCTCAATTCTTTGATCTATTGTTGTCACTAAATTTGTTAAGAATATTTATTAAATTATTTTTGCATACAAATCTATAGAAAGATCTTGTAAGAACCATGGCTATTAAGATTACAGATGAGTGTATAAATTGTGGTGCCTGTGAACCGGAATGTCCTAATACTGCAATATATGAGGCTTCATATGAATGGAAATATTCTGATGGCACTAGTTTATCTGGTGATATCATATTGCCAAATGGAATATCTGCTAATGCTGATTTTGAACAAGAACCAGTTTCAGATGAATTTTATTTTATTGCATCAAACAAATGTACTGAGTGTGTTGGTTTTCATGAAGAACCTCAATGTGCTGCGGTTTGTCCTGTAGATTGTTGTGTCCCTGATGAAAAAAATGAAGAAAGTGAAGAATTTCTTTTAGGAAAACAAAAATTTATGCACCCTGAAAACTAATATATGAAAGCTGGAATTGTTGGATTACCTAATGTTGGAAAATCTACTTTGTTTAATTGTTTATCTAATGCTAAAGCACAAAGCGCAAATTTCCCTTTTTGTACTATTGAACCTAACATAGGAATTATAAATGTCCCAGATTCAAGACTTGAAAAACTTGAACAACTTGTTAATCCTGAAAAGGTAATTCCAGCGACTGTTGAAATATTAGATATAGCTGGTTTGGTTAAAGGTGCGAGTAAGGGTGAAGGTTTAGGTAATCAATTTTTAGCTAATATAAGGGAGACTGATGCGATAATTCATGTTATAAGATGTTTTGATGATGATAATATTGTTCATGTAGAAGGTTCGGTTGATCCTGTAAGAGATAAAGAAATTATAGATATAGAATTACAGTTAAAGGATTTAGAAACAGCAGAAAAAAAACATGAAAAATTAAATAGACTTGTAAAAACAGGAAATAAAGAAGCTGTTAAAGAATCTGTTGTGTTAAATAAAATAATAGATCATTTACGAGGCTTTAATCCCGTCAGAAGTTTAAATTTTTTAGATGATGAAAAAAAGTTTGCTGATTCAATTCAATTAATTACAAGTAAACCTATTCTATATGTCTGCAATGTAGATGAATCATCAGTTATAAATGGAAACAAATATGTCGATGATTTAAAGAATTCACTAAATGATAAAAATGCTGAATTAATGATTCTAGCAATTGGTACTGAAGCAGATATTAATGAGTTAGAGAGTTATGAGGATAGAAAAGCATTCTTGTTAGATATTGGTTTGTCTGAACCAGGATCATCTAAGCTTATTAAAAAAGCCTATGACTTATTGAATCTTCAAACTTATTTTACAGCTGGAGTTAAAGAAGTTAGAGCTTGGACAATTAAAAAAGGAATGACTGCTCCAAAAGCTGCTGGTGTTATACATTCTGATTTTGAAAAAGGTTTTATTAGGGCAGAAGTTATTTCGTATCAAAATTATATCCATTATGGAAATGAATCAAAAGTAAGGGAGGCAGGTAAATTAAATGTTGAGGGTAAGGATTATGTTTTAATGGATGGAGATATAATGCATTTTAGATTTAATGTTTAAAAAGATGTCAACAACCCTACATCTCTTATTGTTAATTAATTTATTAATACACCATTTTATTATTTTTATTGAAGTACTATCTTAGCCATTTAACAGAGTAAATGGTAATTTCATCTAATTATACTGAAGAAAATATAAGATCTCTTGACTGGAAAGAGCATATTAGAATGCGTCCAGGAATGTATATTGGTAAATTAGGGGATGGTTCATCTCCTGATGATGGTATATATATTTTACTTAAAGAAGTTTTAGATAATTCTATTGATGAGTTTGTGATGGGTGCTGGAAAAACTATTGAAATTTCTATATCAGATTCTGGTGTTTCTGTAAGAGATTATGGAAGAGGAATACCTCTTGGGAAAGTTGTAGATGTTGTTTCAAAAATGAATACAGGTGGAAAGTATGATACAAGAGCTTTTAAAAAATCAGTTGGTCTTAATGGAGTTGGGACAAAAGCAGTAAATGCACTTTCTTCTGTTTTTAAAGTAGAATCTTGTAGGGATGGCAAATTAAAGGCTGTTACTTTTGAAACTGGAAACTTACTTGAAGATGGCCCTGTTGAAGAATCTTCCAGACGAAAAGGAACAAAGGTTTATTTTAAACCCGATGCTTCTATTTTTAAACATTATAAATATAGAGCAGAGTATGTATCAAAAATGCTTAAATATTATGTTTATCTAAATCCAGGTTTAACTATTGTTTTTAATGGAGAAAAATATTTCTCTGATAATGGACTTAAAGATTTGTTAGAAGATAATAATGATGTTGAAAAATTGTTATATCCAATAATTCATTTAAAAGGAGATGATATAGAAATAGCTCTAACACATAGTAGGATTCAGTATAGTGAAGAATACTATTCTTTTGTAAACGGTCAACACACCACTCAAGGAGGAACTCATCAATCTGCATTTAGAGAATCTTTAGTTAAAACAATTAGGGATTTTTATGGAAAACAATATGATGCTTCAGATATAAGAAAATCTATTATTGCTGCTATTAGCATTAAAGTAATGGAGCCTGTTTTTGAATCTCAAACTAAAACTAAATTAGGATCAACTGAAATGGGTAAAGGA
>Ga0066861_10000848_pt1 | contig 10184 bp, 4 predicted proteins | sample ETN02SmetaG_3_FD_66434 | JGI IMG/M metagenome (GOLD analysis project Ga0066861, IMG submission 66434) | Marine microbial and viral communities from oxygen minimum zone, Eastern Pacific Ocean - ETNP2014F10-02SV257 | ecosystem: Environmental > Aquatic > Marine > Oceanic ... | reverse complement strand
ATAAAGATATTCGTACTCATATTGAAAGTTTAGATGAGAAAAAACCTCCAGAAGGTGGGGGTGCTGGGGCGACTGGCGAAACAATAAATTTCAAAGCAGCTGAAAAGCATCAAAGTAGAATACAACCAAAGGTATTAAGCGAAAGTATTGAAAGAAAAAATGAAGAAAAATTAAAGTTAAGTGCGACTTTATTAGAATCAAAAGAAAAAGGATTAAATACTGTTTCTCAAGGAATTCGTGAAGATATATTAGACATTGATAATAGTATTATTGAAGCAGATAATAAAATTATAAACAATATATCTAATTTAAGCCCAAAACAAGGGGCTAGATTAATGGAGTTAAATGATGAATATTCTATTTATGAATCTGTTTATAAAGACGAAACGTCTACAGATAATATAAAAAAGGTTGCATTTAATAAGTTACAAGATATAAAAACAGAACAAGCGGAAATATTTAATAGTTATGATAACAAAAATATTGAATTATCTAAAAAAGCTCAAGAAATATTTGAAAACGAAGGGGTCGAAGCTTATGACAAAATTATCGATTCACAAGAAGGGTTAATAAGAAAAATTGCAATTGATAAATTAAACAAAGTTCCTAAAAATAAAAGAAGACAAGGTGATGTTGAAGCCTTAGTTTCTCAATTAAAATATGGTAAAGAAGGTGCTATAGGAATAATTCAAAATTATGATCCTGCTAAAAATCCATCTATATCATCACATTTAGGACAATTATTAAAAAGAAGAGTTCATAGGGCGGCTAAAGCTATTGTTCCTCAACTAGAGGCTAAAGATTTTGCAGCACCAGAAGTAGCTAATGTAATTGCTGATGAAACAGGAATGGCTGATCCTGTTATGGGGCCTAAAGTATTAGCGGATTTATTAAAATTACCTACTAAATTAATAGATAAAGCTAAAAAAGCTATACCAGCTGCTTTGTTAAATGTAAAAAACGCATTGACTACTGACAAAGGTAAAGAATTAAGTAAGAAAAAAAGAATAGCTTTAGCTGAGAAATCGATAGCTGATATTATAGAAGGTAGAGTATTAAGTGAAATAAAAACAGAGTTTGGTAAAAATACTAAAACTAAAAAAGATTTTGATAATTACCTTAATAAAAATTGGGTTCCTTTAACTCAAGCTTTTTTGGCTCAAAAATCTATTACCAAGGGAGAGGGTGTGGCTAAAGATTGGTCTATGTTTCCCCCTTCTCAGGAACAGGTTAAAGATTATTTTAATGGTGCGGATATTGTTGTTGGAGAAATTAGTAAAAAAACTGGTAAACCAATAACAGAAGGACAAAAAAGTAGAGCAGTGGCTGATAGAAAAGCATCATTAGCGGAAGCTGTATCTAAACAATTCGCATTAGAACTGCAAGAAGAATATTTAGAACAAAATCCTAAGGAAAGGGAAACATTAAATAAAGAATCTAATAAAGATGTTGCCGAAGATAATATAATAATGTTTAGCTCAAAGAAAGCGGGGGAAGAATCTCCAGCGGTTCAAAAAAAGCAAGACTTAGTAAATGATATTTTAGCACATCTTGCAGGGGTTCCAGATTTTCGAGAAGCTGATAATATAGAAAGTTTAGATAAAAAGAAAATAATTGCTGATAAAGTAGGTGATAAATTTATTCCAATAGATCTTAATACTATTACAGGAAGAGATAGTCTTATAGCAGCTTTAGAAAAATTAGCTAAACAAGGTTATTTAAATCCAGTGGTTCTTGAAGCAGCTAAATTAGCAAATTTTGGTAAATTATATCTAAATGAAAGAATTGATGTAGGAGGAAAAAAGAAAAAACAATATCTTGTAAGAGGAGAAGGAACATCTTCTTTAAGTCCTGATGCAGACCTAATGTCTAGTTTAAGTTCTGAGCGTAAAGGTGTTCGTATATATAAAAAATTGTCAAGTGTTGATGGCTATGAAAATTTAAATGTTGTTTTAGAGGGTACGCCAGAATATAATAAAGCTTTTAAAGAAGGTAGATTAATTGAAAATTATTTTAAAGGGTCTATTTTTGCAGGAACTAATGACCCAAGATTAGAAAATATAATAAAATTAGCTAATAAACATTATAAAGGGGATACAAGCCAAAAAAATGTTACGCGCGTGCCTGTAACTAGGTTGCTAGGATTAAGCAATAAACAGCTTAATCGAAGAAAAGGTTTTGTAAATTTTAAAAAGCTTAAGGAAATAGTAAAAAAGTTTTTGCCTCAAGTTAAAGAAAATCAAAATGTAATAAAACAAGGGGTGTTGGATTTTCATAGGCTTATTCAAGATGGCGGTAATCCTTATGAAATGACAATTGTTCTTGATGGACTATTTAAAGCTACTACTGGTGGGATAAAAGTTTCATATGAATTTAAAGGAGGTTACGAGGGTTCTTATGGGGAATTTATGGAAGAACATTCACCTCCTGTTAGTGATTTTGCAGATAATTTAGTAGAGGCGGCGGTAAATTTAGAAACTCAAGAACAAGTTGCTGAACGTGTTGATAATATGTACAAAGATGCTGGTCAATACATACTTCCTATAGAAATTGATAATGCTATATCAAAGGCTGGGTTTAAATCTAGAAGGCCATATAAATCAGTAATGACAAATAATTCTGGTTTACAAAGATTAATTTCAGTACCTCAAGTAGATGTAAATAAACTTATATTACTTCCAAGCGGTAAAAGCGTAGCTGTTGAATATCTAGCTAGCTTAAACAATATTAAACCAAATCCAGATTTACAATCTATTCAAAAAGAAATAGTTGAACAAAATTCTCAGCCAACAGAAACCATGATGTTAAATGCCCGAGATAAAAGGTTTAATAATAAAGAAAAAATTGAACTTACCGAGGCTGAAACTACAGAGGCTTTCTTAGATATTCTAGAGGGAAATTGGAATAGAGACGGATCAACTGATATGCAAGTATTTACTGATCCAAATGAAATGATGGATATTCTTATAAAGGATCATGGGCAAACTGAAATCCAAGCAAAAAGAGGAGTTGAGGAATTTGGGTTTAAGATTGGTAATAAAATATTTATAAATTTAAAAGCTAAAAAAGGGTTAGAAACAGGTGTGCATGAGGCTGGCCATGTTTGGAATAGTATTGTTTATAAAGCTGCTCCTAAAATTTGGAATGGTATTATCTCAAGAGTTAAAGAAAGTGGTTTATGGGATAAATATTATAAAATAGTTAAAGATAACGGTAGTTATAATGATATCATACAACAATATGAAGATGGATCAAATACTTTTAATTTAGAAAATGAAATTTTTGCAAGAATACTTGAAGATGTTGGCGGGAAAAAAGTAAAAAGCAAAGGGTCTAAAATAAACCAAATAAAAGAAGTTATTAAACAATATTTTAATGAGCTTGCAAGAGCTTTAGGTTTTGATCCAACTACTAAAAACTTCGGTGATCTTACATTAAATGAAATGATTGATCTTGCTGTATCAGAAGTAATTACAGGGGATCCTTTAGCAAATTTCTCTAAATTGAAAGATTCTAAAGATAAATCATGGTTTAGAAAAACTAAAGCTAATATAGATCCCGCATTTAAAGCAAGTATAGACCCTGAATATCAAGGATTAAATTCTTTAGTTGAAAATTATAGAACTAATGGTAGAAACTTATTGCAAGCTATTAAAGACTCTTATGGCCAAGTAAAAGACATAATGAGTTTAGAACAGTGGACTGACTTTGTAGTGAAGACAGTAGGTGAAGTTCAAGTAGGTAAAACACCTGCAGATAAAGGATTAGTCGTTGCAAAAAAAGATGCTATAAAAAATGAAAAATTAAGACAAAAGAAAATAAGTCTTTTAAAAGAAGCTGGTCAATTTAAAAAAGGAGATGAAAATCTTACCTCTATTGAGTTAGATAAAAAATTAAAAGAAATAGATTCTGAAATAAGAAGTAAACAAAAAGAAAAAAATAAAAAAGAAGGTCTTAATAAAGGTTTTAGAAAAATTCTTAATACAACGCTTGGTAAATGGGGTAAACCATCAAAATGGTTTGTACCTCCAAGTGCAGAGGATATTAAAGGATTGCTTTATGCATTTTTACCAGGCGGGGCCGCGGGTGTTGCTGCTAAAAAATTCTTTAAGTCTGCTTTATTGGATCCTTATTATAAAGGAGTTGCTGCGGCTGAAGCTGAAATATTACAAAGAGTTAAAAGTTTTAGTAAACTTCTAAAAGAATCGGAAATAGATTTAGATGCTAATGTTGAAGGCACACCATATTCTATAGGACAAGCTATTAAAGTATATAACTGGGTTAAGCAAGGTATTGATGTAGATGTTAAAAAATCTGAATATATTCAATCTTTAGTTGATGCTGTAGAAAACAATCCAGATCTAAAAGCTTTTGCAGAACAAATTGAAAATAATTTCCCGATTGAGTATCATGCTGAATGGAGAAATGATAGTTTTAATAAATCTATCTATCAAGAAATAAATTCTGGCACTAGAAAAAAATATTTAGAAGTATTTTCAGATAATGTAGATCAAATTTTTGATAAAGATAATTTACAAGAAATAGAAAACAAATATGGTAGAAAATTCAGACAAACTTTAGAAAGAACTTTAAATAGAATGAAAACAGGAAAGAATAGAGTAAGTACTGATTCTCAATCAAATTCATTCTTAACGTGGGTTAATAGAGCTGTAGCTACTACTATGTTCGTAAATACCCGTTCTGCTGTTCTTCAAACGTTATCTGCATTGAACTTTATTGGAAAACCTAATAATAATATATTTCAAGCAACTGCCGCTTTGTTTAGTGGATCATGGAAAAAAGATTTTGATACATTATGGAATAGTGATTACCTTAAAGCTAGAAGAGAAGGTGCAAAATTTGATGTTCTTGCTGATGAAATTTCAGAAGGAGATGTCAAAGGATTAAACAAACTTTTAAAATGGGGGTTTTTACCTACTAGAATGGCAGATAGTTTTGCTATTGCTTTAGGTGGCGCTGCATTTTATAGAAATACTGTTAATGCTTTAATGAAAGACGGAATGAGTGAAGCTGATGCTAAAAAAGCTGCTATGCAAGAGTGGATAGAGGCGGCGGAAGAATCTCAACAATCCTCAGACCCGTCTAAGATTTCTGAAATTCAATCTAGTAATATAGGTAAAGTAATATATGCTTTTGCAAACACCCCTTTTCAGTATGTTAGAAAACAAAAAAGACATCTGCAAGACGTAGCTTCTGGAAGATCTTATGCCGAGGGCGGTATGGATCAAGTAAGAAGAGATTTACAAAGTGTATTATATTATAGTATTGGTCAAGCAATATTATTTAATGGATTACAAACAGCTTTATTTGCTGTAGGGTTTGAAGATGATGAAGAGAAGAAAAAAGAAATGATTGATGATAAAACTGCTTTAGCAGTTGAAAGAGCTTTAACGTCTTATAGTAAAAGTTTAGGTAATCCTGGTGCTGTTACAGCAGCTATATATTCTGTTATGGCAGAAGCTAGCGAGCAATTAGAAAAGTATGGTAAAATAGATGATTCTTATAAATTAGCTTTAGAAGCAACGTCTATTTCACCTCCATTGAATGCGAAACTAAGGGATATAGTTGCTATTGGTAATGCATATAAATATAATGCAAAACAAATTGAAGAAGATCCTTTAAAACCTTCTTTAGATAATGCTGTATTTGAAATAGCTGGTAATGCCGCTTCTTTAGGTGGTGTACCGCTAGATAGAGTTCTAAGAAAATCTCAGAATCTAGCCGCTATTGCTAACGACGAAGCGCAAGCGTGGCAACAACTGTTTTTACTATTAGGTTGGAACCAGTGGGATTTAGGTATGGGAACTAGCAATAATAGTAATTTATTTGGGCCTAAATTAGATTTAGATTTAGATTTAGATTTAGATTTAGATTTGGATTTAGATGAATTAGATTTAAGCCCACTTAATAAAAGACTACCTAAAGGTGTAATTGGTAGAGCAAATGGAGATGGCACTATTGATATAAAGAAAGGGTTATCTCCAGAAAAAAGAAGAAAAACAATTGCTCATGAATTAGAGCATGACCGCCAAATGAGAAATGGAACTTTAGGATTTAATGATAATTTTATTTTTCATAAAGGTAAACAATACGCTCGTAAAGACGGTAAGATTAAATTTAATGGTAAATTCTATAAAGAGGGAAGCCCAAAATTCCCTTGGGAAATAGAAGCAAATAAAGCAGAAGCCTCTGCATAATTCATAAATATATATAAAATGGCTGATAATAATAATTCCGAAGAGGAAAAAAAGAAAAAAAACGATACAACCCTATTTCAACAATTTTTTGAAGAGAAAGCTAAAAAAGATTTAGAATTTAAAAATTCTAAATTAAATAAAAGTTTAGGTGAAGTCACTGGTTTAAACGATAGTCTTGATAGAATAAACCAACAAGCAGATCTTACTAATGAGGCTTTAAAAGGTTCTTCTGGGTATTTGAACGAACTAAAAAAGCATTCAAGGCAATCGGCTGTTGATAAACATTTTGGTGATTCTATTGGCACTAACATTAATATAGAGCAAGTAGGCGATAAAGGAGACTTGGCTAGATATAATGAATCTTTAGGTAAAAAGAAAAAAGACGGCCTCAATGTATATGAAAATCAGGGTAGTTATGATCCGGAAGCAGATAAATTAGCGGAACAAAATTATGAAAGAAATGTAGAATTACATGGAGAAAAATTTGCTAATAGAGAAAGAAAAAATGCTCAAAGACAAGCTAAAAGAAATATAAAAAAATTAAAGAGGCAGGATAAAAGAGCTACTAAGATTGCTAGAAGAAAAGGTATGTCTAAAGATCAAGCTAAAGACTTTATGTCAAATAGAAGAGATAGACTTAATAATGCAATGAAAGAAACCTTTAAAGGTATGTTAGGGCTTGAACAAGATTTAGGATCTATAAAAGATAGATACTGGAGAGGTGATAAATCCGGAACAATACAAAATCAAAAAACTAAAGACGGTAAAACTTTTGATGCAACAGCCCCTTTTCAAGGAGAAGGTTTAGAACAAGTTAATCGAGGAGGTGTACAAAATAAAGTAACAGAAGATTATTATTCTAAAATTAATGATAAAGCTGATGTTACGTTACCTAGTTTTACAATGAAAGAATTCCTAAAAAATCAGCCCCCTCTTAAAACTCCTGTTGAAAAAATAAAAAATAATACAAAGGAAAATGTTAAAACAAACCAAGACCTTACAGATAATGGTACAGATTATTCCGACAAGCTGCTTAACAATCGTGTGGTAAAAGATAATACGCGTACTCGCTCTAATTCTAATACCTATGACAACAGAGAAACTATTCCTGGTTTTGGGGAAGGCGATACAAAAAATCCATTTAAAAATTATAATTTTAGCAATATAGATAGAAATGGAATAAACACTGCAATGGATGAAATTACATTTAATAAAGCTATTTCTGGTTTAGGTAACGTTAATTTTAATGATAACTTTGCAGGAAAATACGGGGATGTTGGTGGTATGAAAAAATCTAACTATAATATAAATCTTCTAAACGTCCTTAAAAGTAAGATTAAGAAAAAATAATTAATAAAATAAATATAAGAATAACAAATGGGAGAACTTAGTGAAGATACTAAATTTCAGATAAGTATTAAAACAATGATTGGGATCGGAGTAGCACTAGCTACTTTAGTAGGAATGTATTATACTTTACAAGAAGAGATCGAGGAGGCAAAGCTTTTACCTGAACCTCCAGTATCGAGGACAGAGTATGATTTAAAAGACGAATTAATTCGTGAATCTATAATGAATACAGAAGAAAAGGTTCAAGAAAATTCGCAAAAGCTAGATAAAATAGATGAAAAATTATATGAAATAATCAAAAAATAATAAAATGAAATATATATTAACTTTAATTTTGTTTTTAATTGCTTATGTTGGCTTTAGCCAAACTAAGGATATCCAATTATTACAAATCAATTCGAGTTGGAATTTAAAAAATGATATTCCAAGAGGGGACTTACCTAATAAATACATGGTACATAAAATAAGAATAGATCATGCTACTATAGAACATCAAGGTCCCAACTTTAAGGAAAGTTTTTCTGGTAAACCTTTACCTATCTTAATTTTATATGTAGATGGTAAAGTAAAATACCAGTGGTCAGCAGACTTATCTTTTAAATTAAAAGTATCTAAAGGTGAAATTTTAGATGTTATAGAAAAAGTACTTAAATAAAATGGGTTTTATATTATATACATTGGTACTTGTATCTATGTGCGGTCTAGTAATTTATATAGACTATAGTACAAATAAAAAAAAGGGTAACCATTAATTTGGCTACCCTTTTTGTTGTTTAAAATATTAATCCAATTATAATTCCTACAATTGGACCTAGTATTGACCAGATTTCTAAAAATCTTATTCTACCCAATTCTTTTTGGGTAAAAACATTGTCAGAAGTATCTAAAATTAGATTACCTGCTTTCTTTTTAGTCTTATCTAATTGGTCTTCTAAATCTTTAATTTTTTGTTTTGCATCCGCAAAAGTAAATCTTTTTGACATAAGTATTTATTTTAAGTTATTTTATCCATCACATGACAAACAATCTGGGTTCATTGCATTAGCCGCAATATCACCTCTTAATACAGACTCTGTTCTCATATAATAAAGAGTTTTGATTCCATGTTTCCACGCCTCTATATGTATTTGATTTATCCATCTAGGTGGCGCTTCTGATGGAAACGCTAAATTAAGGCTAACTGCTTGATCAATATAATCTTGCCTTATACCTGCTTGATTAACCAGTTCTAATTGGTTAATTTCTTTAAACGTTTTAAATACATTCTTCACGGGCTCGCCGTTTTCATGATTTTGGGTTAACTTACCCTTATCAAAAAACCACCCGTCAAGTTCTTTTACATCTTGGACCGACCCTCCATCTTCCAAAATTTTATTCCAAACTTTTTCATTATCTAATTTAAGCTTACGTAATATCTTTTGAAGCTCTTTATTCTTTCTTATAAAAGTTCCTTTAGCTGTTTGTTCAGTAAATACATTTGCAGCCCAAGGCTCAATTCCAGGAGATATATTACCACTTAATTTGCTATTTGATACGGTGGGCGCTATCGCTCTTAAATGTGTGTTTCGCATTCCAGTACCCACACACCATAAAGGTTCACCATACGTCTCCGCAAGAGCTCTAGAAGCGCGTTCTGTCTCTATTTTAATCTTAGAAAATATTTCTCTAGTTTTAAATTGTGCTAAAAGCCCTTCAAAAGCAATTCCATTCTTTTGTAGGAGTGTATGCCACCCTACAACGCCTAATCCTAATGCCCTTCCTTTTTCAGCTGATCTTACAGAATTTTCAAAACCAACTCTTCCTTTGGCTTTTTGTATAAATTCAGATAATACCCCATCTAAAAACCAAATTGAATCATAAACAAGATTAGTATTTTTCCATTCGTCATATTTATCTAAATTAACAGAAGATAAACAGCAAACAAAACTATGTGATTCATCTGTATGTAAAACTATTTCACTGCAGATATTAGTCATATGAACTTTTAAGCTGTTCGACTTATAAGCTGCCGGATTAGCCTTGTTTGTATTTCCCTTAAAGAGGATATACGGCTCGCCAGTAGCTTTACGCTTTTGGAGTAGTTTTCCCCACTTTTTCCTAGCTTCAGCGTCTCCTGCTTCAAGTCTTCGCATAAACTTGTCACCAATGACAGCACACTGATGTAGGTTAAGAGATTGTCTATTGACGTCCCCTTTAGGTTCTCTGATTTCCAGCCATTCATCAAAATCAGGGTGTTCGATATTGATATTAACGGATGCAGCCCCTCTACGTACTGATCCTTGATTGGTTGCGAGTATAGTTGAGTCATAGATTTTGCAAAAAGGTACAACTCCATCTGATGTTCCATTCCCTGTAATATTAGCTCCGGCAGGGCGAATCATATTAACTCCGATACCTACTCCCCCACCGTGTTTAGCAAGTAGCATCATTTCTAAATTTTTATTACCTATATCCATTATGCTATCATCAACATCAATTCCAAAACAGCTTATAGGTAATCCCCTGTCTGATCCTGTATTAGATAAAACAGGTGAGGCTAAACATAACCATCCTTTCCATATATGATCAAAAAATCTTTGTTCTAATTCTGGTTTATATAATCTACGAGCTACTGCT
>Ga0066861_10000842_pt1 | contig 10219 bp, 6 predicted proteins | sample ETN02SmetaG_3_FD_66434 | JGI IMG/M metagenome (GOLD analysis project Ga0066861, IMG submission 66434) | Marine microbial and viral communities from oxygen minimum zone, Eastern Pacific Ocean - ETNP2014F10-02SV257 | ecosystem: Environmental > Aquatic > Marine > Oceanic ... | reverse complement strand
CGCCAGAGGTTCAACGGCAACATCTGCAACTTGAGGAAACGGCGAGAGCGCGACTCCGGAACTCGCGGCGAGCGCCTTTTCGAGTCTATCAATCTGCGCTGAAAGACGACCGATCTGAGAGGCGGCGCCCTCGCTGATGGCATCAACCGAGTGTTCCAATGCGGTGAGCTTGGCGAAGAGAATGTCGATGCGTCCCGCACCGTGATCCATGAGCGGATGGATGCCGCTGACTTCATTTTCGACGCGCTTCAATTCGCTTCGCATGCCTTCTCGAAGCTCCGCCAACGCGATACCCATGTCCGAGATGCTCGATTGCAGCGTGTTATTGTACGACGAGGACGATTCCGTATTAAGAGAGGTCTCGTTCGTCAACAAACTCTCCAAGGCAGCCAAGCGAGAAGAAATCTCGCGCGGCACCTCGGGTCGAGTCTCGAGTTCGAGTTGCATCTCCGCTACTTGATCCTCGAGCTCCTTCACGCGCATCATCGCGTTGGTCTCGAGCGTTCTGAGATCGCTCTTCAACTCTTCCCCCGTCTTTGCATCTTCCTGTATGAGCATATTTTCCAACGCGGTCACCTTGCTCACGACAGGATGGTTGTCGAAGATTTCGTCGCTACACAGACGCTGCTCGAGCTCTCCCAACTTGGCCGCCGTTTGCGTCGCCTGGGCGCGAACCTCGCGCGTGGCCGCCTGCGCGTCGAGCCATTTCTGATGACTCTGCTTGAACGCTTGCTCCGCCTTGAGTCGCTTCTGTTGTTCCAATTCCGCGTAGTACCGCGCCTCGGCCAGTCTGGCGTTTAAATCGCGCTCCCGCTGCGCGCGCGCCGTGAAATCGCTCCCGTTTCCAATCAACGGAATCCCATCCGGAATGACGTTACCGACCGCGTCCAATCCCGCATCAAAGCCGTCGCGAACGCGCTGCATCATCGTCACCATCGGACGAGACGATGCGCCGACACCGACGGCGACTTCAACCTCGTGTTCGGGCGCGTTGACGAGCTCTTGTTGTCGTCGCTGCAAATCCATGCTCGCGAGCGCCTTTTGCGCTCTCGCGCCGCCGCCGCCCGATCGTCGAGACGACGACGCGGGTTGGCGTCGTCTGGACTCGTTGGCGACGACGTTGGTGGACGTCGCGCCCGCCATTAAATTGCGCGTGCGCGCGGTGTGATACTGCGCGTCGAGGCCGTAATACGCCTCGCTCGCCCCCGGCGGTAAACCGTCCGCCGGCGCGCCGCCTCTCGGGTCGTACCCACCCCCACCGCGACCGCGACCGTCGTAGTCATCGACATCGTCGGCGTACCCATCGCGCGCGCCGCCGTCGTACGCCAGCGCCGCGCGGCGTCTCGCGCCTCGACCGGCGAAGAGATTCGCCGGCGACAACGCCCTCGCGAATCCTCGCGCGCGTTCGGCGGCGTCGTAAAAGAAATCACCCACGCCCCCACCTCGACCAACGGTGCCCACCGCCCCGAGAGCGATCGCCGCGGACACCCCCACCGCGGCCCCCGTCGCCGCGAACCCGAACGCACCGATCACGCCCGCATTCACCCCGCGCGCCGGCGCGACGACGTCGTCGCCTCGCGCCGGCGCCGCCCCGACGCGCGCCGTCATCCTCGATCCCACGGGCACCAACGCCTCCAATCTCGGCGCGTCCGTGTGAATCGCCACCTCCTCAAACATCATTCGTTCCAACGCGCCCCATTTCCCATTCACCGGTAATCCATACCTCGTCTGCAACGTCGTCACCGCCCTCGCCGTGTCGCCGTCGTACGTCCTGCGCGCGCGCGCGTCGTCGCGTTCCGTCAGTCTTCCCACCCACCCGCGTCTCCCTCGTCTCCGATCCCTCGTCGCACGCCATCCACCCATCCCTCGCGCATCGATTCCTTTCCATCGAATCTCCTCCTCTCCCGCTCGTCTCCGTCTCTCTCCGTCCCTTCGTCGTCCCTCGCCCTCGCGCGCGCGCATTTCAAATTTTCCACCCGTTCGAGTCCTCGCGCGTCCTCGCGCGTCGTCCTCGCGCGCGTACCCCTCGAGACCCCCCACGCGTTCGAACCCGTGATCGAGTAATCTCTGTTGTAACCTCGCGACGTCCACGCCGTCGTCACCGAGTCCGAGCGCGTCCGCGCGCGTCGTCGACGTCGTCGAGGTCGAGGCGGTGGCGGTGGCGGTGACCGACGCGCGGCGCCGTCTCGACGCTCGCCCGCCGCGCGTCTCGACTCGCGAACGGAGAGGAGGACACGGGGACGACGTCACGGACGGCATCGTCGCGATGGACGACGCGCGCCGAGTCTCGCGCGTCGACGAGTGAGGGATCGATGGACACGACCGTTGATGATATGATGATGGACGGTTCGCGTGGGCCTCGATCGGAGGGGGTACACGCGAGTCGTGACTCGAGAATTGGGAAGGTGGAGGTACGCGCGAGTCGTGACTCGAGAATTGGGAAGGTGGGGGACGCGGGGCGACGGGCGCGACGCCTCCGCGCGTCGTGGACTATTGAAATGACTATTGAAATGGGACGCGACCGCGCGTCGCGTGAACTACTCGCGACGAATCGCGTTGATCTCGTCGGAAAATTGTTGCGCCACGTCGCTCACCTCGGCGCGAAGATTGGTCACGGCGTCGCGCAACGCCTGCACGGGCGTCGTGTTGGCGTTCGTGTGCACCTTGAGCACGATTCTGTGATCGGTCGGGTGCGGGTTCTTGTAGCCGGCGAACACCACGTCCGGGTTTTTGTGTAACTCCCTGTGGACGACGCGACGCGACCGCGGGGTCAGTCGTACGTTCGCGCGCGCGTCCCGCGTTCCCGCGTCGCCGAGCCCTCGTCCCGAACCTCTCTCGCGCGCGTCCCGACCCCCTCTCTCTCCCCGCGCGCGCGCGAACGACCCCCACCCCCCACGGTTCGACGCGTCCACGACCGACGCGTTGAACGCCAGCCATCCCTTTCGCTCGCTTCGCGCCACACGCACATTCGTAACACGTTCCCCAACGTGTGATCCTCTCTCTGCAAGACGAACGTCCCCGCGTTCTCCACCTTGGTGTCCCTCTCGTACGACAGTTTCCTCTCGCCCTCCGGAAGCACGAACCGATCGGCGCGATTCGGTTGATTCATCCCTCGACGCGGGACGCGCGACGCGCGCGCGAATGCGCGGTACGCGCGGTATGCGCGCGCGTGCGCGTGCCACCCCGTGTATTGGCGCTCCTCGTGGTGTGTGTGTGTACCGGTCGGTCGCCGCGCTCGGATCGCGACGATCGAGCGTCGGGAGACGACGACGCGCGCGACGATCGAGAGGCGATCCGACGATGGAGACGACGACGGAGGAGGAGAGGATCTCCGTCGGCGCGCTCATCGATGATTTAAAGGTGCGAGAGAGAGAGAGAGAGAGAGAGAGAGAGGACGCGAGAAGAGAGGAAAAACGAGACGAGGCGACCGCGACGGATGATGCGATGCGCGTGCATGAACGCGGCGAGCGCGCGATGGACGCGGTGGACGCCGTGGGTGGGGTGGTGCGGGACGGCGCGGTGCGCGCGCGGGGCACGGGGGAGGCGGTGCGACGCGATGACGACGCGAGAGACGACGGAATGACTGACGAGACGCGAGACGCAGAGCGAGGACGTCGAACTGCGTCTGCGATCGATCGCGAAACTGCCCACGATCGCGCGCGCGCTCGGACCGGATCGGTCGAGGGATGAACTCGTGCCGTTTCTTACCGAGCGTGACGATGAATCGGACGAGTGTCTGTTGGCGATCGCGACGGAGTTGACGAATTTGATCGGTTTGGTGGGCGGGGCGGAGCGCGCGCACGCGTTGCTCGCGCCGTTGGAGACGTTGATCACGGTGGAGGAGACGGTGGTGAGGGATAAGGCGGTGGAGACGGCATGTGAGGTTGGTCGAGCGATGACGGCGTCGGGAATCGGGAAATATTTTGTGCCGTTCATTAAACAATTAGCGGAGGGGGATTGGTTCACGGCGCGCGTGAGCGCGTGCGGGTTGTTCGCGACGGCGTTTGAACGGTTGGAGGAGTCGCAGTTGGAGCTTCGTAACGGGTTGACGACCATGTTTAGGGATTTGTGCGCGGATGAGACGCCAATGGTGCGTCGCGCGGCGGCGTCAAACTTGGGGAAGATCGCCAAGGGGAGCGCGCAGAGTTTCATAGTGAACGAGTTGATGAGCATGTTCGCGGCGTTGACGACGGATGATCAAGACTCGGTGCGTCTGCTCGTCGTCGAGGATTGCGTGGCGTTGGGTAAGCTTCTCTCCGTGGCAGATTGCGCGAGCAAGGTGGTGCCCATCGTGCTGAGGTTTGCCGCGGATAAGAGCTGGCGGGTGCGATACGCCGTGGCGCAGCACATTTACGACATGTGCGAAATCGTCGGCGTCGACGTCGCGCTCAACGGTTTGTTTGACGCCTACGTCGCTTTGCTCGGGGACACGGAGGGCGAGGTACGCATCTCATCGGCCGGTAAAATCGCCGAATTCTGCGCGCTCGCCGGTGCGACGTACTCGGCTGAGAAAATTTTACCCGTGGTTCACGAACTCGCCAAGGATCAGTCGGAACACGTGCGGTCTTCTCTCGCGGCGACAGTGCTCGGCTTAGCGCCGACGATGGGCAAAGAGATGACGGTGGAGAAGCTTCTCCCGATATTTTTCATCTTGCTCAAGGATGAGTTCCCCGACGTGCGATTGAACGTCATCAGCAATCTGGAAAAGGTGAACAGCGTCATCGGCGTCGAAATGTTGTCCACCGAGCTTCTCCCCGCCATCAAAGAGTTGGCCGAGGATGAACACTGGCGAATTCGACTAGCCATCATCGAATACATTCCAGTGTTAGCGGAACAGATCGGCACCAACTTTTTGTTCCAAAAGAGCGACGATTCGCAAGGGGGTGAAGATTTACTCAACTCCCTCTGTCTTCAGTGGTTGCAAGATTCCGTGTACTCGATTCGCGAGGCGGCGGCGAACAACTTGTTTCGTTTGACTGAGATTTTCGGCGCGGACTGGGCACTCAAGTACATCTTCCCGCGCGTCAAGCAACTCGTCACCTCCCAGCATTATCTCCATCGCTTGACTGTCCTACGAGCGCTTTCCCTCCTCGCTCCGGCGGTGGGTCAAAGGGTGGCGCTCGAAGAAATTTTACCGATCATCAAGCAGGCGTCGACGGACGCGGTGCCGAACGTTCGCTTCAACGCTGCCAAAGCTCTCACGCCGCTCGCGAAATTAGTCGATCAAGCGACGGTGCAGAGCGAGATTCGACCGATTTTGATCGGTCTGCAGAGCGATCCGGACGTGGACGTGAGGTACTTTGCCGAGCAAGCCATGACGTCCACCTAGCGCAAGCGCAGCTGTAATTGTAAAAGAAATGAAGCCGTTTATTGAGATGCGTTGGTATTAATAATCAAATGACGCAGTAACGACACAAATATTATTTGTTCCCGAAACTCGGATAGCATTTCTTCAAATTAATGATACACGCGCGTGCCTAACGCGAATCAATCTTGCTCTTATCGGCGATGCGGCGGCGCCTCGTAGACGGCGCCTCGCCACGACGCAATCTCCTTCGCGATATCCTTCATTATTTGCTCCACCTGTTGCACGAAAATCTTACTCGCGTACGGAGGCGTGAGCTTAGGTTGCACCATCAACACGTGTTCGATCTCCACGCCGTCGCTCGTGTTCTCCACCGACCAGGATCCCTCAAACTGTCGCAAAAATCCCATCCCGCGCTGTTTCGGCGCGAGCGAGCACTTCATCTTCATCTCCTCGTCCCTCTCCTCCACCTCGAACGTGCACGGAAACGCCCCTCCGAAGACAAAGAACCTCCATTCGCACTCTTGCCGAATGTACACATTCGTCGCCACGCATTCATCGCCCTCGCCCTCGACGCCCTCCACGCTCCGCACCGCTCGAAACACGCGCGGCGACGCCTCGTAATCCGTCAATAAATTATACACGCTCACCGCCTCGGTCCCTCGCACGCGCATTCGACCTCGAACCGTGTACGCGCCGTTCTCGTTCGACAGCAGCGTCGTCTCCTCCGCGATGACGACGTCATCGCTCGCCGCCGTCGCCGCGTCGGCGGCGCTCGTCGCCGCCTCGCGCGCGACGACGCCGCGCCTCGTCCTCCTCATCCACTCCCCTCGCCTTCGACCGCCCGCGCGCGCGCGAGACGATCGAGACGCGTCGCCCGCATCGCCCGCGCGCGAGACGATCCGCGCGCGCGTCGTCGTCGCCACCGTCGCCATCGTCGTCGTCGCGAGCATATCTTTCGAGCGCGGGCGCGTTTTCGGTCGTCGCGCTCGCCTCTCTCGCGTCCTCGTCCCCGCGAGCCGCACGCGCGCGCGGTGGAAGCTCGCGCGTTTTCGGTCGTCGTCGACGCGCGCGGACGAGGCGGTTCGTCGTCGACGCGCGCGGGAGAGCGCGCGAGCGTCTGACGCGATGGGCGTTATCCCGTGCCCGCACATGGCGCCCGTCGGTGGTGCGGAGGACGCGCGCGCGTCGGAGGAGACGACGGACGAGACGTCTTTCGTCGTCGTCGCGCGTTCGCGGGTGGCGGAGGCGGGGATGAGGGAGGGGAGGACGCGCTCGAGGACCGGCGCGCGAACGATCGGGCGCGCGTTGAAGATGAAGATGAAGATGAAGATGATGACGGCGGTCGTCGTCGCGTCGTGCGTCGTCGTCGGCGCTCGCGCGAGCGAAGACGTCGGGACGTGCGTGAATAAGGAACACTACGCCCCGTTCGCGCGAGCGGGGGCGAAACCGAGCAAAGGGAAAGGGATGACGTTTTGCGACGCGCACCGGCGGTCGACGTGTTGCGGGAAAGAACAGACGGACGCGGTGCGCACGCGAGTGGTGCACATGCAGTTGAATGGATTTAGCGAGACGTGTAGAGACGCGTGGGCGGGGGTGGAGTGCGGGGTGTGCGACGCGAGGGTGGGGACGGCGGAGGGCGTTCCCGTGTGCGGGACGGCGTGCGACGCGCTCTATCGAGCGTGTAAGGATGACTTTTTCGCCGAGGACGCGTCGCAGCGATTGGTGCCGTGCCGTCCGCAGGATACGATTTGTACGAAATTGTCTGAGTGGATCGGCGATGCGCGAGGGAAAGGTGCGGAGATGTGCCGAGCGGCGGGCTGGGATCCGGTGACGGCGGGCGAGCGATGGTGCTTCGACGGTTCGATGGCGACCATGGGCGCGACGCGATCGAGCGATCGATCGTACTCGCGAAGCGGTTCGTCGAAATCCAAAACGTCGTCGAAATCCAAGGGTTCGAAGAGAAAGAAAACGTCTCGAGACGCATCGCCGTTGTCTTCTGCGTCTCGCACGGCGATTTTCGTCGGCGGCGCGGCGGGCGTCGTCTACGTCGTCTTCTCTCGCCTCGCACCCCTCGCGCTTCGCTACGTGCACAGAAAAGGTTCTATGAACGCGCGATACGCCGCTCGTCGCGCGGCCGAGTCGAGATCGCGCTCGCATTACTTGTGACTCGTAACTTCTATTTCTAGCGACGCGTCGTCCCCGCGCGCCGCACACGCCGCCGCCTCGCGCGACTCACGACTCGACCGTCGACCGTTCCCACCGCGCGGCGTCATGTCCACCGCCCCCTCGCGCCCTCGCGCGAGCGCGCACGCGTCGCCGTCCTCCTCGCGCGCCACCGCGCGGCGCCCTCGGCCGCCGCCACTCGGCCGCCGCGTTCCATCGTCCCGCACGCGCGTCCGCGCCTCGGCCGACCGCCGCGAGCGCTTCTACGGCGACACCGACGACGTCATCGATCGTTCGCTCGCGATGTACGACCGTCTCATCGACGTCTTCGACAAGAGAGACGAGAAAGATTGGATCGGGCTCTTGGCGTTTTCGGGAAAGTGGTCCGAGCTTCGCGACGGGGTATTCGAGCGAGCCAAGGCGCGCGCGCGCGCGTGCGAGGACCCAGACGATGAGATGCGATTGAGTAAACTGCGTCGAAAGCTCATGGCGCTGGATGAGCGCGTCGATGGGTATCACGCGCTGTTGGAGGAGACGCGCGCGCGCGACGAGGACATGTGGGAAGGTTTCGTGGCGACGAGACGAGCGGAGTTTACGGTGGAGTTTTTCACGTATTTACGGTTTAGATTGGAATCCACGGCGCAGAGCGAGGACGACGAGGCGAAGGAGTCTTTGGCCAAGGACGCCGCGCGATTGTTGAGTCTGTGCGAGGCGTACGATGAGGCGGCGAAGGATCAAGCGGTGATCGACGAGGCGACGCAGACGCTCCAAGACATTTTACAGGCGGATTCCCTCGACGCCATGAACTCCAAGATTGACGAGTTGGCCATGGCGAATCAAATCACCCCGGCGTTGATACTCACCGCGTCCAAGGCGCACATGAGCGTCAAGGAGAGTCCGTACACGAGCGAAGAGGTCAAGGACGTCATGGCGCACCTCTACTTTAAGATGAAGGACACCACCGCGCGTCAACAACCCAAAGAGGTTCGCATCCTCAAATACATCCTCTCCTTGGAAGATCCACAGGATCAACGCAACGCCCTCGAAGAGGCATTCACTCCCGGTCCAGAGCTCGCCACGGGCGACGAAGATCTCTTATGGTGCCAACCCGCCGACTTGCTCAAACTCATCGACCTCATCGTCGACAACTTTTACCAGAGCGCCGGAAAAAAAAACCTTCGCGGCGACGCCGCCGCGATGATGTCCCCGGCCGTGGTCGAGCGCATGAAAACCCTCAAACAGCTCATCGTCGCCCACTTTAGCGAGTGACCCATAGCCCGGCGTCACGAACGCGTGCAATTCGATTCGATTCGATTTCGCTCGGCGGCCCCGCCCTTTGCCAAACCTCGATGACGATGCGCGTCGGATGATGCGCGTCACACGATGACGCGCCTCGGTCTTCTCCGCGACTCGGCGGTCGCGCTCACGCGCGCCACGCGCGCGTCGTCGTCCGCGACGACCACGCCTCGATGCGTCGCGTCCGCGAGCGCGTCCCGACGCGACGCCTCGCCGCCGCTCGGCGCCGCCGCGTCGTCCCATTCGTCGTCTAATTCGTCCGCGCGCGTCGAGAGCGCGAGACGAGGACGACGAGGCATCGTCGCGCGCGTCGTGCGCGGTGATACCGCCGACGAGCGACGCGCGAGCGCGAACCCGAACGCGATCGGAAGGGATAACTCGGGCGGGGCGATTCGAAGACGGTTTTTAAAGTTCTACGAAGATAGGGGACACGCGCCCGTGGCGTCGAGTTCGCTCGTTCCCGAGGATCCCACGGTGTTGCTCACGATCGCGGGGATGTTGCAGTTTAAACCCGTCTTCATGGGACAGCGAGAGAGGACGCACGCGCGAGCGACGACGACGCAAAAGTGCGTGCGAACCAACGACGTGGAAAACGTCGGCGTCACGGCGAGGCATCACACGTTTTTTGAAATGTTGGGTAACTTCAGTTTTGGGGATTATTTTAAGCGAGAGGCGTGTCAGTGGGCGTGGGAGTTGGCGATCGGTGAGTTTGGGTTGAATCCGGAGCGCGTGTGGGTGAGCGTGTTTCGAGAGGATGACGAGGCGTTTGCGATTTGGCGAGACGTCGTCGGCGTGCCCGAGGCGCGCATCGTGCGCATGGGCGAAAAGGATAACTTTTGGGCCGCCGGTCCCACGGGGCCGTGCGGACCGTGTTCGGAATTGTATTACGATTTCCATCCCGAGCGTGGGATGGATGGGATCGATCTGGACGATGATTCTCGATTTATTGAATTTTACAATCTCGTCTTCATGGAGCTCAATCGCGACGCCGACGGGGGCGTGACGCCGTTGAAGAATAAAAACATCGACACCGGTATGGGTCTCGAGCGCATGGCGCAAATCTTACAAGGCGTACCGAACAACTACGAGACCGATCTCATCAAGCCCATCATCGATAAGGCTGCGTCCATGGCTGGTCTCGACTACGCGACGTGCGACGCCGCGCAAAAGCAACAGCTCAAGGTAATCGGCGATCACACGCGCGCGGTGAGTTACATGATCTCCGACGGCGTCTTCGCGTCCAACGTCGGCCGTGGGTACATCGTCAGACGTCTCCTTCGACGGGTCGTGCGAAACGGACGATTACTCGGGATTAAACCGGCGGACGGCGCGAGCGCGTTTACGCCCGCCATCGCCGAGGTGGCCATCTCCATGTCGCACGAGTGCGATCCTCAGGTGGCGAAGAATACGGCGCGAATCCTCGCCGAGCTCGAGCGCGAGGAGTTGAGCTTC
>Ga0066861_10000841_pt1 | contig 10220 bp, 8 predicted proteins | sample ETN02SmetaG_3_FD_66434 | JGI IMG/M metagenome (GOLD analysis project Ga0066861, IMG submission 66434) | Marine microbial and viral communities from oxygen minimum zone, Eastern Pacific Ocean - ETNP2014F10-02SV257 | ecosystem: Environmental > Aquatic > Marine > Oceanic ... | reverse complement strand
AATCCTTTAACCACTCAAGACAATATTGCAGCATTTTTGGCTTCACAAGGAATCAATGTTTATGCATGGCATGGACAATCTGTAAAAGATTATGATTGGTGTATTGATCAAGTACTCAAACACAAACCAACAATCCTAACTGATGATGGCGCAGATATGAACATCAAAGCACACTTTGATAAAAGATTCAAAGATATGGAGATTCTTGGAGCAACAGAAGAAACTACTGCTGGTGTTACTAGGATAAGAGCAGTAGAAAATCAAGGAAAATTACGATATCCTGTAATCTTAGTTAATGAAGCTGTAACCAAACACATGTTTGATAATCAATATGGAACTGGTCAAAGTACAATTGATGGTTACTTGCGTGCCATGAATTTACTAATGGCCTCTAAACGTATTGTAGTAGTTGGTTATGGATGGGTCGGACGCGGCGTTGCATCTAGATGTCGCGGAATGGGCTCTAAAGTAATTGTAACTGAAGTTGATCCTGTTAAAGCACTAGAAGCTCACATGGATGGATTTGAAGTAATGCCAATGGCACAAGCTGCAAAACTTGGTGACATGTTTATCACGTGTACTGGAATGACTAGTGTAATTAGAAAAGAACACATCTTGAAAATGAAAGATGGTGCAATAATGGGTAATGTTGGACACTTTGATGTTGAAATTGATAGTGAATTTTTGTTAAAAAAATCAAAATCCGTAAAAGAAGTTAGACCAACTCTTGATGAATGTACATTGAAAAACGGCAAAAAAGTTTACTTGATTGGACAAGGACGTTTAGCTAATTTGGTATCTGCTGAAGGACATCCTCCAGAAGTAATGGCTCAATCATTTTCAAACCAAATCCTATCAGTAATGTATATTCTTAAGAATCACAAAAAAATGGAAAATAAAATTATTGACGTTCCAAAAGAAATTGATATTCAAATTGCACATGATGCATTGAAGGCAATGGATGTTAAAATTGATAAATTAACTCCAGAACAAGTAAAATATGCAAATAACTGGTAAAACTTCTTAACTCTAATCTAATCTTTGAAAACTGTATCATGAATAAAAGAGCTATAATTACAAGTGCATTACCTTATGCAAACGGTGAGATACATTTAGGTCACGTTGCCTCAACTTATCTTCCTGCAGATGTAACTACAAGATTCCTAAAACAAAATGGAGTTGAAGCATACTATGTCTGTGCATCTGATGATTTTGGAACTCCAATTTTGATCCAATCTGAAAAAGAAGGGAAAACTCCTGCAGAATATGTTGCACATTGGAATAAACGAGATTATGATGATTTTACTGCATTTGGAATTAATTTTGATTATTTTTACAAAACTAGCTCTTCAGAAAATATTGCATTTGTTCAAGATGTTTTTAAGAAATTAAATGATGCTGGTCATATTTATGAAAAAGAAATAATTCAGTTTTATTGTAACAATGACAAGAAATTCCTTCCTGACAGATACGTGAAAGGAATCTGTCCATATTGTAAGGCCGATGATCAATATTCTGATTTATGTGAAAGCTGTGGACGTGTTCCTGAAGAAATCACAGACCCCAAATGTTCTCTTTGTGGCCAAACTCCAACTAAAGAAAAAACTAATCACTATTTTTTCAAACTCAAAAATTTTGGTGATTCTTTATCAAAATGGCTGGATGAAACTACTACTCTTCAAAAAGATGTAAAAAAATATGTGCAAAATTGGATTAAAAATGGTTTAATTGATTGGGATGTCACTCGTGATATTCCTTGGGGTGTTCCTGTACCTCTTGATGATGCAGATGGCAAGGTGTTTTATGGTTGGTTTGACAATCACTTAGCATACATTTCTACTGCAATCAAATTTTTAAACGACAAAGGAATTGACGGAAAAGAATTTTGGAATTCTGCAGACATTTATCATTTTATTGGAAAGGATATAGTTTATCATCATTATCTCTTTTTACCTGCAATGAGATTGGGTATAGAAAACGAATACAAATTACCTGATTACATTCCAACAAGAGGTCATCTTACACTTCAAGGAAAAAAAATATCTAAAAGCCGAAATTGGTATATTGGTTTAAAGCAATTCTTGGAATATTATCCCGCTGATTATTTGAGATTTTATTTAGTTTCCATAAATCCTTATTCTCAAGATGATTTGAATTTTGATTGGGATGATTTTACAACAAGAATTAATTCCGAATTAATTGGCAATCTTGGAAATTTTGTTAATCGTGCATTAGGATTTACAAAAAAAGCCTTTGATGGAAAAATTCCAGAAATTGAATCTTTTGATGAAAAAGATTCTGAAGCAGAACAAAAAATAAAATCACTTGCAAAAGATGTTTCTGAATTAATGGAACAAAATCACTTAGACCGGGCATTGAAAAAAATCATGGAAGTTTCTTCCTTTTTCAATCAATATTTCCAACACAAAGAACCTTGGAAAAATGGTCCTGGTACTGCAAACTGTGTTTACTTGTCTGTAAATGCTGTAAGGAGCCTAGCCATAGCAATATTCCCATTTGTGCCTGAATCTGCCCAAAAAATTTGGATACAGTTAGGTTTGGATGGAAACATCCAAGACATTCCTTGGGATTCTCAATCTGAATTGGGAATTTTGTCTGGACATATTTTAGGTGAGTCTTCTCCATTATTTGCTAGAATTGAAACTTCTGACATTGAGAAATACAAAAAAGAATTAGGTCCATCTGAATAATTATGAAACCAATTCCCAGAATTTCTACTAGAGGATATTATGATCTATTAACTGGTAAAACTCTAAAAAATAATTCATACTATCTATATCCAAAAAAAGATTTCAAAAAATTAATTGATTCAAAGGAATTAACAATTATGATTCATGGTTTGAGAAATGATAATGCTGGTGCAATTGCTAAAGTTGTCTTGGCAAAAAATAGACTTCGTAAATTGAATTATTCTCATCCTGTAATTGGGTATAGTTATGATTCTAATACTACCGGTGCACATTTGATAAAATATGCAAAACGTTCTTTGTCAGTTGGACAAAAAATTGCAAAGAAAAATGGAAAAAATCTAGGAAAGTTTATTGAAGATTTTAAATCTGAAAATCCTAATATCAAAATTCGCCTAATGGGACACTCCCTTGGTACTCAGGTTATACTCAGTACTTTAGAATATCTTGCAAAAAAGAAAAATAATTTTGGAATTGTTGAAGGTGTTTACTTTTTTGGTGCATCCATAACTGAAGAAATTCCATCTTCTAAGAAATATGGAAAAATTCTTCAAAACATTGTAAATAAAAAAATTGTAAATCACTATGCTCCAACTGATGAAGTTCTAAAATGGGCTGATTCTGAAAAACATGTTAAAGGCCCTCTTGGATTAAATGGCTCAATTGGAAAACCTGTATCAAAATACAGTCAAAAACTTGTCAGACCCAAAAATCATAGATTTGCAAGTTATGCTCAAGTTTTGAATAATTTCCCATAAATCTCAACTAGTATGGTTTTTAGAGGCTATTTTTTCTTGAATCGTATTGGTAAAATCAATAAATTTTGTAGTTTTAGGTAAGCAAGAAACTGCATCTGAATTTGGAAAAAAAGGAACCGAATCAGATCTCACGCTTTATGATAGAAAGGAATCTGATATTATCAAAACTTGGGTTATTCCAAATGGATTTCCTGAAAAAATTCAACCTCTTTTTCAGGCAATTAATTTGGCTGAATATGTAATATTTCATGTAGATAAATTAGACAAATTTACAGGTGAGCAAATAATTGCTTTAGACTCTCTAAAAAAAGAAAAGGGAATTCTAACTCATACTTTTGATGTTGATGAATCAAAACTAAATTTAATGATTAAGGGAACTGTGGTTGAAAATTATACTCGTGTTGAACAAGATAAAGTAAAAGAAGAGATGAATACTCTTGAACCTATTACAAATGACAACCCTGCTGAGTTGTTAATTGATCATTGTTTTGATGTCAAAGGAGTTGGAACCGTAATTTTAGGTAAGGTGACAAATGGAACAATTAAACAATATGATAATCTAAAACTATATCCTCACAATATTGATGTGTTAATAAAATCAATTCAGATGCATGACGATCCTGTAACTGAATCTATTTGTCCAGCAAGAGTTGGTTTAGCAGTTAAGGGTGCAAAACCTGACGAAGTAGGACGCGGTGATGTAATTTCTATTGAAAATGCCGTTGATATTAAAACTGAAATCGAATTAGATTTTGAGAAAAGCCCATTTTATAAAAGCGAGATTGCTGAAAACCAAGGTTGTCTTGTAAGTATTGGGTTACAAATCAAAGCTGCAAAATTTTCTTCAATTACTCCATTGAAATTAATTTTTGAGAAGCCTATTGTGTGCAAAAAAAATGAGATTGCAGTTATCTTAAAACCTGAATCGACTACTATTCGAATCTTGGGCAGTGGAAAAATCCTATAGTGTAATTTAATAAAATCTACCATGGCATAACTATTTGATGAAGCCTGCACGTTCTTGTCCAATTTGTCCCAAATGTGGTTCTAAAAGATTCATACGTTTGCCAGGAGAAAAAGTCACTGTAAAATGTCGAAGTTGTGACAAAATAATTGAAATTTAGTTAATTCGGTCTGAATATACTTCCATAGTTAATATTTGCACATTCTTTATGGTAGATATGGCAAAAACATGGAAAGATAACGATATCAGCTTAGATCCTATAAAGGATCAAACAGTCGCTGTAATTGGTTATGGAATTCAAGGTGATGCACAAGCAAATAACATGAAAGACTCTGGTCTAAATGTTATAGTCGGTCTTAAAGAAGGTGGAAAAAGCTGGAAAAAAGCCGAAGCTGATGGTCATAAAGTAATGTCTGTTGCAGAAGCAACTAAACAAGGAGATATTATTCACATCTTACTTCCAGATATGATTCAGGGTCAAGTTTACAAAGATGAAATCGGACCAAATCTTTCAGAAGGAAAAGCATTGTCATTTTCTCATGCAGCTGCAATCTATTGGAAATGGATTGAAGCACCAAGTAATGTAGATCTTATTATGGTTGCTCCAAAAGGACCTGGTTCAAAAGTTAGAGAAACCTATCTTGATAACTTTGGTACTCCATCAATTGTTGCAGTTGAACAAGACTTTACAGGAAAGGCTTGGGATAGAACTTTAGGAATTGCAAAAGCAATTGGTAGTGCAAGAGCTGGATTAATCAAAACTGCTTTCAAAGAGGAAGTAGAAACTGATTGGTTTGGTGAACAAGCAGACCTTTGTGGTGGTGCAGCTTCTATGGTAACAAACGCATTTGAAACTCTAGTTGAAGGAGGATATCAGCCAGAAATAGCATACTTTGAAGTTTTACATGAACTCAAATTAATTGTAGATATGATTCAAAGATATGGAATTAATGGTATGTGGAGACGTGTTAGTGAAACCGCTAGATATGGTGGTTTAACACGTGGACCTATGGTTATGGATGCAGCAAGCAAAGATAACATGAAAAAAGTACTTACCATGATTCAAGATGGTACTTTCAACAATGAGTGGATTTCTGAATATCAATCAAAAGGTTCAGAAGCATTTGATCAATACATGAAAAAATATGATGAACACCAAATTGAAAAAGTTGGTAAAGAAATGCGAAAAATGATGTGGCCTGATTCCACAGAATAATCTTTTTTTATTTTATATTTTTCTTAGTTTGGACACGCCGTTATTGATGTGTTCAATAATTGTTGGTAATGGTGTACCTGGACCAAACACGTGGTCTACTCCTGATTTAACTAAATCTTTATGATCAATTTCTGGAATTACTCCTCCGCCTACAATTAGCACATCTTTGATTCCTTTCTTTTTTAGAGTTTTAACAACTCTTGGGAATAATGTACCGTGTGCTCCATTTAACAAACTCATTGCAACTGCATCCACATCTTCATCTTCGACAATTTGTGCAATTCTGTCTGGTGTTGCAAATAATCCTGAATAGATTACTTCCATTCCTGCGTCTCTAAATGCTCTACACAAGACTAATGCTCCTCTGTCATGACCATCGAGACCTAATTTTGCAACTAAAATTTTGATATTTCGTGATGCTGCTTTTTGTTTCATAATTTCGTTCTATAATGTATATTTTAAAAGGTTTAGTCTTTGTTCAAAATCCATTATTTTGTGTCTGTAGACATGATATTTTCTAAAATCCTTGATCGATAGAGATCTCGTACTATTTTGTTCATCTGATTGCCTTTTACTATTTGAACTATCTGTTTAAATTAGACCTGAAAATTAATCCTGTATGTCAAACAATTCAAAAGATACAATTTTCATTGGAAAAAAACCCTTAATGACTTATGTTACATCTACTATTGTTCAATTAGCTACAAAGCCAAGCGTTACTATCAAGGCAAGAGGATTAACTACTTCGACAGCCATTGATGTTTCTCAAATAGTACTTAAGAAAACAAACCCTGCATTTGAAATTAGTAACGTTTCAATAAATTCAGAATCCCTTGTTTCTACTGACGGAAAAAACAGGGATGTCTCAGCTATTGAAATTACTATAACTAGGAAAAATTCTTAGGGTAATCAAAATGGTTGCTGCCAATTCAACTCCGAGTTGTCTACGTTGTGGAAAAAATTCTCTTCTTACTGATGATGTTACTGGTGAACAATTTTGTTCAAAATGTGGTTATGTAGTTTCAGAAAAGTCTCAAGAATCTGGACCTGAATGGAGATCATTTCAAAAAGATGGCGGTGCAGATCCTGCTAGAACTGGTGCTCCTTCATCACTAATGATACATGACATGGGGTTATCAACTGTAATTAATCCGCTAAACAAAGATGCATCTGGAAAACCATTATCAACTTCAATGAAAAGTACCATTGAACGTCTTAGAACATGGGACAGTAGAAGTCAAGTTCATGAACCTGTTGATAGAAATCTCAGACAGGCACTAAGTGATTTAAATAAATTAAAAGATAAAGTTTCAGTTCCTGCAAATGTTCTTGAAAAAGCTGCATACATTTACAGAAAAGCTTTAGAAAAAAAATTAGTTAGAGGTCGTTCAATTTCTGCAATGATTGCTGCATCATTATATGCAGCATGTAGAGATACTGAAACCCCTAGAACTTTAAAAGACATAGCAGATTCTGCCAATGTTAAAAGAAAAGATATTGCAAGATGTTATCGATTATTACATCATGAATTAGAATTGAAAATGCCTGTAGTTGATTCCATCCAATGTATTGCACGAATTTCAAGTAAATTAGAAATTTCTGAAAAAACTAAACGTTATGCAGTTAAAGTGTTGAAAGAAGCACAAGAACGAAAAGAATCTGCAGGTAAAGACCCAATGGGATTGGCTGCAACTGCATTGTATTTATCATGTGTAAAAAATGGGGTGTCTATTACTCAACGTGATCTTGCTGAAGCAGCAGGTGTTACTGAAGTTACAATCAGAAATAGATACAAGGGATTGAAAGCTGATCAAGCTCCAAAAAAAGACGATTCAGAGTAATTTTCATCATTTTTGATTATTTTTTCAAATGGAAAATCTACATAAAGAGCCTAAAATTTTCTATAATTCATGGATACTAGTCCTACTAACTACAATCTAACTTTTGAACCAGATCTAAAAAAATTCACTTTTTCTGGTTTGGAGATTATTTCTGTAAATTGTAAAAAATCAGTAAATGTAATTCGAATGAATTGTGCTGAATTAAAAATAAAATCTTGTATTGTAAAATCTGCCGGACAAATAATCAAATCGTCTCCAAAAACAAATGAAAAAAAGGAAGAATTAGAAATTAAACTAGGACAAAAAATACGTGGTTCCTGCACTATTCATTTAGAATTTGAAGGAATTCTAAATGATAGGTTACTTGGATTCTATCGAAGTAAATACCAACAAAACGGCAAAACAAAATACCTTGCAACAACACAATTTGAAGCTGCAGACGCAAGACGTGCTTTTCCTTGTTGGGATGAGCCTGAAGCTAAAGCAACTTATGACATTTCGATTATTGCAGAAAATAAATTCACTGCAATTTCAAACATGCCTGTAAAAACAAAGAAAAAAATTGGCAATAAAACTATCTATAATTTTCAAAAAACTCCTCTGGTTTCAACTTACTTGATTTATCTTGGAGTTGGTGAATTCGAATATCTCACAGGAAAAGCTGGAAAAATTCAGATTAGAGTTGTTACAACAAAAGGAAATACTTCAAAAGGAAAATTCTCTTTAGAATTGGGGAAAAAACTTCTTACTTCATATGAGAAATATTTTGGAATAAAATTCCCATTACCTAAACTTGATTTGATTGCTGTTCCTGATTTTGCTGCTGGTGCAATGGAGAATTGGGGTGCAATCACTTTCAGAGAAACAATTTTGCTTTATGATCCAAAAACATCTTCAACTAGAACTAAACAATTCATTGCAGAAGTAATCTCTCACGAAATTGCACACATGTGGTTTGGAAATTTAGTTACTATGAAATGGTGGAATGATTTGTGGTTGAATGAAAGTTTTGCTACTTTTATGGCAACAAAATTTGTGGATAAGTTTTATCCTGAATGGGATTTGTGGAATCAATTTGTTGAAGATGCAATGAATGTTGCAATGGGATTGGATTCTCTAAAAACAACTCATCCTATTGATGTTGATGTTAATTCTCCTGCTGAAATTCGTGAAATTTTTGATGCTATTTCATATGACAAGGGCGGATGTGTTTTGAGAATGCTAGAAAATTATGTTGGTGAGCCTAATTTCCAAAAGGGATTAAAAAAATATCTTTCAGATTTTAAATACAAAAATGCTAAGGGTCAAGATTTGTGGGATGCAATTGGCAAAGCATCCAAAATGCCTGTAACTTCAATGATTAACACATGGCTCAAACAACCTGGATTTCCACTTGTAGAAATTAATCAAAATGGAGATAATCTCAAAATTAAACAAAAACGCTATTTGCTTGAGCCCAATTCTAAATTTAGCAAGGGTTTGTGGTCAATCCCTCTATCATTAGGCCTAGAAAAAGAAATTTCCAATAAATTATTTTCAAAAAAATCGATGTCTGTAAAATTACCTAAAAATACAATTGGTTTTGTTGCAAATTATGGTCGAAAGGGATTCTACCGTGTAAAATATGATGAAGGAATTTTACTTGATCTAAAAATGTTAGTTGATGAAAAACGTATTCCTCCAATTGATAGATGGGCAGTACAAAATGATTTGTTTTCATTATGTGTATCCGGAGATGAACAAGTTAGAAATTATCTTGATTTTTCTGATGCATATTTTGATGAGGATAGTTATCTTGCTTCTGTTAATGTTGCACATAATTTGGCATCATTGTATTTCCGTGCATTTGATGAAAAATTTGTAGAAGAAATTCGCAGTTATGCAATTAATTACTTTAGAAAACTTTTATCTAATCTTGGATGGGAACCACGAAAAACTGATAAACACACTGATGCACTATTGCGTTCATTTACAATATCTGTATTAGGAAAAATGAATGATGATTCTATAACCGATAAGGCAATTGAAAAATATAAAAAATTCTTAAAATCGCCTAGTAGTTTATCCCCTGACTTAATTGAACCAATTTGTTCAATTGCAGCTTGGAATGGAAATTCAAAAACTTTCAATGAATTAAAAAAATTATACACAAATTCAAAAACTATGGAAGAAAAACTTCGTTTCTTAGGTGCAATGTGTGGATTCCAAGACAAAAAACTTCTTGCTAAAACTCTTGATTTCTCTCAAACATCTGAAGTGAGATCCCAAAATATGCAATTACCAATAATGAAAATTGCTGCCAATCCTTACGGCGATAAGATTTTGTGGTCATGGCTGAAGAAAAATTGGAAAAACCTAAACAAGAAAGTTGGACATGGAAATCCATTATTCAATCGTATTGTTGCTAGTATTGCAGGCGTAGCTGATGATTCCATGGAAAAAGAAATCAAATTATTTTTCAAAAAGAACCCTACTCCTGGAACTGAACGAACTCAAAAACAAACTTTGGAAAGAATTCGCATAAATTCTAAATTTTTAAGAGCAATGCGTAAAGAATTCAAAAATGGCTAAAAAACTAGGTCCTCCTATATTTCTAGGTGTTTTTACTGTAATTGCACTTGTATTTTTAACTGGTGGCGCTACTGATGATAAAAATCCCCTTCGTGAAAATTTTTCATTAGAAGCAGTTTATTATGAAACTGGTTATGTTGAAATTTCTTATTTTGATAAATC
>Ga0066861_10000838_pt1 | contig 10248 bp, 9 predicted proteins | sample ETN02SmetaG_3_FD_66434 | JGI IMG/M metagenome (GOLD analysis project Ga0066861, IMG submission 66434) | Marine microbial and viral communities from oxygen minimum zone, Eastern Pacific Ocean - ETNP2014F10-02SV257 | ecosystem: Environmental > Aquatic > Marine > Oceanic ... | reverse complement strand
AAACAACATGAAAATTTCTATAGGCAATGACCATGCAGGAACGGAATACAAAAAAGAAATAATAAAACTTTTAGAATCAAAAGAAATTAGTGTTATAAATAATGGAACAAACGAGAATGAAAGTGTAGATTACCCAGACCACATACATCCCGTTGCAAGCCAAATAGAAAAAGGAGAAAGCCAGCTGGGAATAATTATTTGTGGAAGCGGAAATGGAGCAAACATGACAGCGAACAAACACCAAAAAATAAGATCAGCTCTTTGTTGGAATAACGAAATAGCCAAGCTAGCAAGAACACACAATAACGCAAACATATTAAGCATTCCCTCTAGGTTTGTTTCGTTAAAGGTGGCTATAGAAATGGTGGAAACATTTATAAAAACCGAATTTGAAGGAGGAAGACACTTAACAAGAATAAATAAAATCCCTAAATAAATTTTGGAAAAAATAGAGTGGAATAACAAAACCTGGAAGGAACTTACAAACGAAGAGATAGAAGAAGTTTTTATGTTAAGAGCAAAAGTGTTTGTGGTAGAGCAAAACTGTGCATACCAGGACATAGACGGCTATGACCAGAAAGCAATTCACGTTTTAGGAAGAAAAAACAACAAAATTATAGCATATTGTAGAGCTTTCGATGAGGGAGACTTTTTTAATGAGGCTTCTTTTGGGAGAGCACTAATTGAAAAAAAACATAGAGGAACAGGAATAGGACACCAGCTGGTAGCAGAAAACCTAAGGATAATGCAAGAAAAATTTAAAGACAAGAAAATAAAAATATCTGCACAAGCTCACTTATCAGGGTTTTATCAAAAACACGGATTTAAACCAAAAGGAGAAGAATATTTAGAAGATGGAATTCCGCACGTAGCTATGTATAAAAACTAAGAGGGTTATATTTTTTTTGTTAACTCCTTAAGGCCGTCATTAATTTCTTTTGAGGAGAAAACGGATTTAGCAACATAAACAACAAAAAAAGACGTTCCTTTTACAAAGTTTTTTAAAAAGCCAGAAGACATAATTTGTTCCCGAAGCCTTCTTTTTATCAAATTCCTTTCAACAGCAGAAGAAAAAAGCTTTTTAGAAACGCTTACCCCAAACTTAACCTCACCATCTTTAAAGGGGTGCGTTTTTAATAAAAGGCCTTTTGCTTTTATTGTAGACCCTTTTTCAAAAAGGGTTTTAATTTTTTCTTTGCTTTTTAAAGACCGTATCATTCTGTAAGCTCAAGCACGTTCCCTTTTTGATTTATATCTGCAAGCCTTTTAGAGGGGTCGATCTCGATTTTCACAACCTTTTTCTTTCCTTCAACTAAAAAACTATATTCAGGCGCAGCCCACGCCCAAGCATTTAACATAATAATGTTGCCATCAAAAGATTTGACCCCCTGCATTAAGTCTATAGGAACATAATACAAAGCAGTTGAGCCGTCAACAAAAGAAACTTCTATTTCAAGAGGCATAGGAATGCTGGCTTTACGCTTAACCGTAACGGATCTCGAGTTCGGGTCATAGAAGGAAACATCATAATCAACCTTGCTTGTGGTTCTTGTCCAATCGTTTAAATACCACTCAAGCTCTAAATCAGAAACTTTTTCAGCAACCCTTTTAAAGTCGTTGGGAGTAGGGTGTTTAAATTTAAACTCATTATAATACCTTTTAATTGTTTTGGCCAAGTTTTTTCTTCCGATAATATACCCAAGCTGAGAAAGAAAAACAGACCCCTTGCTATAAGAGGAAGCCCCATAAGCAAAATTCCAGTTCCATCTATCGGAATGAACTGTTTGAGGCTGCTCCAAATCAAGCTCCGAATTTTGTGCTTGAAATCGACTTAAGGCATAATACCTGTCATAACTACTTTTGTGAGGAAACTCTGAAAAACTATTTTGAACAGCCTCCTCAGCAAGCGACGTAATGTATTCCGTAAACCCTTCGTCCATCCACGGATGCTTAGCCTCATTATTTGCGAGAATGTGCTGAAACCAAGTGTGCGCCATTTCATGAGCAGTTACACCAAAGAGACTTGGGTATGACCTTTTTCCAGTTATCATTGTGCACATAGCATACTCCATACCCCCATCACCGCCCTGAATAACCGAATATTGGTCCCAAGGATAAGGGCCTATGTTTTTTTCAAAATAATCTAGCAGCCCCACAGTATCGTCTTGCAGCCTTTTCCAGTCCTCTATATTAACAGTGGGCTTATAAAAGAAATGAAGATCAACGCCAGAAGCAGAAGTGACCTTATCATGAATATAGTCGGGGTCAGCAGCCCACGCAAAATCATGAACGTTTTTAGCCAGAAACTTCCAGGTTAAAACGTCTCCCTTTTTATTTTTAGGGTTTTTAGAATATCCGTGGCCGACTTCATCAGCGTTGACAAGGTTTCCTGTACCCCCAATAACATAGTTTTTATCAATAGTGATGTTAACAGCGTAATTGCCCCAAACGCCATGAAACTCTCTGCCAATATATGGGTTAGGATGCCAGCCTTCAAAATCGTACTCAGACAGCTTTGGAAACCACTGTGTCATTGTTAGATGAACCCCCTCTTTGTTCATTTTTCCCGATCGCCTAATTTGTAACGGAACCTGACCTTCAAAAACCATTTTAAGCTCTGTTTTTTCTCCTGGCAAAAGAGGACGCTTTAGACGAGCCAACAACACGGTTTCATTTTGTTTAAAGAAAATATTTTTACCGCCCTGCTTTAAAGACACAACATTTAGTGAGCCATAATCTTTTTCGTCAAGCTCAAAAATTCTACTACCAACCCTCCTATCAGGGTCTTCAATTGTTCTTGAGCGAACGTCCATTTGACTACCTGGCCGAAAGGCATTAAAAAACAAATGGTAATAAACCTTTTTTATTGTATCGGGCGAATTGTTAGTATAAATAAGCTTTTGATCCCCTTTAAAAGTAAAGTCAGAAACGTCCATTTTAATATCCATATAGTATTCAACGTGTTGCTGCCAGTTACTTTGAGAAAAAACAATCACAGGAAAACAGAATAGAAAGCAAAAAAAAGATCTCATATAAATCAATTAAAAAGTTCATTAAAAGAAAAAGTTTTGTCTAGCCTAACCCCTTTTTCTGTATTTTTTAAAGTAATAACTTCATTGTGGGCGTCATGTTCTAAAAACAAATAATAATTTTTTTCAACAGCCTCTTTGAGAAAAAGATCCTTTTCGCTCATGGAAACTAGGGGCCTAATATCATAGCCCATTATATAAGGAACGGGAAGGTGTCCTAGGGTTGGAATAAGGTCTGCCGCAAACACAATAGATTTGTTTTTATATGTGATTTTAGGAATCATTTGTTTTTCTGTGTGGCCATCAACAAACAAAACATCAAACCCTAATTCTTTTTTAAATGCAAAACCAGAATTGTGTTGGGCCACGTAAGACAAGGCGCCTGAGGATTCAATTGTCGCAAGGTTTTCGTTTAAAAAAGAGGCCTTTTCTCTAACGTTTGGGCTTTTAGCCCACAACCAATGATTTTCATTGCTCCAATACCTGGCTCTTTTAAACAAAGGCCTGCAAAAAGAGCCGCTTTTGTCACGGATTGTTCCGCCGCCGCAATGATCAAAATGAAGATGAGTAAAAAAGACGTCCGTAACTTCATCACAAGAAAACCCCGCTTTTTTTATTGAAGAAACAAGCTCATGCTCTCCCCATCGATAATAATAACTAAAAAACTTGTCCGATTGTTTGTCTCCCATTCCAGCATCAATAAGAATCAGCCTGTCACCATTTTCTATAAGCAAACAACGCGCCGCCATGTCAATCATGTTGTTGGCATCAGCAGGATTGGTTTTTCCCCACAAAGACTTAGGAACAACACCAAACATAGCTCCTCCGTCTAGTTTAAAATTTCCCGCCTCAATAGGGTATATTTTCATTTATATAAGAATTAGCTTTTCATTGTTAGCCTTAAAACAGAACAAGCAGCACTTTCTGTAAACCTGTCTCTTCCAGTCCCAAAAAGCACATTAATCCAACTGTCCTGTTCAGGAGCCCCTAAAATTAATAAATCAAATTCAGAAGAAAGCTCGGACATTGAACCCATAGGGTCTTCGCTTTGAACAATCCGCAGCTCCGTTTTTACTTTTAAACCTGACAAAAGGCCCACAGACTTTTCTTCCATTTTTTTTGCCGCCACCTTAGAAAACGTTGGGGTTACGATATGAAGTAAGGTTAAAGAAGCGTTATAAAAACGACAAATCCTTTCAGCAACGGCAAGGAAGTTTTTGTCTTTTCGACCTGGCCGCAACGCAATTAAAACCTTTCCAATATTTTTAATACCATTATCTTTAAATAAAGCAAAATTGGAATTAACATGTGCAAGAAGCCATCCTATAGGGTTTCGCACAAGAATGCCGCTGTGCGCCCTTCCGTCCCAACCCATTACAAGCCAGTCGCAGTTGGTTTGTCCGCTTAGCCACGCTACGGTGTTAGAGAGCTCATGGGTCACCACAGACTCAAAGTCAATGCTTAGCTCCTGGCTCTTGGAAAGCCTTTTAAGGCGCCTTTCAATAGAAAGAATTTTAGGAGTATCTTGGTTTAGGGCCTCTAAAAAAGTTTGATTAGGCACTTCAGTTATGTTTACCGCCTGAACAGAGCTCCGGGTGTTAATCGCAGAGGCCATTTCTACAAGCATTTCGGCAGAGTTTTCATTACCCAACAAAGGAACGATTGTGCCGGCATCAGAAGCAAGCTTTCCGTCTAGGTTTGAGGCTGTCTGCAAAGACGAATCAGGCTCAACAGAAACATCTTTTTTATAAAACAAAAAAAGCGCAGGCCTGTGTCCGTAGTTTGTTAGCACCCCAGTTCGGGTAGCTCGCCTGCCTATTAACAAATATATTATAGCTCCAATTACTGAAATTATTAAAATGGACAAGAGAGGGAGTAGGCCCAAAAGCAGCAACAGGAAAAACCCGCTTACAATTCCAAAAATCTGCAAAAAAGGATAAAAAGGAGACATATATGTGGGCTTGTACCATTGAGCAGACGTTTCTCTTAAGATAATAACACAAAAATTGACAGAAATAAACATCATCACCATAAACGCACTAGCAAGCTTTGCAATTTTCACCACGTCTAAATAAAGAATAACAAGCGTCATCAAAAGACCAGTAAAAAGAATGGAAAAAACAGGAGTTAGATATTTGGAGTGGATTCTAGAAAAGAACTTGGGCATCAACAAATCTCTTGCCATTGCAAAAGGAAAGCGAGAGGATGCTAAAACCCCAGAGTTTGCACCAGACATAAGTGTTAAAACCCCAATTACAGCAGCAAAATAACCAAAGTAGTCTCCTCCCACATTTTTAGCGGCAGTATGAATTGGGCGTATGTCAATAGATAAAGAATCTGGATTAACAGTCCCCGCTAAAATAAAAGACACAAAAACATAAATAGCAGCAATAGAAAAAAGAGAAAGAATCATCGCTAAAGGAAGGTTTTTATCGGGATTCTTTATTTCACCAGCAATTGCGGCAACCTTTATAACTCCTGAATAAGAAATGTAGACAAAAGCAATAGCAGAAATTAAACCAATGTTGCCATTAGACATAAAAGGCTCTAAATAATCAGGATCGACTTTTGGAAAGCCAATGAAAAAAAGAGCAGCAAGACAAGCCAGGCTAATGCTTACAATATACAGCTGAACTTTTCCAACCTTTTTAACACCAAAAATATTTAACAACACAATAATAGAAAGAAAACCAAGCGCAACATAAGGGGTTAGGCCGTCACTTATATTAATTAGAACTGCCAAATAAGCCCCTAGCCCAATTAAAGCAAAAGAGCTTTTTAATAATAGCGAAAGCCAAAGTCCAATGCCAGAAATAGTCCCAAATAAAGGTCCAAACGCCCTCTCAATATAAACATAAGTTCCGCCAGATGAGGGCATGGCAGTGGCCAATTCAGACTTAGAGAGCGCGGCGGGCAAGACACAAACAGCGCCAAGCAGATAAGCCAACCAAACAGAGGGGCCGGTTAAGCCCGAAGCAAACCCCGGAAGCACAAAGATGCCGCTTCCTAGCATTCCTCCAATGCTAATAGCAATTACATACGGTAAGGAAAGGCTGCGTTCAAGTTTTTTCATGTTTCTTAGAGGTAATCAAAAAAATCTTTTTCTATAGCTTCTTGCTCCTCTTTCTCTTTTAATTTAATAAAATCTAATATAGGTTTATTTTTCAAACGGATTTTTTCGATTTCGACAGAGTCAGAATCAACAGGCAACCAATAGATTTTGCCTGATTCATAGTCTAGAATATGACCGCTTTTAGACTCAACACTCCACATTATATCATTTTCTTCATAAAATTGAGTTGATTCATACTCAGCAAAAAAGTCATTTTGATAATCTCGCCCAAAGGAAAAGGAATTTATATCAAATTTCATCCAACTATAGCCACACATATGACATTCAAGAGTAGGCGTGTCACAAGGGTCACAAGACGAGAGATCTATATAATAATCAGGCATGTCTTTAGAAAAAGTATACGTGGAGAATCCATTTGTCCAAGTATCGCCATCATTTCTTGTTAAAAAAGACTCAATTTCAAGCCCACCCATCTCTTCTGTTATTAATTCAAATAATTGCAAAAGCTTTTCAGATGTGCCATCATAATCTCTTCTAATCCAGAATAAAGTTTCTGCAGGAACATCGGGAAGGCCACTTTCAATTGCCTTTAAGGCAGAATTAGGATTTTCTATGTTGTTTATAATCGATTCAAGCACATTTTTAGTTCCTATATTTGAATCAACTGTTAATGAATTAAAATCCGAAATTTTATTTGCCAACAGTCTTCTTAGTGGAATTTTAAAACGCATTTCATAAATTGGGTTAAGGAGTTTTTTTAAGCCGGGCGACAAGGCTTTGAAAGAGTCAGTTAATTTGTCTAAAAACAAGGGGTTATAGTATCCAAAGTCACAATCCGAGCAAGGAAATCTATTAGGATGCGGAGAAGAAAGAAAAACAGGAATCCCAAAAATTTTTTCAGCCAGCGCGATAACACCCGGATAATCTATCCAGTATCCTTTAAAAAACGAGATGTTTTGACCAGAGTAGATTGGCTCACTTATAAGCGCTTTGAAGGGCTCAATATTATCCTCAATCAAGTTTTCTCCAAAAGAAATAACAGGAATCACATTTATATCTTCAGCCTTCTTTTCAGGCTCATAATTGAGAGTGTTTCCCCTTGGAATATAACTCAAGCTTAATAATTCGTCGCTGTATTCAAGGACATAATATTCAAAAGGACCACTTCGATCATTTGTTAACGTCAGACGCTCAAGAGTTGTTTTTTCGTCGCCGAATCCCTTTAAGCTTTCTATTCGCGTTTGGAAATCAAAAACATCAGCTTCTACAGAACCCTTCATTTGGTAAAATAAAATCCATTTTCCGTTTTTAATTTCAATGCCAGAGAGAGAATCAGTTGTGCTTATCCACCGACCGTTTTTAAATTCCGTTTTTTTTGAAATTTTTTTGGCTTCTTTTGAATTGCAAGAAAACACAAGTGGAATAAACAGTAATAGCAGAATAAGTTTTTTCATAAGATTAAATTTAACTCAATTCCTTGTGAAATTAAAATAGATAAAAAATCTCAGCAGGAATTTTTAATTGTTTCTACGGAAAGCCAGGTTACGGAATACACATTGTTCTGCCCAAAAGAAAAAAACGGAACAAACAGAAAGAGTAAAAGCAGTTTTTTCATTTGTTTAAAGCCGCACTAGCCCCTACGCTTAAAAGCATTGACCCTTTTTTGAATATCTATTACTTTAGACTCAAAACTATTTGCTTTATTGATTTCGCTTTTATTTAATTTAACTTTTGACAAATTTTCATAAACATCATCCCAATTGTCCTTAGAGTAGGCGTTCATTAAATGGGCAGCGGCCAGATTTAAATATAAATAATCAATAATTTTGTCTCCTATTCTTGTCTTTCTTTTATTAGGAACGTATTCTTGAATTGCATTTTCCCATATTTTAATACAACTATCAAGCTTTAAGAAGTTGCTTTGTTCGTCATCAGTTTTAAAATCACCATATCTAGAATGACCATCTTTTCTAAAAGCCTTAGATATATTTTCCGAAACACTTTTAAAGTCGTTATATGCTTTGCTCAAATCAGAATAATTAAATTTTCTGCCTTTGCCCCTAACAAAAGCCATATAGTAGGTGCGCAACGGGAAGCCATAGGTGCTGTTAAGCGAATTGTTAAATTTATTTATGGAGAAATAAATCATGTTTCCATATAAATTAAAAGCGTGTCTGTCACGATTATTGTTATGAAGCTTTACGGCCTCGTTATAGCTTTTAATTAAACCAGAATTAAAAGTGCTAAATTTTATGACCCCCTCATTAGACACTAAAGCGGAGCCGTTCTTTATATCATTAACAAACTCACTGTAATTCATTCTTGCTTCAACCACATATCTTCCTCCCACCGCCTTAACATAGGTGCTGTCGTTTATTTTTTTGTTAAACGCTTCTTTCTTAATATAGCTAGAAAACGAAACAGCATTTATTATGAACTTAATCTCTAAATCAGCACTGTCTAAATAATCCACCTCTTGATAGCCCTCCAGTATTAGTTTTGAATTTGCAGCATAAACAGCAGTAGACTTATTGATAATTTTAGAGAAATACGTTTCAACATTTGCATTTAGAGGAGAGCTGGGATATTGAAGGTATGGGATTGCGATTTGTTTCGCGCTAGGCCTTTGAGCATTTAAAAGAGAAACGAAAGGAAGAAACAGTAATAGTAGAATTAGTTTTTTCATTGGAACTAAGGTATATAAAAGTTACAACAAGCCTTTTAAAATAGCAATGTCTTTTACGAGCTGTTCGGCTTCTAGCTGCAAGGTGCCATTATAGATGCCTCTAATTTTTTTGTTTTGGTCAACCAGAATAAAGTGTTCAGTATGAAGAAAGTCTGTGCTGTCTTTTGTAAAGCCAAAATCTTCTTCAGCGAAATAGGATTTTCGAGCCAAGTCATAAATTTTAGATTTGTCACCAGTCAAAAAATGCCAATTGTTAGATTTTATTTGATAAAACGCAGCATAATCTAGAAGTTTTTTTGAGTCATCGATCCAAGGAGTTACGCTAAAAGACAAAATCTTAACCAAAGAGTCATTAAAGAAAGCGTTTTCAGCAATCTTCATATTTGAGGTCATGTTTGGGCAAATGCCCGAGCAGGTGGTAAAAATAAAATTAGCAACATGAATCTTGTTGTCTAAGGATTTTGACGAAAACAAGCTTTCGTTCTGGTCTAAAAAAGCAAAATCTGGAATAGAGTGGATTACTGTTTCTGCCGCCTGTTTTTCTGTTAAAAAAAGGGGCGTAAAGTCAGGGGTATTATAATAGGGCAGCTCGGAAACCGGAGCGGACGAGCAAGAGGCCATAAGAAAAACAATGCTAAGATTTCTTAAGGCTGTCAGAAACTGTAACACAATTTTTTGTTCCAAGAAGACCATACCTTCTGTTGTCTTTTATTATATAATTAGACTTAATCTTTCCGTTAAGATACCACCTTTTTTGAACCCCATTTTCGTAGCCAGCGCTAAAGTTGGCTTCTTCGATAAGGACCCCTCCTTTAGCCCAAACCCTGTTGGTTCCCTCATATTCTCCGTTTTTAAACTGAAACACAAAGTTTTTAGACCCGTCTTTATAAAACCCTAGATAATCGCCTTCTTTTTTATTTTGTTTGAAAAGGCGCGTTTCTTTTATTTCTCCGCTCTGAAAATATTTTTTCCACACCCCATCCTTCATTCCGTTTTTATATTGACAGGACCAAAGGGTATCGTTTGAAGAGGGGAACATCTCATAAACTAATCCTGAAAAAGGACTGTCTTGGTAAATAATAATTTTTTTAAAAAGATCTATTTCTGAGCTAGAAGAACTAAGCCGAATTGTTTCTCCTGGATTAAAACATCCAAGGAACGTTATAAAAAAAAGAAGAAAAGAGCTATTCGCTAACTGTTCCAGGCGATCCATAATATCCGCTTCCGTTAATATAAGGGGCATCCCCAGTAGTGTGGTAATGATAAATTCCGCTAGGGAACTCTTTTGTCGCAGCAGTGTGCCCGTGATAGGAGTCTAAATCGGAACTTGTGATTGTTTTACCCCCTTCTTCTGGCCCATATACAGGAAACCCATCAAGAAGAAAGCCCAAAAGAGCATCTTTGCTAGCATTAGCAGTAAGCCAAAAAGGCTCCATGTGGTAATGATACCTTCCTGAAGA
>Ga0066861_10000834_pt1 | contig 10267 bp, 6 predicted proteins | sample ETN02SmetaG_3_FD_66434 | JGI IMG/M metagenome (GOLD analysis project Ga0066861, IMG submission 66434) | Marine microbial and viral communities from oxygen minimum zone, Eastern Pacific Ocean - ETNP2014F10-02SV257 | ecosystem: Environmental > Aquatic > Marine > Oceanic ... | reverse complement strand
CGCGCCGATTCCAGATCTTCCAGCGCGCACCATCCGCTCGGCCAATCCATCGCGTACGCCCTCGGGGACGTCGATCCCGCGCGCGCGTTCCCCTCGAACCGATTCGCGGTCGACCCGTTCGACGCGAACACGGGCGCGCCGTACCCTCGCGGAGGTTCGATCGCGATCGCGGTCGTCGCGCGCGTCGCGCGGCGCGCGAGCGTCGTCATCGCGAGCGTCATCGCGACCCGTCTCGGAACCTCCGACGTCGCGCGCGAGGGCGTCGACGCGCGAGGACGAGGACGAGGACGATCGACGCTCGCGGGACTCGCGCGAGTGGTCGTCGGGATCGACATCGCTCGGCGACGAGGGCGAGACGACGCCGCGCGAACGCGAACGCGTCGCGCGAGGAAGAGAGGACGACGAGACGACGGCGGATCGGGTGTGCGCATTCATTCATTCATTCATTCGCGATGGAATCATTCAAGACGTCCTTCGACGTGCGATCGAGCGATGGACGCGTTCTCGGTGAGGTGGGGGTGTCGAACGAGACGCGATGCGAACGGTTCGTTCGAGACATCGCGCGCGCGGTGAGCGCGAACGAGGAGGGGATGCGACGGATGAATCTGTCTCGGCGCGAGCTCGCGGCGGCGCCGAGAGGCGTCGTGCGCGTGACGCTGGCGTGGCGAGGGACGGAGGGGAAGAAGTCCATGCCGATCGATGAATCGACGAGTTTCGCGCAGTTGTTGGCGAGACATCACCCGAAATCGTCGGATTCGAGGGCGCATTTCGTCGTGACGAGACGTCTGTCGAAGCGCGAGCGGAAACGCGCGGCGAGAGAGGGGACGAAGAGACGCGACGACGGTGGGAATGAGGAGGACGCGAGCGCGTCCGAGGGGGTGAAGGGGAAACACGCGCACAGCGCGCACGTACCGCACATACCGCGTCCGATGTCGACGAGCGTGTCGACGCCGACCGCGTCGGCGGACGCGTCGAGGCGCGCGACGACGAGCGCGCCGTCGTTCGGACCGCTCTCGAGTCAACAGAGTCGTCGGTCGTCGCGAAAAGAGCAGCATCACAGAGACTCGAAAGATGCGTCGTCCAAGGATTCCAAGGAGGGCAAGGATAAATCGACGCCGCCGTCGTCCGCGTCTTCGCAGTCGGACGCGGCGAAATTTCTGTCGACGAAAATTCGCGACCCAGTCGTGTTCCCGGCATTCCGACGCTCCGTCCACGGCGCCATCGGCGACCCGTTCCCGACGCCATCGCAACACGACGTTCAATCCACCGCGCGCACCGTAACCAGCCCGTCTCGAGGCGGCGCGCGATCGTCTCGAGGTTCTCGCGCGAGGGCGCCCTGAGCCGGTGCGCCGCCGCGCGTCCCGACGATTCCCGCGATCGCCTCCGTACTCCGACACACGACTTCAAACATCCACTAGACGCGACAAAAACATGCATTCACATCACATCCATCGTTCCGAGGTCGTTTCGCACCGCGCGCGCGCCGCGAAAGACGCCGAACGATTCGTTTCGCTCCCAATGTGACCACGCCACCAGTGTGATAACGCAAAGTCGTTGGCTGGCGCCCGACGGTTTCCGACGCCACTGGCCGACGGCGCGCCCACGCGATGACGGCGCGCGCCGCGGTGGTCGAGGGTTCGGACGACGGTGCGCGCGATCGACGCGTCCGATCGACGCGGGCGCGCGACGACGCGCGCGACGACGCGACGCGAAAAAATTTCGATCGCGGATGATGAGTTGACGACTGACGACGACGACGACGACGACGACTCGACGACGACGCGCGCAGTGGAGATGACGTCCGACGATAACCGCGATGTCTTCGACGCGGACGTCGACGACGCGGGGTGCGATTCGATCGAGAGCGCGTCCGATAGCGAAGCCGCGTTCGCGCGCGCGACGGATGTCTGGTTCACGTGGAGGACGGACGTCGGGCCGAGCGGCGGTCCGAGGCTCGAGGGGAAGGCGTACAGCGATGCGTTCCAGTGTGGGGACACAAAGTGGCGGTTGATGATGTTTCCGTGCGGGAACACGCAGGACAGAGAGCTCGCAGATGAGTGCTCGCTGAGTTTGTTTTTGGACACGGTGGACAGACCGGCGCGAGACGAGACGTTGTGTCAAAAATGGAGTCGCGCGTGTAAGTTTGAGTTGCAGATGATACACCCGACGGTACCGGAGATGATGGAGACGCGCGATGCGACGCACGCGTTTCAGGAGAATGAGTCGGATTGGGGGTTTACGACTTTCATCGCTCGGAGGGACATGTTTGACAAGGGATACGTGGACGGCGAGGGTAAGGTGACATTTCGCGTGCACGTCATGCCGTGCGAGGCGCACGAGGTGGAGCGTGCGACGATGTCGAACTCGTTTTACAACGATTACGACTCTCGTAAGGAGACTGGATTGATTGGGTTGAAGAATCAAGGCGCGACGTGTTACATGAACTCGTTGTTGCAGACCCTCTACCACATTCCGTCGTTTCGTCGCGCGGTGTATCACATGCCGACGGATGAGGAACAAGAGGCGCATTCATCCATGCCCCTCGCGTTACAATCGGTCTTTTATTGTCTGCAGTACGCCAAGCATGGCGACGTTGCCACCGAAGACTTGACGCGCTCGTTCGGCTGGGACTCGTATGACTCCTTCATGCAACACGACGTGCAAGAGCTCAACCGCGTGCTTCAGGACAAGCTCGAGGAACAGATGAAACAAACCACCGTCGAAGGGACCATTCAAAAGTTGTTCGAAGGTCATACCGTGAATTTCATACAGTGCATCAATGTCGATTACAAGAGCGAACGCAAGGAGGCGTTTCTCGATCTTCAGCTCGATGTGAAGGGCTGCAAAGATATCTATGCATCGTTCGATCGTTACACGGAGACTGAAAATCTCGATGGTGAAAACAAGTACCGCGCCGAGGGCCACGGGTTGCAAGACGCTCGGAAAGGAACTTTGTTTCATGAATTCCCGCCCGTCTTGCAAATTCAGCTCAAGCGTTTTGAATACGATTTTCACCGTGATACGATGGTGAAAATCCACGATAGGTACGAATTTCCCGAGGAACTCGATTTAGATGTCGGCGATCGCAAGTATCTCGTCCCTGAAGCGGATAAGACTGTGCGAAACAAGTACAAACTTCACAGCGTACTAGTGCATAGCGGCGGTATCAACGGAGGACACTACTACGCCTTCATCAGACCAGAGTTACAGTCAGGTGATGCACAATGGTACAAATTTGATGATGAACACGTGACAAAGGAAACCAAAGAGAAGGCTGTAATGGATCAATACGGAAGCGGAGGATCAGCCGCGGCTGACGACGATATGGAGGCGGCTGACGACGTGACAAATGTGAGAATCGCGCCCAACCTACGCCTCGCGAAAGTGAGCAGCGCATACATGTTAGTTTACATTCGGGAGAGCGACATGGACGAAATATTGTGCGAAGCAAATGCGGCACATCTTACCGAACACCTTCAAGCCAGATTTGCCGAGGAACAAAAGGAGAAGGAGAGACAGGCTCTGGAGAAGGCTGAGGCGCACTTGTACACGGTGATCAAGGTTTTACGCCAGCAGGATTTACATAGACAAAGCGAGACCGAGAAGTTCTTCGACTTAGGCAATTTCAACGACGTCCATCGTTTCCGTTTACCGAAGAAGACGAAGTTTGGCAAGTTCAAGGCGCGCGTTGCGGAAGAGTTGGGCGTTCCAATCGAGCGACAGCGGTACTGGTTGTATCAACCAAGGAGGAACAAGACGACGAGACCCGCCGACTTCATTCGCGATGATTTCAATTTGGACGCAACAGTGGAAAACATGCGCATTCAGAAGTCGAATCGTCACTCTTACGGGGAATTACGACTGTACCTTGAGGACAAAGACGAGGAGGCGATGCTGGCGATTCCCGGGAAAGACATTTGCCTTCACCTGAAAGTCTATGATCCCCACGAAGCGAGACTATCGTACCGCGGCGCTTTTTATGCCGATGGTAGCCGGACATTGAGCGACTACTTGGGTAAGATCAAATCGCTAGCTGGATTTGCTCCGGAGCAATCTGTTGAGCTGTACGAAGAAATCGCGTTTGTTCGTGACAACGATATCACGGTGGACTTGATATCGGAGGAGAACTTAGAAAACAATTCGCTCTGTGAAAAGGTGAATGATGACGATGAGACGATGCAACTAGGAAACGGAGACATTCTCATCGTTCAGCCAGCCGTTACCGATGAGATGGAGGACACGCTCAAGTTTCCGAACGTTCGCCAGTTCATCGATTTTAGGCACAATCACCAAGTCGTGCTGTGTCGCGAATTAAACGCTCCTAAGACTGATCAAGTCAGACTGGAACTCACCAAGCTCACGAGCTACGACCAGGTCGCTGAAGCGTTGGCGGACGCCCTCCAGTTGTCAGATCCGAAGCTGCTTCGCTTCACGTCTCACAACATCTACACAAATGGACCGAAGAGCACGCCGTTCAAGTTTAGAGGCGTCAACACTTTAGCTCAAATGCTCGACAATCAACAAAATGAGGTGCTGTACTACGACGTTGTCGATATTCCGCTGCCTGAGCTCGAACAGCTGAAGGATTTACAGATCTATTTCCATGGAGCAAATACACGGTTGATTGAGAAATTCCAGTTACGACTTCCCAAGGACGCCAAGGTGCAGGATGTCCTCGAAGAGTTGCGTTCAAAACTCGGGGAACGTCTGAAAGGGAAGAAACTTCGTTTGCTCGAATTGTTTTACTCGCAAATATACAAGGTATTCGACACCGAGAAGAGCATCGCAGACATCAACGAACAATACTGGACTCTGCGCGCGGAAGAAGTGCCAGAGGACGAGGACGAGGACGCCTCTCTGCTTCGAGTGTACAATATTTCCAAAGATCTGTCCAATCCGAGTCAGTATCATCCTTACGATGAACCATTCTTGCTGCGCTTATTGAGAGGTGAGACCCTGGGGCAAATCAAGGCACGCATCAAAGATAAACTCGAGGCGTCCGACGATGACTTTGCCAAATGGAAATTCCACGCGGGCGTTTCCACTCGCTACCAACTCCTTGAAGATGACGACATGGTACTATCGGAAAAGTTTACTCGCGAGGATAAAGATGGTTTCTTAGAGTACACCTTGGGTATCGAACGTGACGTCAAGGGTCCTCGCCGACCGGCGAGTCGTCAAGGCAAGGCTTCCGGATTCGAACGAGCCATAAAAATAATGTGATCGAGCATGTAAAACACATGGAAACCTAAACATCTAGCTAATCCTAGGCCATCGCGTTCGCGTGGCATCTATCCTTGCCTAACGTCGCGTAGCTGCATATCGCGCCGACCGGCAGCGCGTGTAAGTTTGAATTCGGTATTTCGTTCTCTGAAAAATCAACGAGTAAATGAATGCGCCAGCTCGAAGCGTGATTGCGCACGGTGTGTTCTACGGCGTTGTTGATCTCGAACGGTCGGCCCTCGACCGGAGTCACGGCGACTTCATCCATTCCGGGTGGTGATATGATGAGTTGCGCCGCGTCCACTTCCGGAGGCACTACGATGGGGATATGAAAGCGATGATTGCGAGTCGCCCATGGTCCAGAGTCGACATGCGTGTGTATCATCGCACCCGCGTTCATCACGGCTATTTGCAAACGCACGATGTGCTTGGTTGGGTCCTCCACGCCGAGTTGACGCGTGAACAGTGACGTCAACAGGGGCGTGATGTACGGTCTAAACTTTTCCCAGTACGGGAAAAGAAATATCTCTTCTCCCGACCTGTCGGAGAATATCAAGTGCATGGTGTCGACGCCTGGTTTGATTGCTTGTTGATTTTTCGTTCTTCCATCAAGAAATGCATTGTCTCGCTGCGCGTTTTGCGTGAACGCATCCTTCGGAAGCTTGTCTACGTATTCGCGAAGCAGGCGAATATCGACGGCATCGTGTTCAATCAGTAGTGCATCCATACTTCTTGCGGTGAGCGGGAACGCCTTTTTGCGTAAATCGAGCCATCGCGCTTGTTCGCCAGCTCTTCTGTCTACGAATAAGGAATTCAGAAGACCATGCGTCTGTATCGTTTCGCGCCAGAGCACGTCTCTCCGACGCAAGTCAAACGCAACGACATCACTCGTCTTCTCTGGATCGGCACGTTCCGCGCGCGTTCCAAACACCGACACACCGATATACGCCACCTCGTCGACCACGACGAGACCCTTCATGAACGTTCGCGACGGTTCTCTCCAAAGAACCTCGTATTCATCCGTCGCGGGATCCACTAGTATGAGTTCACCCTCGCCGCTGTTCAACATTAAAAACTTGCCATCGTACGACACCAAACCGTGTGACTTTTTGCCGACGTTTCGCAATCGCGGCGCGAGCTCCGCCCCCGTCTCGACGTCGATCAACGCGACTTCGCTCGGTCCTAAATTATGAAGCACCGCCCACACCGCGTGCTCGCCGTACTCGTCCACATTCGCCGGTAAAACAGTGTTCACGTGTTCACGCACCGTCAACGTCGCGACGTATCTCGTCTTCATCGACGGATACTCGAGCTCTAAGATCCTTCCTCGCCCCGTGTCCGCCACGAAGACGCCGCCGCGAAGACGCCGGGTCGCGTCGTGCGTAAACTTCGATTCAACCGAACGCTCCTCCAAAACGTCTCCGCTCGTCAGATCGATTCTTAAGAGCGCCTCCTCGCAACAATCCCGTCTAAGTCTCCCACCGTCCCTCCCGCGCGTCTCGTTCGCGTCCCCTCGCGCGACGACCCACGCCTCGCCCGCGCGGTCGCTCGCGAAGGCGCCGTAATACGCGCCGCGTCCCTCGTGCAACACGCGCCGCGCCCTCGTCGTCGCGTCGAGCGCGACGAACGCGCCGTGCGACGAGACGTACAGCGTCTCCCCTCGTCGCGTCCTCGTCGACGTCGTCGGCGTCGGCGTCGGCGTCTCGAGACGACCGCGTCTCGCGCGCAACCGTCCGTCCGAGTCGTCGCCCGCCGCCGCGGTGTTTCGCGCGCGAGAAGAGCGAAACACCGCGACGCACGATACCAACACGAGCGCGTTCGTCGCCACCGCGCGCCATCGCACGCCGTCGCGACGAGTCGGCGCGCGGCGGCCGCGACGAGTCGCCATCTTGCGTCGGCGTCGGATTGGATTGATTGGACCCGTCTCGTCCTCACTTTCTACTATCGATTAATATTCAATAGAATACGTACCGGAAGTCCGATACTACCAATGTACGTACTCGCACGTATGCACGAGAGACGATTTTATCACCTACTGTTAGCATAAAGATCACGCAGTGTATGTTACCAGACATTCCATAAATACGAGGGTTCGGACGCGCGGACGCCCGCGCGGTCGCGCGCGGTCGAGCGCGCGCGCGAGCCGCCTCTCCGCGACGCAAAGACACGCCATGGTACGCGATCGACGCCCGTCTCGACCGTCTCCGCGAGGAAACGCGCGCGCGTGAAACCTCTCGATCGTCTCGCCGCGGTTTCGACGCGCGCGAGGCGCAGACGCGAGGCGCAGACGCACACAAACGCGCGTCTCCCGACACCCATCCTGACCTCTCGGATCCGCGTCTTCACCGTCATCGCAGGCTACGTACGTCGGCCCCAACGCGCGTGAAGGCGAGCTCGTCTTCGGCGTCGCGCATATCTTTGCGTCTTTTAACGACACGTTCGTGGTGCGTACGCGCGAGCGCGAGCGCGAGCGCGCGATCGACGCGCGCGCGGGCGCGATCGCGAGGGAAAGCCCTAAGCGGTCGCGATGGGGGCGATGGGGGCGCGACGCGAGGGCGCGCGACGCGTCTCGATCGCGTGGGAGACGCGAAACGAGTGCGCGCGAATGTGTCGTCGCGAATGACGTCGACGCGATGACGCGAGAGACTAACATCGACGCGCGTGTCGCCATTGTTCCCACGCAGCACGTCACGGATTTGTCCGGCAAGGAAACCCTGAGCCGGTGCACCGGCGGTATGAAGGTGAAGGCTGATCGCGATGAATCCTCCCCGTACGCGGCGATGCTTGCGGCGCAGGATGTCGCTGCGCGATGCAAGGAGCTCGGTATCACCGCGTTGCACATCAAGATGCGCGCGAAGGGTGGTAACAAGACGAAGTCTCCGGGTCCGGGCGGTCAAAGCGCGTTGCGCGCTCTCTCCCGTAGCGGCATCAAGATTGGCCGAATCGAGGACGTGACGCCGACGCCGACCGATTCTACTCGTAGAAAGGGTGGTCGCCGTGGTCGTCGTTTGTAGGTCGTCTCTTCGTAGCACCATCACTAGCTCAATTTGTGAGAGGATTTCATCATCTCTTCCCGTCGCTCCGCGAACTGTCCGCGTCATCTCTTCCCATCGTTCCGCGAACCGTCCGCGTTTAGAATCGGATACAGTTGAAAAGGTGGCGTTATTACATACACGCGCGCGCGCTCGATAGACGACACATCACGCGACAAGATTGACGAGCGACACCTCGCCGACGATGCGAAGACGGAGACTACCGACGCGATCGAGCGGGACGCCGTACATGCGAGACTCGGGCACTTTGGCGAATCCGAAACGCCACCGACGGGACTCCTTCACCGGTACGACGACAGGCTCGATGACGGGCTCAACGAGCGGTAAAGGCGACGCACCGCCGACGCTCTCACAGTCGGTGTCGTACGCGCCCGCGTCCTCGGCGGAATCTTCGCACGCGGCGCCGGGCGTCTTCGGGAGCGGGCTCGCGCCGAGGCGGAGACGCGATTTCCCGACAGACACCGCGCGCTTGGTCGCGGACGCGGGAACGACCGTCTCGGCGACTTCGGGCGCATCCGAGGTCTGTTTGAGATCGGCGAAAGGCGATCGAATGGGCGTCGCGATGGTATCCTCGATCCATCGCATGGCTGCCGCGAGTCGCGGCGTTCCGGCCGCCGACGTCGTCAGAGGCGAAAACGGCGACTTGATGAGATTCTTAATGCTCGCCGCGCTCTTCGCCGCGAGTTCGCGCTCGAGACTCTGCTTCTCCGCGAGCACTCTCGCCAAATCGTCCTCGGCCTGCGCGATGATTTCGTCGAGGTGTTCCACCTCGGCGCGGTACTCGCGCAAATCGCCCTCCAACGCCTCATTCTCCGTCACCACACTCGCATTCTTCTCCTCCAACGCGCGCACTCGCGCGTGCGCGCACACGCACTCGGACTGCATTTTCTCCGCCTCGATCTTCATTCGCTCCGCGCTCTCGTCTCGCTCCCGGTACGCCCTCTTCAACGCCTCCTCGTGTCGAAGCTTACCGTTCACCAGCGCGTCTCTCGCCGCGTTCGCGCGCGCCTCCGCAGCCTTCGCCCGCGTCTCCGCTCGATCCCTCTCCGCATCGATCCCTCGCAGCGTCTCGTTCTCTCGTAGAATCGCCTCGCGCGTCGCCGCGTCCTCGGCCCCCTTCTCCGCCTTCGCCTCCGCGTCCGCGCACGCGCGCGAGAGCGCGTCGACGTGTCGACGCAAATGTCTCAACTCCTCCTCGCGCGCGTTCGCGTCGTTCTCTCTCGCGATCGCCTCGTCCGACGCCTCGGCCTCGTCCGACGTCGATCGCGTCGTCGTCGTCGTCGTCGTCGCCGTCGCGCGCTCGAGCGCGCGCGTGAGCCACGACGCGCGCGCGCGCGAGACGGGCGCGCGAATCGGACTGTCCCAGAACCCCATCGAGCGCGCGACGCTCGCTCTCGCGCGCGTCGAAGTCGCGTCTCGAGAGGGACGAGACGAAGACGAATCGTCGGCCGTTCCCCTCGAGACGCGTAGGGACTCTGTGTTGAGTCACGACCGGTTATATACTGACGAGTCATGACCCGTGGATGCGTCCCTCATCGACCGGCTCTCGAGACGCACAGGGACTCTATGATGAGTCACGACCCGTTATATACTGACGAGTCATGACCCTTGGATGCGTCCCTCATCGACGTTCCCGCGCGCGCGCGCGACGACGCGTCGGCACAGGCGGACGCATCGGCGCGATGCGTCGACGCGCGAGGAGACGCGCGAGAAGCGCGCTGATGCGCGCGTTCGCGTGCGCGTCGTCGTGCGCGTTCGCGCGCGCGGAGTCGTCGATCGCGTCCGCGAGGATGGATGGTGGGATTCAACACCATGGCGGAGACGTCTCAAAGGTGACGACGGCGACGGCGACGTGGGACGACCGCGCGCGCGGTGGCGCGAGGGGTGCGTCGTCGTCGACGCGCGAGTCCTCGCTCGGGGATGCGATGGCGCGAAAGTGGCGCGAAGGATCGAGACGAGACGATTTCGAAGCGTTCGTCGAGCGCGGGGAC
>Ga0066861_10000832_pt1 | contig 10291 bp, 7 predicted proteins | sample ETN02SmetaG_3_FD_66434 | JGI IMG/M metagenome (GOLD analysis project Ga0066861, IMG submission 66434) | Marine microbial and viral communities from oxygen minimum zone, Eastern Pacific Ocean - ETNP2014F10-02SV257 | ecosystem: Environmental > Aquatic > Marine > Oceanic ... | reverse complement strand
TGCGAAAGACCGAGAAAGCGTACATATCTTTACAAAAGGCGATTCAACTGGACGAGCGCAATCCACTAGCGAAATATGAGAAAGCTTCCGTTTTGATGAGCGACGAAAGATATTCCGAGGCATTAGATGAGTTAGAACAGTTGCGAGAGGTGGCGCCAAGAGAGGCTTCGGTATACTTTCTGATGGGCCGGATTTTCAAAAAGTTGGAAATGCCAAACCGAGCGATGTTGAATTTTTCGCTCGCTTTAGATTTGAAGCCGTCCTCGGCAGATGTCAATTCAATTAAAGCGGCCATCGAGAAACTCCACGTTCCCGAGGAGGAAGAAGAAGAGGAGTTGTAACTAATACCAAGAGCTTTTTGTTTAGCCTATGTTGTAGAAGAAAACGAAGAAATTCACATCTTGATTTGCGTAGTAATACGAACAAACAAACGAATGAACAGCTTTAGCACGGAAAAATCGAATTCATGCGCCAGCATTGACTCAAAGAAAGGCACGAACTTCGCGAAACGAGCTACTAATACGGTCCGTATTTAAGATTTTTTTGTATTTTACTTGTTTTTGTTGCAATTTAAAGTAATTTTACAAACGCGGGAATCCCTCAACACAGAAAGAATATCACTGCGTGGCGGCCACCTGCGGTCGATTCTCGAGTTGGTCATACGAAAGCATGAAGTTGTCCTTGCGAACACGCTCCCACGTTTGGACGTCAAACACCCAAAACGCACCGCGTTCACCGTAATCCGTTTTCGATGTTGGCTCCGTGCCTTGAACTCGCATCAACCACGCCTTAATTTCTTTATGGAACCCCCAGCCGCGATGAATCAGTTCATCAGCAGCATACAACTGCGCCTCCTCACCAGGCATGGAATAAAATATATAGAACAAAGTCTCGTGTTGGAACTTTGAAAACATTGCAGGATGTGCTCGACCGGCGGTGTGCTGATTATAACACGCCGGAATGAGCAACTCTAATTCGTGCTTTGGCGTGGCATCCGTCAGCCAAGGCGGCGAAAAATTCGTGTACAACGGTTCGGAGGAGTTCAAATTTAACCCAAGCATTGTCAAATCCGTTCCGAGAGCTAAAGTAGTCATGTTTGGATCCGTCATTCGAATGACGTTCAACAAACCCATGAGACCGTACCGATCGTTCGGATCCATATTTGCCGTTTGTTGCACGACAGAATTGGACGACTGACTAGAGCTTTGGCGCAACAGATCTTGACCATTATATCCACCCCGAGAGTTCCCCATTCCAAAGCCCCCACCAGCATCGAAGTTCGGTTGTCTTTGTTGTTGCATTCCAAGATCGTTATTCCCTTCTATTCCGCCGCCTTGCGCACCACCTGAAAATATTCTATTCACTCCCCCGATATTCCCAACTCCGCCACTCCCTATTTGCTGTTGTTGTTGCTGCTGCTGATGCTGTTGTTGCTGTTGCTGTCGCTGTTTTGCAACACCAGCTGCAACCGCAGCCGCTGCATCCGAAGGTTTCCGAGGACCACCACCTCCACCACCCATACCCCCTAGTGCTGGAAAATCTTCCTGCTCAATAGCAAACTCAGGCGGGGGCTTTGCATAGTAACCTCCCACGTGGCCATCTCCCCCAAAACCATCGTAACCACTTCCTTGTGGATACTGAGGAGGATACGCATCACCGTATGGTCCCTGACCTCCACCCCCTAACGAGGGAAAGTCTGACGCATCGAAGGAAGCCGTACGCGCAGGCGCTCCATACCCTTGTTGCGGTCCTCCTTGCTGAAACGAACTCCCACCTCCTAAACCGTTACCCCCACCTAAACCAGATAAGTTTTGTTGCTGTTGTTGAATTTGATCTATACCGAAACCCCCGTTCATTCTTGGAGCGGCGCTTGGGTTTGGTCTTCCACCACCACCACCCCCAAGAAGGTTTCCGATGTTTTGTTGTTGCTGAGCGTTTGCACCGCCGACGCCTCCAGAAGGAATCGGTGGAAACCGACCTCCTAAACCGGCAGGTGGCGGAGGAATCCCACCAGCATTGGTGTTATCTCTCCGATACCCGCTTTGTGAAGGAGACCCTCCGTACAATCCACTCATTTCTCACTCACTCACTCTCTCTCTCTCTCTTACACGCACCCACTTATATTTTATATCGTCCCTCTCGACTTTCTCCTCGATCCCGACCGCTCAATCACGAAAAACAAAACAAAACCACCAGCTTTATTTAATATATAACCTAAGCGCCTGCTCTCTCCCACCTTTCTTTAAATATAACAACGGTCCTTACGCGTCGCGATGATGTTCAGTTTCTTTTATGAGCGTATGTCTTATGCACAACCTTTCTTCTCTATTCTGTTTAATTAATAAGAGGGAAAAATTCGATGTGTTTGTGAGTTGATTCCGACGCAAAAAAAGTATGTTTATAGGCAAATACATGCATCAAAAGACGATCGATGCGCTTAAACACGCGCCATGCCGCGTTACTGATGTTTCCTTTGGCCGAAAATCTCTTTCATACTTCTCGGAATATTCGAGTTCACGATCATTCAATCGCAGCGTAAAAGGACACTTCAACAACAAGAATCAACTTCAACAACAAGGGAAAAATTAAGCGCGCGAATTGCCCTTGAATCGATACCGCGCGAACGTTTTCGTACCTATTGCGGTCGTTAATCGCGTAAAAATACTCTTTTCTGAAGCAGAATAGCGGTTGAAATGCACCGAGTGAAACGCGAGCGCGTGTTTTGACGATATTTTCGACGCGCCTTTGAACAAAAATTCGCGCCTTCTTCCTTTTTTTTTCAACGAGAGACCGACTCACAAAAAAGAGAGACGGAGAGACGGGAGAGAGAGAAACTTCGGAAAAGAGAAAAAAAAAGCACAAAATTTTTGTCTTTCAAACTTTTGTGTTGGTGTCGAAAGAACACCACCACCAGGGACGCTCTTCACAAAACCACAACAAATGTACTTGTAAGTAGTTAAAATCGACATTCATCATCATCATCATCATCATCATCATCATCATCATCATCATCATCATCTAAAGAGAGAGAGAGAGAGAGAGAGAGTATGTCTCCGATAGCGTTTCGAGTCGTTCGCGCGGATTCTACCAAGAAGTTGAGACTGAACGCGCTTCGCGTGATTCGTGCCGCCATACGAGCCGTCGCCCCCGAACTCTTTCCATCTTCTTCGGCAGCAGTCGAGACCAGCCCCGCGAAATCTTTCACTCCGCAAGAGTTGAAAGCCATCGCCACGTACGTGAAGATTGTTTCTGAACAGCCAAACCTAAACGTTGTCGTTGGCGTGGATGATTTCTCAGCCTTCGTGAAATATCGAAAAGGTTCTTTGACATACGTCGTGTGCGACGTGAAACCGAAACCAGTGAGAGTGCTGATTTACGAGTCGTTTAAACTCACCGCCATAGACGAGGAGGAGAATGCGAGGAAGAAAACAACTCCAGAGCGCGTCGCGGAAGCAGAGATGAAATTTTATGGAACGAACGAATCGGAGGATACGACAACGAAAAAGAAGAAGAGTAACGCGGCGAACAAGAAAGACGCGGCAGTCATAACCGTGGGAAGCGAAACCTTACCAAAGTGCGTGGAAGCTTTAGCTTTGGAAACGTTGAACGACAAATCTTACGAGAACACGGAGAAGAGAGCGACAGAATTGCGCAAGAAGCTTTCTGAGACCTTTGGAGATTATTGGCACGTCATTCACGACGATAACCCGTTCGTCGTGGCGTGCGATAAAACAACCTTTACAATCGTCAAGAACGATAACAATGATGAAGAGAAAAGAGAAGAAAAAGAACATGGATTAGTAGAAAAAGAGTTATATTTCGTCGCGCAGAAAGGTCGAGCGGTGTATACAGTGTGGCATCATAACGCACCGGCAAAAGAAAAGTTCTTCGCGTGGTTTTGGAAAATGGAATCGGGCGAAAAGTTAAAACTGCTTCGGTATTTCTGTTTGTTCATCGCGACAGGTTTAGCGGTTATATCTAGAGCAATTTGTGGTTTCGAAGAAGGCGGAATCCAAAATACGAAAAGCTTGTTTTGTCGAGCAGGTCCGACATTTACGCCGATATTAATTGGTGTCTTCCTCTGCATCGCGTTTAGTACTTCGGTGTTTTCAAAGATTCGAAAGAATAAAGAGAGACGCTTAGCGAACACTTTATCAGCAGCAGTAGCGGTAACTTCTCCTTCCAAGCGTAGATAGTAGCATTCATAGTACAATGGTGGTAATAGCTGTTTATTTATTATCGCATTAAAAAGGGGTAAGTAGTTTGTTCAATCCATTGGCACTCATTCGTCCTCATTTTCCTCGATTTCGTCGTCGTCGTCGTCGTCGTCGTCGTCGTCGTCGTCCGCATCGGGTGGTTTCATCTCGCTCAGAAAAGTCATGACTTCTTTCTCAACGTCTTGATCCATTTCTTCTTCTGCATTCGTTCTTGTTTTCCCCGTCGTTTGCTTCTCCACAACAGATGCATTTGTCGAGAGTGGAGGCGCAGCTTCCATCATCGCCCGAAGTTCCTTGTCGCCTTCAAGATTATTTCCGTCGAAGAAGAACAAATCGTCGTTTGCCGCTTTTTCAGGATTCAAATGCGCCGTGGTTAAAAACTTCTTCGCCGAAACCCAAGCTATGAAGATAGATTCGAACTTTTCATCGGAAATTGCGGCGAGCTCTATAGAGGCGGACGATGGATCTATAGCTCTGATCATGCCTTTCGGCAACTTTGCAAGTAGAAGCGTCGGGGCGGGCGTGTTTCCAGAGCACCGCATCAGAGCGTCTGCTTTGTTACGACTAATGGTTGCTCTCTTCCCTCTAAGAACGGCGATATAGCGGCGCAAAACACGTAAATAGTCAAAATAAGCACGAACTTCACCGATAGTTCCGCTCGCCGTATCATTCTCATCTCCTACATCTATTTTATTTTTCCCTTCGTCGGAGTCGGCATTCTTATATCCTTCCTGTTCTTCTCTCGGCACTTCGAGCTGTTCTTCTTTGTAATATTTTGACTCGTCAATTTTCATATCTGGATCATTAGCTGGTGAATCATCGTCGTCAGTGTCAGTCGCTTCGCCGCTACCGTCTCCTTTTTCTCCGTTTATACGGAGAGAAGACATGTTTATCTCCACTTCTTCACTAAAATTCGACGGCATGTCTTCAAAGGCTTGCATGTCGAGATTCCAGCGTTGCAACATTGGACGTCGTACGAGCTCAGGACCAACACCCGCGTTTAGACCGACAGTCTTGCTCGATACTAACTTCAAGCCAAGCATGCGCGACGCTTGTTTTTCCCACTCCTCGTCAAAGTCACCCAAACCCAACGCGGCTTCAAATATTTCGTCGTCTTCTTCTAAAACGTTCGGCAACAAATCTACAAGAAACTTTGACGTAGGAAACATTGCGTTTGCGTCACTATTATTCTCGAGTCCTCCTTGACTCGAGAACATAGAGTCCATAGAGTCTGCTAAAAAGTGAATGATATCACCGCGATAATTTCGACACAAAACAGCAGCATCGTGCATGGCTGTTATCTCGCGATCTCTGCGCTGTTCTTTTATAGCGCTCTTACTTTTTTTCCCATCCACAGATTTTTCGTTCGTTTGAGTCGCTTCCACCGACGATATGAGTCGACGCATGTGCTTTCGGAACGCATATTTGAAAAATACTAAACGGGCGATGTAACGCTGTAAATCTGGCGGACATTGTAAGACGCATCCCGTGGCGCGACGTAAACTCGTAATCTCAGTAATCTTGCCCAATATTTCCGATAAGCCTCTCGCATCATCTTTATTCAACTGAGTATTCTTGCTACTATTGTTATCATTGTTGCTGTCATCAAATGACATCGACAAAAAGTACTTTACGCATCGCTCGACGCAATCAATACACGTTTTCGTAGAGTTCACACGTTTTGCTTCAGCCATGGCGATAGACTTCGGCTCCGCGCCGCATTCTCTCCACACCCAACCCGGGATGTCGAAAGATGCCCGTTTCATCGCATAGTCCGCTTGGATGAGCAACTCTTCGAAATTCAGCTTGGACCAATCCTTAGGAATGTCTTGTTTTAACGCGTGCCAGGCGTTATCCGGATCTTCGATCTCAGTTTTCAATTTGTGCAACTCTGGATCCATTTCTGCGAGCGGTTTACAATCCTTCTCTCTAAAGACTCTTTGGACTAACAACTCCGAATATAAGTCTAATTTCTCTTGAATTTTCTTCTTCGCTTTCGACTTTTTCGGCAGCGCGGCGACGGATTCTGTGAAGGCCATTTTCACGGTATTTTCGTTCCAGTCTTCGTTTTGCTGGACGCCCTCGCGTAGAAACTCGGCAACTTTGGAAACAAACTTCTCAGCCTCTTCTTTGGACGCATCTGCAGCACTTGGGATGTTAGTCGAGGCAGTCATTTTCTATGATCACAAAATCAAACAATCTATTCCTTAAAATGATATTAACGGCTTCCTCCTGAAACCTTGCCTTTTCGTTTGGATTTCTTCAACCTTTTGGCTTTGGCGAGATTTTTCTTGAAATCTGGGTTCGCTTCGTTTCGTTTGCCTCTGCCGCCTTTTCTGTTGGCAAGTTTCAATGCAACTTTTGCCTTCTTCCCCAGCGCTTGTTTCGTCGCTTTGCTCCGATCTTTTTGCACTTTCTTCGAAGCTTGTTTCAAATTCAATATCTGGTGCGGCTTTAAATTCTGAGGGACGTAATACTTTTGTTTGTGACAGTCGTATCGTTTGCCCATCTATATAGTTCTTTGGACAATTTGCTTGCTTTTTTCGGTTTGTTATTCTGTGTAGTAAGGATGTAAAACCTTCTCTCTCTCTCCCTCTCTCTCTCTTATTAAACTCACGACGACGACGACGACGACGACGACGACGACGGCAACAGCGAGTTCAATCGACCAATTAACTCTAAATAGCAGGGAAGAGCAGATAACACTTCCTTAAATTATTTCCTAATGCGGCTGCTTTATTTTGGAGAAGAAAGAAAAACGAACGTCGAAGGCAAATTTTATATGGAACGAAATGTGGAACGGTAGTTATTAATATTAGTATATTGATTATTATCACAACTCCATTATATGTAACCCCTCTTGCAGTAGTTTACATACCAAAAAGAAAAAACAAAATCTCGCCGTTTTTACATACCAAAGACGGAACCACCTCTGGAACCAGCAAAGCTGCCTTCCGAGGCGCAGATCTTGCCAGATTTGGTTCCTTCGCATTCTAATTTGATGTCGTCAGTCAAAAATTTGACGTTGCCAAACTCGGCGGCGTTTTCGCAACCCAACAAGTTCTCCGGGAACTTGCAAGAGCCATCCGTGACCGTTCTGGATCGCGCAAAGTTGGCAGAAGAGGTCAACGCGCGCTTCTTGTCGTTCATTTCTTTGTTCGCTTCAGAAGAGGCTAACAAGTCTTCGGTCAAGCTGGCGTGCGCTTGCATAACCGGGTTGGACAAAGTAACGACAACAGCCGCGGCCAAAGCGGCGGAGTTGTTGAAAGAGACCTTCTTTTGCGCGGAGGCAGTCGGCTTCGCGGCAGCCTGCGATTATGTTGTCATTTGAAGTGAAAGAAGGGAGATGAATGATATCGTCAGTATCTTTAAACAATCAATCGTAGGAATTTTTTTATATTTTCTACAACGCGGCGTTTTTTGTTTGTGTGGGAGTGACCAACCACCAACCAAAAGAGAGAAGAGAAGGAAAATAGAGGAGAGAGAAGGAAGGTGATCGTCCCAAAATGAAAGAACAAATCTCTCTCTCTCTCTCTCTCTTTCTCTCCCCTGTCGCCGATGTTTACTCGAGTTCAAGCGCGCATAACCCGGTCACAAGCGCACTATTCACCAACTCGATCGAGCCGGCGCGAAGAATGCACGAAAATCGATGAATATACGAGCGTCTTTTTAAGGACAATTTTCTCGTTTATCTCGCTCCCCCAAAGAAAGAAGCGAGAGGGCCCACTCCACTATATTGGGTACGTAAAAAATTTAGGAGAGAAAACCGAGACGACGATGACAACGCGCGGGTAGGTAAAAGAGAACGTACCGGCGCGACAGTTTTCATGGACATGGTGGTAAACATGTTGACGGGATTCGGTATGTGTGTTGTATGTGTGAGGAAATATGCGTGTGTGTGTGTTTTTACGTTTTTGGGTTTATTGGGAGACCATTGGTGTCTTTTTTCCGTATCTTTCCAAAGGTGGACAAAGTCGATTTGGCACGTTCGTCTCAAAATCGTGGTTTAAGGTTTCAAATGTACGGCTTGCTTGAAAAAAGAGCAAAAAATTTCAAATTCAAAAAGCGAAAGAACAGACTCCTCCTTCTTTTGTGAGCAATCTTCTTACTTTTCGTACCCTCTCTGAGCGTGGACGGTAGTATACTCGCGCTGATACACACGGCGCAATACTCGCTCGGTGAACACGGAAAAGACATCCTTCCGCGGGACTTTATTTAACATCTTCTTCTTGTCGATTATCTTTCACTCGGAGAATAATAAAATACAGAGAATAACAATAAAAAATGAGCGCAGCTACTTTAGATTTTGAAGACGTTCGAGTGCTCGAGGAGAAGGAAACCTTCGAGCTCATCAACGCGAACGAAGCTTCGACCACACCGAAACAACCGCCAAAGATGTTGACGGCGAGCACGTGTGATGGTGTCGTTACCATGAATAATATTGATGTGCCCTCCAACAACAACAACAACAACAACAACAACAAGTTGAAAGGCAACAAAAACAACAGGAACAACGGCAAATTGCTTCTGAATTTTGAATCTTCCAAGCGCAAGGCGAACGCGTCGCCGGCGTTCAAGTCGAACCGACGAAAATCTGCCAACGGTTCCAGAAGTTCCGATATTGGAAGGATTGCGAAGGAAGTGTGCAACCAATTGAGCGAGCCGAAAGTGAGTCTGATGCGAAGAACGGTCGATATCGTTGGGTGCGAAATGGTGTCCAATTTGGCCATCGAAGTCCAAAATATCGAAAGTAAAGGAGGGATGCAAACGGCCGATGGGAGCCGACGACGCACGCCGGGGGGCGTCTTTTGGGCGTTATTCAAACAGCGCGTCGCACAAGACGTATACGAGGACGTTTTCGCCGAAGAAAAGGAAAAGGCGAGAGAGCGCCAAAGAAAAAGAAAGTCTGTTCAAAAAGCAAAGGTGCCGAGAGGAGAAGATATGGACACGTCCATGTCGCCGCCAAGCACGGTTGAGAAAGAGGTGGCGCCATCGTCATCACCGTCATGGGCGGCGGTCGCCAAGACACCAGCCACGATAAAGGCTAAAGCAGCATCTTCGATGAACAATGTCGAAGAAGATTTGACGGAGGAGCTTCCATCGTACGAAGAGATGGTTTCTGATAACGAGACGCCAAAAGCGCCGGCGGCAGAAACGATGGCGACGAGGCTTTTCAAGAGCAACAACAATAGTGGCTTTTTCAAGCCGGGTAAAGAGAAGCAAGATTCTATGTTTAGCGGGAAGGAGAAACAGGACGCACCGACGGCGGCGGGTTCGTCCTTCGAGGAGAAGTTGGATATGGTCACGCCGAAAGCGTCTTTGAACACCAAAAGAATGTGGGCGGATGAAGACGAAGACATGTTTGCCGCCGAAGACGAAGAGTTGTTGAACGCGCCGGTGAAAAAGGCCACGGACAAAGAGCAAGTTCAAAAATGGAAGGGTGCATCTTTCGCCTCCGTCATTGCAAAATAGATGATAACGAAATCAGCCCATCGTTTACGAGTGTTAGAAGAAGAAAGAAAAGGAAGAAGGGAGGAAGTACGAAAATGGTACGATAGTAGAAGAAGATATACATACGAGGCAGCGAAAGACTGTTGTAATAATTAATCAATTAATTAATCAATCAAGAAGATAACGGTACATACACATATAATGATAACAAATTCACCAATTACTCGCCGGAAACTTGGATACCAACCGTACGTTCTCTCTCCCCGTCCAACTCGACGAACAAAATACTTTGCCAAGTTCCAAGCGTCATCTTGCCGTCACAGATGGGAACCGTCACGGACTGTCCCAACAACATTGCAATTAAATGACTGTGTGCGTTTAACGGTTCTTGCGCTCTCCACTCCTCGACCGTACCTTTCCATCGATCGTCGTCGGGAGGAAACCTGACGTGCAAATCGTTGTGTAAATACGGATATAAAGGAGGAACCAACTTCAGCAAAAACTGTCTCGCATCGTCCACTAACCTTTCTTCGTATTCGTTTATTGTAACTGCCGTCGTAGTGTGACGGGAGTGAACTATTATCTGACCATTCTTAATCCCGCGTTTCGAAATCATCTCATTA
>Ga0066861_10000830_pt1 | contig 10293 bp, 9 predicted proteins | sample ETN02SmetaG_3_FD_66434 | JGI IMG/M metagenome (GOLD analysis project Ga0066861, IMG submission 66434) | Marine microbial and viral communities from oxygen minimum zone, Eastern Pacific Ocean - ETNP2014F10-02SV257 | ecosystem: Environmental > Aquatic > Marine > Oceanic ... | reverse complement strand
CCACCTAGCGCAATTGTTTGCTCAGACCAGCGATGTAATGACGGCCAGAGTTCATCAGGGAATCCCAAAAGGTGCCCGATCATCATGGCTGGTAACGGCGCTGCCAGCTCCCCAACTATGTCAACCGGTCTTTCCTGTGAAAGCGCCGTATCCAGCAGATTCTCCACCGCTCCAGATATATGGGGGATCCAGGACTCAACTGACCTAGGAGTAAACCTTCTAGAAACTAATAGTCTTCTAACGCTATGTTCTGGGTCATCCAAACCGATTATTGAAGAATCTGCAGGGAGGTTAGGCCTATAGCCCCCCTTCTCTTTATCTGAATTGATAAAGATTGTTTTGTTTTTTTCTATTTCAACAATGTCGTCATATCTGGAGATTCCCCAAATTTCATTCGTTGAATCCCAATACGCTGGGGCTTCTTCTCGCATCCAAGCGTACGCCTGATACGGGTCAGAAATATAAAAATCGCCATCAAGTAGGTCTATAGATCTCTCAGCCACGAAAACACAGTACCTCTTTTGAGGAATCTACGCTTTGTGGGGCTCTGAAATCTCTAAGGTGTAACTACAAAATAAAGCCGAAGACGGTAGCGTAAAGGCATGGTACAAGATGTTGATCCCGAACGATATGGTTTGCTTCAAACTGTTGTTGATGAAGAAAGTTATGCAAGATCTATAAATAGATTCCGTGAAGAACAAATACTTCTCCCCACTTTCGGCCAACTTGCTGACCCTACTACTATCCCTGATGCAATACAGGAAGCGCTGTTGGGTATAAACCCAAATGATGCCCACCCACTGAACCTTTTTCGAGTGCATTGGTATAACGCCTACGACTCCTTAGAGAGGGTGCGAGTTCCAGAACATATAGTTCTTCCTTCTGAATTAACAGGAGTTGAAGCCAAGATAGTGTTAGCTTTTGGGAATCGTTTTCCTATGATTACTGCGCATAAAGTGTTAGCAGCTTACTCCTGTTTCGTTCCCCGAATTATCAGCGGCCAATTCGACCCAACTCGACACAGAGCGATATGGCCATCTACAGGGAATTATGCTCGAGGTGGAATAGCGATCTCAACTTTGATGCGGAGCCGAGGGGTAGCAGTACTTCCGGAAAACATGAGTCAAGAACGGTTTGATTGGCTTGACAAGTGGGTTATGGACCCAGCAGATATTGTGAGAACTCCAGGTTCAGAAAGCAACGTGAAAGAGATATATGATGCCTGCAACGAATTGGAAAAAGATGACACGAACTTTATATTTAATCAATTCTCAGAATTCGCAAACCATATAGGGCATTACACGGTTACCGGACGAGCATTAGGGCATATCTTCGAGACACTTCAATTGGCCGAGCCAAATCTGAGACTAGCCGCTTGTGCTTTCGCATCAGGTTCCGCTGGAACACTTGCAGCTGCGGATCGTCTAAAAGACGATTTCGGGTCAAAGACTATTGCAGTAGAAGCGCTTGAGTGTCCCACAATGCTTTACAACGGTTACGGCGAACACAACATACAAGGCATTGGGGATAAGCACATTCCGCTTATTCATAATGTCATGAATACAGATTTAGTTGCAGGTATATCAGATTCCGCGACCGACGGACTTAACCTAGTCTTTACTACACCAGCAGGGAAAGATTATCTCCAAAAAGAACATGGTGTCCCCGTAGAAATTGTAGAAAATCTGCGGCATTTTGGGTTCTCATCCATCTGCAACACACTCGCTGCAATAAAGGCGGCTAAACAACTAAATCTAAGTTCTGACGATGTAATTATTACAGTTGCTACTGATGGATCTGAACTCTACGAGAGCGAAAAAGAACATTTACTTCAAACTAAATATAGAGATGGGTTTACTTCTTTAAATGCTGCGGAAATATTTGAGGAGCACCTCCTTTCAGCTGACACAGAACACATCGAAGAACTAGATGAGATGGGTAAGAACCGAATATTTAATCTTGGGTACTATACGTGGGTTGAGCAACAAGGTGTGAGCATTGAGGATTTTGATGCCCGACGGTCGCAAGAATTTTGGAATGGATTACATCAAATGACACCTAAATGGGATGAAATGATTGCAGAATTTAATGCGCAAACGGGCGTAACGGTTTAGCGTGTCCGAATCCGACGAGGATAATAATTCTTGGTTGGAAACTCCAGTTGGATCATCATGGCCTGAAGCGACCGATTCAGAAGAAAATCCGTTTATTAAATGGAGGAAAATGCTTTCATCATGGCATCGCGCTATGCAGGCAGGATGGAATGATGATGACTATATTGCTTTAGTTGACGAGATTAATCAGCAGATCAAAAAAACTTCTGGGACCATGTTTCATGTCACCCCAACTGGAATTTGGGAGAATGTATCTCCGAAATTACCCGCATCAATTTTGTGGAAGGATGAAACAGGTAATGTAGGTGGTTCGCATAAAGCTAGGCACTTAATGGGTTTGTTGCTACACCTTGCAGTAGATGCAGCAACTGAAGAAAAAAGATTAGCGATTTCTTCGTGCGGGAATGCTGCATTAGGGGCGGCGACCGTAGCAAAAGCGGTAGGGCGTCCAATTGATGTTTTTATTCCTACATGGGCGAATCCTGTAGTTGTTAATGAATTGAGAGAACTCAATGCAGACGTTCATGTTTGTGACCGTAGAGAAGGAGAAATAGGCGATCCTTGCATGCTGCGTTTTCAAGAGGCAGTAGCCAATGGGGGTCTTCCATTTGGCGTGCAAGCAATCGAAAATCCACTGACTTTAGACGGGGGCAGAACAATAGGTTGGGAACTGGCACTTGCCATTAGAGAAAACCCTGTTGATGATCTAGTAATTCAAGTCGGAGGAGGGGCGCTTCTTACTAGCTGCGCAATAGGTTTAATTGAAGCTAAAGATTTTGGCGTGTTGCAAACGATTCCAAGAATATGGGCTGTGCAGGCCGAAGGATGCTCCCCACTTCACAGGGCGTGGGAGGGCCTCCCAGAGATGCATTCTGTAAATGAAATAGTTTCGTTTGCAAAGGCAAATGAAGCACGGCTTATGAAACCCTGGGAAAACCCTTCAAGTCTCGCCACCGGCATTCTCGATGATGTAACTTACGACTGGTTGGGTGTGATTCGAGCCTTATATGTAACAAATGGTGGAAGTGTAGTTAGTCCTGAAGAACATATAATTCATGCAAGTGAACTCGTACCAGAGTTGGGAGTCATCGCAGAACCTACGGGGTCAGCATCAGTGGCAGGGGTGATGACACTTATGGAAAAAGAAATGATCAATAGAAATAATAAAGTAGCAGTTCTCATTACTGGGAAAAGCCGCAAAGAGTAGAAAGAGTTACTTACTGGGCTACGACGTTATTTGTTCTGGCCAGCGTCATCCAAAGTTTCCCAGGTGGGACGAGCATGGGTGAACCATCTTCAGCGGTTAATGTAAACCATTCTCTATCACTATTCCTTGACCATGTACCTTTTTGCATTTTCCCTCCATGGAATAACCAAGCAGTTCCACTCCCGACTGTTTCAGCTACGGGCACGGTGGATCCGGATTCGCAACCATAGCAAGTAAGGAAGAAAAGGGTTTCAAGCATAATTAATGTTTCGGCTGAAATTCTATGCGCATAATTTTCAGAGTCTAAGTAATAATGTGGCTGGCCGATAGTGCTTTTTTCGTAGACGGAACGTTCCTCATTCCAATACCAAGATGTTGTGTAATCAAACCAATACGATAATTTGATCTCTTCCGCAGTCGGGGCGTCTAGAGTCATATCCCCAAAGTCCCAAAGTGGATCTAAGGGGCTGCTGTAATCCCCTCGAGTGTCTAACGTTCTTAGTAGTTCAGTGTCACCATAGAGATTGTTCGGTCGAGATCGGGCAGCGATACGGAAGGAACCAGGAGGTTCATCAAACCATCGAACAGTTGAATTGTCTCCAATCTCTTGAATCCAATCCTGGCCTCCCGAGACAACAAAAGTAGAATACCAAGAGTTCTGAATAGAGAAATCAGTGGGTCGCATTGAGCGAATCGGACCCACAAAATCAGAATCAGATGCTTGGAAAATAGCTAAGTATCTTGTTATCCCTTCAACCCAAATCTCTACGATCATGTCCGCGAGGTCTATTCCTGATTGAGGCCTAGCATCGAGATGGTTGTCAATCTTTATGCCTATCACACGCCTCGATAAACTCTCCTCTGAGACAGCAGTCCCATTGAAAGGTGATCGCGTGATGCCTTCTATTTCACCTTTGACAAAGTTCGTAGGGGTAGGAGTTGGAATAGGGGTTGGAGAGGGCGTTGGTTCCGGTATAGGAATTGCCGTTGGACTTCCTAGCTCTACGGAAGCAGAACTCGAACTAGAATTACCAGAATCAGAAGAAGAGGAAGAAGAAGGAATAGGATCCTCGGAGATTAACGTCGGCTGAGAAGAACTCGAGCAAGAAGCACTTAATATGGCTAGTGACATTAGAACTGGTAACCACAGCCATTTATAAGGTGGCAAGGATCTCTGACGTAGACTCTGGGGCTTCAACTGCACAGATGGATAGTAGGTGAGAAATTTAAAGATTTGTCGTCATTAGAAGAAAATTGCAGCTACGTAAGACTTGCTGGGCCAAACAATGGTTTTTCGCCCAGAAGTGCTGCCCACCGCCTAGTCCCATATTCAAAATGCCACCACTCGCAATCAAGAACGATAAAGCCCTCTGACCGCATGAGCCAATAGAGCCATCTGCGAAGATCTCTGTTTATTCCAACGCTGTTTTCTAAAGCATTCGCTGCAGCTGTTGCAGTAAAATCATCAAACCCTGTTCCTAAGCCCAAAGGAATCCCATTTAACGTAAAGCTACAATCAACAGTCCCCCCAGTTAGGTGTGGGGGAGGGGATTGCGGCTCTGCATTAGCGGGCGAAACAAATCCCTCTGGCAAAATCGGATTTGTATACGCTGCATCATAGAGTTCCGCCTGTAATGAGAGAGGCCTCCAAGCATCAAAGATGCATAAACCCCAAGGTTCGGGCAAAGATTCCGCCACATTGATTAAACGATCTTGAACTTCGGCTCTCAGCCATGCCCCTGGTCGCGAATTCTCCCACCCAGCATTTAGATAATTCTCAAGAATAAGAATACGCGGGTGATTTATAGGAACAAGGTTGCCGACCACAGAAGGAGAACTTTGGAACTCCTCTGGTTCCCAGAGCTTGGGGAGTTTTTCTGAACTAGGCGGATAAATTCCGAATTCCTCACAAACTTCATCACCTGGCCTAGTCAGGGAAGGTTCGGTAAAACTGGGCATGAGATGAACGTACATCAGAACCCGCTGTTGATAGAGGTTTTTCCGTAATTACTAAGAATTTCTTAATTGAAGCTCAATTGGACATTGGAGTAAGATCAAATAGATCTAGGTAAAAGTGGTGAGCATGTTTGACGCTGAAGTAATTGTTGTAGGGGGAGGTCACAACGGATTGATCTGTGCCGCATATTTGGCCCGCTCCGGTATGAAAACAATTCTCTTAGAAGCAAGAGAAACGGTGGGAGGTTGCGCATCAACAGTGTCAGACCTTGGGGCGAGATTTAATATCTGCGCATGTGACCATAGTTTGATTAGGGCAATGCCTTTACTTGAAGAACTTGAACTATTTGAGAATGGATTAGATTATTTAGAACCAGAAGCGACTTATGTGAATGGTTTTCATGACAGCCAACATCCTTGGGTTTCTTTCCATAGTGTTGACAGAACTCTTGAAGGTTTAGCCCAGACACACCCTGATCAGGTAGAGAATTATAAAAACTACCTTAAAGATGCTCTTCCCGTTGCGGAATTAGCTATTGAAATTGCAAAGAGCGGTGTTTCTGCTAGCAAATTTCTCTCCAAAGCCGTGAATGCGAAATTTTCAGTCGCAAATAGGCTACTTCGTTGGAGTCGAGCAAGTGCACTTGATATTTTGGAAAACTATTTTTCCGATTGGCGTCTTATCATGCCTGCTATCAGTACAGGACCGACGGTATGGGGTGCCCCACCTGATGCTCCTGGTACTGGTTTAGGCGCAGTTGTTTATGCAACGCGGCATGTAGTAGCGAGTGGCCGTCCACGAGGTGGCAGTGGGTCATTGCCTAATTCGGTCCTTCGGAGTTTCCAAGCGAGCAATGGTAAGGTTAGGACAAATTCTGCTGTAAAAGGCCTATTAGTAGAGAAGAGGAAGGTAGTCGGTGTTCGGCTAGAGAATGGGGATACCCTTACCGCACCAGTAGTGGTAGCTGCATGTGACCCACATCGTGTATTCGTTGAATGGTTAGACGAGGCTCCGAAAGTAGCAAATCGACTTGTTAAAAATTGGAAAAAATTTCCCGTACCTGAAGGTTATGAATCCAAACTTGATGGGATTATTCGAGAAAAACCTGAATACAAGTATATGCCAGCGTTGCAAAATATTTTCGCAGATATAGACCTTGAACAAGCAACGACTATTATTTCGCCGACAATGGAGAAATTAAAGCAAGCCCATGAGCTGCGCAGAGCGGGAAAGGTGTCAGATACACCTACGATGCTGGCAAGCATCCCTTCTCTTCTTGACCCAAAGATGAGAGCTGACAATGGGTTACACACCTTTAGTGTAGAAGTACTCTTCACCCCATATTCATTAGATGGAGGGTGGGCTCATTCATCAGAACCGGAAAGATGGCTAAGGGCATGGGGGGATTTAATGACTGGGAATATCTTGGAGACTATAACTGAATGGCGGGCAATGACTCCAGATGTTTATGAAAGAGACTTTCATATGCATAAAGGCCATAGCCCAGCGTATGCAAGTTCTCCCTTGGCAACGTTATTTGGAAGACAGCGTGAACTAAGCCGCTACAAGACGCCTGTAAGTGGGTTGTTTGTAACTGGGGCCGGCACATTTCCAGGGGCAGGCATCTTTGGCGCTTCAGGAAAAAACGCTGCAACGACAGTTCTAGATTTTGTTAAGGGGAGATAGGAATGCCCGCGTTCAGTGTCAACATGATGCCAAACATTCCTGCAAACGAGATCGCTGATCTCGCGAATTATGCTGAAAGAAAGGGTTGCAAAAGATGCTGGGTATATGACGAAGGACTGACTACCCGAGATGTATATGTAACACTTGCGGCTATCGCTGCGAAAACAAAGAAAATTTCTTTGGGGCCGGGGATAACGAATGCATATGTGCGGCATCCGGCAGCTACAGCATCAGCGATCGCTACTCTAGATGAGTTAAGTGATGGACGAGCATTTATAGGTATTGGAGCGGGAGGAGGTCTTACTTTAGATCCTTTAGCTATCAGTCGAACAAGCCCCTTAACGACGGTTCGGGAAATGGTTGAAAGCCTTCGATCCTTATTCCAAGGGAATAGGACCACGTATGAGGGAACTAATTTCTCATTAGCGAACGCCCATCTTTCATATGGAAGGAAAAATATAGAAATTATTCTCGCTGGCCGAGGGCCTAAGATGCTTCAATTAGGAGCTGATATTGCAGATGGTTTTTACCTTAGTTATATCTATAAGGACCATCTTCCAAGAGTTATGTCAATCTTAAGGAACGGACGAGCCTCTGAAGAGAGGAACTTCAACGTAACTTATTCAACAATGCTTGCAACTAATGAAAAAGAACTTAAAGAGGCACGGGGGCAACTCTCATTTCGACTCGTGGATTCACCTTTAGAAATAAAAGAAGAGTTGGGGATGACTATCAGCGACGTTCAGCAGATAAAACAAGCCTTATCAGAAGGTGGAACTAGCCTCGCTGGGGAGTATGTCAAAGAGGAATGGGTGGATAAATTCGTGATTGTTGGTGACTCACAATCCTGTAAAGAAGAACTGCTAAAACTTTTAGAAATGCATACAATTGACGAATTTCAACTTCCCATCTACGAACCAGGTACCGCAGAGAGTCTCATAGATCAAGTTTCTAGTTTTTTTTGAAGGAAACGAGGCCCTTAAGGTTAATTTCGGCCATCCCAGCGTTTCAGGGTAGGGATTTCAAAACCTAAATGTTCGAGTGCTCTTCCAACAGAGTGATCAATGAGGTCATCAATAGAATCTGGTTTGTTATAGAACGCTGGGATAGGAGGATAGATGACTGCACCCATTTCAGTAGCTTTAACCATTAGCCGTAAATGTCCTAAATGGAATGGGGTTTCGCGCACCATCAGAACTAAAGGCCTTCGTTCCTTTAATGTGACATCTGCTGCCCGTGAAACTAGATCGGCACCAAAAGAATTAGCAATCGCTGAGAGTGATTTTATTGAGCAGGGCGCAACTATCATTCCACACGTTTGGAAAGAACCACTTGCTATTGAAGCCCCTATGTCTCGCGACCCATGCACATGGTCAGCTAAGTTTTCAATTTCTAGAGAACTGTAGTCAGTTTCAATATTGATTGTGCTTTTTGCAGAAGCAGTGATAACTAAATGTGTTTCAACGTTTTGCATGTCTCTAAGGAGTTCAAGAGTTTTGATGCCATAAATTGATCCACTGGCACCAGTTATAGCAACAACGACATGTTGAGAATTCATTAGAATCAGTCTAGGTAGTCGATGAGATTGACGGATGGGTAAGCAACTCGCTCTCCATACTCTCTGCGCTCGCGTTTGTACGTTGCATCTATTCCAACTTTTGTGCTGATGCCCCTTCGGTCAGCTGTAGGGTCCATTTCATGTCCTTGGGCTTCTGAGATTTTAAATACATCTCTATCCCATTGAACTCGGTTAGTGATCGCCCATAGAACCTCTGATGACTCATGCATATCTACATCACGATCCACTACAACCACATTTCGAATATTGATATGTGCAGTCATTGCTGCGATAGCAAGATTCTTGGGCGTGCCCGGATTATCTCGATCAATTTGGATTACGGCCATGAAACCATTCCCATAAGGGGGGATAATTACATCAGCCGAAGGGTCAATGTGCCTAATTTGTTTACGTAACAAAGGTTCACGAGGCAGAATATTCCCAATGTAAATATGTTCATACCACCCTGGAATAATAGTTTGATAAATCGGGTTATCGCGAAATGAGATTGCCGATACTTCCATAGTGGGGGAATCCCACATTTCTCCGTGATACCCATGGAATTCAGCTAAAGGACCTTCAGGTGAACGTTCTGCTGGTCGTATGTGCCCTTCAATAACTATTTCTGCTCGGGCTGGGATATCTATATCAACTGTCTTTCCTTTGCAAACTTCAACACCTTCGCCCCGAATTGCCCCTGCAATTAAGAGTTCATCAACAGGAGTTCTGACACCTGCAGCAATCATGATTGCAGGGTCAAGACCAATTGCTAATGCAACAGGGAAAGGAGCGTCCGGATCAGGTCGCGATTTCATAAACGTTCCAACATCACGCCATTCATTCACATTAAACCCAAGAATATTTTTTTCAAGAACGAGCATTCGGTTGTAGGAAAGGTTCCCTCGCCCGGAAATTGGGTCTTTCGTAATCGAAACAGCTCCAGTTATAAAAGACCCCCCATCTCCTCGGCTGTGTTTAGGTATAGGAAGAACGCCTAGATCTATGTCATCACCAGTTATACAGTTTTCGTGCCAATCAGCTGAATTAACTTCTCTTGGCGGAATCCCATTATTAATCTCAAGAGCTTCACCCATTACATCAATGATTGACTCTGCTTCGCAACCGAGAGATATTGCAGTTCTTGCATGCGATGCGACGCCTCCAGCGAAGATGGGGAAGGTGGTTTCTTTCACATTGGAGAAGAGAGCAGCTCCTCCGTTGGAGCGGGATAGAGACGCAGTTACATCCGCAAGTTCATGATCCATTGACACTTCTTTTGATATTTCAGCGAGCTCACCTTTTTCGCGGAGTGCTTCAATGAATGAACGTAGGTCTCCAATAGTTGCCATGTCTTGACCATACAGGGGGAAAGGTAGGTTGCGCTATTGCAACAGTAGATAGGTATTGCGCTATATCGAACATAAAATAGGGGTATGGCCGTGGAGAGACTTGAGGAGAAGATTATACGGAATGCTTTAATTCCGGGAAAAGGAATCGTTGACTTGTTTGTGCAGGGTGGAAAGATAACATCTTTTTCTAACCCTGGAAATAGAAACGATGAAGCACAAATTTATGATCTCAATGGGTGGTTATTGCTTCCTGCTATGGCAGAGCCCCATGCCCACCTAGATAAAGCTCTTACTGCTGATCAGGTCCCAAACCCATCCGGTGAACTTATGGGGGCGATCAAAGCTTGGATTGCAGCAGCTGAGAAAGGTACTTTCACTCATGAAAATACTGTGCAAAGAGCCTCCAAGGCAATGGAGTTACT
>Ga0066861_10000829_pt1 | contig 10300 bp, 13 predicted proteins | sample ETN02SmetaG_3_FD_66434 | JGI IMG/M metagenome (GOLD analysis project Ga0066861, IMG submission 66434) | Marine microbial and viral communities from oxygen minimum zone, Eastern Pacific Ocean - ETNP2014F10-02SV257 | ecosystem: Environmental > Aquatic > Marine > Oceanic ... | reverse complement strand
GACATCTTCTTTTTAGGTACTGCCATAAATATTTCCTTTCAACTTACAAATCTAGCTCACTTAGAGAAGAAAATGGGCTTTCTTTTAAATTTTTTTCTTCATGTGTGCATTTATATCCATTTTGATCTTTTCCACATATATAACATAAGCCTTTACAGTCTTTTTTACATTTATCATCAAATTCCATTTTGGCAATAATTATTTCAGAAACTATTGGCAATACATCAATTGAATCATTATTAAAATTAATGTCATAATCATTATTAGATGCTAAAGAAAAGCTTTTATTAAATTCTGCCTGATCTTCTTTATTTTTTTTTGTTAGACATCTTGAACATTCATTTGTGTATGTAAACTTTATTTCTAAATTTACTTTAAATGCCTCAATTTCTTTAGTAACTGTTGCATTTAAAATTATTTCATTTTTATTATTAATTTCATTACCAAAATATTTAATCTCTAAATATCCATTTGACTTATGAAATAAATTATTTTTTAAATACTTTATTTCATTTATTTGTATAAGAGTATTTAATTGTTTCATATGTTTACTCAGGTTCAACTATTTTTCGTGGCTGACGTAAACTATTTTGTTCAGTTTCAATAAATTTATTAATTTGTTCAAATTTACTTAAAATTTCAGTAAGTTTTAAGTCTATCTGATTTTCCACTTGTGCGCGATATGCTTGAGCTTCATCTTCTGCTTTTTTAATTAGAGCATTAGCTTCAATAACAGCTTCTTGTAAAACATAAGAGTCAGATGTCAATCTTTCAGACTCAACTTGAGCTATATTTAAAATTTCACTAGCTTCTTCTCTAGCTTTATTTAACAATGTATCCTGTTCTCTTACTAACCAACGAGCTGTTCTTAATTCTACAGGCATTAAATCAATTAAATTTTCAACTATTTCAATAAGTTCTTTTTTATTAGCCCTACTACTCATTAAGCTACCTGAATTTATTTTTTCTCTAAGTACTTCTAATTTATCAACATATTGGATTTTCTTTTCACCACTAATAAATTCGTCTAAATTAAAGTTTTCTTCTTCAGTCATCTTTTAACCTTCTCAATACATTATCTGGAACTAATTCATTTACATCTCCACCGTATGAATGTATTTCTTTTACCAAAGAACTAGAGACGTAACCATATTCTGGCGATGCGGGTATAAATATTGTTTCAAAATCTGCTAAATTAAAATTCATTTGAGCCATTTGAAATTCGTAATCAAAGTCAGTCATTGCTCTTAAGCCTTTGACTATTGCATTTACATTATTTTTTTTAGCAAAATCTACAAGCAAGCCTTCAAAACTCTTTACACTTACATTTTTCTTTTTATTAAATATTTCTGAAAGCATTTCAGACCTTATATCTGTAGAAAATAATGATTCCTTTGATGGATTTACAATTACACCAACAAGCACTTCATCAAATACCTTTGAACATCTTGTAATAACATCGATATGTCCATTTGTTGGAGGATCAAATGATCCTGGTATTAATACTTTCATAATTTTCTCAAAATTAATATTTTACTTTGTCCGTAATTCTTTTCCTTATACAATTCTACATCTTTAGGAAGAACTGTCGATGGAGAATTTGAATGTCTGTGTATAACAATAAAACCTTCATCCTTTAAATTATTTGATAATTCTTCAATGTCTAAATTCACTTTTTCTGATAAGTATTCAAAGGGAGGGTCATAAAATATAATATTGTAACTATTCATTATTTCACTTATGTAGTTTGTTACATCTAAATTAATTACAGAATAATCTTTTTCATATTCTTTAAGATTTTTTTTAATTTGATTAATGCAATCAATAGAATTGTCAATAAAAGTAACATACTTTGCACCTCTACTCAAAGCTTCTATACCCATACTTCCAGATCCTGCGAATAGATCTAAAACTTCAGAATTTTCAAAAGAAAATTGTAAAGAGTTGAATATCCCTTCTCTTGCAACGCCTAACATTGGTCGAGTTGAGCGATTATTAATTGTATTTATTGTTCTTCCTTTGTATTTTCCTGCAATTACTTTCATGTTGAATCTTCAACTTTTCCAAAATTAGGAAATAAAATTTTTGCTTCCTCTTGTATTAATTCATTATTTTTAGGAGTTATATTATTTTCAAAATATTTTTTGGATAATTGCAAAATATCATAATCATACCTGATATCAGCAATTTTTAAATCTGAAATTCCTGATTGACTAGTACCTGTGACTTTTCCTTCACCTCTAATCTGTAAATCAATTTCAGATAATTTAAATCCATCATTATTTTCAACTATTGCTTTAAGTCTTTTATTCCCAACTTCTGTTATTGTTTCCATATCTTTGCCGTCTGTAATATGAAATATACATTCAGATTTTTTCTCCCCCCTACCAACTCTTCCTCTTAATTGATGAAGCTGGTTTAATCCAAATCTTTCTGCGCTTTCGATAATCATTAGTGAGGCGTTAGGAATGTCTATACCAACTTCTATTACAACTGTGGATATAAGAATATCAATATTATTAGTATTCATATTTTTCATTATTTCTTCTTTTTCATCCGAATTAATTTTTCCATGAAGAATTTCTACTTTATAGTTTTTAAATTTTTCTTTATATTGTTTATATACATTTTCAGCAGCTTTTATATCCAATTTTTCGCTTTCTTCTATAAATGGACAAACTACAAATATTTGAGAATTATTTTCTAAATGTTTTTCACATGTCTTGTAAATTTCTTCAGTATCTTCTGTTCTTCCTTCTAATAAAATTGAGTTGATAGATTTTCTACCTGGAGGTAGCTCGTCAATCACTGATAAATCTAAATCACCATATATTGCTAAGGCAGCTGTTCTTGGAATTGGTGTAGCAGTCATTACAAGTTGATGTGGCGTATCTTTCAAGTCAGATGTTAATTTTTTTCTTTGTTCAACTCCAAATCTTTGTTGTTCATCAATAATTGCTAAACCTAAATTATTAAATTTAACATTATCTTGAATTAATGCATGAGTGCCAATAATTAACGCGGGGGTTCCATCATTTATTGTTTGCATGATCTTATCTCTATCGGTTACAGATGAAGTAAGTAAGTGTATTTCAATATCATTGAAAATAAGAATTTGACTTAACGAGATAAAATGCTGTTCTGCGAGAACTTCTGTAGGGGCCATAAGCACTGCTTGGTGCAATGAGTTGATTGTGGCATAAACTGCTGCTGCTGCAACTATGGTCTTACCAGATCCAACATCTCCTTGTAAAAGTCTTTTCATAGGAAACTCGTTGCTCATATCTTTAAAAATTTCATTAATAACTTTCTTTTGAGATTTGGTTAAGTCAAATGGAATTTTTTCTCCAAAATAATTTATAGTATCTTTATTTATACTGTGCTTTATACCGGTTTGTTTTTTACTATATGTTTCTTTAATCTCTTTAAATATTGATTGTAAATAAAGAAACTCGTCGAAGGCTAATCTATTTCGGGCTTCTTCATAATCTTTAATTGTTTCAGGGAAATGGATATTCTTATAGCTTGCAGTCCTATCAGTAATTTTATATTCGCTGAGTTCTTTTTTTGTAACAAAATCTTCCATCTTAGGTGTTCTCCTGAGGGCTTCTTTTATTCCTTTTCTTATTATTGTGCTTGATAAACCCTCAATTTTTGGATAAATCGGAATGAGAGATCCTGTTTCATTAAGTTCTTCAAGGTCTGAAAATTTTTCTATAGTTGCATTTTTAAATTCAATAGAGCCTGTTTTTTTAACATCTGGTATTCCTGAAATCGCTACTGAATCATCTTTTTTAAACCTAGTTTCTATATATTGAGGTCCAAACCATTTTGCTCTAATTAAACCAGTATCATCTTTAATGATCAATGTAGCTATTCTCAACCTAGTTTTTGTTGTGAATACTGATACATCTGTAACCTCTCCTAAAATAGTTATTTCTTTACTTATTTCAGAAGTAATTGAACTGATTTTTGAAATCTGAGATCTATCTATATGTTTTCTTGGAAAAAACCTTAAAAGGTTAGAAATATTATTTATTCCATATTTCTTAAATGAAGATAGTCTTTTCTCACCAAAACCTTTTATTTCATCAAGAGATATATTATCCAAATATTTTATATTTCTTTCAACCACAATCAAACAATAGCTAAAAAGTTTTTAATTCAAAGTACCTAATACTTATTAGATTAGTTATAGTTATTTATATAAATTTAGAGGTTAGTTATGGCTAAAAAATGTGAAGTTTGTGGAAAAGGTCCTTGGTTCGGTAAACAAGTTACTTTCTCACATAAAAGATCTAGTAAAAAATGGTCTGCAAATATACAAACAGTAAAAGTTGCAGACAATACAAATACAAAGAAAATTAAAGTATGTACCTCATGTTTGAAAGCTGGAAAAGTAACTAAAGTTTAAATGGCACAGGGAGTTGTAAAATCTTACGATCCAAATTCTGGTAGTGGAATTGTTATATTAGATACTGACAAAACAGAAGTTTACATTAAACCAGGATCATTAAAAGATTCAATATTTAGAACCCTGAGACAAGGTCAAAGAATTAATTTTGAAATACAAATAATTGAAGAGAATAAAATCGTCAAAAATGTAAAAATTGGTCAGGGCGATTATTAAAAAAATAACAAAACTTATAAATTTATATATCAGATTTTTCTTTATATATATTCATAATTATGTATACATCTATTCAAAGGGTTTAATTGGTAAAACAATTTTTGGAAGACCATGTCTTATTTTATTTACTCAAGGTGCAAAAACAGGATTAGAAAGAAAAAATGTATTAGCTTATTTAAAAGAATCTAATTCTTTTTGTATCGTTGCATCAAATGGTGGACGTGAAAAAAATCCTGGTTGGTATCATAATTTAAAATTTAATCCTCAATGTGAAATACAAATAGGTAGAAAGAAATTTTTAGGTAAAGCAATTCAAATTCATAATGAAGAATATTCTGAATGGTGGAAAAAAATGGATCACATGAACGATGGTGGGTATACATCTTATCAAAAAAGAACTGAAAGAAAAATACCATTAATGTTAATTAAACTGACTTAGTCCATTATTGCGCCTAAGTCAGTTTTGTAGTTTATATTAATTTTTCTTAGTAACTAAAGGGTCTCACTAACTTCTAATATTATTTCAGGTGTAATTTTCTTTACTATTAAATTAGCTTTAGATAATTGCTCTACTGTGAAAACTCCTCTGTCAACAGCAATAACAAATTCTCCACTTGCAACTCCTGCTTCTATTCCAAAAGGACTATCTTCAATAATTATATTTTTATTTGTTTGTAATTTATTAATAGATTCTAAATAAATATCTGGATATGGTTTATTTCTCTCAACAGAATCTCCACCTATAATATGATGGAAATATTGAAATATTTCTGTATCCTTTAATTTATTTTCTAGATGTAATTGGGGTGATGCAGATACGCACGCTTGCTTCCAGTCATAATGGTAAAAATATTCTAAACATTCTAATGCATCGTCGAACATTATTTTTTCAGACATGTTTCTTATAATAATTTTAGATAATAGATCCATAGTTTCTTCAAACGAAGGTAAATTTACTTTCTCAGAATATTTCTTATGTACTATTTTGTCATCAACTCCAACATACTGATCAAAGTGTTCAATAGGTAAATCTAAACTTTTTGATTTTAGTATTTCTTGCCATGCGTATGCAAAAGCTTTTTCAGTATCCATTAATGTTCCGTCGCAATCCCAATAGATTCCGTTCATATCTTTATCCTAATTTTGATTGTATGTCTTTTGCACTTTTTAAAGCAAGACCATCAGAACCTGTTGTTGTCCAAGTATTTATTTCTTCTGAAAGAGCTTCGTTAACAATGTCATTTAATAATTCATATTTTGATTTATTTAAGTTTTGCCATAAATATAAAGCATGGCTTCCTGGAATTGCATTAATTTCATTTATGTATATGTCTTCATTATCTAATAAAAAGTCATATCTGAAGATTCCTCTTGTTGGGATAATTGAATTTATTTTTTCTACATAGGAAATTATTTTATTTTTTTGGTCTTCATCTATATTTGCTGGTAGTTCTCTTTTTGAACCTTCTAGTCCTCCATTTTCCAAATATTTCTCAGAATAAGAAAACAACGTATCATTTTTTATTGGTTTTTCTATTTCAGATAAATTGAATGAGGGATAATTTTTAACCCCAATTAATATGTCTTCTGAATTTTCTAAATATTTTTCAATTACTGCACCTTGTGAATAAAGCTCTGAAGATTCAATAATTTTCAATACAGATTCATAATCATTAACTACTTCTACCCCAATTGATGATCCACCAAAACGAGGTTTTAATATATATGGACCTTGAAATGTAACTTTTTCTTTACTATTCACTAAATCTTTATGAAGTACTGGAAGTCCTTTTTCTTTCATAGTTGTATAAAAGACGTATTTATCCATACAAATTTGAGCAGGAACTACCTTAGGTCCTGTGTATTTAACTCTTAAAATCTCCAATAATGACTGTAAAGTACCATCTTCACCTGGACCGCCATGGCAAGAATTCAAAAATACATCAAAATCTAGCTTTTTTTTCTTTAAATAAAACCCTGAATCACCATTTAATCTAAGTTCTATAGGTTTTTTTAGTATTTTTTCATCATCTAAAAAATCTTTTGATTCTAAATTTGGATCTAATAAATACCAATTATTATCTTTTGACCAGTAAAGAATAGAAATTTTATTATCTTTTGAAAGAATACGTGCACTTTGTAGTCCAGTGAGAATAGATATATCGTGCTCAGAAGAAGGGCCCCCAATAATAACAGCTATATTATTACTCATAGTTTATGGATAATGGTCAGGTAAATCATTTTCAAATAATACAATATCATTTGATTCTACAATAGAATTCAAAAAAGCAACAGCTTCATCTCTATTGATAAACCAATTAGCAGGAATATTATTTTCTTCAAAACCTGCCATCAATGATCTTTTATTTGTGAATCCTACAACCAAAGCGTGATCGGTAATTAGGCTTGCTTCAGTTGCGAAAGCATAATTTATAGAATACTGATCACTACCTAGTTCGATTAACCCTGGAGTGATTAAATATCTTTTTGAGTCTTTTGTACCAAGTTCAGATAAAGTTTCAAGACTATACTCAATACCCATTGGATTTGAATTGAATGAATTATCGATAATAGAATGTCCATAATCACTAATAACAATATTTTGTCTATGCTCTGTTTTTTCAAGTGAATCTAAATTTTTTAAATATTCTTTTATGTTTAATTCAAGAGCAAGTAATACACCTACAGATAAAGAAATTGACAATTGTAACAATTTTGGACCATTAACTTTCCCAACAAAATTGCCAGCAATATAAATATTGTGCGTATTATTTTTATGTTCTACATAAACCGCAGCTTCTTTACTAGTAGTAGAGCAATCGTACACATTTTTGTGATTAGTCCATAACCTTGCCTCGTTTAATAAAAGTTCATCATCGCCATTAATAACTACTGAGCCTGCTAATTCAACAATTTCTGTTTTAGCATCTAATATATTTTCAAGAGTTTTCATTCGTTCTAAATGAACAGGTGCGATTCCTGTTATAACAGCTATGTGTGGTCTCACCCATGAACAAATTTCTCTTATTTCACCATTGGAATATGTTCCCATTTCAATAACTGCAATCTCATGATCCTTTTCAAATTTTTCATTTATTGCTTTTGCAATTCCTAATCTATTGTTATAACTTTCTGGTGTTACAAAAGTTTTATTCTTTTGTTCTAAAATTTGTGTCAAAACATTTTTAGTTGTTGTTTTAGAGTAAGAACCAGTAATACCTACGACTGGTAATGTGCTTGAATTTAATTTACGAGATGCTTCATTTACAAATACTTTTGTGATATTTTTTTCGTAAGATTGAAGAATTCTTAAACACTGGTCATATATAAAAAATGAAAATATATTTATTACCAATGCAAGAATATATCCATATCCAAATAAATAAGTAATAAGAGAAATCAATACAATAATGGAATAATACAAATAATTTACTCTTTTTAACCTTTCGGTAATTACTACCTCACCTGTACGAGGTTTTAAATTTATACCAATGGGTGAAAATACTGTAATCAAGACTACCAACAATGGTATGTAATATAACCATAAAGAAATGACAAATAAAATTAATGAGATGATTAATAATAATTTATTAGTAAATCGCGTTCTAACCCAGCGAAAATAGAATTTTGTAACTGAACCTGGTAGGTAATGTTCTCTTTGAGCAAACCTACCCCACTTTATTGAATTGAATAATGAGCCAGCTGTAATAATCAATAAAATTAGCAAATACAAATAATTCATTTTTCCATCAATACTCTTATTATTTCATCAGGTTTACTTTTTAACATATTATGACCTTCATTTTTTATTATTGTTAATTTTGATTCTTTTAATTTTGTATTAGCCTCTTCACCAATTGATAAAGGTATAACAGTATCGTTTTCACCCCAAATTAATTCAACTTTAGTATTTACGTTATCTAATAATTGAGACAAATCATCGTTTACAGTCTTTACAAGAGTATCCCTCATAATTCCGGCAGCATTTTTATAATCTTCAGATCCATATTTATTTTTAAATTTTTCTTTATTTTTTTCAGAAATTAAATTTAAACTATTCAGAAATTTATATATATTAAGTCGAAAATTAAAGTTTACTTCGGGATTTTTTCTTATTAAAGGAGCACCAATTAATAAAAGTTTTTCGTATTTTTTTATGAAAGACATATGTACTGCTATTTTTCCACCAAATGAATGGCCAACTAAAACTTCAACTGTATCAGGAATAAGATTTGTTAGATATTCTGCATATTCTTTTGGATTCATACTGTTTTCAGGCTCTTCAGATTTACCAAAACCTGGAAGATCTATAGAGATACTTTTAAAATTTTTTGAAATTAAATTAAAATCATTACTTGACCTACCCCATCCATGTAGGAAACATATTGTAGGTTTATCTGAATTTACTTCAGCAAATGTTTTACCATCATTAAGTAACTGTAAAGCCATTAAATTAACACCTCTCCAAATGTTGTAATTGCTCTAACTGCTAATCCCATTAAATAGAGTAGAGCAAGACCCCAGTATAGAAAATAGTTTTCTCTCATTTGGTCTTTGTATATATATAAAAACGTCAATGTAAAAAGAACAACAGCAACGTAGAAAAGGTGGAATGATCCTAAATCTTGATTTAATGAATAAAGATAAGCAACAATTAAAGCATTAGTTAAGAGTGACACTACAGAAACACCAATCATATAAAAACAAACTAATTCATTTCTGTATTTTGCTTTGAAATGCATAATTAAAAATAACAAACCACTTAATCCACATATCCATGCACTTAAAATACCAGAGTAAGAATGGATACTATTTATCATGTATTTATTTTACTATCTATAGAATTGAGTATTAAATAATTATCAGTTACAGTGAATCTGTAATGACAAATAAAGATATCGAAACAATTAAAGAAAATGTACCTTCTGCCTGGGTTCCTTCGCTTGATTCCCTAATAGTTAAAGGTGATAATGCAGAAATTTGGGATAAAGATAAGAATAGATATTTAGATTATGTTGGTGGTTATGCAGTGCTTAATACTGGACACTTGAATCCAAGAGTTGTTAGTAAAGTAGAAGAACAATTAAAAAATTATTCTCACTCTTGCTTTGCTTTTGCACCTCATGAAAATGCAATTAAAGTAGCTGAGCAATTAAATACTAGGTACCCTATCGAAGAAAAAACAAAAACATTTTTAGTAAACAGTGGAGCCGAATCAGTAGAAAATGCAACTAAAATTGCACGCTATTTTACAAAAAGAAAAAATATAATTGCTTTCAAAGGTGGCTTTCATGGAAGGACTTATCTAACAATGGGATTAACAGGAAAAGAAAAACCTTATAAATCTGGATTTGGTCCTTTTCCAGAGTTCATACACCATGCTGAATATCCTTATGCTTATAGAGACATTACAGACGAAATGGCAATCGAAAGCCTTAACAGTATATTAAATAAACAAGTTGATATTGATGATGTTGCAGCCTTTGTAGTTGAAGTACAACTTGGAGAAGGTGGATACATACCATCCTCGAAATACTTTTTAGAAGAGTTAAAAAATATTGCATCCAAAAATGGAATATTGCTAATTTTTGATGAAGTTCAAACTGGTTTTGGGAGAACCGGTGAGATGTTCGGTGCAAATACAGTCGGAGTTTCTCCTGACATTGCTAC
>Ga0066861_10000824_pt1 | contig 10325 bp, 5 predicted proteins | sample ETN02SmetaG_3_FD_66434 | JGI IMG/M metagenome (GOLD analysis project Ga0066861, IMG submission 66434) | Marine microbial and viral communities from oxygen minimum zone, Eastern Pacific Ocean - ETNP2014F10-02SV257 | ecosystem: Environmental > Aquatic > Marine > Oceanic ... | reverse complement strand
CAGAGAGAAATCCTTCAAGGTGTTCGCCCACGCGGTCATCGCCGCGAAACGCTTCCAGCAAGCTCCGAAATAGTTTAAACCACATTTCCTCTTTGGTCTTTGTTAAATTACTACGTGCATCTTCCATCCATCCATCAGCCAACCATCCGCGGCCCGCGGCCCCTCCGACGCCGACGAGCGAATTCCAATTCCACAGAGAGTTTTCGACGACAGAGCGCGCGGCGCCCGTCATGTCGGCGCAACGCGGCGATGGCCGGGCGCAGATCAAACGCATCATACTCGTCGCGTTCATCGCCATCATAGCCGGCGTCGAGTTCGGTCTCTACCCGTTCTCGTCGTCGGTTGACTTTAGGATTCGAGCGCCCACGTCGGCACCCACGGTGGCACCCACGACGCACGCCGGGCGCGCGCGCGCGCCCGTGAGCGCTCGTTGGACACGCACGTACTCGTCCACCGCATCCGCGTCCTCGCAGACGGGCGCCGAGTTCGGCGAGGCGTTCGGGTACTCGTGGGCCGTGGATTCGAGAGCGCTGTCCGACGGCGTCACCATGGTGAACGTTCGAGCGAAGAGAGTGGGCCCGATCGGATTGGTGTCGACGAGGATGTACACGTATTCTGTGAACACGCGCACGGGCGTGGCCGCGCAGTCGCTGATGACTCGAATCTCCATGGGGTGCGGGAAAGAGTTGCCCGCGCACACGGCGGCGGAGCAGTCGTTGATGTCGCTGACGCTTCCGACGCAGACTTTAGCGAAGATGCCGGGCGCGGTCGGGGAAAAGGGCACGATAGATTTAGTGATTCGAGTCAAGGTGTGGAATAATCCGTTTCACGTCGTCTTCAAGGATGAGCTGTACGATTTGTTGACGATCATCGCGGGAGGGTCGTTCGCTTTGGTGTGCACGTGGCGAGTTTTAACGGAAGTGAGAGAGGAAAGCGAACGACGTCGAGCGGCGCGAAAGATGCGTTTCGTTCGACACGAAATATTGCACAAAAATGCCGCTGAGGACGTTGACCAAGGAGGATGGTTGCGTCTTGCATATTCTCTCAGTGGGGTGCCCCTATCGACGGCGTTGGATATGATTCGCGTCCCGTTGTGGGCGCTAAACATCGTGGCCGACGCGTTGGCCGACATCATCGTCGAAACGAGCAGTCTGTGCTGGATCTTCCTGTATTTATTGATTCCTATGAAAGATGCACCGTCCACGGCGGGTGAATCGCCTCACGGCGTCGGTGAAGAGCACAGAGAGGAACCCGAAAAGTCTCAGAGAAAAACAAAGCACAAGCACACGCCGCCGAGAGTAGTGAAGCACAGGCGTCGAGTGCAACGGAGTGATTCGAGAGATCACAAACGCAGGGACTCGATAGACATTTCCTTACGTCGACTCGTCGTCGCTCAGGAGGACATCGACGCCGAACGTATGAGAGTGGCGAAGGAAGAGACGGAGGCTCGCGAACACGCCCAGGCGCAAATCCGCGCCAAAATGAAACGGGAAAGAATCGCCACCATGCGTCTTCGCGACCGTCGCGCGTTCGCATTTCGATCGAACGAACACTTCACTGGAGACTCATTCTCAAACAAATCGAGTTTCGGCGGCGGCGGGAGCGACAAACCTCCCCACGGACCGCTCGCCGACGCGCACGGTCGAAAAGAGAGTTGGGAACTCCACAATCGCCAGAGATCGCTCATCCATCACATGCTTCACGAGATCGACGATCTGGACCTCCCAGAGGACTCCAAGAACACCGTACCGATCGAAGAGCCGCCATCTCCCAAGGTTGTCCTCACGAAATCGCCGAGTTTCTCTCGAATGTGGGACGCGCCGACGTTGTAAGCTGTACCAGTACCAAAAAAACTGTCGCCGCGCATCCATTCGTCATTCGTTCCCCGCTCGCAGTCAGGCGCCGAGATGCGACTTCGCGTGCGCACCGCGGACGGCGCGCAGAGCGTCGTCAACATCGACGACGCGTGCACCGTCTCGGCGCTCAAACGCGCCATTCACGACAGCACGGGGATCGACGCGCGCGAACAGCGATGGCGAATAGGATTTCCGGCTCGGGTCGTTGACGTCGCCGACGACGACGCGTCGTGCGTCTCGCTGGGCGTGCAGAGCGGAGAGACGATCGCGGTGACGCGGGATGAGACGCGAGGGGCGACGACGGTGGACGCGCGCGCCGCGAAGGCGTCGGGGACGAGCACGTTCGCGGCCATGGCGGAGATGGACGAGGACGAAGCGTTCGCGCGAGCGTTGGCGCTGAGCATGGGCGACGATGCGACGACGTCGACGACGACTTTGTTCGCGCAGAAGGGTGGTGCGATGCGACTGGAGGACATGTTCGTCGTGCGACGAGTGATCGAGAGCGATAACAGTTGTTTGTTTAACGCCGTGGCGTACGCGGCGGAAAAGTCGCTCCGAGAGGCGACGAGACTGCGAAAAGTTATCGTCGACGCCATCCGAGCCGAACCGGCGACGTTCGACGCGGCTTTTCTCGGTAAGCCACCCTCGGAATACATCGAGTGGATATCCAGACCAAACTCATGGGGCGGTCAGGTGGAGCTGTACATTCTCTCCAAGCACTACGGCGTGGAAATCGCCGCGTACGACATTCAAACCGAGCGATGCGACGTCTACGGCGAGGACCAAGGTCACCCCGATCGCATCATGGTGATATACGATGGGTTACACTACGACGCGCTCGTTTTGAATCCATCCTCGATCGGCGCCGACGCGTCGCTCGACGTCTCTCGCGTCCCGCCCGCCGCCGCCCTCGAGAAAATTCCCGCCTTTATCCGCGCGCAACACGACGCCAAATCCTTCACCGACACCGCCAACTTCACCCTTCGATGTCTCGTGTGTCAACGAGGTCTCGTCGGTCAGAGCGAGGCGGTGAAACACGCCAAGGAGACCGGACACGCCAACTTTGGAGAGTATTAAACTAAGAATGAATAAGAAAACACCGTACGAGGTGATACACGAGTGCCATTTCAAAATCGTACCCACCGCAATCCACCCTTCGTCGACACTCAGCGACGCGGCTTCTCGAGACGTCTCGCGCGGGATCGTCGACGCGTCCATCGCGCTCGGTCCTTTGCGTCTCGCGCGCGAGCGACGACGTCGAGCGCGACGATCGACGACGCGGCGACGCGAGACCGCGCGGCGAGACGACAGACGAGCTTTGAATCGTAATCTCGTGCGAGACGCTTCGTGACGCGAGACGAGGGCGAGACGGCGGTGGGCGGGCGACATGCACATCAAACAAGTCATCGTCGAAGGGTTCAAGACGTACCGCGAGCAGACGGTGGTGGATTTCGACGACGGGTTGAATTGCATCGTCGGGGCGAATGGTTCGGGCAAGTCGAATCTGTTTCACGCCATTCGATTCGTCTTGAGCGATGTCTTCGGTACCCTTCGCGCCGAAGAGCGACAGAGATTGTTACACGAGGGTGCGGGACACGCGGTGATGTCGGCGTACGTGGAGATCGTGTTCGATAACGCGGATGGTCGTTTGGCGGTGGAGCGGGAGGAGGTTCGACTGAGACGGAACATCGGTTTGAAAAAGGATGAGTATTACCTTGATAAGAAGCACGTGACGCGGGCAGAGGTGGTGAATCTTCTCGAGAGCGCCGGTTTCAGCCGCACGAATCCGTACTACGTGGTGCAGCAGGGTAAGATTATGAAGATGGCGACCATGCAAGACGAGGAGCGGTTAGACTTGCTCAAGGAAATCGGCGGTACGAGCGTCTTCGAAGCGAAGCGTAAAGAGTCTCTCAAGGGTCTCGATGAGACGAAATCGAAGCGTGAACAAGTGCAGGAGACTGTCGAATTCATCGAGGGGCGATTGGCCGAACTCGACGACGAGAAGGATGAGTTGCAAAAATACACCGACTTGGATAAGACAAGACGTTCTCTCGAGTATACAATTTATGAACAAGATTTGAGCGACACGAGAAACAAATTGGATGAAATAGAGCGTCAGCGCAGCACTGCGAATGAATCGAGCCGCGCAGACGATGATATGCTCGCCACGTTGAATGAAAACTTGAAGAGGCGCGAGAAGGAAGTCAAGGAGGGTACACGCGCGGCTGCGCAGCTCAAGAAGGAGCTCACCGTTTCGGAGCAAGAATTGCGCGAGATCGTCGCCAGGAGAACGACGGCTGAGCTCGACGTGAAAGACTTGCGCGAAACGATTCAGACGCACGAAGAAGCGTTGGCTGGAATCGCTGGTCAAAAGGTGGATGTTGAAAAGGCTACGGCGGAGACGGAGAAGAAGCTCGCCGACGTTCGCGAAAAGTACAACGCCGAAGTGTCCATCGAAGAAGACAAAGATCGCGAGATTGCGGAGATCGATCGCCGCGCGCAAAGTTTGTACCAAAAGCAAGGCCGCAGTGATCGTTTCAAGACCACGGCTGAGCGCGACGCCTGGTTGAAGGGACAAATCAAGGAAGCCGACCACACGCTGAAACAAAAGAAGAGTGAGGTGCACACGCTCGAAAATGATCTAAAGGAGATTCGCGCGACGCAATCGAACGACGAAACCGATCGTGCCGGCATGGAGGCTGAGCTCATCGCCGAGGAAGAGAAGCTCGCGGAGTTTGAGTCCAAGTACAAGAAGGCGATGTCCGAACGGAACGAGGCGCAAAACGAGCGCAAGGAACTTCAACGCAAGGATAACGAAGTCGACAACTCCCTGGCTTCGTGCGAAGAAGAGGTGAAAAAGCGTGACAAGCAACTCGAGTTCTCCATGCCGAGAGATTTACAGCGCGGTATGGCTGCCGTCCAACGTATCGTCAAGGAGCACAACATCGAAGGCGTGCACGGTCCGCTGATCGAGCTCATGCAGACGGATGAGCGCTTTCACAGCGCCATCGAGGCGAGCGCCGGGAATCAGCTGTTTCACATCGTCGTCGATCACGACGACACTGCGAGTCGCGTCATCGAGTACTTGAACAAGGAAAAGGGTGGACGCGTCACGTTTTTGCCGCTGAACCGCATGGTGCCGCCGAACATCACCTACCCAGAGGGAAGCGACGCGTTTCCGCTCGTCTCAAAGCTCAAGTACGAAGAAAAGTTTGACTCTGCGTTCAAGCAAGTGTTCGCTCGCGTGTTGATTTGCCGAAACATCGACGTCGCCGTCGCCAAGGCTGGTTCGTCGCACCTGAACTGCGTCACCATGGACGGCGACACCGTGAGCAGCAAGGGCACGATGAGCGGTGGATATCACGACACGACACGCAGTCGTATCGCCGCCATGACAGCCTTGCGCGAACTCAACATCAACCGCGAAGAGCTCAGAGCGACGAGCGCCGACGTCAAGAAATCGCTCCAAGCTGCCGAACAAAAGATGTCTACCGTTCTCGGCGATATCAGTCGTTTCGAGTCGCAGCGACGCCACGCCACGCAACATGTCGATCGTTTGAAGAGCGAACTTCGATTTTACGGCGACACGGGGTCTCGCGCGTCGTCGCTTCTCGAACAGACTGAAAAGAGCATCGCCGCCGCGCGCGTCGACATCGAACGACTCGAGATGACCATCGCCGACATGAAGGGCGAGATCGGGTCGAGTTTGGACTCTACTCTGTCTCCCGAAGAGACGAGCGAGCTCGAAGGCATCACCGCGCGACTCACGTCGCTCAAACAAGAGAAGGATGAAATCGCCGCCCGACGACTCGACGTGTACACGCAGATGAGTGATTTACAGACTGCGTTGGATAACAACTTGCAGCGACGAGCGAAGCAAATCGCGCTCACGTCTGGAGAACTCGACATCAACAGCGTGCGCGCCGATTTGGCAAAGCTCGAAAGTCACCTCAAATCGGTGCAAAACGACGAAGCCATCGCGCGCAAGAGCTACGACGGCATCGCGGATAAGCTTCGAACGGCGCAATCAACCGTCGAGACGGCGACGAACGACATCAACAAACTTCGTCAGTCGCAAGAGGAGATGGGCGTGTCTTTCGGTGAACGCGAAAAGCAGATGGAGACGCTCATTTCAAAGAGTTCGACGCTCTCGCAAAAGCGTGAAGGATTGCAAAAGAAGATTCGCGAGCTCGGATCGCTTCCTTCCGACGCCTTTGAGCGTTACCGCGGCGAGTCCGCGGCGTCTCTGCGAAAGCTTCTCGACAAGGCGAACAAACAGCTCTCGAAACTCGGCAACGTGAACAAGAAGGCGCTTGACCAGTACCAACAGTTCACTGAGCAACGCGAAGAGCTCGAAAAACGCCGCACGGAAATCAACAAGGCGTACGATAGCATCACGCAACTCATCGATCACTTGGATCACAAGAAGGACGAAGCGATCGAGCGTACGTTCAAGCAGGTGAGCATGAACTTCAAGGATGTGTTCCACCGTCTCGTTCCGGGCGGTCGCGGTGAGCTCGTCATGCAGCGTAAACGCGCGGCGCCTCGCGACGCGGACGAAGATGAAGACGCGCCGGCTGCGCCGCCGGCGACGACATTCAGCGACAAGTACAGCGGTGTGAAAATCAAGGTGAGTTTCGGACAAGGCGAGACGATGCAAATGAAACAACTCTCCGGTGGTCAGAAAACCGTTGTCGCGGTCGCGCTCATCTTTGCGATTCAAAGGTGCGATCCGATGCCGTTTTATCTGTTCGACGAAATCGACGCGGCGCTCGATCCGCAGTACCGCACCGCCGTCGCGCATATGGTGAAGGCGCAGGCGAACAACAAGACGCAGTTCATCGCGACGACGTTCCGACCCGAAATTGTCAAAGAGGCGACGTGCATCCAGGGCGTGTCGCACTCCCACAAGGTGAGCACCGTGCAAAAGGTTCCCTTGGACGAGGCGCTCAACTTTGTCGGCGACGACACGCAGCAACAGATGACGCCGTCTGAACGCGGACCTCCGACGCCGTAATCTTAGAAGCACCGTAGAAGAAAGAAACGTAACTGTACGACTTAGATGAATCGAATGAATGGACACGATGACCTAGTGTTTTGATATATATGAACATATTCTCACATTTACATTTTTTCGCGCGAAAGGCGAGCCTTGATTGGACACGCGTCGACGAGCGCCGACAAGTCTTCCTCCCATCCCAGCATCGAACACAACTCAGCCACGCCTTCGTCGCACCGACCGAGATACAGCGCGTCTCTGTAGTTTGTGTCCTCGTTGAAATCGAATCCAGTGCCGCGACCGAGGCCCGCGAGACGATACAGCCGAGAGACTTGCGAATCCGGTGCCTCGCCACAGCGTTCGAGATTCATCAACAGTCTCGGCACGTCTTCTTTCGGTCGCTCGATCAACCCCGCGAAAGGATGTACGACCAAAGATGTCCCGATGACGATGAGCAAGTCACACGATTCGAAATCATCCTGTGCGCACTCGAAGAATCGTCTCGGAAGATTTTCGCCGAAGAAGACGATGTCCGGCTTGATGTACTCGTCGCACGTGGCGCATCGCAACGGAGTTCCACCGGCGCGACACGCCTTTTCTACCTCACCCACGTCCGCGGCGTGTCCGTTCAAACACCTCGCGCCGTCGAAATTACCGTGCGCGGCGACCACCTTCTCCTTCGGGACCCCCGCCGCGCACTCTAAGCTATCTATGTTTTGCGTAAAGCACCGCAATAGCAGTCCCTTGTCGTGCAACAATTTGATGAAATGGTGCGTCGGGGTCGGCGCGTACAATCCAGGATACAGATCCGCCGCGAGCTTATAAAACGGCCCGGGTTTCTGTCGAAAGTAATTCAACTCGAATATCGCCTGCGGGTACGGTAAATCGTATTCGCCGAGTCGCGCGTACAATCCCGACTCGCTGCGAAAATCCGGTATGCCCGCCGAGACGCTGATGCCCGCCCCGGTCATGACGACGATATTCTTCGCCGAACCCGAACGAATGTACTGCGCGACTCCTTTCAAATCGAACGATTCGAGCGCGCGTTCGATCGGCGCGCTCTCGACCGCATCCGTCGTCGTGCCGAGCTTTTGCGCCGCGAGTCTCGTCATCAACGCGAGCATATCGGGCGATTCGCGACCGAAACCGTACCCTTCGGACGAGGACGACTCGTCCTCCTCGTCCTCGTCCTCGCTCTCGTCCTCCTCGCTCTCGTCCTCCTCGCGCGCGCGCGACGTCTCTTCGCGCGCGCCGGCGGCGACGTCGCGTCCGGTTTCACTCCCATCATCATCGCCACCGACGAGAGACGCGCGCGGGGACGTCGAGCGCGTCTCTTCGCTTCGCGCCGTCTCGCTCGCGCGCGCCTCCGTCATGCCTTTCCGCGCGTCTCTCGCGCCCGCGCGCGCGTCAGCGGGCACCGACCGATGCGGTCGTCGCTCCGCGCGCGGCTCCCGAAGTCGCGTCGCGACGCATCCCTCGGACGGACGTCGTCACCATCTCTCGCGGGTTCGATGGACGCGAGGCGCGAGGTCACGCCGTCGACTCGCGCGCGCGCGCGCGCGGCGCGTCCTCGACGATTCGTGGGAAAGGACCGATTGACCGGTCGTGACTCAAGAAGGAGTCCTCTTCCCTCGCGGCGATCGACATCGACGTCGTCTCGCGCGCGACACGCGCGCGCGCGCGACGAGACGAACGACGTCGGTCTCGGATCATGGGCGCGAAGGGTGACGTCGAGATGACGGCGGTGGACGGCGGCGGTGCGACGACGGGAGTCGCGGAGGGTGAGGAGGACGGCGCGCCCGCGGTGGACGCGACGATCGACGAGGACGTTGACTTGGCGCAAAAGATGTACGATCACGAACGCGCGCGAGACGACGAGTCGAGGGAGGCGGTGCTGGCGATCGTGAGGAAGCGCGAGATGGCGACGACGATGGAGGAGCTGTGCGAGCGATTCGGGTGGACGAGGGACGAGGGGGCGGTGAAGAGGATGCGAGAGGCGAACGAGAGGCGACTGCGCGAGATCGACGCGAAGATCGAAGACGCGAAGGAGAATTTGGGAGACGTGGAGGTTCGAGACGCGATGTACGAAAGGGCTAGATTTTATGCGAGCGTCGGCGAGTGCGAGAAGGCGTGCGAGGCGTACGAGGAGACGGAGGAGAAGACGGCGTCGGTGGGGCAGAAGATGGACGGAGCGTTCGCCATGATGCGGGTTCGTTTCTCGCGGTTGGAGCTTCAAGAGGTGAAGAAGTTGATCGCGAAGATCAAAGAGCTGCTCGATCAACCCGGTGGGGGCGATTGGGAGCGCAAGAACAGGCTCAAGGTGTACGAGGGATTGTACTCAGCCGCGACGCGAGATTTCGAAACGGCGACCAAGTTGTTTTTGGATTCGTTGAGCACCTTCACGTCGTACGAATTGCTGTCCTACGACGATTTCGTCTTTTACACCGTGATTTGCGCCGTCGTGACGCTTCCGCGCACGGAACTCAAGGCGAAGGTGATTGATTCTCCGGAAATTTTGAGCGTGTTGAACCGCTTGCCGGGTCTCGGTGACTTTTTGAACGCGCTCCACAAGTGCGACTACCGCACCTTTATGAGCGCATTTCCGATCGTCGCGTCGTACGTCGAAAAGTCCGTGTGGGTGAACCCACACTTTCGTTACTTTTTGCGTGAAGTGCGCGTCGTGGCGTACGCGCAGTATTTGCAAAGCTACAAGAGCGTCACCGTCAAGAGCATGGCGGATAGTTTCAACGTGAGCGAGGACTTCATCGACCGCGAGTTATCGCACTTCATCGTGAACGGTCGCTTGAACTGCAAAATCGACAAAGTCGACGGGGTGTTGCAAACGAACCGCCCGGATTTGAAGAACTCTCTCTACCAAAGTTTGATCAAGGACGGGGACGCGCTCTTGAACAACGTGTCCAAACTCAGTCGAGTGATAGATCTTTAGGCGCGGTCTTAGGAACCCCGCGCGTCTTAGCTTTGTGACACGGATCGATATCATAAAAACGTTCGCATTCAACGCTCGCTCGGCGCATCGCAGCGCGAATCGTCCGCTTCCGTTCGCGCGCACTACACGCGACTCGATTCGACGCCGTCTGCTGTCCCGAGACGCTTCACATCGTCACGCGTCGCTCGACGCGTCATCGTCGTCGCTCGACGCCCGCGATGTCGCGACCCATCGGGTCGTTTCCAGAACGCGCGCGGTACGTCCTGCGATACATCTATCCCGGCTCGACGCCTCGAAACGGGCGCGTCATCGACCTGGGCGAGCTCGACGGCCCGTCGGCGGCGGCGCTTCCCATCGAGGCGACGATGATCGCCGACGGCGTGGATCCCGCGCGTTGGAGCGTGCGCGTGTTCGATAACTTTCTCGAAGGCTGGCGCACGCTCGGCGACGGCGCCACGACGGCGTGCTGGTTATCCGTGCAAGACGGCGCGTTTCTTCGATGCGAACTGTCGCTCGACGCCAA
>Ga0066861_10000823_pt1 | contig 10326 bp, 7 predicted proteins | sample ETN02SmetaG_3_FD_66434 | JGI IMG/M metagenome (GOLD analysis project Ga0066861, IMG submission 66434) | Marine microbial and viral communities from oxygen minimum zone, Eastern Pacific Ocean - ETNP2014F10-02SV257 | ecosystem: Environmental > Aquatic > Marine > Oceanic ... | reverse complement strand
TTCCTCTATGCTGACACACATTATAAAAGCCTCTTATTTGACCATCATTTCCTTTAACTATAAGAAAGGATTCTTTACCTATCTCATGTGTGATAAACGAACCTTCATATTTGAGGTCTGTCTCTCTACACACTAACTGCCAGGTTTTAGTCCAAACTGACTCCCATTCTTTTTGCATAAATTCTTCGGTATAAAATCTTTTTCCATCAAGTTTTTCTTGTCCAAGATCAGGAATTTGTTTGCGGGGAATAAAAGGCGCAGCTTTAAAATCCCTTTCAGTTGGATTTTTTCTTTTAACAAAATCTTTCTCAATCTTAGCCATTTATATATTTCTCAATTAGTTATTCTTAATTAATTAACATTCATATAAAAATTTCACAATATAACTTTTTATTTTGATACTCGCTTTAGCGGATACTTCTATTCATATCTGTGCGGATGATTATGGTGGAGTAGAAGAATAATCTTGTCCTGAAGATAAAATTTTTATAGAGTTTTTTTAGTAGGGTAAAATATTTGTCAGAAATCTATAAAATACGGGAATACATCAAAAATTATGAAGATATTGATTGGTCTGATTTAGATCTTTATCAAAAAAGTGCTATTGCATATCATATATTTGATATTTCTCTTCTTGCTAAAAATTTCCATAGATCTATAAGAAATCAAGGAATTGTAAGCGGGAAGAATAAAAAATTATCAAAAGCTCAACATGACCGCGATGAAATAAGTACATTGCTTATAATTAAATTAACACTAAAATCTTTTGAAGAGAATCCTTGGATGACTTTAAATCAGATAATTCATTTCTGTAAATCTAAAGGTGGAAGGTTTTCTGAGTTAAGTAGAGATACATATGAACGGAGAGTAACATCTTTATGTTTAAGTGGAGAAATAGATAAAGTTAATATCAAAGAATTAAAAGAGTCAGATATAGCAAAAATTTCTCATACTCGTAATTTTAAGTATGCATTTAAGGTTTCGCCTGAAGTTAATGAAATCCATCGCATCGGAGACTATAATGTTGCAAAAGCTGCACCATTGGATAATTTTTTGATAAATATAATAAATATTATAAATCTACTTCCTAAAGATGCCAGATCTGATCTTTTAAAAAATATAAAGGTTTAATTAAAATGAATATAAAGCATTTGTTGATAGTCTTTTTTATTTTTTATGGTGAAAGCATACTGGCTGAAAATGATGATTGGACATCATACGGAAAAGATTCTGGTGGTGGCCATTATTCAAAAGCTTCAGAAATAACACCTGATAATGTTCATCTTCTTGAAGAAGCATGGGTTCATCGTTCTGGTGATTATCAAAGTGGGGCAAATACTAGGGGTAAGATAGCTCCAGAAATTCAAACATCTTTTCAAGCTACCCCTCTTCTTGTAAATGAAACTCTTTATTACTGTACGCCGTTTAATAGAGTTTTTGCTTTAAATCCTGAAACAGGTGAAGAAAAATGGGTTTTTGATCCACAGGTTAATCCTGCAGGTAGGCCACTTAAAACTTGCAGAAGCTTGAGTAGCTGGGAAGATCCAGATAAAAATGAAAATGATATCTGTTATCATCGGTTAATCGGCGTAACAATGGATGTTGATCTTTTTTCTATTGATGCAAAGACCGGTAAACTATGTAAAGATTTTGGAGATGAAGGAAAAGTAGATTTAAGAAAAGGTTTAGGCGACCATCCAGATATATATTATTGGAGCTCATCACCTCCAGCTATAATTAATGATAGAATTATTGTTGGTGGAAGTGTAATTGACAATTTAGATATTAATATTCCTGGTGGTGTTGTTAGGGCGTATAATATTAGAACAGGTGATCTTGAGTGGTTTTGGGATCCGGTACCACCCGGTATGGAAGTAAGTCCTAATGATAATGGAGATGCATTATATCAAAGAGGTACAGCAAATGTCTGGTCAATTATTTCAACTGATTCAGACCTTAATTTAATATATCTTCCAACAGGCAATGCGTCCCCAGATTATTATGGTGGTCACAGAGATGGCTTAGATTATTACAATAGTTCTGTAGTTGCTTTGAAAGCTGATACTGGTGAGGTGGCATGGCATTTTAAAACTGTATACCATGATGTTTGGGATTATGATGTTCCCTCACAACCAACACTTTACGATGTAGAAAAAGATGGTAAGAAGATAAAGGCTTTAGCTCAAACTACTAAAATGGGTCTTGTATTTTTATTGAACCGTGAAACTGGAGAACCAATTTATCCTATTGAGGAAAGAGAGGTTCCAAAAGGATCTTTAGAAGGTGAAAAATTGTCAAAAGTTCAACCTTTTCCAACTAAGCCATCACCTTTAAACCCAATTTATTTTGATCCTGAAGATGCTTATGGTTTTACTTTTTGGGATAAAGGGTATTGCAAAAGAACTGCCAAGAAATTACGTAATGACGGACTTTATACCCCCCCATCATTAGAAGGATCAATTCATTATCCTAGTGCTATTGGAGGTAATAACTGGGGCGGACCTGCAATAGATCAATCAAGAAATATTATGGTTGTTAATACTATGAATATGGCAAGTTTAATTGTCATGGTTCCTAGAGAAGATTGCAATAAATCTTTAGATGAACTCGCTATTAATGATACGCAGGCTAGATTTACAAGTGTAGAACAAAACGAAGGTATTCCTTATTGCAATCTTCGTTCTATGGGCTTTTTTTCACCATTAGGTGTGCCTTGCACTAAGCCGCCTTGGGGTACTTTGACTGCAGTTGATCTTAATACTGGAGATCACTTGTGGAATGTACCTCTGGGTACATCTAGAGATATTGCACCATTTCCTCTTTGGTGGATTAAGGGTGCACCAAATATGGGTGGCCCTACTGTAACGGCTACCGGAGTAACATTTATTGCTGCTACGACAGATTATTTCTTGCGAGCTTTTAATACTGAGAACGGAGATGAATTAGCTAAATTTAGATTACCTACTGGTGGACATGCGACTCCAATGACATATAAAACTAAAAATGGAAAACAATTCGTTGTCATTGCCGCTGGCGGCCATTGGGCAATGGGAACTCCTGCTTCTGATCATCTTATAGCTTTTGCGTTACCTGAAAATTAGTATTTTAATGAAGTATATTTCTTTCCTATTTTTATTTATCTTTTTATCTTTTGACTCAAATGCTCAGAACGATGATTGGCCATCTTATGGCAAAGACTCTGGCGGTGGACATTTTTCAAAGGCTACAGAAATAACTCCTGATAATGTAAAAGATTTAGAAAGGGTATGGGTACATAGATCTGGCGATTATCATGCTGGATTAAATTGGACAGAAGATGTCATACCTAATAGTAGTCAGCAAACCTCTTTTCAGGCAACGCCAATATTAGTTAATGAAACTTTGTATTATTGTACTCCGTATAATAGAGTTTTTGCATTAGATCCCGATACTGGAGAAGAAAAATGGGTCTTTGATCCAAAAATTAATATAAAAGAAAAAGCACTTTTGCATTGTAGAGGTGTAGGAAGTTGGATTGATAATAATAAGAAAGAAAATGATGAATGTTATCATCGTATAATTACAGGAACCATTGATGCAGAACTTTTTGCTTTAGACGGAAAAACAGGAGAACTTTGTAGTGATTTCGGTAATGATGGAAAAATTGATTTAAGAGACGGTCTTGGAACTCATAATCCAGCCTATTATTATAGTGTTTCTCCACCTGCTATTATAGGGAATTTAATAATTATAGGCGGTGGAGTTGCAGACAATGTAAGTACATCGGTTCCTGGAGGAGTTGTTAGGGCTTATGATGTAGTAACAGGTGATTTGATTTGGTATTGGGACCCAATACCTCCCAATCAAGAACCGATAATTGATGAAGATGGTAATCAGTTATATCAAAGAGGCACTACTAATGTATGGTCTATTATTTCTACAGATCCAGAATTAAATCTTATCTATTTACCCACTGGCAATACTGCGGCAGATAATTATGGCGGACATCGTAATGGTTCAGATTATTATTCAAGTTCTGTTGTTGCTTTAAATGCATCAACAGGAAAGGTAGTTTGGCATTTTCAAACAGTTCATCATGATATTTGGGACTACGATGTTCCTTCTCAACCTACTTTTTATGATATTAAAAAAGACGATAAGGTCATTAAAGCATTAGCTCAAACAACAAAAATGGGATTTGTGTTTCTATTAAATAGAGAAACCGGTGAACCTATCTTTCCTGTTGAAGAAAGAGAAGTACCGCAAGGTGCGGTTGAAGGTGATTTTGTAACTAAAACTCAACCTTTTCCTACTAAACCAAAACCATTAACACCAACATATCTTGATCCTGACGATGTGTTTGGTTTTACGCCATGGGATAGAGGGTATTGTAAAAAGGCCGCTCAAGATCTAAGAAATGAAGGTCTATATACACCACCTTCTCTTGAAGGAAGTGTTCATTACCCTAGCGCTATTGGAGGAGCAAACTGGGGAGGTCCAGCAATTGACTCATCAAAAAATATTTTAATAGCCAATACAATGAATTTATCCAGCACTATAGTGATGGTACCAAGAAGTGATTGCGATAAGGCATTAAAAGAACTTGCAAGAGACAGTGTTCAATCAAGATTTTCAGCACTTCAGCAAAATGAAGGAACACCTTATTGTACCATAAGAGCATATGGTTTTATGTCGCCTTTAGGAGTTCCTTGTACTAAACCACCTTGGGGAAATCTTACGGCTATTGATTTAAATACAGGAGACCATCTATGGCAAATACCTCTTGGAACATCCAAGGATTTAGCCCCTTTTCCTTTTTGGTGGATTAAAGGAGCACCAAATATAGGCGGACCAACTGTAACAGCTTCAGGCTTAACCTTTATTGCAGCTACAAGTGATTTCTATTTACGTGCTTTTAGAACAGAAACAGGAGAAGAGTTGGCTAAATTTAGATTACCTACTGGCGGTCATGCAACTCCAATGACTTACAAAACAAAGAATGGACGACAATTTGTTGTCATTGCTGCTGGCGGTCACTGGGCTGTTGGATCACCTGCATCAGACCATTTAATAGCATTTGCATTGCCTGATAAATAATCAATTTTAATATTCTTCTTATATAGATCTTCAATGGTTAAAGAAGAGTTCTTACCGGTGCGGATGATTTAATCTTATTCTTAAAAAAAATTAGGTAATTATGCTAATATTACTTCAAACAAAATAGAAATAAGAAAACAAAATATTACATTGGGGAAAGATAATGTCATTTAATAAAATTTTATATTCGTTTGTAGCCATATTTATTTTAAATTATTCTACAATTTCATTTGCACAAACTTCATCTGAAAATGCTACTTTAGAGCTAGAAGAAATAGTAGTTACTGCTCAAAGAAGAGAGCAAAACATAAGTGATGTTTCACAAGCAGTACAAGCATTGTCAGGGGATGACCTTGATGAACTTAATATAACTAATTTTGAAGAAATGATAACTCTTATACCTGGTGCTATTCAAAATTCTACAATAAGTCATGGTAGTAATGTCTATTCTATTCGAGGTGTTGCGGCTAGTGAAACAGACGGTGATGCAACAGTAGGGTATTATTTAGATAATTTTGCTTTTTCTATTCCTGGTCGCCCTTTTGCTCCAGTCACTGATTTATATGATACAGAAAGAGTAGAGGTTTTAAGAGGGCCATCTGGTACTCTTTATGGATTAGGATCATTGGGTGGTACTATTAAGGTTATTACTAAAGACCCAGTTATTGGTAAATTTGAAGGAGCTTTTAAAGCAACCGTATCAGAGATTGACGACGGTGATAGCAGTTATACTGGAGACATAGTTATTAATGCCCCGATTTCTGATAATGCCGCTATAAGAGCTGTCTTAAGCATTAAGGATATTGGAGGTTGGGCCGAAATTATACCTAGCGATCAAACTGATGGTAACCCCTATGAAGCTCTAACCGGAAGATTAAAACTCTTGGTAGAGCCAAATGAAAAAACAAGTGTTAAATTTACATACTGGAGACAAGACTCTGAACAAGAATTCGCAAATCGTCTAACCTACCCAAGCCCTCCTGCAATAGACAATGTTTTTGGTGAAACATTTTCAGATTATACAATATATATATTGGATGTTGCATACGATTTGGGTTTTGCAATGTTAGAAAGTACAACTGGCTATATGGAAAATACAGTTATTTCTAATAACGGTGGTTTTATTCCTGGGATAGGAAATTTTTCATCTTTATGGCCTTTAGAATCAGAAAATTTTAATGAAGATATTCGCCTTACATCAAAAAGTGAAGGCGCATGGAGTTGGATTGTAGGTGCATTTTATCAAGATGGAGAAACTTTTGGAGGCCAAGATGTTCTTCTTCCAGATTTTGGATTTAATTCCATCAATGCTTCGAATCTTCTCTCAAGCGAATCATGGGCTATTTATGGTGAAGCAAGTCGAACTTCTGAGGATGAAAAATGGGTTTTAACTATTGGAGGACGATATTACGAAGAAAAAAGAAGTTTCACTGAAAATAGTAGCGTTGAACTCTTAACTCCTCTTACTGGTGCGCCAGATCCAATTATAACAAATACTGTTGGCACTGATAGCGCTACAAATGATACCTTTAATCCAAGACTCAATGTTGCTTATTACCCTAGCGAAGATTCAATGCTTTATTTTGAGGCCGCAAAAGGTTTTAGAAGTGGTTCTATAACATCTAATGCTATTATGACTGCGTCAAATGCAACCTTAGGCGGAACAAACTATGATAATGCTTCTGAGCCTGATACATTATGGAATTACACTATAGGCGGGAAATGGAACCTTGGTTCTATTAGTATTGATCTTGCAGCATTCTTTTATGATTGGGGAGATGCACAGGTTGAAATTTCTCCAGCACTTCAAACGATTGTTATTCCAGTTGCAGACATCGAAGGTCGAGGTATTGATTTGACTATTGCCTGGGATACACCAATTGATGGTTTATCTCTGTACTTCTCAGGAAATACTAATGAAGTTGAATTAGATAATGTTGATGAAGCTATTGTAGCCAAGCTTCCATATATGGGTGATGGCGCACAACTTCCAGGAACAGCTAAAAGCACATATTCTATTAGAGCAAATTTTATCCGTCCTTTAGATAATGATATGACATTAAATGCCAATGCACTGTTTGTTCAAAGAGACAGCGTTCAAAGTGTTTTTGATGGAAGAATGGCTCCATCTATCGAATTACTTAATGCAAACATTGGTATCTCTAAGGATAATTGGAAATTTGGTCTTTTTGGTAGAAATTTAACAGAAGAGGAGGGCCCAATGAGTATGGTTGGCGGACAACATTCAATACCTTTTCCTCGTACAATTGGACTTTCTTTAGAAACAAATTTCTAATATAGGAGAGCTTAATTTTATAAATGAATAAAGAGTTAAAACCATATCATGTGCATCTTATATGTAATGCAAAATACCATGATAGTGATTTTGCGCGTGTTGAGCTTCTTAAGCTTTTATATGAGCATGATGATATTTCAGTAACTGTATCTGATAATTATGATAATTTTGAAAATCACATTGGTAAAAATCTTGTTATAACCTATACATGTGATCTCAAGCCGGAGGATAAAGAAGTTAAACACATAGAAGAGTATCTTACTTCTGGTGGTAATTGGTTTGCGCTTCATGGAACAAATGCAATTGTAGCTTTTGATGGCGCAAAAGCAGATACACCAAATGTTTCACCAGAATTTATGAAGCTTCTAGGTAGTAGATTTATTGCACATCCAGCAAATATGGATTTTTTGGTTAGAATTAAAGATAAAGAACATCAACTTACAAAAGATCTCGAAGATTTTGAGGTCTATGATGAGCCATATTATTGTGAATTTGAAGATAATTTACATGTCCTTTTGGATGCAGATTATTCTGAACCAAGTGAATCTTATGTGCAAGTAGATCCACCTAATGATGATCCTAGGCCTCAAATGTATATTCATAATGTCGGTAAAGGAAATGTTCTATATCTGATGCTAGGCCACTGCAGAGGCAAATATGATATGCGCCCATTTGTTGATGAAGTATCTATCGAAAGATGTGCTTGGGAGACTGAAACTTATTATGAACTATTGCGCCGAGGTATAAAATGGGGAATAGGTAAGGTTTAATTATTTAAAAACTTAATTGTTTCTTCATGAACATCATAATTATGAATAGTTTTTAATCTATTGGATACAATATCTGTTTTTTTCATAAGTTGATTTCTTAAAAAAACAAGGAAGGGATTCTTTAAGTGATTAAGTTTACCTTGATTGAGCGACATCTTTTGGATTTTGTTATCTCTTTTTAATCTCAAAAACTGATACATTCTTTGAACTTTTTCAAATTCACATTTGAGTTCATAACATAGATAGCCAAAGGTATATGCATCCTCAATTGCAATACAAGCTCCTTGCCCAAGGAATGGGACCATGGGATGTGCCGCATCTCCAATAAGGGTTATATTTTTTTTAACTATATTTTTTAGAGGAGGTCTAATGAAGATTCCCCATTTATAAATATCTTCAGCAGATTCAAATATCTCTGAGATTTTATAATTAGTCTCTTCAAACTGTTTAATAAAAGTTTCAAGATTTCCTTTTTCTTTCCAGGACTCAGTAATCTGTTCATTGTTTTTTATGATTCCTGTAAAGCTTCTTTTGAGATCACTATTTATTGGATAACTAACTAAATGTTTATTTGAAGAAAACGAAATTTCTACATTTGGATTCTCTGACCTAATGAAGCCCCTCCAAGCACTATACCCGCTATATATTGGTTGAGATCCGTTTGAAAAAAATTTCTCTCTTACAAGAGATTTTATTCCATCAGAAGCAATAAAATGTCTTATTTTACTTGAAGACGAGTTGGCGAATAAACATTCTTTTTTTTCTATGTCTATATCTTTAAGTTCATGATCAAATAACATTTCTCCACCAAGATCTATGAATTTTTTATAGAGAATATTTATTAGATTTCGTCTATTCATTGTATAAACAGGCGAGTCCATCTCCAATAAAGGTGAATTATTATATTTTAATATTGCTTTCGAAGATTTATATGAATTTTTCTCTAATTCATTTTTTAAATCTAGATGTTCAAGTGCTATTAACCCATTATGTGAAATTGATATTCCTGCTCCTTCATCGTGAAGATTTGGCTCTTTCTCAAATATAACAGTATTTATTCCATATTTTCTTAGTGAACAACCTAATGTGAGACCTGATATACCTCCTCCAATAATTCCAATATAAGACGAAAAATCATGCATAATATTCAGAAACCTAACAGAATTCTTAAACTTACATATATCACCAATATTGCAGTTAATCTCCTCACAATTTTAGGATGAAAAGTTTTTATACCAAGGTATGTTCCTATATTGCCGCCAATAAGGACAGCAAAAAACAACCAATAATATGCTACGAATTCACTTATTAAGCTTGCGCTATTATCTTTCATAAATTGACCTGATAGCCCTGCTATTGAATTTACAAAAATAAAAACTGAAGAAATTGCGGCAATGTTTATCGATGGTATCGCTCTAGTTAAATGCAAGATTGGAGAAAGAAAAATACCTCCACCAATACCAACCAAACCGGATATAAAGCCAATTAACCCACTCATGATACTATAAAGAAAAATACCAATTTTAGAATTCAGTGATCTTGAAAAATTTTCAATTTCTTCTTTTCTAATTAATAAAAGAATTCCTGAAATAAGTAATGAAATTCCTAAAATTGAAAGAAATAATTCTTTATTAATGGGCAATCTTCCACCTATCCAAGCAAGTGGTGCTGAAAAAATAATAATTGGTAGAACTTTTTTCCAAGGGATTAAATTATTCAGTTGGTAGCGAATAGTCCCGCCAACTACAACAATCAGGTTACAAGTTAAAGCTATTTTTGGGATCAATAAATAATCTACATTATAAAGTATAAGAAGGGCGTTATATGTCGAACCTCCGCCAAATCCAACGGAAGCATATAAGAATGCTGTTATAAGAAAAGCGAAGATTAAATAGAACATTTAGGAACTATAATTAATATTTAGATGATATACAAATCTGCAAAAACACCTGTTTGAGCGCCTGAAGAGTTAAGGACATCACTAATTCCAAAAACAAGAGCAAATTCTTGAAAGGTTAGATCCATACCAGCAGTTCCATCTGTTTTATTTCCACCAACATTATATGAAAATTTATCAGCGCTATTTATGGTTATCTCTCTTCCATCTTGTAGAGTTAGTCGGGCAGCATTCTTGGTAAATAATGTTTTATCCACATATGTATTGGTGGGAATTTGAATAGTATT
>Ga0066861_10000816_pt1 | contig 10374 bp, 10 predicted proteins | sample ETN02SmetaG_3_FD_66434 | JGI IMG/M metagenome (GOLD analysis project Ga0066861, IMG submission 66434) | Marine microbial and viral communities from oxygen minimum zone, Eastern Pacific Ocean - ETNP2014F10-02SV257 | ecosystem: Environmental > Aquatic > Marine > Oceanic ... | reverse complement strand
CACATCGTGTCACTCTCCACGAGCGGTGAGGACGCGAACACGCGCGTGTCCGCGCCGCGCGTCACCGTTGTCGTCGAGGAGGGCGGTGAGTTATCCTTGGTGGAAGATTTCGCCGGCGAAGGCGAGGGCGCGTACTGGCAAAACGGCGTGTGCGAAATCACGCTCTCGAAGGGAGCGTCGCTCAAGCACTTTCTCGTGCAAAACCACGGACGCAACGCCACGCACACGCGCACGACTCTCGTTACGCAAGAAGAGGAGTCCAAGTACGAGGTGAACGAGGTCTCCGTGGGAGGCAAGACGGCTCGACACGACTTGAACATCAAGCAGCTCGGCCCGCGAACCGAGACGGTGCTCGGATGTTTCAACCTCGCCGGAGCGAACCAAACCTTAGACTTACACAGCAAGCTGCAGTTAGATTTCGAAGAGGGTTCGAGCGACCAATTGCACAAGTGCATCGTGAGTGCGCCCACGGGGCGAGGCGTTTTCGACGGCAACGTGCAAGTGAACCGTCTCGCGCAGCGCACGGATGCGCAGCAGCTCTCTAGAAACCTGCTCCTCGTGCCCAAGGCGACGGTCAACGTCAAGCCGAACTTGCAAATCATAGCGGATGACGTCAAATGCACGCACGGATGCACCGTGAGTGACTTGGAAGAGGAAGAGCTTTTCTACATTCGGTCGAGAGGTTTGAGCACGGATACGGCGCGGTCGCTCTTGGTGAGCGGCTTCGGCGTCGAAGTCATCAACCGTTTTCCGGGCAAGGATTTGCGCGATCGAGTCAACGCGATCGTTCGCGCGTCGCTCGAGCGCGACAGCGTGCAGTTCGAATGGACGGGCGACGCGTAAACGCTGTAGAGAGTAATTTATCGCAGATACATTTCATCGTGACGTCGGATCCAAAGCGTCTAACAATTATTCTCGTCTCGTCTCGTCTCCACGCGTTCGCTCAATCAGAAAAACATCTCCTTCGCCTTACCGTTGATGAGCTTACACAACTCACCGTACGAGAACTGATCGAAATCATCACCAAACTCGACGCGGTTCGACTCGGTCACCTCCGTCGGTCCGTCCACCGTCGCCTCAAACTCGACGTACTTGGAGTTGAACGATCCGCCGCTCGCGAGTTTCACGGTGATCACCTTGGAATCAGCCATCGTCACGGTCGCCGTGTTCTCATCCATCGGTTTCACCTCACCGACGACGAGCACCTTCTTCCCGACAAAGTTACCGAGCGTCTCTCCCGTGACGCGCGGCGCCGGAGACGAGTCGTCCATGATTGATGTGTGCGATGCGCGTACAAAAAGCCGTCTGCGTCGTCCAACGAACCGCTCGAGCGTCAGTCATTCGGTCACGCACATCGAATTCGATCCTTCGAGCGCGCGCGCGCGGGTCTCGACCCATCGCGACGTCTCTCCACGCGCGAGGGTGCCGTGAATTTTCAAAAAATCACGCGCGCATCTGTCCCACGCGTTCGCGCCCTCCACGCGCGCGATCGACGCGACGTTCCCGCCGTCTCTCGCGTCGCGGGATCGAACGTCCTCTCCCTCGTCGTCTCCCTCGTCCGCGTCACGCACCGTCCGCCGCGTCGTCTCCCGACGTCGTCGTTGTGACGCGGCGCCGCGCGATCGAGGTCGAGGCCTCGTGCACTCGAGGGGGACTCCTCGACGGGTCACGACTCGTCAAAGGACATCGTCCTCGACCCAACCCACGGTGGGCGTCGACCCAGACCGCGACTCCCGTCTCTCGACGCGATGCGCGGCGCGAACGGGGCGGTGAAACCGCTTCCCAAGTATAAGCTCGTGTTCCTCGGCGTGCGTGTTCGCCCTCTCGATCGATCGATCGCGCGCGCGGCGAGCGATGCGTCTCGAGAGAAGATGCGCGCGCGCGCGACGCGTGACTCGCGATTGACGACCGCGCGCTCGTTTTCTCGTCTCCACAGGATCAGTCCGTGGGGAAAACCTCCATCATCTCGCGCTTCATGTACGACAAGTTCGACAACTCGTACCAGGCGACGATCGGTATCGATTTCTTGTCGAAAACGATGTACCTCGAGGATCGCACCGTGCGTCTGCAGTTGTGGGACACGGCGGGACAGGAACGGTTTCGATCGTTGATTCCGTCGTACATACGGGATTCGAGCGTGGCGGTGATCGTGTACGACGTGAGTTCTCGTTCGAGCTTCGCGAACAGCGCGAAGTGGATCTCGGAGGTGAAGGCGGAGAGAGGCGGGGACGTCGTCGTCGCGTTGGTCGGGAACAAGACGGATTTAGACGGGCGCGAGGTGAGCGCGAGCGAGGGGGAGGCGTTGGCGAAGGAGGAGGGTGTGATGTTCATCGAGACGAGCGCAAAGGCTGGATTTAACGTAAAAGTGTTGTTTCGTAAGATCGCGGCGGCGTTACCGGGAATGGAGGTGAAGGACGCGGAGGGCGAGGGCGAGGACTTGATCGAGGTGAATCTCTCGTCGACGCGCGCGGAGAGTAAATCGTCGTCGGCGTGTTGCTGATCGACTAGCTGCAAATTCAGAAAAAAAACAAACAAACAAAAGATGAAAAAATCGTTCGCTACGTACTAGGCGTTACAAATTACAAACCGACGACTCGCCCCGCCGTCGAAACAATCAAATCAATCGCGCGCGCGCCTCGCGGCTCACGCCTCGCTCGACGTCACCGGTTTGATCAACGGCGTCATCTGCGCCAGGTAAATCACCGCCCACATGAACCAACAACACAACACGCTCGTGCCGTACATGACGTGTAAAAACCTACGTCCCGCGCGCGCGTCTCACCGTCAGTCGTCCGAATGAATGGTCGCGCCCATTCGTCCCACGATGGGCGTCGGTCGCGCCCATCGCGCCCGTCACGTCGCGCGCGCGTCTCGCGTCTCTCACGCACGATCGTCTGGCCACGGGCGCCGTGCTCTGCACGTACGCGTAAAACGCGCCCTCGAGACTCAAGAATCCGAGCGTGGTGAGCGCGAAACCCATCGCACGCGCCGCACTCTGCGGTGGGCATCGATCGATCGAGCGCGCGACCGACATCGATCAATGTCTGGACGAAAGCGACGTCTGTTGACGCTGGATGACATCTCATCGCGTTTGAGAGGTGAGGAAGACGATATCCGAGGACGTTCGCGCGAAGAAACGGGCGCGCGCGCGATGGCGGTGGAGCATCGAGGACGAATTCGATGCCGATGATTATGATGATGACGGCGCGAGGGAGATGAATGAACGGCGGTGGTGCGCGAAAACGACGCGGAATTCGTGTCTCGAGGGGAGACGTGGACGAGTGACTGACGCGTCGTGATTCTTGATCGTTCTCGCAGGACGATACATCTCCGTGGCGTGGCCGGAGACCGGGGTGTGGTACGACGCCAAGGTGCTCGAGGTGGACGCCAAGGCGAGGACGGCGACGATTTTTTACCCGGATTCTCTCGGTGAGGACGCCGAAGACGGCGAGCGAGAGGAGTTGAACCTCGAGGAGGCGATTTTAGACGATGAGGTGTCGTGGCCGGTGTTCAGGGACGAGGCGCACGCGGCGGAGGTGATGGCGAGACGCGCGGCGCAGGAGGCGCGCGCGAATAAGCGCGCGAAACCGGCGGAGAAGCGCGCGGCGGAGAAGCGCGCGGAGGTGTTGGCGGAGGAGGGGAAGATTCGGAAAAAGGTTCGAGAGAGCGTGGAGGCGGCGTTGGAGACGGCGGCGAAGGAAGCGGTGGAGAGTGGACACGAGCGGGCGGAGGGGACGCCGAGCCAGGTGGCGACGGCGGTGGAGTCGGCGCTGTACGCCAAGTGCGGATCGGTGGATAAGGATTACCGCACGCGCGCGAGATCGTTGATGTTCAATCTCAAGGATGCACATAACCCACAGCTTCGGGCGCGCGTGTTGGCGAACGATTTACGCCCGGAGAATGTGGTGGGGATGTCGCCGCAGGAACTCGCGAATAAGGAATTGGTCGAGTGGCGCGAGGCGAGACAACGCGCGGCGGGCGAGGATGCGTTCGTCAAGGGCGTCGCGCTCGAGGATTTGGTCGTGAAGAAGGATGGTAAGAATGAGATTCACGTGGAGATCAAGCAAGACGAACCGTTGGCGCGCGAAGACGTCGTGGAACAGACGACGGCGACGGAGCGCGACGAGGCGCCCGCGACGACGACGGCTGTCGCGTCGCCGGAGGAGGAAAACGAAGAGGAACAACCCGAGGACGAACCGGCGACGACGGCGACGGCGGGCGGCAGCGAGACGGAATTCGTGTCGTTCGAACACTTCGCCAACGGCGAAGAGGACGAAGAAGACGAGGAGAACGAGGAACAAGACGAGGACGAAGATGAGCGAGACGAACCGGAATACCAACCGGAACCGGCGTACCGAGCCGAGGACGACGGAGACGAAGAATACGAACCCGAAGCCCCGTCTGAGATTCCAGACGAGAACGAATACGATCCCGACGACGTCGACGTTCGCGAAGACGTCCCGCTTCCGGACGGCGCGTGGGAGGGCACGATCGAGATCCACGGCATGCCGACGTTGCGCGTGCGCTGCGCGCCCATCGGCGGCGAAGGCGCGCGCGTCGGCGACCTCATGCCGGAAAGCCTCACCGTCAAGGGTCGCGTCGATTACAAATCGATGCAATCCTTCGTGAAACAAGTTCACCGTTCGTCCACGTCGCGTGCGGTGACGCTCGTGCACGTCTCGCCCGCCCCGAGCGGTGGGGACGACGCCGAGGCGGCGCTCGCCAAGCTCGTCAAGCATTATCGCCAACGTCAACGATGCGGCGTCGCTAAAGCGGACGACATCGAACTCTACCTCGCCCCTCGCGGACAACACGCGGATAAAGTCATCACAACGGTCGAGCTCACGCCGGGTCACGTGCCCCCGTCCGCGGGAATGATCGGGATGATGATTCATCCCAGAGGTCTCGGCCCGAACGCCAAGGACATTCGACGCGCGCCGGCGCGCGAAGAACCGCCGAGCCAACACCATCTCGTGGACGTGCCCCCGCCACCGCCGCCACCAAGCGCACCGACGCAGCACACACCCTACGAGACGCACGTTCGCGAAGTCCCACCGCCACCACCACCGCAGGTGGCGTTTCAAGCGCAAGATTTGCAAAATTTGATTTCCAACGCCGGCGCGCTCTTCGGCGCCGCCGGCCAACCGCCCCTGGTCAACGTCCCACCGCCGCCGCCCGGACCGTCGGGCGGGAACGATTGATTTCTACGACACTAGCGGCGTCTCCGATTCCATCACCGCATCCGCGTCGCGGTGAGATTTTTTAGAATGTAGCGGCGGTCGACCGACGCCCTTGTAACCGCGCGAGACCTCCATCCACATTACGCACCGCGCGCGCGTCATGGCGTCCTCTCTCGCCCGCGCGCTGGCGGCGCGATCGGCGTCCACGTCGCGCGTCTCGTCGTCGTCGCCTCGCGCGCGTCGCGTCGTCGCGCGCGCCGCGGTCGACGATGACACAGTGCTCTACTTTGCGTACGGCTCCAACATGAACGTCGACACGTTTCAGGGGATGCGCGCGATGAAACCCACGCGATCGTCGGCCGTGGTGCTGCGCGGGTACGAGCTCGTGTTTAACGTCCCGGGATTGCCGTACGTCGAACCTGCGTTCGCCTCGGTGCGCGAGGCTCGAGCGGACGCGAGCGGACGCTTCGAGCTCGAATGCCACGGCGTCGCGCACGAAATCACGTCAGACGAGTGGGAGTATTTGGTTCGAACGGAGGGCTCGTATGATGTTCTCGATGTGCGGTGCGAGACGTACGAGGGGGAGGTGTTGACGTGTCGGACGTTGTCGCATCGAACACTTCCGAATTTCGGGGAACAACTCGCGTCGGCGCGATACATGACGTTGCTGCGCGACGGGGCGAGATACCACGGGCTCGATGCAGATTGGATCGAGTATTTGGATGGAATCGAAGCGTATGAACCCGTGGAGTTGGATTTGATGCAGCGCGCGGCGCTCGGCGCGTCCGTGGGTCCGACGTTGCTCGCGGCGGCGCCGGCGGCGGCGAGCGCGGCGGCGAGCGGTTTAGCCGCGGGGGATGGGAGGAAAGCGCTGATCGATGCGTTCGTGGAGACGCAGGACGTGTTGTGGGGAGTCAACAACACGTTTTTCGCGCCTTGGATGGGCGGCGGGGGACAAAATTCTAGGAGGAAATAGCGATTCTTTACCAAATTTTCTAGTCCGAGTACTCTCCTAAGTCTTGCAGAACTTTCTGTGTCGCCGTCGGTTGCGGCTGGGGCTTTTGCCGACGTTTCGCCAATATATTCGCCGCTCGTTTTAAGACATCCTCGCCGATGACGAACTTTTTACCACGCGCGGCGAGAGTTTCTTTCCACCCCTCCGGCTCCGGGACGAGACGCGCAAACGTGAGATACGCCGTGTGCGATTGCAAACGCTGCCGTGGAAAGGTAATCACCGTGCCGACCTTCTTGTCCTCAACATCTTCGGCGCTTTCGTCGCCGTCTCGTCGACGCTTGTGATCTTTTCTCCATCCAATCTTGGTGGTTTTGCTCAGAGGCGCTGACAAATCCGTTTGCAAATATTTGCCTTCGACGTCGTAGTCGCGACCGAGCAATTCCACCGTCTTCACGTCGGCGAACCCGCGACGCTTCATCTCTAATATAGTCTTTTGCACTTGTTCGATGCACGGAGAGAACGTGCACAGGACCCCGTCCGGGCGAAGCGACCTCGCCGCGCTCTCCACGCACTGATGCGGACCCGGCAAATCGAGAAACACGGCGTCGGCGCACCCCGCCATTTCTTCCGGGAACCCGTCGCGCTGAATATCTCTGTGCACCACCGTCACGTACTTTGAGATTCCATTATCCTCGAATTCCTCCTTGGCAGCGTTGACGCGCGTCTCGTTAAACTCGTACGTCCACACCCGTCCCGTCGGCGCCACGCACCGCGCCAACGAGTGCGTCAAACTTCCCGACCCCGTCCCGCTCTCCAGCACCACGCTCCCCGGCGCGAGTTCCATCTCCGCGCACACGAGCGCGATGTCCGGCGCGTACAAAATCTGCGTGCGATGCTCCAACACCTTGGTCCAGAGCTCGGGCGTCGGCGCGCACACCCACACGAACCCTCTCCCCTCTCGCGAGCGCGCCCTCGTCCCGAACTCGCGCCCGATCCAATCGTCGTGATGAAACGCGCCGTGTTTGGAAGAAAACACCGTGCCCGCCCGCGCGCGCGCGGCGACGGCGCTGTTGAATCCCTCGACGACGACGACGAGGTCGCCGTCTCGCACGAGCCTGGGCGCCGGCGGCTGGTCGGGACGCGCGTCGGACGTCGTCGACGTCTCGCAGCAAAAGAGCATCGGGCCGCGCGCGTGCGACATGTCGCTCGCGCGCGAGGTTCGTCGACACCCTCGAGCGACGCGGCGAGGCGATCACTGCGGCACGGGTCGAGACGAATGATGATGATACAACTAGAACAATTTGTTCCACCGCTCTCTCGCGCGTTCGGGCGCTTGATCTAAGATGAACTCTCGAAGTTCGAGGAACGAGCGCGGACCGAGGCGGAGACGCTCGCCGTCTTCGGCGTGCGAGAGCCAGCGGTCGGCGATGAGTTGATTGAGCGTGGCCTCTTTGTCGGTTTTGCTCATCTTTTGCACCGTCTGCGTCTGCAACTCGCGTTGCGTCAACTGCGTCGGTTGCGTCGGGTCTCTCTGCGTCTGTAACTCGGTGTAATTCATGGCGCTCATGAAATGTATGCCTTGTTCCACCGTCTCGTCGTCGCGTAAGATTTCATCCAGGGCGATTCGGAAGAGCGCGATCTCTTGCGGAGAGAGTCGAGTCGCCAATTTCGCCACCTGCGTCGCGCCGTTGTTCACCACCGCCATGTACGTCCTTCCGTCGTCCTCGAATTTCGTCGCGCGAATCTCAAGGTCTAAAAACTTTAACGCGATCGCAATCTCTCCCCAGAATCCCATGAAATCGTCCGCTTTGTCGTCCTCGACGATTTCTCTGTTCCAACCAAAGACGACGGTGAGTCCACTATTCTCTCGACGACGACGCGCGCGCGGCGCCTCGCCTCGCGCCGACCCGTTCGCGCGCGGACACGACGCACCTGTACAAACTTTCCGCATCTCCCGAGTCCATGATGCCGCGCGCGAGCAACGCCTGAAGGAAACACTGTTGCTGCACGCTGAGCCTCGTGCCGTCGGCCGTCTCCGTCGATCGCGCCTTGGCCGCCGCGGACGACGACGGACGCGACGCATCGACCGATCGTCGCGCGGTAGAGGTCTGTTTTGACGTCGTCGCGGGCGGCATGGCGTCGCGCGCGCGGTGGACGATCCCGAGGGAAGTCGCGATCTGTGGACGACAGGTCACGCGATTTTTCAAAAATCGACGGAGCGACGCGCCGACGCGAGTTTCCCGCGACGTCGTGGGTTTTCCGGGAAGAAGGCGAGAAGACGGTCGTTCGATGGAATACAGATCAATGCTTGGTGTACAACACTGCTCGCTCGCTACGGCTGCGATGGCGGTGGAAGCGTCGCGCGTAAGATTTCTATGAGCTGCGCGGCGGATTCGCCGCCGAAGTGGGCGCCGCCTCCGACGACGCAGGCTAGGAAAGAAGCCTTCAGGGTGAGGCGCGTGTATCGCCAGTAGTCTTCGGTGGAATACTTTTGACCGAAGAGGTATGTGACGAGGATTTCCGTGCCGAGAAGGATGCCGGGCCAGATGACGCCGTAGTTTTGCATGGCCCATCCGAGTGTGGCGAAGTACGGAAACTGCCGCCGGTGAGTGACGTGTTTCAGGTCACTCAGCGCGCAGAGTTTGGCGTCTGGACCGAGTAACTTTTCAAATGCGTCTGGGTTGCCAACGATGGGGTTCTCGGCGTCTTGCTCGCTTCGCAGGAGCGAGACGAATTGTCTATTCAAGTTTCCCAACGATGCCACGTTCAACACTCGCTCAAAGTTCCTGTAGTCGACGTGAACGGGACGGAGCTTGCGTTGATTAAGCTCGGCGAACTTTTTAATCAAGTCCGACATGCTCAGCGTCTCGGGACCGACCGCGTCGTACATGCGCAGCGTGAATTGTCTCTGTTCGTTTTCGCTGATGAGACGCGACCAAGATCCTCGACTCCAAATCGTATCGCCTTCCTCGTCTCCGAGTTTGTGCACCGGGAGCTCCTTCACGTCGGTCAGACCTAAAAACGCTAGTCTATTCGCCGCATCTTTCACCTCCAAAGGTTGTAAAGGCGCCGACCCGTCGCCCATGATGGGCGTTAACGGCAGGAGCGTCAAGTCGATGATGTTCAACAAATCTCCTCTCTGTCCGACGATGCCCTGGTCCTTATCGTACAACATACCCAGCGCGCACACGGTGACGGGCAACTCTCGTAGCCGAGCCAACGAAAAATCAGCCATAGCCTTCCAACGACTGTACGGCACCTGCCCCGCGCGCTCCGCCTTTGTGGCTTGCGTACTGCTCTGAATGAAGTGCCCGAATCCTAAATTCTCGCACGCGCGCGCTGCCGCGATCGGCGCCAAGTAATTCACGCACCGCATCGCGTCCTCCCGCCCCGACACCGGACCGGCGAGACCGGCGAGATTCATAAAGACGGAATCACGACCCGCCATGCCCAGCGACCCCAACTGGTCTTCCCACGAGTCCACGTCGTGTTGGAAATAATAATCCACTCGCGACGCCCGCACCCCTTTCAATCGATCCGCTCCGTACTGACGCGTCAATCTCGACATCAGATTCCCCGGCGACGACGAGAACAACAGCACCTCTCCGCTCTCGAGTCCGTGCGCGCGTCTGTACTCGTGCGCGTCGAGCACGGCGTCGAGCACTCGCGCGCCCAGGAACCCTCCCGGACCGCTCAGCGCGATCATCTTCGGGCGCGCGCGGAGGATGCGCTCTCCCGCGGATGCGATGAGCGCGCTCGACGCCAACGTCTCGCCGATCACCGACGCCGCGCGCTTCCCCGCCTGCATGTTTCGAACCGTCGACCGCTGACGAGGATTAATTATCCAACCCGAATTCCGTCACCCGCGCGACGCGCGACGCGTTCGTGTGCGATGCGCGCGCGCGCCGAGACGCGTGCGCGACGGTGTCCTCGCGCGTGGCGGTCTCGTCGGCGCGCGGCGAGCCGCGCGCGAGGCGTGCGCGGCGCGGTGTCAAGTCCCGACGCCGCTGCCTCGAGGACGCGCTTTTCGCCGAGCGACGAGACGAGACGCACCGCGGGCGACGACGCGCGCGAGAGTGAGTGAGGTCGTGTCGTGTGTCGTATTATGAATGATGACGATTGGGAGCGAACCCCGCCGTCGAACCGCGTGTCTTCGCCGAGTCGAGAGTGAGTCTCAGAAGGGTCGACCGAATCGCGGACGGTCGCCCCCGGGCGGCGGCGCGCCGCCGCCGCGTCCGC
>Ga0066861_10000810_pt1 | contig 10405 bp, 5 predicted proteins | sample ETN02SmetaG_3_FD_66434 | JGI IMG/M metagenome (GOLD analysis project Ga0066861, IMG submission 66434) | Marine microbial and viral communities from oxygen minimum zone, Eastern Pacific Ocean - ETNP2014F10-02SV257 | ecosystem: Environmental > Aquatic > Marine > Oceanic ... | reverse complement strand
TACTGCATTTAAATCAAAGTATTCTTGCGCTGATTCCAATTCCGGGCCGCCGTCGTCGTGCTCTCTTCAGGACTCGTGGATATCACCTCCGCCACCTCCAAGTCCGTCACCGCCGTCGCCTCCTCCATCGCCTCCATTACCTCCGTTACCTCCTCCTCTTTCACCATCTCCTCCTCCACCTGAATTACCGAATCCTCCCCCTTCTCCACATCTTCCGCCGTCTCCGCCATCTCCACCTTCATCGCCTTCTCCTCCGCCCATTGGTACTGAATCTGTCTCCGTGTCGTTTGATGAATCTGGGAGTATTACAAATGTATATTTGTTCCAGCCTCCAGCCCCTCCACCATTACCACCACCTTCACCTTTACCTCCGCCTTTGCCTCCACCTTTTCCTTCTCCCCCCCCTTCTCCATCACCGCCACCACCTCCTTCTCCTCCTTCACCACCACCGTTGATGCGAATTCCAAAAAGTTTGAAGGTGTTCTTTGGTTCAGACGGCAAAATGGTTAAATCTGAGAAGGGAACATACTACGCTGCTTCACGCGCTAACCTCGGTACTGTTCACAAGGCTGGACGTAAGCCAATACGAAACGTGATCATCGCTTCGGCGCCAATGGTTACGTTTGGTTTCGCCGTTTTCCTTGTCTATCGTCGTATTCGTGCAGTCGTTGTTTCGCCGATTCCCACTCCATCACGGGAGATGCCGAGGGATGCGGAGCTTGGAGAAACTCGAGCCCTTTTAAAAAATAGAGATTTAGAAACGGTCGTGTAATTTACTAACATACACATACAACATGGTACCATGGTACCTAGGTAACGGTAGAGTAGTCGATCTCATAGTTATGATTCGTTTCAAGTTTGGTCTAAAACAATACCCTAAACCATTCATCAGAAAAAATTTCTTGCTTTTGGAACGAAATAATTTCCAGAAAAAGTCATTTACTCGTATATAAATGACTGGCACAGGAAGAGTAGGAGGAAAGGAAAGAGGATGCCCCGTGTTCGATGAAGAGGAAGAGGAATCGACCACTCCCTCTCCCTCTTCCTCTCCCTCTTCCGTTCTTCTTCCGCGAGATGTTCTCGTGGTGCGTGTCTTGAATCTTTTTTATTCTTTTTTGTCACACTTCGCATCTCTCGCATGTGATGTGGTCTTACGCAAAAAAAAAGTTTGACTGCGCATATTTAATTTATCCGCGCACGATCGACACATTTATTACAACGACCAACATCTCTCATTCAATTTCTCTTTCTTTCTTTCTTTCTTTCTTTCTTCATCGAACTGAGTTTAATATGCCTTCACATTGAATCTCAAAAACAGAAACGAATGTGCGAGAAGATTGCACAGCTGACGAAAGTAGTTTCCAATTTACACTCCGAAACCGAAGACGCTCGAGAGCGAGAAAAAGAGCTGGAAGAAGAACAGTCGAATGCTATCGAACTTTGTCGAGCGGATGCAGCGAGGAAAATTTTAGAGACACACTCGAAGTGGCACGAGGAAGTGAACGAAAAAGAACGGTTTGAACGAATTGCAAACGATTTGGAAGCGAAGACGTGTAAAATGCAAAGCGTCGTCGACGACGCATTGCACGAGATCATACGAGAAGCAGAATCGAAATCGGACGCTTTGAACAAGAAAATGGGAGAGCTCGAAATTTTGTTTAAACAAAGCGAACAAAAGGAAATGGAGCAGAAAAGAGCGATGGAACGAAACGTGAGCGAAACGAACGAAAAAATAGTAAAAGAGATGGAACTTCGTCAATCGTTGGAGGAAGAGAAGACCAGAATTGAAAGAGAAAAGCGGGAGTGGGAGAGTAAGGCTGAACATCTGGAACGCTCCATGGAGACGCGTCGAATAGAATTCGAAAACAAAGTCAATGAATTGAAAACGGCTGAAAAGAAATACGAGGAAATCGTGGAAGAATACAAAATTCTCGAGACGAAAGGAAAAGAAAGTGTGAGAGCACTCATCAAGGAGCACGAAAGTCAAACCGCTTTAAACGCCGAAAAGTTTAAGCGCGGATGTGAAACGTTAGAGAAAAATTTCCAGAAGGAAAGCTTGTTGTACCGAGAAGAATGCAAGCAGGAGGTGGATTCCGTTCGTGAAGCCTTGGAAACGCGTTTACGTCGCCAAATAGACGCCTGCGATGTTTTAACTCGAGAGGTGGAGGCTCTGAAGGAAAACGTACGAAAGGAACGGTCTTTAAGCGAGGACCTTCAGACAAAACTTCAAAACGAAATAAATTCGAGAATAAAGTTACAAGATATGAATGAAGAGCTTAAAAAACGACTCGACGATGTTTATGCTTCTCGTGAAGGTTGTGCGAAGAAGAATGCAGAGCAATTAAGTGTTATTGAAACGCTCGAACGACGCCTTGAAACGGCTGTGTGTGATAAAAGAGGAGTCAACGAAGAACTATGTAAACTTGAAGACGCATTGCAGGCGACACGCCTCGCGCTACAAAATGAAGAGAAGCGGGCGCTCGAATTAGAAAGTACGAACGCGGATTTTGAGCTGAGACACGTTCAGACGCGCGAAAACTCTATGGCTATTTCGAAACAACACAAAGAGGAGCTTTTTCAACTCGACTCGAAACTTCGCCGAGAGCACGAATCAGAAATAGAAATTTTGCAAAAGCAACACAAATGTGCGCTCGAAGATGCTTTGACATCCCGACATGAACACTTACAAATGCAAAAAAAGGATTTTGAGCGAAAATCTGCACTCGCAAACGAAGAAATGACAGAGAAACTGCGTCAGGCGAATGAAGAAAACAAAATGCTCGCGCAAGCGCTTCGAGAGCACGAGTCTCAAGCTTCTAAGTTTGAACACACAATCCAAGAACTTGGAACTTCACATGTTTCTGAAGTCAACAGACTCAATGCCGAACGGAGAACGATGTCACTCGAAGCTGAAGCGTCCAGAGCGCGAGAAACGAATTTTAGGGAGGAAATTCTGAGTTTACAGAAAGAAAATGAGCGAGCAAATGAAGCAGTGCGGAATGTAAAGGAAGAAATGAACACTCGACTTCGTGAAGCGCGCGACATATTTAACGAAGAAAAAGAAGCGTTGTGTGTTTCTTTCGAGCGGTCTCATAAGAGTGCTCTGATAGACGCAGAAAAAGTACTCGATTCGGAAAAGAGGAAAGCGGATCTCGCATTTGAAAACAAGACGCGCATGATGAACGAAGATTTCACGAGAAGACTATCACGAGAAATAGACGAAGCCATTGAAGCGACGAAAAATATTCACGACGCGGAGATGCAAGATATGATTACTGTACACGAGAGAAAATTGGTGGACATGAACGCGGAGAAGGAAAGAGTTATTCGTGAAATTGAATCTGATAGAGAGGAAACTATCGCGCAGTTGAATCGCTCACATGAAGGAACAGTTTCCAACTTACGGAAAGAGCTTGAAGAGAGCGCTCGTGCCAACGAAGCGAAAATTTCTGGCATGGAAGTCTATTTTCAAAGTCAGACGAAACAAATCACGACGAGCTATCAGAATAACCTCGAGGAATCGTTGCGTGCGCTCGAGAGTCGACTCGAAAATATTCGCATATCTGAGAACAAAGCATGGGCAAAATCATTGGAAGAGGTGAAGATGGCTCACCAATCGGACGTTGACGAGAGTAACGCTCGTGAATCGGCTCTTTTAAGCAAAATTCAAGCCTTGAATGACCAAATAAGCGCGGAGCGCTCGGTGAATGCACTCGAGAAGGAAAAATTAAGCGAAAATCACCGAGATTTTATTTCAAATCTGCGAAAGGAACACAGAAATTATGTGGAGCACATGAAAACCGTTCACCGCGATATCATCGAAGAGGAGCGGTTAACCACAGAGTCTGCGAACGCAAGCTCCGAAAAATGGAAACTTAAGTACAACGCACGAGAATCTAGAGAGAGCGACGTGCGCAAGATTCGCATGCTCGAGACGCAGCTTTCGAAAGCAACGGCTGATTATAACGAATCCGAGAGAAAGTTGAGAGCTATGCAGGAAGAAGTGCTCAGGCGTGAGATCAGTTGCGCGAAAGGTATAGGTTTTGACATCCCGACTCTTCGCACGAAAGAAGGCATCGTTACTATCGACAGATCGAAGATGAAAGTAAAATTTTAATCACTTATCTCACAGTATTTTGAAGTACTAGACAAGGTAAAAAAAAGTACCTCCGCACAATTTTTCCACGAAAACTTTCATATTCTCTTTCTGGAGCGCACTTTCGTTCCGTGTTTTGACACGCGATAACACAATGCGCGCGATAATGTTTGAGTCTTCATAAGACAAAGAAGGACATTGTTCGCTCATATAACAACATGGACAACAAGTGAGTGAGAGTGAGTGAGAGCGCGCAAAAAGAGAATGTACTGCAAAATTGAAATCAACCACAACGAAAATTGAAAGCACACGACGCACATAAATGAATTACATCGTAGCCCCAATATTGGAACGAATCCTCCGTGACTACATCGTCGGTTTAAGCAGGACGTCTGTGTCGACTTCTGTGTGGTCTGGGAACGTAAATTTGGAAAACATATGCTTAAATGCTTCAAATTTGAACAACGACTCTTCGTTACAACTACCGGTTTCCATCACGAAAGGAACAATCAGAAGGTTATCTCTGTCTGTGGATTGGAAAACGTGGTATGCTCGAAAGCATCCCATAAATATTCGAGTGAGCGGTGTCGTGCTACAGTGCTCTCCAAGGGAAGAGGACGATTGGTTCCAAGCGTTTGGTGCAGCGGCGTCTTCCTTGGAAGCAGAAGATATCGCGAGAAGAAAGCTTCAGAAGAGTATAGATGACATCGTATCAATTCAGGAAGATCCCGCGTTGATGGCTATTTGGGCGCCTCTCTTTGCGAGCGTGCACGTAGAGCTAAAGGATTTGACTATCACGTTCAAAGATATATCGCCAAAACCAAACAAAGATGAGACGGACGACAATCACGACGGCGACACGAAACATCTTTCAGAAATTTCCGTATGCCTGGACTGCTTGCGCATTATGAATCCGGACGATGACAATACTGGTAGTGGTTCTTCAGAGATTGCGAGCGCGTTGTATAATCAAGTATCAAGTGCTGATTTTATGGAAACGCGAGTTAAATCGATAGACGTGACTGGATTCCGCATCGCTTTAGATTGCGATCATTGGACGCCGAGGGGCTGGTTCCCGGAACACCCTTTTCACACGATTCCATCACATTTTCGAGAGCGTTTGTCCGAAGGATCGCCTTCATCAAACTTGATACGAATTGATAACACCACTTTGTTGCTCAGAGTTTCTCGACGTAAGAAGAATCGGGGTTTCACCGCTGCAATTGTAACTTTGAACGAAGACGCGATTCAACTAGCCTTAACACCTGCTCAGCTCATCTCGATTGCCCATTTAGAGTCTGCAGTAAAGGTTTGGAAAAGGAGAATAGAATATGCATTCGCAAAAAGGCCATTGATTAAGGATGGAAAGAACTGGAAAGAGTGGTGGCAGTATGCAAAACGTGCGGCCTTGAGAAGACAAAGAAAGTCCGCGAAGTCAATACCTAATCGCCCGTCAAAGAAGACGACGGAGGCGATAACTTCTCGGAGATTATCAGAAATAGTTCAAGATGCCATCAGCGCTTCTTCGTCATACGATGCGACTGGCGCAGAGGACAAGGACAATAGTATCGATGATACTGATGATGAAATGGATGAATACGATGATGCAGAATACGCCGAGGAGGAAGAAATGTTTGCTAGTCTTGGCTTGAAGTCATCTTCTACACTGACGGGCCTTCATTTGCGGCGAAGACTAAAGCGAGGTTTGGAAGCTACCGCATCTGTAGCAACAAAATTGTCATTCACAACGATCGAACACATGCATCAACGAGAACAACGACGCCGACGAGATAAACGATCGAAGTTGAATAAACTTAGGCAATCTGTGCGCATTAAGCTGCACCAACAAATTCTTGAGGACACAGGTTGTATTTTCCAAGTAGCGATACCAAAAATTGCCGTTCGACTGCAAGATAACTTTGGGGCTGATAAGTGCATAGAATTAGTATACGAGAAAGTTTATGTTTGTTTCAGTGAGGAGGAGGAATCCAATGATCAAAAGAAAAACAGAATTTCTGATTTCAAAATTGTTTTGCAAAATTTTTCTGCATACGTAGTATCAGGTGACAAGAAGACAGAAATTCTCCGAGGGAACGACAACCATAAACAAGCGTCAGTCACTCTTAAAACGACTAAAGGTCAAAACAGAACATCCCTCGTCGTCGCTCCGTTAAAAGTTGCAATTGATCCGGTATCTTTGGACGTAATTTTACAGTTTGCAGCAAACAAAGTTCCAAAGAGCTCGCTTTTCGCGAATAGATTGAGTGCTACTCTGTTCCCGCTTTGTGAAGCCTTGAAATTGAATACGACTTCTCGTTTACAAACGGTTAAAGCATTGGTAGAGGCTAGAGAATACGCCAAACAAATGGATATTAGTTTACAAGGTTTGTCAGTGTGTTTAGTGAACGATGAAGCCAGAGAACCTTTGCTTTGTGCTGGCTTTGATAGATTAATATCGACTTCTGGTGGTATTGTAATGGACGAGAACGATGAAATCAATGTCCTCGTAGGAACAGACACTTATATGAATAATCTACTAGAATCTGCAATAGAAATTGATATTGCATCATTAAATGAATTAGAGAACATAGCAGGAACGGTAAAAAGTTCGTTTGCAGTTGACAACGTGTACATCGGAACAAACGTTTCAGGCAGCAAGACCCTCATCTTGAATGATTGGAGCGCTTCAATTATTTCGGAGGAAAATACGGTGAATCGTACGCAGAGATTTGCAGTTCAGCGCTTTGACCCCATCTCCTTAGTTTTTTCACCTGCAGTTATTGAGAGTCTTTCCATGCTATCTGACGTTCTTTCACAGATGCAGGTGAAGAAAATGGATGTGTCGAACTGGCATTCTGACAAACTTTTCAAAGTTTCTGCGATGATTGCGCCTCCGATTATACTGGACGCCAGCATCTCTCTACCTGACATTGACATAAAAGTTCTCGATGAGAATGAAAAATGTTATAATGATGATAATCAGTCCGATTTTTGGTTACAAGTCAAAGTGAAGGGTTTCGCTTTTGATGCAGCATCTACCATTATAATGGAAGAGGCAATAGCCTGGTCCGTCTTAAAAATTGATTCAGTTTCAATGCTTTGTGAAAGAAACACAATAGCATCTGTTTCAGATATTTTAATATCGAGAGCAGAGCGCAAAGATGAAAATGTGTGCATCCATGGATCTATTGTCGGGGTTGAGGTTGACGCATCTCTTCATGACTGTATTGCTACAATTCAAAAATTCACTTCGGCATCGACAGAAACTCATTCCGATTCGAATCGGGGAAGTTTTTCTTTACTATCACAGCACGCTCCATCATCATATAAACTGGATGCATCTCCCATACGTTGGGAAAATTTACCAACGCGACGCGTTTTGAGTATCGACGATGTTCTTCCTTGCGTGGACTTTGTTTCAAGAGCAGTCTTGGAAGTTACAGAATCAAATTCAGTCGTTACGGTCAAACTCGAACGAGTTTCAGTGGCGTGTTCGCTTTCTGAGTGCAAAAATGCCGATTCCGTCTCTTTAGATATCCCAGGCGGTGTTGAACTAACTACTATTCCAGTTTCGACTACAAGTGAAGTATACATGAAGATGAACGAAATCAATTTGATTTTAACGACAGAGGACGGGTATTCTCAGTCGGCATCTATTTCCAGCGTAAATGTAATGACTACCACTGATTTTAAATCATTTTCTGGAAAATGGTCCATAACAGTACCGTGGAAGATTGACTCAGTGAGCACTGTATTAATCGCTCACTTTGGTGCGTCGGTGAATTTTATGTCTGGAGTTGATGTTGTCATTGAGGACGGGTATGTATGCGTCGGTAAGAGTAAATATGGTGCGCAAGAGGCTGTTAGAGTATCAAGAACATCGAGTCGATTACTTGACGTAAAATCGATTCACGTCGAGAGACGAGAGGATCTAGATGAGTTGAACGTCGACGTTGCGCCCATTGAAGTTCGATTGACATCAACCCATATTAGTATCTTAGATTCGTTCTCCAAGAACGTCATCTCTGAGTTTGATAGAGTTTGTAAACGAGGTGCGGTGCTTCCCTCCCCGGAGAAAGAAGTCGATCGTCCACTCTCATCTCTATCATCAGCATATTCATCACCTTTGGCATCAATGCGCGGTATGGAAAATTTCGTCAGCAACAGCGAAACTGGAGACGGAGATAATGTGAACTGTGTCGCGAAAAATATACCAAATTCTGCTAAACTTCGTATCCGTCACATCAGCGTGCGTATCGATGATGATCGATATAGTATGGAACATCCGGTCCCGGTTTCTTACGCTTCTTTAATGAATATAAGCGCGTTGTGCACAAAGAGAAAAGAAGAACCTCTTGAATCACAACATGTCAGTCACGCAATGGAAGAAATCAAAATCAATCCGCTTTCACTATCTGTATCTTTTGAGGTCTGTGGGGGCACATATGACACATTGAGACGCATGTGGGAATTCGCCGTGGAGCCAGTTGCATTCAAAAGTACCGTAGAAACTGCGAGTAAATCGTTCAGCTTGACAATTTCTCCAATTGATTTCGTAGTTCACAAAGCAATACTTGAATCATTAGCAGTCTCCAATGCAATAATAAATTGTGGCATGCTGAGATCTGCTGTCCAAGCGCGAGATTTTCGCAAAGTGGAGCCCTTCCAGTGCTTTTGGCTGAAAAATTCTTCCGGTGTAGATCTTAGCTACGAAATGCTGACGAATAAAGATACGTCATTAGGAGGAACGTGTATCTCGAACGGAGAGGTTGCGGTTCGCTACGGAGATTCGTGGAAAGATGATGCATCTGAATATATAGAGAGACGGGGAGGTGACATATATTCGCCACAGTCTTCATCGGAAATGAATAATGAATACAAATGTGGACTCTCTGGATCGTCAACATCACAGCATCCGACTGTTATTGGCTTGAAGATCCGCCTGCCCAATGCCTCAGAAGTGCGAAATTATCTATCGTTGGATAATTTGGAATCTAAAGCCCGAAAATGCGCAGCGTTGCCCAAATCAGTCTGGGGCGGCGCAGAAGGAGACTCGTGTTCGTTAGTAGCGGAGATTCGATTTCGCGAAAATGCAGTGAAACAAAGGGAAGTTGTGTTGCGCTCGAATCTTGTCGTTCATAACTCGACGTTGAAGTCAGTGGTGCTATCTTTTGCCGGGAAATCAACGTTTGGCCCGATTAAGGCGGGAGAGCGTAAATACCTCCCATTATCGCTCGCTAGCTTAGATTCGTTCGTTTGGAAATTCGAAGGCGAGAGTGATTTTTCTTCGTTGCCGAGTGATGAAATCTCCCTTAATTCCATCGATTCGTTCATACCAGTAAATGCGAGACGATGCGCAATTGTGATATCGTCCGACGAAGAATCAGTCACGCGGACGATTGCTTTTGTGACGCCCTTAGAGCTGAGAAATCTTCTGCCGGTACCAGTTAAGGCAAGTTTCTTATCTGGAAACCGGAAGTTTTCTTCTTTTGTCGTTGCTCCGCGATCGACAGCGATAGTTGAAGAGTCTGAAGATGTCTTAGACGCAGCTATGTTGTCGTTTGTACCTCTGGGATACGTCTGCACGAGAAGTTCCATATACATCCCCACATTTTCGAACTTGTCACGACGACGAAATCCACTCAAAGTATTCAGACATGCATCGCCGTCCGTTCGTAGAAATACGAGTGAAAAGAATGACGAAGATGTGACTACTTTGGAATGTTCCGTGTACTTGGACAAAAATACGAGCTCCAGAGTTGTATCAATCACGTGTGCAATGACGTTGACGAATTTGACGACGCAGTCACTCACACTTAAATATGCAGACATAAAAAGCATTGCCAGCGGGAGATACAGAGGGAAGTTAGATTCACTCGATGAATCGTGCGCAAATACTATCGTTTGTCCCCCAACGCCACCATCTAAATGTTTCAATGAGATGAGAATAGTGGGCGCGACAGAAAGGACATTTGAATATACTGCTGAATCTGATGCATCTTCGAAGGCAGCGCTCTTTACTCGAATGCGTTCCGCGCCGTTTTCCTCTTCCGATTTAGAATCCTCATTCACATCGACACCAGTTCGAACCAAATTGAGTACCAGGTTCCAATCGACATCTCCGAATGATTTTGGTGTATCTTCCGCCGGAGTTTACTCCCATTTATCTCGATTTTCATCTGATTCACGTTATACTTTACCCTCTTCATCCTCTGAACGCAGCATTTTGGCGATGACGAACAATACATCGGAGTACCCCAGAATACTTGGCGATTCGCGACAGCATAGGAGGGAAAGCGACTTTGGTAT
>Ga0066861_10000803_pt1 | contig 10431 bp, 7 predicted proteins | sample ETN02SmetaG_3_FD_66434 | JGI IMG/M metagenome (GOLD analysis project Ga0066861, IMG submission 66434) | Marine microbial and viral communities from oxygen minimum zone, Eastern Pacific Ocean - ETNP2014F10-02SV257 | ecosystem: Environmental > Aquatic > Marine > Oceanic ... | reverse complement strand
GCTCTAAACGGCCGCACTCGCGACACGCAAACCCGTCGAGGGTCCGTCCGGCTGCGCTGGCCAGCTGGGGCCCCGGGGCTCTATCCCACCTGAGAGCCACTGGCTTGCGCCCCCTCGTTGGTTTGCAAACGAAGACTTGTGCCGGCCCGTATCAAGGAGGCGCTATACATTGAAGCGCTAAGCGATGGAGGCCCTGGCCTGCTGCGAGATCCGCGAGGAGGAGGATAGCCGTGGGCAGCGCGTCGCGGGCATGGTACAACCGCTGCGGCCGGCGCTCGCCGAGTCGACGGCGGCGCTCGCGGAGATGACGGCGAGGCTCGGCGGCGGCGCCGGCGGCGCCGGCGCCGGCGCCGCCGCCGATGCCGATGCCGTTGCCGCCGTCGATCGTGACGGAGTCGAACTCGACGCAGATGTCTCATCCGTTCTTGATGGGCGTGGCGCAACAGCAGTCGCACGGTCCGATGCACGTGGAGACGTCGATGCAGATGCAGATGCAGATGCAGATGCAGATGCCGGTGGTGTGGACCAACGACGATCCGTCCCGCACGATTTATCTCGTCTTGGCGGATCAGACGATCACGGACCAGATGTTATGGAAGATTGCATCGCAATTCGGTGATATTCGAGCGTTATCGAGCGAGATGCGACGATCCATGAACGCGGTGTTCGTGGCGTATTACGACATCAGGTGCGCCGAGCAAGCCAAGCGCACGTTGCAACAGTCGACGCACGTATTCCACATGGTGGCGTATTCGTCGACGTGCGAATGGATCGCTGGGATGGAGAATCAAGGACGGTTCTTGGCGTACGACGTCGGCATAGATGAAGACGCCGAGCGTGAGGCTGAGCTTAGGAAAATACTAGAAGAGTACGGTGAGTTGAAGAGGATGATGGTCCCCAAGGGTCACGAAGAGCATAGGTTCATAGAGTATTACGATGTACGACACGCGGAGTTGGCGGTGATGGAGTTACAGAGAAATGGGTTTCGTAACGCACCATTGCACGTGGACTTGTCGTGGGGCCACTCGCAGCCGCAACAGCAGCAATCGTACCACCAACCGCATTCGCCGACTTCGATATCGCAATACGTCGGAGCGCCGATGATGCCGAATATGTACTGGCCGTACGGCGGTGGTGTGCCCACCATACAAGTCGACGCCGCGCAAGGGTACGCGTATCACGGATGGCCGAACGAACAGTACGGCTACGCCATGATGGACGTTGGCTCCGGGAGCAGCAGCCATCGCTCGCCTCGATCGAGCGGGGAGTACACTCGGTCTCCGCGCACGAGCGAAAGCATGGCGCGCTCGCGATCGAGCCAAAACAGCACAGTCGATGGAAGCTCGAAGGTGAACCAAAATGAGTACGTATTCAACATGGAAGAAGCGAACGACAAGGGCGCCACAGAGAGTGCGCGCGGGAGAACAACGCTCATGATTCGTAATATTCCCAACAAGTACAATCAAGCGATGATGTTGGATCTACTCAATCGTTCGTACGCTGGTCAGTATGACTTTTTCTATCTACCGATCGATTTCAAGAATAAATGCAACCTTGGCTACGCGTTCGTCAACTTCAAGTGTACGAAGCAAACGGCGGTATTTTACAAGGAGTTCCACAAGCAACGCTGGAAAGAGTTCAACTCACGCAAGGTGTGCGAAGTCACCTACGCCCGCGTGCAGGGCAAGGAGGCGATGGTTGATCACTTCAAGAACAGTAGGTTTCCATGCGAGAATGAGGAATATTTGCCGCTGGTATTCGATACGGATGGTAACAAAACGAGTTGCCACACGCTCGGTCACACTGCGCCGCGACAATCTCAACAGTAGAACACACAACACATCACACACACATGTACACTAGCGGCTCCATCAAGCACCTCTTCCACCTCTTCCACCAAGCAAGCTCACTTTCACAGCTACAGGATGACAAGAAGATTAACAATCTTACTTTATGTAATTTATGCCATTAAATATCCTACAGACGACGAAGAGTCTTCCTCCACGCGCTGTATTCTTCATCCGCTTTCTTAAGCTGCTCGCGCAACACGGTTCTAGTTTGGTCCCAGGCCTTGATTTGCGCTTGGACCTCGATGCGCTCTATTTTCTTAGTCATTCTCTTAACTTCGCGTCCCTTGGAATCGGCGGAGAGCGCGGCAAACGGATCAGTTCTTGAACGACGCTTCAGATTATTGAACTTCTCCGTGAGCTCTTGTAACGTTTCTATGTCGGCAGCCATTTCCTCCGCCATCTCGGGCGTGAAGTGAGCGTCCAGTACGTGCGGGAAGATCATGTTAACGAGATTCGAGCAAATCAAATCCGTGTCCATCGTCCCCGGTTCACCGAGCCACATCTCAGGATCGATATCCGTGAGTCTGATTTTCGCGTCCTCGGTGCGCGTGAGCTCCGGAGTATCGTCTTGAGAAGCGGTCGGAGTACGCGACTCGGGCTCGACGGTTTCGCTTTGCTCGACTTCATCTTCGGCTCTCGAATCTGGGTTCTCGCCCGCTGCCGCGAGCGCTTCCTGTTCTATGACGTTTTGCGTTTCCTTCTCCACCGAGGTGCTCTCTAATAAATCAGCCACCTCGCGAGCGCGCGTCGCCGCCACAGAGCACACGTACTCAAACTTACCTTCGGTGTCCCAATTTCGCCGACAACTGTTGAGTGAGGTGGCGACATCGTTTGCGCTCGGTCGTTCCGCCGGGGACGTTCTAAACATGGCGTCGAGGAGGGCGGTGACCGTGCGAGAAGACTTGTCCCGAGGAGTCAAGCGGGAGCTCTTTTCGACGATCTCTTCGATGACGCGAGCACGATTGGGCGTTCCTTCAAAAGTCCAAGGCACTTTCCACGCCGTGCACTCCCACAAGACGACGCCCAAGGCGTACACGTCCGACTTATCTCCACTGAAACCGGCCAGCTCTTCGCCCTCCATGGGCGGACGAAGCATCTCCGGCGCCATCCAAAGCATGGTTCCCACCGGTTGCCAGCCTTTGCCCAATCCAAGAACCTTTTCGAGCGTACCGCGCTTCGGACGTCGGGGCATTTTGTTCACGGGCGCCGCGCTTCCAAAGTCGCACAACTTGGCCTGAATACGGTTGAGATCTTCGGACCATGTGAGCAGGATGTTGGGCGTCTTGAGATCTCGATGCGCGAACCCGGCGCGGTGTAAATAAATGAGCGCATCCGTGACGTCCTTCACCAGCGTGGGTAAATCCAACAGCGGCATGTTATCCGGAATGTCCATCGTCGCTTCATCGCCCAGAAAATTCTTCGCTCTGATTTCTTCCGCGCGCATGGCGTTCCACAGATTCCCGCTCGTGCAGAACTCCGTCACCATGAAGGGCTGCGGCGTCTCCCCGTAGTACTGCACTTTAACAATGCCCGGGTGATCGACCCGAGTGAGAATCGTCGCCTCACGCTTAAAATCACGACGCGAACTCACCGTCGACGCCGTAGCGCTCAAAATCTTCACCGCGTGCACCGTTCCCTCCTCGCCTTGCCAAGACGTCGCCCCGTATCCCTTCAAACCGTCGCTCACCGCTCTGTACACCACCGCGAACGAACCTTGATCGACGCGTTCGCGGAGCACCAACCCTTGTTCCCTCAACGCTCGCGCCAACCCTCTCTCGTCCACGTCCACGGTGGCCGCGCTCTTCCCCGACGACGCCCCGCGCGTCGTCGCGCGCGTCCTCGTCCTCCTCCTCGTCCACCTCGCGTTCCCCACCACGCGCGCGCCCGCGCCCACCTCGCGCGCCGTCATCGACATCCGGCCCGTTCACCTTCGCTCGCTCCCGCCCTCTCTCGTCCCCGTCTCACCCCTCGACACCGCGCGCGCGCGCTCGACCGGATTCGAACGCGTCGGACAGGTACCGCCTCGCCCGCGCGTCGAACCCGCGATCGCGCGTCCGTCGCCCCTCCCGACGCGCGTCGTCGAGACGACGCGAGAGAGACGCGAGACGCGAGACGCGCGCGCGTGGCCGTCGTCTCGCGCTCGGCCGTCGTCTCGCGCGCGCGCGATCGCGTCTCCCGTCTCGCCCATCGCGTCTCGCGCGCCATCGCGGCCATCGTCGTGTGTCCCCACCCGAATCGAGTCACGACTCGAGACACTCATCCACCGATCACGACCGGTCGAGGAGTCCCTCGCCCGCGCGACGCGATCGCGCCCGCGCGCGCGATCGCGCCTCACAGCGTCGTCGTCGACGACCATGGGGGACTCCATGGGCGCGAGCGACGCCGCGGCGGGGTCGAAAATATTCGTCGGTGGACTCGATCGCACCGTGGACGAAGGTGCGCGGGGAGACGATGGAGGGCGCGCGCGCACGGCGCGACGACCGCGGTATCCGCTCGACGAGACGCGCTCGGGACGCGCGATGGGGAGACTGACGACGACGCGCGATGTGCGGTGACGCGCGCGACGCAGGCGTGGTGAGAAACTTTTTCTCGCAGTTTGGACCGGTGGTCGAGGTACGCGAGCGCGACGCGAACGCGACGCGCGAGGGCGACGACGAGGACTCGATGTCGCGTCGATCTGGGTGGTAGGGTTTTCCATTCGTGGGCACTCTTCGCCGTTCACGACCCGTCGTGATGTGACTGGAGGAGAGAGACGAGGAGAGAGAGAGACTGACGACGACGACGACGACGACGACGACGACGACGACGACGACGCGTAGGTGCTGGTGATGCGAGATCCGCACAACCACCAAAGCCGCGGTTTTGGGTTCATCACGTTCCAACGCGAGGACTCCGCCAAGCAAGTGTTGCAAAACCGTTATCACGACATGCTCGGGAAGCGCGTCGAGGTGAAGAGCGCGGTGCCGCGGGGACAGGCGCCTCCGCCGCAACGCGGACCGCCCAGAAGCTCTCAAGGGTACGGATACGGCCAGCCGCGAGGAGGTGCGGCGGGTGCCGGTGGACCCGGATACGGTTACAGCGGTCAGCAATACGGTGCGCCGCAAGCTGGTGGAGCTGCGGGCGCGTACGACGCCGGAGGGAACCCGTGGGGCGTCAACGCCCTCGGCGGCGACGCCGCGGGTGGTCAAAAGCCAGGATACGGCTATGCCGGCGACGGTTCCAAGCCCCAAGGCGCTCCCGACGCACCTAGTCATGGTTGGACCGAGCATACCGCGCCCGAAGGTTACGTGTACTATTACAACAGCCGCACGGGTGTGAGCCAGTGGGAACGCCCCATGGAGCTCGACTTTCCCAAGTAGTGTTCCACGGTTCGCTCGACGGTTCAATCTGCGCGCGCCACCGTCCTCGCTCGGACGTCATCGCGCGCCGATTCTCTCAAGATCGATCCTAGGCTAGATATAGGTCTAGTTGCGGCGTCCACGTCCCCCGACCGACCGGCGGTCGCGCCCTCTCGGCGCGTCGCCGCCTCGCGTTCGCGGGCGTGGGTTCCGACCGCCTTTTTTAGGCTAGCGCCATCATAGTCATCATAGTACGCGGACTCATCCGCACGAGACGCGTCACCGCGCGAGATTTCAAAAAAATCTCCCTCGAGCGCGCGTCTCTCGTCGACGGTCCTGTCGGTACGTAGTGTTTGTTTCAGCAAATCCAATTAACAACAGTCGCCCAACCCACCCTGGCCCCTTTCACCGCGCCCGGGGTGCCCCTTTTGGCCATCGCGCGCGAATCAGATGACGACCGCACACGCGCGCGCGCGCACGACCGCGGCGCGACCGACCGCGAATTCGCGCGCAAAAATATCACCCATGTTCGCACTCGCGCGCTCTCACGCGCGCATCGTTCGCGCGAGCGACCGCGACCGTCATCGGCCTCGGCATCGGACCGTCGCGACTGTGAAGCGTCGTCGACCGTTGTCCGCGACGCATCGCTCGGCGCGCGTTCGGACGGTGACGCGCTCGAGTGAGCGTCCGACGGTGCGCGCGAACGTCGGGGAAAATTCCATCGATGGGGACGACGCGAGGCGGTCGACGACGCTCGCGCGCGTCGTCGACTTGGCGATGGCCTCGCCGCTGCGAAAACGGGTCGAGTTGGCGCTCTACTTTGCTGGGTGGTATTACTTTTCCATCGCGTTTAACGTGCATCAAAAGACGCTGCTGAAAGCGTTTCCCATGCCTCTGACGGTAACGGCGTGTGAATTGGTCATCGGTGCGTGTCTGGCGTTCGTGGCGAGCGCGACGAGCGGGAAACGGGGAATGGAGCTGCCGACGAAGAGCGCGGCGGGGGCGGTGACGGTGCTCGCGACGACGCATCTGTTGGGGAACGCGTTCACCAACGTGTCTCTGGGGAAAGTGGCGGTGTCGTTCACGCACACGGTGAAAGCGCTGGAACCTGTGTTTAGCGTTGGATTGAGCGCGTTGTTTTTGGGCACGGTGCCGTCGCTGGCGGTGTGCGCGTCGCTCGTGCCCATCGTCGTCGGCGTCATCATCGCGAGCGCGACGGAGGTGTCGTTTTGCGCGGCGGGATTTTTGAGCGCCATGGGATCGAATCTAACGTTTCAATCGAGAAACGTGTTGAGTAAATTCGTCATGCAGAGCGAAGACGTGAAAAAGATGGATTACGTCAGTTTACTCGGCGTCGTCACCGCGGTGTCGGCGGCACTCGCCGTGCCCTTGGCGCTCGTCTTTGAGGGATCGAGCGCGCCCGGGGCGTTTCGAGCGCTCTCGGCGCGAGGCGGCATCGATGCCGTCGTCCTCGCGGGTAAGACGCTCTTCTACGCCTCGGTGTGCTTTCAACTGTACCAACAGCTCAGCTTCAGCGTGCTCGAACGCGTGAGTCCGGTGACGCATTCGGTCGGAAACTCGCTCAAGCGCGTCGTCATCATCGCCGCCTCCGTCATCGTCTTTCGCAACCCGGTGAGCGCGACGAACATCGCCGGCACCGCCCTCGCCATCGCCGGCGTCGTGTGGTACGGTCGCGTCAAGAAGAAGTAAACGGCGACGATTTTGTCTCCGCGCGTCTGTTTACCATCTCATCGCAGTCTTCTTTTTGTTTATTACTTCTTCATTGTTTGTGTACGCTTCACGCGATACCCGGGACGAGCGTCCCCTTTTGTAACTTCATCTCAGGCGTAAGCACTAGTTTCATTCATACACGGCTAGGGTAGACTATGTTGTGTCGTCGACGATGACGTTTCCACCTCGAAGTATCAGTCGAACAGTTGTTCTGCGGTGGCGAAACGCGCGAACGCCGCCGCGCCGAGAACGCACAGGTATCCCGGGGCGCTGAACGCGGCGACCCAGGGATCTTTCGCGGTGTCTAAGACGAGGCCAGTGAACCAGGGGCCTATCATGCCCGCCAGAGCGCCGCAGCCGTTGCTCATGCCCATGAGGACGCCGGCGAGTCGAGGCGCGATGTCCATGTGATTGACGGCGTATCCCGCGCGCGCGAGGGCGAGCGATCCAAGCGCCATGGAACTCACGAACGCCGCCGAGAGCACGCCGCCGCAGTACGGTAAAATCCAGAGCGCCAACGCGGCGGAGCCGAAACCGACGGTGTTTAGAATCTTTCGCGTCCACGTCGGCGCGTACTCTTTCGACGCCATCATCTTGTCCGCGACGACGCCTCCCCCGTACGAACAGCTCCCCATGACTAAATATGGGACCATCTTCAGCACCACGTACGATCCGGCGTCTAAACCTAACTTTTGCTCGTAAAACGTCGGCATCCACGACATCAAAATGAAGAAGGCGTAGTGAAACGTAAAGTTGTTGAGCATGATGACCAACACCGCGGGACACGCCAGCAATCCCCCCCACGGCGTTCCGTGCGCCTTCCTCACCCCGTGCGCCCCCGGCAATCGCGTCGCATCCTCCACCGGTCGAACCAACGACGAACCCTCGTTCGCGTTATTCCACACCATCAACCACGTCAACGCGCACCCGCCCGTCGCCGCCGACGCCAACCGCGCCCCGCCGACCCGCATCGCCAACGGAATCACCACCATCGCGAACGCGCTCCCGAAATACATCCCACTCGTCATAAAACTCACCGCCCTATTCCGTTCCTCCACCGGAATCGACCGCGCGAGCATTGCGTGCATGGACGGAAACACCGTTCCCATGGCGCCGCCGACGCCGACGCGGCACCACCAAATCGCCCTCGTTCTGCTCCCATCGCTCGGCGTCATCGCGCTCATCGCCCCCCACACGAGAAACGCCCACGCGATGACTCGATGTCCACCGATTTTCGTCGCCAGCGCGCCCCCGGGGACTTGCGTGGCGGTGTATCCGTTATAAAACGCCGAGTGCACCGATCCTTGGATCGTCTTCGGTATCCACGCCTCGCGCGCGAGCGTCGTGTAGACGATGGGGAACCCGACGCGGTCGATGTAACACGCGAAGGCAGCGGCAAAGGTGAGGCGCACGAGCGCGTCGCGCGCGTCTCGCATGGCGAACGGCGCGTCGTCGTCTGAAATCGGGAATGGATTCACGAGCTCGTTCACGTCTCGAGTCGACGAAGGAGCTCTGCGCGGCGGCGAAGACACGCTTGGAGTCGACGCGCGCGGAGCAAGGGGTCGTCGTCGGGACGGAGTCTGGTGGCTAGTTCTATGAGTCGGTCGGCGCCGTCTCGCGCGATTTGGGTGAGTCTGGAGTCGAGGGCGAGTTTGACGAACTCGAACTCGAGGCGCAGGCGTCCGGCGACGGGACGGACGCGCGCGAGCGCCTTGGTGAATTCATCGCGCGTGACGTTGATCACGCGGTGCGTGATGACGCGGGATATGTCCAAAGAGATGACGTCCGTGGCGTCGAAGATGTCGCGACATCGGTGGATGACGTGGACGCACTCGTCGGAGACGTCGACGTCGGCGGACGACGCGAAGAGCCACGCGCGCACGTCGACGACGAGCGTCGCGAGTTTTTCATCGATGAACGTCGCCTGAAGCGTTCGCGCGGATTTGACGAGTTCGTTCTCGAGCGAGACGCGTTTCGGAGAACGACCGTCGGTCGCGCGGAGACGCGCGTCGCAAAACGCGCGAAACTCCGCGTCCAGGTGAAGGACGCTTCGCATGGCGAAGAGGGCGTCGCCGCCGACGGTGAGACGGTGTTCGACGAGTGCGCACACGATGCCATAGAAACTGTCGACCAATGCGTCGAAATCGCGCGCGCCGGCTCTCCTCATCCAAGTCGTGAACGAGTCATTGTACCAGTAGTGAGACGCGCACTCGAACACGGCGCGCGCGTCTTCAGCGAAGAAGGCGCTCGTCGCCGACTCGTCGGCATCGGCATCGCTCGGTGGCTTAGACGCCGATTTCAACGCCTGCTCGAGATGGACGCGTAAACTGACACTGTAGCGTGTGCACTGCTGTTGTAGACCACCGAGAAAATCGGCCTGTATCTCCAATCTCGTTCGAAGAACGTCGTACGTGTGCGAGAGCGCGAAACCGACGCGAGACATCTTCGCGCACTTGTCCATCAACTCGTCGTAATGCCGTCTCGCCTTTGCGTCGACTTGTCCGTTCACCGCGGTTTCAAATTGCACCTTGATCACGTCGATGTACAGCGATTGTATTTTATCCAATGCATCGCGCGTGTGCGACGTATTCACCGAATCCGTCAGCGTCGCGAAACGCCAGACGCGCACGAAGCTCGCTCTATATTCTCGACTCAACGCGTCCACGTCCACGTCCTCCGCCGACGCCGACGTCGTCAGACACTCGCACGCGTGATGAACCAATCTATCGAAATAAATCTTCGTCGCGTCTCCAGAATCAACGTCGTTCGACGTCGAGCGTCTGCACGATTTCAAAGTTTGCAACGCCGACACTGTCATTTCCGCCTCAACGTCGTCGAGTTCTCCGACGTACAAGCGCTCAAACAATCGCTCGATGGCGTTCGCAAAGTCGCCCTCAATCTCAACCAAAATCGCATTCAGGACTTTTGAATTCTGTCCCGCGAATGAAAGGTGCGCGCGGCTGTATCTATTCGCCGCGTCGACGTAATCGCCCCGCGCCAACGCCTCGCGAATCGCTCCTGGAATCCCAAATACGTCCTCGTGTCGCTCGAACGTCTTCAACACACGAAGTATCTTCTCACGACGCTCTTCCAATTCGAAAACCTCGCGAAGACTCTCCCGCGCGCTCTTCGCCGCGCGAGACAGACGCGATTCCAACTCGGCCGTGACGCCGAATTCGCCGTGCTCCTCCCTCCCCTTTCGCAACAAATTCCTCGCGTCCTCCATCGCGTCCAAACACGCCAACAGCGTCGGCAGGTGTTCCGCGACGAACTCTTTCCTCGCGCGCGCGTCACTCGTCCCCATCGCCTCCATTCGACGCAGCGCGTCCCTCAACTCGTTCGCCGAGCGTTCGCCGTGCGCCGCCGCTAAAAACAACTTGCCATCGAACTTCGCGCTCGACACCGTCAGCGCGTCCCGCACGCGACGTCGATACGCGCGAACATCCTCGTCCGCGTCCTTCCCACGAATACCGAACGACGTCGACGTTTCCACGAGCTCGACCGCGCGCTCG
>Ga0066861_10000801_pt1 | contig 10449 bp, 6 predicted proteins | sample ETN02SmetaG_3_FD_66434 | JGI IMG/M metagenome (GOLD analysis project Ga0066861, IMG submission 66434) | Marine microbial and viral communities from oxygen minimum zone, Eastern Pacific Ocean - ETNP2014F10-02SV257 | ecosystem: Environmental > Aquatic > Marine > Oceanic ... | reverse complement strand
AAGTCAAAGGCGAAGTCAAAGGCGAAGGGCAAGGCGAAGAAGGGCAAGGATGCGCCCAAGGGTAAGCCACCGAAGCGCGCCGCGGCGAAGAAGGCGAAAAAGTACGCCGACGACGAGGGCGACGACGACGACGACGATGATTACGATTCTGAGGAGTCCGAGTCCGAATCGGAAGAGTACGATTCGTCCGACTTTGAAGACGAAGACGACGACGAAGAGTACAAGGTGCGCAAGCCGGGTCGCTCCAAGTACACCGAAGAGGAGATGGCCGCCATGGCCGCGGCCGAGTTCCAACTCGAGCTTCAAGCGCAGTGTGTCGTGCGCGGTCTCGCCGTTCCGATCCAGTGCGGTGGGCTTAAAGCCGTCTTGAATGGAGGGAACCTCACCGTACTCTACGCCAAGCCGCCGAAGAAGACGACGACGGAGATGGACCTCGACGCGTTCATGAAGCTCGCCAAGCGCAAGGGCCACTGGCAAGAGGAGGTCAAGTACAACGGTTCGGGCGAGATGAAGGGTGAACCCATCATCCACTACCTCGCCTCGCGCGGACTCGAGATTGGACGCGGCGTCATTGGTAACAATGTCGACATCTTGCCGCCGGGTCTCAACTGCGGCATGCAATTCTTCCCCGCGAAAATCGTCAGCTTCGACGACGTCACGGGTTCGCACGAGATTCGATACTTTGGAAAGGGCGAACACGAGTTGGAGAAGATCCATCTTCCTTTGGCCACCATTAGATGGTTGCCGAAGATGTGGGAGCCGTACTCTGGACCAGAGTGCGTCAAGAAGCCCGACGCCGACGGCGGACTCATCTTCGCCCTCAAGCCGATCCCGATCGGGTGCGGCGGCATGCGCGGCGTGTTGCTTCCGGGAGGCAAACGCGGTGAAGAGATGGTGCGTTACTGTCTCATGCGACGCGAGCGAGAGCGATGCATCGTCGACGAGCTCACCATTCCGGCAACGGAATTCGAGCGCTTGAGCGGCAAGGGCACGGCGAAGAAATGGCGTCAATCCGTGCGCGTGGTCGATCCCGATCACAGTCTCGGCGAGTCTGTGAGCAAGGTTCTCAAGCAGGTCGGAGAAGCGCTCGGTAAGGATGTCGTGAAGCGCGAGATTGAAGTCTTCTGGCCGGGCGACGAGTGCTTTTACTACGGCACCGTCATGGGTTTCCGACCGGAATCCGGTGAACACGAGGTTGTGTACGACGACGGAAACAAGGAGATTCTCCAGATTCCGATGCAAACCGTGCGCTGGGGTCCGGCACCGACCGTGCGCAAGGGTTCTGCCGCGCCTCGCCCGATGTCCAAGGCGGCCAACCCCGCGGCCAAGCCCGCGGCGTCGCCGCCCAAAAAGGCAAAGACGTCTTGGATTCAGTGCGACGACTGCCAAAAATGGCGCATCGTTCCGCAAGCGTACACCGACTCGCTCGGCGATGACGATCCGTGGCGTTGTAGCATGAACCCGGACCCGGCGAAGAGCGCGGCCGCGTGCGAAGCGCCCGAGGATCAAGAGGATAGTTAGAATGAACGAAATGAAATTTGTCACTGGCGCACCGCGCCCACTTCATGTTTAATTTGTTTTGTGTAATTAAAAACGAGTTCGTCAGTTGATTCGGTCGTCTTATCCCGTCGCTTGTCTCGCTTTTCTTCTTTCTCCCTTTCCTAAAGCGGCGAAACCTCGCTGAATGGCGCCGACGGATCGAGACGCGCCGCACGCTTGGCATCGGCAATACGACAAACGCGAGGCTTGCTCCTTCACCAACTGCGTATCGGACGATTTGCACATGTTGCAAATGACGTAATCGATGAAATAGTGCCGTAACACACCCTCGAATACCTTTGGCAAGAATCTCCCCTTGAGCACGAGACGCTGTTGTCCGTCGAGCGTCCCGCTCGTACCCAACTCGGCCAACAAGTACTGCGTGACGTGTTCGCTCGGTCGATGCATCGCGTTACAGATTTCCATCAAGTTGGCGAACACCGTCTTCTTCGTGCCTTCTCTCAACACCTGCGGCGGCTTGATGATCGTCTTCGCCTTCTCACCCAACGCAGGGTTCTTTTCTCTCAAAATACCGAACACTCTGCCCAAAAGCTCGTCGTAGTGGTAGTCGCGCGTCGTCCCGTCCCACGATGTCCCACTCCCCGTGTGCGTGCCATCGCGCCCTTCGTCCGCGTCAGCATCGGCCGCATCATCGATACCGTCCTCAGCCTCGATCGCCTTCTTCTTCTTACTGCTCTTCTTCTTCTTTTTCGATCCAAACTCGGCGTCTAAATCCACGTCCCCCGAATCTTCCCCGTCGTCGTCCAACGCCAACGCCTTATCCTTTTTCTTCTTCTTCTTCTTCTTCCCGAACTCACCGTCCCCGGCATCGAGCGTCATGTCATCCACCCCCTCCGCCGCCGCGTTCACCGCCGATTCATCGTCCGACAGATCGAGCGTCACCTTCTTCTTGGATTTTTTCTTTTTGAGCGTAGGGTCAAAATCGACCCCATCGTCCTCGACCGTCGCGCGTTCGTCGTCCGCCATGTCGATCGCACGCGTCGCGCACGTCCCGCGCGTCGTTTTCTCTCCCCCGTACCCGCGAGCTCGTCGCGCGGTCGCGTCGATCGTCGCGCGGCGGCGTGTGATGATGCCCACGATCAGGGTTTGCAAAGGGTTTCCGTCGAGACGCCGGGACGTCGACGTCGATTCGATTCGATTCGATTCGATCGAGCGACTTTTCGATCGCCGATCGGTGTGCGCGCATCGACGCGCCGAGAATATAAAAATGTACCGTCTAGTGCGCGCGCGCGATCGGAGTCGCTTTCATCGCCGCGCCGACGGATTCACCGACGCGTCACGACACCGTCGCCGGATCCCAACAGAATTTCACCCGATCGCGCTCGAACGCGCGTTCGAGCGCGTCGACGGCGGATTCGACCCGACCTTTTGTCTTTTCGTCCTCTTCGTCCATCGCGCGATAGACTCGAAAGTTTTCCTCGGCGCGTTCTCGCGTCGACGATTTGACGACGACGGCGGCGGCGCGCGCGAGCGACCATCGCACGAGCGCGGGCGCGGGAGGTAACCCGACGTCCTCGGCGAACGATACCACCCTGGGCTCGGTCAACAACGCACCAACACCGAGCGGGGAGTACCCGACGACGCGCACGCGTCGCTCGGCGCAGAATCGGCGGAGGTCGACCTGCGGAAATCGAGGGTGCAGTTCGATTTGATTCACCGCCGGCGGAATCTCCGCGACGGCGAGCAATTCCTCGAGATGTGAAATCTCGTAGTTCGACACCCCGATCGCGCGACACAGACCGTTTCGTAACGCGCGTTCGAACGCGCGCCACGTGCGCGCGCGCGCCTCGCGATGGGCGTCGCTCGACGGCGCGACTTTGCTCCGTCCGGGCCAGTGCACCAACAAGAGCGACGGCGGTCTGCCGAGACGCTCCACCACGCCCTCGATCGCGCGCGTCGTCTCCGCCTCGCCGTGCATCTCGCTCGGTGAGATCTTACTCGTGATGAACGTCTCCGAGGACGTCGCGAGGGACGTCGCCGCGAGCGCCTCGGCGACGGCGCGTTCGTTTCGGTAGCACGTCGCCGTGTCCACGTGACGAAAGCCCACCGCCAGGGCCTCGCGCACGGCGTCTCGACACTCGTCGCCGCGAAGTCTGTACGTGCCGAACGCCAAGGTGGGCATGCGGACGTCGCGGGAGATGAGGACGTCGCGCATGTCGAGCGACGCGCGGAAAAAGCGCTCGGGACGGTTTGGGTTCGGGTAACCGTCCCGAGGACGTTGGCGACGCGCGCGCGGTGAACGCGAGAGGTGCGAGTCGAGCGCGCGCGCGCGCGCGACGAAACGCGCGTTTCGACCTCTCTCACGCGCGCGAACGGTGCGAGACGCGCGCGCGACGTCGACTGAGGCGAAGGGGCGCGGCGGCGCTACTATTACACGCTGAGTCGGCGCGCGGCGGTCCCTCATCGACGAGATTCACGCGCCCTTGGCGCCTTTCTTCGGTTCCGGTGGGCCTCTGATGGCCTTTCGGATCATTATGCCGAACCAGTAGGCGTTTAAGCCCGCGCCCGCGCCGACGAGGATATTGAGCGGCACGGCGACGGACGAGGGAACGGCGTCGATGAGACCTTTGCTTCGGATCCAGAGCATGTGGCTGTACCCGATGGAGTACGCGATCACTCTGACGAGGAAGAAGATGACGACGAGGACGAGGCCGGCGAAGAATTCTATTTGTTTACCGGCGTTTTGCGGCGAACTCACCTTGTCACCGGTGAAACCCAGCGCCTTGGCTATTTTTACGACCTTTTGACTCTTAATCGTTAAGCTCGCGCTCTGAATGGTCCAACGCAGCGTCAAAAGCGGCGTGGATGCTTCACCCAGGAGCAACCACGCGAACGGCAGCATCATCGTCTGCGAGACGCCCGACAGGATGGACGCCACTACGAAGACGCAGTGGTGCGCCAACATATCCACCTTGCCCAAACGCGGGAATTGCGTCACGATCTGCACGGTGTCGTGCACGAGATACCCCAAGAACAACCAGTTCGTGCGTTCGATCGTATCTCTGGTCGCGTCGCTCAACCCACCGGCGACGCCTCGATTATAATACATATCCGCCGGGTTCGAAGCTCGGAGCACGTCGAGCAAAATGTAAAACGCTAGCACGCTCACCAACAGCGCGTGCACCAGGCCCGTGTACTGCTTCGGTGCCTCGAAACGCACGCGTTTCGTGCCCTCGTCATCGTCGTCGCGCGCTGGAAGCACGCGCGAGACGACGAACACGACGCTGACTCGAACGATTTCCCAAAGGACCGTGTAGACGAGAAGTTTGCGCAAAAAGTCCGCGGGCGCGCCGAGAGGGTCCATCTCGTGCGGGCCGTGGTACCGCACGCGCGTTAACACTTTCGGCCTTCCTCGGAACATGGCGACGGGGCGACGCGAGCGTGCGTGCGCGCGCGCGGCGGCGCGGCGTAATGGGGAAGATTTTAAATTGGGGACAGTTGAGAGTCAGTCCGGAGCCCGCGCGGGAACCGCGGGTTGAATCGGACGTTCCGGGCGCGACGAGGGGTCGAGGAGGGTGGATTCGCGCGAAGATCGATGATGCGGTGCGTCGACGGCGTTCGTGCGCTTTTCAGACGCGCTATGGTACTAGGGGTCGCGCGGGCGATATCGAGCCGCTGCGGCGCGAGTGGTCTAAAGCACAGTCTTGATCGATCTAATCCTCCTTCTTCGCCTCGGGCTTGGGCGGACCGCGCATGGCTTTTTTCACCATGAGAGAGAACCAGTACCAGTTCAAACCCGCGCCGCAGGAGACGAGCACGAGCAGGGTGTTCGTGACGGATTTCGGAATCGGATCCAAAACGCCCGTGTGCCAGTTGTACAGCATGTTAAAGAAACCAGACGTGTAGCACAAGATGCGAACGATGAAGAACGTAGCCATGAAACCCACGCTGGTGACGAACTCCAACTGCTTGCCCGCGTTCTTCACCGAACTCACCGCTTCGCCCTTGTACCCGAGCGCTCGCGCCCACCGCACGACGCGCTCAGACTTCAACTCGTACGTCATCTGTTGAATCAACCATCTCAGGCAGAGGATCGGCGTCGAGAACTCGCCGAGGAGCAACCACGAGAACGGCAGCATCATCGTCTGCGAGTGACCCGCGAGCAAGGAGCATGCGATGAAGCACGCGTGGTGCGCCACCATGTCCACCTTCCCCAATCGCGGATACTCCCACAACAGGTGCAATAAATCTCCGAACATGTATCCACAAAACAACCAGTTCCCAATCTCCGTAAACTTCATGTCCGACAGCTTGAACAGCGTCGACGAGTTGTAGTAATACCTATCTCTCGGCAACCGAATGCTGAGCATCACCCAGCCTATGCGTAACCCGGCGCTCGCCACCGCCAATGCGTGCACCGTGGACATCACGTACGCCGGCGCCACGTGCACGAACTCCTTCTCCTTCTCCGTTTCCGCCTTTCCGTACGTCTTACGCACGATGAAACTCGTCAACGCGCGCGGGATTTCCCAAAACAAGACGGTCGCGGCGAGCTTGGTGGTAAAGTCGAGCGGATCGTCGAGGTTCATGCTGCACGGCGTGATCAGACGCGCGTACGGCGGGACGGCGGCATTCGTGAGCTTAAACATCTTTCTCGCGCGGTGCGTCCCGGCGCGTCACCGGGCGCGAGCGCGCGCGCGGGTCGCCGAGTGTCGTTGCGCCCGAGGGGGTAACGGCTTTTCCCGAAAACGAGGCTCGAGGCTCGAGCTCGCCGCGTTTGAGGACGTTTCTCGGTGACGACGCGCGCGTTCGAGACCGTGTGTGCGGAGCTAAATGAATGTCGATGAATAATCTAGTGCAATCGCTGTCTAGTGCGTCTGGCGGCGCGATCGGTGGATGGCGGATCGGCGGAGACGGAGGCGTCGGCGAAATCGGAGACGTCGAGGAGCTCGCCGGCGAGAATGGATTCGACGAGCCATTCGTGCCGAATGCATGGCGCGCCCAGGCGTTTCGCCGATCGAATCCACGCCGAGTGTGGCTTCTCGCCGCTCTGCGTGATGAGGAAATCGAAACGTCGGTCGGTCTGCGGATTCGACTCGAGCGCGGCGCCGGCGTGCGCGAGAAGCGACGTAAAGTCCTTGACGAATCCCTCGTTCCCGGTGATGGCGGTCGTGACGTCGCGGAAGAGTTTACCAGAACACGCGCGATGCCGTTCGCGAGGTTTACCCTCGGCGTCGAGAGGTTCGTCCACGTCGAGGATTCGACGCTCCTCCGCGCACGCGTCAATCCAAGAGGGTTTGGCGAAGCGCGCGCCGGCGGCGACGCCGTACAAACATTTCATCGTCCGCCCCATCTTCGGCGTGACGACGACGATCGAATTGACCGATACGTCGGGCGACGGTTCGTCGAGCACGGTGCCTCCGTGCGCGCGAATGGTCTCTTTGAGCGCACCGCTCGATTTTCCCACGCCGGAGAGGAGAAAGTGCAGAGACGAAAACGTCCTCGAACGCGCGCCGCCGCCGGGCTTGGTCTGCTTCGAGGCGGTGCTCATGCGCTTGGACGTCGACGCCTTCGTCGCGGGTGTTTTCGCGATGGACATCTTCGACGTGGGTGTCTTTGACGCGGGCGTCTTCGAGATCGCCGCGGGCGTGCGACCGCTCGTTCGCCTGGACGTCGTTCTCGCCGAGGTGGTGACGGAATCCACCGACGACTTCTTCGAGCGCCCTCTCCCGCGCGGCCAAATCCCCTTCTTGGCGTTCTCTAAGATTGTCCTGCATCTGCCACACCCACCCTTGGAGTGTCGGCACTTCGGACATCCCAGGGTCGGTAAAGGTCTGTCCTCCTGCTCCTTGGACGGCGTTCGTTCGTCGCCGTCGCGCGGGGGCGACGGCGCTTCCACGCGCTCCTCCGCAGGCACCCTCTGGGCAAACGTCGGAGCCGGTATGCTCGTGATCCTCGGACGGAGAAGTCCACCCTCGCTGTCTCTCTGACTGAAGTCCACGAAATCCCCTTGACTCGGGTAATCCTGCGTCGGCTGCGTCTGCGTCATGGATTGCGATAAATCGTCGTCGATGATGCGAACGCGTTTCGACGGCGTTTCGTCGTCAAACCTCGGCGGCGGTGGCGGCGGCGCGCGACGTCTCGGCTGTCGCCATTGATGCTGTGAAAGCAGAATTCTACTTCTTGGAGACTCTACCTCTGGTTGCGATAACGGCGGCGGCGGTGGAGGCTGAGCTTTTAACGGCGATTGCGACTGCTGCGTTTGTGGTCGTTGCGGCGAGTCGACGTATTCATCAGCAGGTCTCTGTGAGTAAAACAACCCGATGTCGGGAGAACTCGGGGGCGATTCGGGTGCGTCGCCAGCGTCGCCCAAAACGTTCTCTGGCGTCGCTTCGACGACGTCATCATCGTCGTGGTCTTCGCTCTCTTCGTCGACGAGTTGAGAAAAATCGTTTCGCGGCATCGACATGTCCACCCCGAGCGATTGTCTCTGCTGTTCTCTCGCCCGTCGCACCGCCTCGATCGCGGTGTTCTCCACCCCTCGCACGTCCTCGCGCTGCGTGTCGATCGACCCGAGCGCCCGCGCCGACGCGGTGACCATGGATGAATCTTGCGTTCTTCCCGCCAAAACTCCCGGACGTTTCAGCGCGGGAGGCTTGCTCGGAGGATCGATGACGTCATCCAGCGGCGTGCACTCGACGCGTCCGTCCAAAGCGCCTCGATCATTCGCATCAGAGCGAACCGGCGGAATCGACGCCGACGTTTCGCGCGCTTTCGCCGCTTCCGAACTCTCTCGACGAGCTCTCTCCTCGGTGGGCGTCGCCGCCGCCGCCGCCCACAACGATTTCGGTCTCGGTGGGGACATGGGCTGACGCGCGCTCCCCTCCGCGGGCGACGCGTTCTCTTTCTTCCCGCTCGCGCGTTCAGGAAGCTCGATCGACGCCGACGCTATTCTCATGAACGCCGCCGGCGAATCCTTGCGCGGCGGCGTCCGGGCGACGGACGCGACCTCTTCGTCGACGCGTTCCGGTTCCTCCTCCTCTGGAACTTGCGTGCCGCCCACGAACTCCGCCTCGAGATCTTCCATCACCTGCGTCCCCGCGATCGCTTCGTCCTCGACGTCCTCGCACGCCTGCGTCCCACCGACGTACGCGTCGTCCTCCGATTCGGTCGACGCGCCCTCCTCGTCGTCTTCCTTCGCGTCGGCGCCCCGCGCGCGAACCTCTTCCTCCCCGCCCTCCAACTGACTGTACACGTCGCTCACCATCGCGCACGGCGCCTTCGGTCGTCCCGACGCGCCCACGGACGCCGTCCCGAGCGTGTGTTGACTCCTCGCCTCGGGCGCCGTCTCCCACCCGCCGGACGAATACTCCACCTGCGCCAACGCGTCCTCCAAACCGCTCTCCGAGATGGTCTCCGCGCCTCGCGATCCCTCGGCGAAATCGAACGCGTCCAACCCAATCTCCGCGCGCGATTTCTCCACCCTCGCGCACATCGCCTCGACGAATCGCTCGCGTCTCTCTTCGTCCTCGTCCTCGTCCTCGTCCTCGTCTCGTTCGTCGTTCGTCGTCATCGTCGTCGTCGTCGTCGTCTTCCTCATCCTCGGCGCGTCCACACCCCTCTCTCCAACCCCATTCCCCCCCTCCCCGATCGAACACTCCCCCACGCCGCTCGCCGCGCGCGCGCGTCCGTCGTCTCTCTCGCGTCCCTTCGCCGCGTCCCTTCGCGCGCGCATCGCCTCCCCGATCGCCATTCGCTCCGACGCCGACACCAGCGCCCGAACCGTCGCCCCCGCGTCCCCACGCACCGCCTCCGTCGCCCGTTTCCTCGCCCGTTCCCGCGCGTCATCGATCGAGCTCGTCGCCATCCTTCGAATCAAATCAAATCACGAATCAAATCAAATCACGAATCGAATCGACGTCGTCCGTCGTCGTCGTCCGTCGTCGTCCGTCCTCGATCGCGCGATTCGGAGATCGACACCTCTCGTCTCTCTCGCGTCTCTCTCGCGCGTCTCTCGAGACGTCGCACGACGTCGTCTCCCGTCGCGCGTCCCTCGAGATCCATCCTCGACGTCGTCGCAATCTCGGCACCGATGATGATGATGATGATGATGACGCGTGGACGGAGGCGCGCGTCGCGACGAGAGAGACGCGACGAGAGAGACGCGACGAGAGAGACCCACCACCGTCGACGAACGCGCGCGTCGGTCGTCGCGTCGCGTCTCGTCGCGTCGCGTCGCGTCTCTCTCGTTCCTCGTCGTCGACGAAAACGACGAAAACGACGACGAAAACGACGAAAACGACGACGAAAACGACGACGAACATGACGACAACGAAAACGAACACGACGACGACCGACAGAGAGACCTCGAGAGGAACGCGCGATCGATCGATCGCGCGCGCGGCGCGCGCGCACGACGAGGCGCGCCGGTCGTCCGTCGGCATGGAATATTCTCAGCCGCGTGCGGCGATGCGACTCCCCGACGAGTCATGACTCGTCACGCATCATCACGAGTCCGCGCGCGCGCGGTCGCGAGTGGGTCGAGGCCCGAGGCCCGGGGAGGGGGGTCACCGATGGGTCGTGATCGGTGAAACCGTGGATCGTGGCGACCGACCGCGTGGGCACGAGGGACCGGGGCGCGACGACGAGGTCGGGCGGATTTTGGGCGCGACGGTGGAAATGCGCGCCCGGACGTCGTAGAGACGCGCGCGCGGGCGCGAGGGGCGCGGGGAAAGCGCGAGGGAGAGCGAAGGAGGGGGTGTTCGGTCCGTCTCTCTCGTCGTGCGTCGCTCGCGCGAGAGACGACCGACGGTGACGCGCGAAAGAGGACCGCGCGACGCGATGGCGGAGGACGAGGATGACCCAGCCGTGTTTTGGCCCTTGTTCGAGACGACGGTGAATGACGCGAACGAGTTCGGGGAGGACGTGGGATTCGTGCGTGATGCGATG
>Ga0066861_10000790_pt1 | contig 10491 bp, 8 predicted proteins | sample ETN02SmetaG_3_FD_66434 | JGI IMG/M metagenome (GOLD analysis project Ga0066861, IMG submission 66434) | Marine microbial and viral communities from oxygen minimum zone, Eastern Pacific Ocean - ETNP2014F10-02SV257 | ecosystem: Environmental > Aquatic > Marine > Oceanic ... | reverse complement strand
TGAAGCCATTTTGAAATATCCGAACAGCGTGTTGCTGTCCATCGTTTCCAGGTACGAAAATTTTCCGCAGTGAAATCAATTTGAAACCGAATCGATGTTATTCCATCAAAATGTACAACCCATTTATCCCCCAAGACTACATCCCTGAGCAAAGTCCACATATTCACATCGTGCAGGATATTTCTCGCAGCAAATGCATTGAAACGGCGGAAATCGCCCCCTTTTTTATCTCCTCTTCTTTCATTTTCATCCTCCACCTTGCGAATGCTTTCCCGCTTTTCGATTTCTTCTTGAACTCTTGCAGTAGTGGTGGAGTCATTCGAATCTATCCTGTCGCGCTTCTGAAGACTTTCCAATTCGATGCTTTCATTTTCATTTTCTTCTATCGCTTCTTCTTTCTCATTTTCCCGTGCCGGTTCCTCCTCTTCTATATTCTCACCATTCACGCGACCACCCCCTTTTCCTTCTTTTCCTTTTTCTTCTTCTTTTTCTTCTTCGAGAGCAACTGCGTTTATAAAATCATCGAACTCGATGTAATAACCTCTTCCTTTCTTCTCTTCTTGCTCTTCCGTAATATTTTCATATTTCTCTCCTTCGTCAACAACAACAACAACACTCTCTTCTTGTTCTTCTTGTTCTTCCCGTCCACTCAAAATTTCAGAACCAACATCCTCTTCAGCGAGAATGTCGTCGTCGTCGTCCTGTTCCACTTCGTCGAGCCGATATTTCCACGAGAAATCATCATAAGCATGCACATTTACGTACTCTATTTTACCATTACGCATATTATCATTTTCGTATTCAGAGGAGTTATAGTAATCCAATTTCGTTCTCGTCGTCGATGAAATATCTACATCTATAACGCCGGGAGCATCATCGGCACCGTACCATATATTCATCGAAGAGTGCGGAGAATAATAATGAGAGGGTGCATTCCCACTCCGCCTTCGTCGAAAGAACCGCATACTTTTTTTACTCTCTCACGCGATACTCTTCTGTTCTTTCGCGCACATATTTTGTTTCCTTCTTGTTTGTGTTTGTGTTGTGTCGTTTTTGGCGGGAGCATGTGAAAGAAAGAAAGAAAGAAAGAAAGAAAATGCGTCAAAAATTCTTCGACTCTTCCTTCTCTTTATTCTTTTCCTCTTCCTTTAATACATACATACATACACACACACATGCACATGTATATATGATGCCAAAACTCAAAGCAGTATTCTTTGATTTAGACGACACGTTAGTTCCAACTTCGGTATACGACGTGAGAGCGTACGCAGACGTGAAAGCGAGCGTAATCACCTGGGTTGGAAAAATCCAGTTAGATGTGGATAAATTAGTCGCGGACTTTAAAGAGAAATTCGTCAAAGCACCGTGGGATCCAGAGTATAAAACCGACGTTTTCACGTGGCGCTCGAGAGTCTGGGAACATGCGCTAAAGTTGCAAGACGTAGAAAACGCAGAAGAAGTTGGATTGAAGTGTCAAAAATGTTTCGACGACAACCGCATGGGAACTTTTCCTTTGTACGACTGCGTGAAAGAACTCACAGAGTACATCAAATCGAAAGGTTTAGAGACGTGCATAATCACAAATGGACATCATCGAGTGCAGAGAGATAAATTAGAAGCGTGCAAGGCATACACATTGTTTGAGAACATAATCGTGGGCGGTGAGGAAGTGTTAGCAGGACGTAAAGAGAAACCCGACGGGAGTATTTTTGTTAAAGCCTGCAAATACGCGGGATGTTTACCCAGCGAAGCTATCCACGTCGGGGACTCTCTAGGCGCTGATATTCAAGGGGGCATCAACGCGGGGTTATTAGCGACGGTTTTTATTAACGTTAAAGCGCGCGATATGAGTACTATCCAGCCCATGCCTACATACACGATCAAACACATAACCGAATTGAAAGAGATCATCGATAAATTGCTAGTGGTATAAAAAAGCAGTATTGTTCACAGTATATTGTTACATTTACGTTGTTAGGATAAACTTTTAGGTTGCAACTTCATTGTGGTCTTTTCGCAACATGGTCTCGATAAAGAACTCGCCCGCTTTGTACGAGCTGCGCACGAGCGCCCCGCTGGCTACATATCTAAAACCAATTTCCTTCTCGCCAAATTCTTTCCAATATTCGAATTTCTCCGGTGTCACAAACTCCTTCACCGTCAAATGCTTCGGTGTTGGCTGTAAATATTGACCTAAAGTAAATATATCGACTCCCACATCTCTGCAATCTTTCATAGCTTGCTTTATCTCGTCGTCCGTTTCGCCTAAACCGAGCATAATTGACGTCTTTGTTACCATGCCTTCCTTTGCTTCCTTGGCCGCTTTTAGCACTGATAAAGACTGCTCATAATTCGCGCGCGGATCTCGAACACGAGGCTGTAACCGCCTCACAGTTTCGATATTATGTGCAAACACGTCTAAACCAGAGTTAGCCAAATGTCTCACAGCGTCTAAATCACCTTGAAAATCAGATGTCAACGCCTCTACAAGAACGCTTGATTTTAACTTTTTCAACGTGCGCACTGTTCTCGCAAAGTGCTCCGCTCCTCCATCAGGAATATCGTCTCTGTCAACTGAAGTTAATACTATATACCCAACACCCCACGCAGCAATAGCCCTGGCCGTATTTTCTGGCTCCATATCATCCGGTGGCGGAGGTGTACTCGCCGTATTCACCGCGCAGAAACGACATCCTCGGGTGCACGTGTCACCTAATAACATAATCGTTGCCGTTCCCGTTTCCCCGTTCCAGCACTCGCCTACGTTTGGACACATGGCTTCTTCGCATACCGTAGCAATTTTATGCTCTGAATTATCTAACGTGTCTTTCAAAAACTCAAAGCGTTCTCCACTTGGCGCTCTTTGTCTCAACCATGGCGGCTTCTTCAAACCGGGGGGTAAACCGGGGATAGTTGCGGTTGCAGTCGTTCTGCCACTTGACGTAGTCTCCTCTCCGGATGATCCTTCTATGGTTGCAACTGGTCCACACATTGCTGCAGCGGCGTTGAACTTTGGTGCCGATGGTGGCGGTTCAACCCCGTTTTCTTTCGCCATTCGAACGAGTTCCTCAAACGCATCTATGTTTTGTAATCGCTCGAACTCATAATCTTCCTCCGTTTTCTCAATATTTTCACCATCGCTCGTTGTGGCATGCAAACGCGTTGTTGTTGTTCTTGTTGCAGCTGATGGTGGTGGTGACGATGATGGTGATCTTGTTGTGCGGAACCAAGTGCGATACCTGTTTTTGCTCTTTTCTATGCATTCTTCGTTTTGTGAAATAATAGACGAGGAGGAAGAAGTAGAAGAGGAAGAAGAAGTTGATAAATCCTTTTGACGGTGTTGAGGTTGTTGGAAAAGTCGACGGCGCTGAAAAGGAGCAGAACAGGAAGCGGCGCAATTCGTAGTTGTCTCGTTCCGACGCGCGGAAGGTCGCGATGTAGCGGTACCACCGATATATTTACTGACGCGCACGCATTGATTCATTCCGTTGATTCCCAGGAACTCTATTTTATCGCGTGTTTTTCTTATGATGCGACACAAAATGGATAAAAGCGCGAGGAGGGCGAAAATTTTTTCTTTCCATTTCTTTTGTGTGAAATGTGAAGCCGAAGCCCCAGAGTTTGCACGTTCTACAAATGATGATAACCAAAACGTATATAGAGGTACTCTATCTATTACAATAAAAGTATCTGAATATGTTTTTCCTACGTATGTTGTTACGTTAAATAGTATACTATTTCTTTTCATTCAAAGTTAAAGATAAAGCAAGCGTCGACGTAATTAAACGATCTCCCAATAGAGTACAAACAGGTGCGCACGAAATTCATTGGTGAAAATCGGGCAAATAGTGCTCCTGCGACCTTTGGTGTACGCGAAATACCTCTCGAAAAAAAGGTAAGGGCGTTATTATGCCTTTAAGTATTTAGAAGATACGGAACGGCGGGCCCATCGTAGTCTTGATGTACAAGGACTTGACGTTTTGCCAGTTCTTCTTCAACAAAGAAACTAAAAAGTTCACAGCCATTTGCGTGTTGATGAACAATTCTTTCTCAGTCATTTCGACGTTACCGACGGCAACGGCCAAGCACAACACTTTCTTGAGCTGAAACTTGACTTGCGACTTGATGTCGTTGACTTTGGTCTCCAAGGACTCATTGTGTGTGCACAACGTCGGAAATTTACCCGCCTTGTTCAAACCCGGACCCAAAAGTCTTGGAATTTGTTTGATGACGGATTCAGACGCGACAAAAACGGCATATTTCTTAGCCAATTTCTTGATCAATTTCTTGTTCTTGTTCAACTTCTTCAACGCTTCGACGTCCATCTTTTCGATCCCGATACCCGCAGCTTCTTCGCAGTGCTTGGCATCACCAAGCATGCAAATCTTAAGCTTCGGTCTCGGCATCGCCGGTAAAACGACGGTACCGTTGAAACGCTTATCCTTTTGCGGATCGTAGTTCTTTAAACCGATTTGAAGCTCGACAGTTTCGACAAACTTCCTAGGTTTTTCTTTAGATTTCTCTAACATGAAGGACACGCCTTCTTTCAAGGTATCCGAGTTGAGCTTACTGTGAGATGAAAAAAGAGTGAAGGGAGAAAATGCAAGTCAGCTTATGTTCGTTCTTTTCCCGCGAGGATTCGTTTGCAGTAACCGTTCCGTAAAATGACTGTAATTTCGCGCACGAATGGTATTTCTACATTCGTTAACTTATTTACTGTAAGAAACGAACGTTCGTGCGATCGTGCACGCAACGCGTTTTCGAGCGGGCAAAATCCTAAATTTGCGCCTCCCCGAAAAAAGACGAAATTCGAGCGCCACGGGTGCCACGCGAACGTGCATTCTCTCAATCATTCCGTCGTCGAGGTGTGAACGATGTCTTCTCGAGAGAATGAACGCGTTAAAGGAGCTAACAGACGCGACGTACCTCATCTTTAATTATATACTAAGTCTGAAAAGTGACGAAATTTTCTTTGCTCACGACAGTTTTCAGCAGTAGCAGCTCAAATAAAAAAAAGTACAAGGTAGTTGTGGTTGTCGTCCGTTGTTCATAAAAAAACTGACACACAAGGCATCAGCGCTACATTTGAGAAGAAGAATCGACACTATATAGACGATAGCAATGACATCGACGGTGTTGTCACCGATACCGCTCCGGTCTGCTGCTGCTGCTGCAGCGTCGTCGAGACGGCGTCGTGCAAAGTCTGGTTCTTGCTGTTGCACTTCATCGTCCTTTTTGTCCAAAAACAAAACGAAAGAATATCGAGGAAATAGAGTTAGCACCAGCGGCAGCACTAGAACAATAAAAACAACAAGAATGAATTATAATGGTGCTGGCGGCGGCGGTGACGACGACGTGTCCTTCTTCGTGATTGCTAAACAGAGACGACGGATGCTAAAGTGCTTTCGTCGTTCTTCCACCATCACCATCACAGCAGCAGCAGCAGTAGCAGCAACAGCAGAAGTGGAAAACGAAGATGAGAGAAAGAAAAAAAGAAAATCGAATAAGTTACCGACGCGAATGGTCGTCGAAACGGCCATGCTGGCAGCTATGACAGGCTTGAGTTTTCACCTATCGGCTTCGTTTAGATTGGAAACGTATTTGGGTTCTCTCTTTCCTCTTCCAGTTGTTGTAGCATCTGCGCGTTGGGGTGACGTTGCCGCTTGGAGGACTTTATTGGTGGCGTTCCTTTTGTTGACGTTACTAAGTGGTCCTCTACGCGCCTCAAATTACGCGTGTTTGCACGGTTTTACCGGCCTAGCCTTGGGAATGTGTTGGAAAAGAAAGTTCTCATGGGTGCAGAGCGTGCCTATATCTGCGCTCGCTCGAACCATTGGCGTCTTTTCGTCTCTCGCGATTTCTTCTTTAGTGATTCGAGAAAACATCCTTCGCTTAATGATTCAGCAAGTCTACGCGCTGATTGATCAAATTTGCGCAACTCTAGGAGCAACATTCGTTCCGAACATGACGACCATTTTGTGTGTCGCTTTTGTATTCGTGATTTTGAATTCGTTATCGTATACGCTCATTTTACATTTGGTGTATTCAATAGCTTTAGTAACGGCCACACCTGATAGGAATTTTTCAAATGCTCCATTAAAAGTCAGAAGAGCGTTAGGATTATCCTCAACGTTTATACAATAGAATTCATCAATAATGATATATACCTAGGTACCGTACCAACCTTACATGTGGTATTTCATGAAAAAACGGATTTAAACTTATTCTATTTATATTATTATTCACTCAACCCGAGGTCGTCCACCAGCTTCTGGCGGTGCATATCTATCGAAGCCTTCAGCTTCAATCCTCGCCTTGGCTTGCGCCGCCCTTCTCTCGCGCACGATTCTCAGTTTCTCCATTTCTTCCGTCATTTGCTTCGCGGATTTCGTCGGAGGTGCATCGTCTACTTCTTTTGGTTTCGGCTTCGCTTTTGGCTTCAAATATTCATCCTCAAACGAGGAGGAAGAGGAAGAATCGTCCTCGTCCGAGGACTCTTCCTCTTCTTCCTCCTGAACTCCAATCCCTGCGAATCGATCAAATTCCTTTACCTTTACAATTTTTTCTTCTTCGTCTCCCGATGATGATGAAGAAGATGATTTGCCGTCGTCGTCTTCATCGCTCGTTTCTTCCTCCTCGGAGGAAGATTCTTCTTCGCCTCTTCTTTTTCTCGCTTGTTGTGCTCTCCACTCCTCTTCTTGTTGTTGTTGCGCGGCGTACCCTCTGCCACGGCCTCTGCCTCGTCCACCTTTCGGTTTAAATCCTCGTCCCATTTCGAACCCTTTTTTGCCTTTGTTGTAAAGCTTTCTATATATATGTATGTGTGTATAAATATACGAATAAGGTGCGTGTTGTGGCGTTTTTCTTGCAACGAAGTTGAAATAAAAGCTTGGCTGGGAGCGAAAAATCGCGGTTATCGGAAAAATCGTCATTTACGTACATATATAGTACGCAAGGCACATTACCACGCCCGGAAGAGAGAGAGCTATTATATATATATATATAGAGAGAGAGAGAGAGAGGGAGAGAGAGAGAAGGAGAGAGAACTTCACAACCTCTTCTCCACGCTTCTATTCCTTCCTAGTATGTATGTATGTATGTATGTATGTGAGAGAGAGAGTTTTTAAAGGATCCCGCCGCACTTTTCAGAGAGAGAGGTATAAAACACAGACGGTTTCCCACGTTCTCTGAAAAGAAATAAGGTGTGTTCTTAATATACTACTACGCAACGTGATATCGTCGTTGCGATGTTCGTTTTCGTTTTGTGCGTCTCTAGGAACTGCTCCAAATAGAACAGGACAGTGTCTTTAGAGAGGAAAGACCGAAAGAGAGAAAAAAACAAGAGAACGAAATTTAACGAGAAGAAAAACGAGGCGTAAGGATGATATCACCACAAAACGCCAGTTCTGCTTCAGAGTTCTGCAATGAAGAACTCGGTGGATTACGCGTTGTTTTCATTAATGACGTCTGAACGCAGCTTGGTTTCTCTCTCTTTTTGTTGTGAAGTTTCTTTTCCTCTCTCTCTTTCTTTCTTATGTAGTCGTCGTTGTACTTTTGTCCCATATCCTCTCACAGTGTCAGAGTACCCTGAACTCGTTTTGCGGGTAGTGAATGGTACCTTGGGTGAGTAGGAAGAGCAAACAGCCGATCGGACAGCTGGAAACGCGTTATAATACGACGTGATCGCGGCATCCTTACCATCCGAGCCGATATTTGTTTCGTTCGAATCAAACAGACAACAACACACATAAAGTATGGATGATGACAGAAATATAATTAGATGACGAATCTGATGCTTTTTGAGCGTGGTTTTCACGCTCTGAAGGTTGCATTCGTGCAACACCTGATTGACAATCGAGGCATTTGTCTGACATATTTGATGATTTTTGTTGTTGTTTTCCTTTTCTTTCTCTATTCGTGAACCAAAAAACTCACACATATGAACTTATTTAAAAAACAGGCACGTTGTTTGAGCAAAAGTGAAAAGGAAAACGATGATCACGAGACGCTGTGACGCTTGCTCAACATCTTGTTCAATGGAAACGAGAATGAATACGAAACAAAACGTTGTCTCGAATACTATTCTCGTCCCGACGCGAAACAGCCAAAACCATCGGTTGTCGATAAAGACGCATTCCATCATCGACCCTTCTTCTATGAGCACCGAGGAGACCAACCAAGCGATATCGGCCGTCGCAACCTCTGTCATATTCGGGGGCCTCGCTATCGCGCAAGGTTTGAAATCTGAACCGAAACCGTGCCCGTCTTGCGCAACTTCGGGAGGCGAGGCATGTATATTTTGCAATGCAACGGGAAGGAGAGAAACGCCGATTGAAATTACGAAGAGAGAGAGACGCGACGACTCCGTGCTCGGTTTGACGAGACGGTCTCCGATGGAGTGCACTGCTTGCAAAGGAGCAGGGATGATTCTTTGCAAGACGTGTAAAGGTAGCGGGTATGTGTAGTAGGAAATCCTAGAAAATATTTTTAGATATTCGAGTACCTCCTTCATCCTTTCGTCACAATTATTTTCTTTTTTGGTACCTACGGTACCCGGGTACGCAAGTGTTCGTTATAAGAAAATTCTATTTACACACTCAAACTCTTTTTATCTGAGAAAATGCCACCGCATCGTCAGACGCGAAAGAAATCACCAACAGTAGCTACCACAGAAGGAGAAGGAGAATATGGAGCAGCAGCAGCAGCAGCAGCAGCAACAACAACAACAACAGACGACGACGATGATTTGGAAGAAGTTGAAGATTTGTCAGATTCCGAAGACGGTTCGAACAACGATATGGATGATGATGATGATGATGATGATGATGATTCCGATGACTATGACGACCTTGATGACACTTTGTTAGATGAAGTTATGAATTTAGAAAAGAAAGTAGAGACGAGTAAAGGAAGAGATTACGGCGCGCATGCAAAACTTTTACTCAAACTTCGTCAAGCAAAGTTGAAGGAACGTTTGGAAGAGTCGAGAGTTGCGTTTGACCGAAAGTTCAGCTTGAGTGAAGAGCAATGGTTGAGTTGGTTGGAAGATAAGATGACAGAGTTGAAAAAATGCGCGTCAGGAAAAAAGAGAAAAGAAATTGAAGCGTATATTCAAGAGCTATTTGAAAGGGCCACGGCAACGCTTCCGGCGAGCGTACCAGTTTGGCTGAAATATTTATCTTTTTCGGTGGCAAAAACGAGCGAAGATACCGAAGAAGATAGACGCCAATTTTACGAGAGGAGCTGTAAGATTGTCGCGAAGGACTATAGAAGAGGTAATGCGTTTTGGCTCGCGTATAGAGCCTTTGAGAGCTCGCAAATTGAGTCCCCGGAAAAGAAGAGTCGCGTTCAAGCGGTATCGACGCGAGCGCTGGAGACGCCTCTGGAAAAGTTGGACGAGTTGAAAGAAAAGATATTAGCTGAAGTAGAAAATAAAGATGAACGCAACTTATATGCAAAAGCGTACGAGACTGGGTGTAAACGGAGAGATTTGAGGAAAGCGTTCGAGGACAAAGTAGAGGAAACTGCAACCAAAAATGCCACAATAAAATCGGATCCAAAAGCGAATTTGCGTGCATATCGCTCATACATCGTAATGGAGAAGACCTTGCAAAAGAAAGAAAGGAACAAAGAATTGGATGAGTCCATCGAATCGCTGTACGAACGGGCGCTACTGAGAAACCCGTATGAGGTGAGCTTATGGCTAGAGTACGCGATGGAGGTTTCTTCTTCTTCAAAAATTGATATTTTAGATCGAGCGCTCAGAGCGTGTCCATCATCGTTCGAACTCTTAATTGAAAAGATTGAGTGTTGTGCGTGTAATAGCGATCCACAAACGGCTAATATCGCAGCGATGACCGAAGCCTTTGGGGATATTCTAATAAACTCGAGTTTAAAAAGTTTCAAGGGGGCTAATGATGTCGCTCTCGCTTTTCTGCGAGCGAAATGGAAAGACAAAAAATCAGATGGCATCAATAACTTGATGAAAGAAATGCACGCAAAACTAGTATCGCAATTTTCTAATAGAATACGGATCGACCCCGATATGAAGTTGGCGAGATATTGGGCTCAACACAGCGCGAATCCAGAGATGGTTTGGAAATTTTTTCTTGTTGAAAATGAAAAGATCTACGGCGATTACCTCGAAGCACATATTCAACGTGCAAGGTATTTCGAATCGAGTGATCCACAACTGGCTAATCGGGCGTACGAACTCGCATTTAGCAAACGCAATAAACTATCTCGAGCTGTGAAAGGTAAAGTGAAAGATGATACTAACGCGTTGATTACCCGTGACTTGTGTACTTCCTGGAGAAATTTTCTGGAAACCTCTCGGGACTCCTTTCCAAGCTCGTACGAGAAGGTGAAGTCTGAGCTATGCTCAATTGATTTCGAAAAAGCGTGCGCACCTCCAATGTCCGCCGAAGACATCAAGCGTATGCGCAGAGAAGGACAAATTGCGCGAAAACGTAACAATATGGAGGATGA
>Ga0066861_10000783_pt1 | contig 10505 bp, 8 predicted proteins | sample ETN02SmetaG_3_FD_66434 | JGI IMG/M metagenome (GOLD analysis project Ga0066861, IMG submission 66434) | Marine microbial and viral communities from oxygen minimum zone, Eastern Pacific Ocean - ETNP2014F10-02SV257 | ecosystem: Environmental > Aquatic > Marine > Oceanic ... | reverse complement strand
GTGATTTTCTGGCTCGTTGCATTAGTCCTTCGACGTCACCCATCTGTGAGGGAATCTCCGACACAATAGCCAGTGCATACTCGGGGTTCTCTTCTGCCATGGCCTTCTTCGCTTCCTCTATGGTGGAAATTAGCCCCCTAACCAAGTGACCATCTCCGGTTGATATCGACTTCTCTGCCTCTTCTATTGCGTCTTTGGCTTCTTGCCAGTGGGATTCTATTTTCTCAGCCAATGATTTGGCTTCCCTGAGTTTGTTCTCAGCCACTCTCAGAGATCCATGATCTATCTCACTAAGGGCACTATCGAAAATAGATCTAGCCCGACCTGGATTTCCGGTAATTGCTTCTGCTCTTTCTATAGAAGCAATCGATTGTGCCTTGACCTCCTCAATGTCGGATAGGAAGGAGAGGATTCTTTCGGCTTCCATCTCTGCATCGGAAATTAGGTTAATCCCCCTCTCAGGATTCTTCCATCCTTCTTCCCTTGCAGTCTTCAATAGAGAGTTGGGCTGTTGCAATAGACTGTTTCCAGACTGCAATTTCAAGATTCGACTCTCCGCGGTTTTCAGTCTCTCGGAGAATAACCTCCTTTGCTCCTCGAGTCCGTCCTTAGTGAGAAGCGGCGGGATTGTGGTTAGCATGGCTGGTATCCCGATGATTAGGAATGACTCGGCGTTAGGGTTGGTTAGAACAACCGGGAGTGCCAGACCAAAGCCGAAAGTTGTCATTAGCCCTCTCCATCTCCTCGAATTTACATCTGAACGAAGGATGTGTCTAGAAGACGAAAAGAGTGCTGCAGAGGTCAGGACTAGGAGAATTACTGCTCCTAGATTCCCATCGTCAATCCGATTGACCTCGGCAAAAGCAAGTATCGGTGGCCATGCAATACAGCATGCGGTTGAGATCCTTGTCCTTTGGATTGGTCCGAATTCTACAAGGTCTGGCATAATCAGAGCCGATGAAAATAGGATCGCCCCCGGGCCGAATCTCTCCAGATACGAGGTTTCGGATCCAAATGAGGAGAATATCCACCCGGCACCCAAAGAAATAAGCAAGAACTGGCACACTAAAGATGCCCTATCCACCCTGCCACGATGTTTTGCGACAACTCGCACCGGGTAGTCTGGAAGCATCACCATGGATTACGAACAGGCAGAGGGGGTCAATATGTATGCGGTTCCACGAGCAGGTTTTGATTGAGTAAGACTCAAACTTCCGCTCGTGACTTGTTGAACATGATGAGAACGGAAAGAATGCCGATGGCTAGAGCCAGGACGATCAGTCCCAGATAGTCTGAGTCGGCATTGTACTCTACTTCCAGTGGAATCTCCCCATGTGTCCCTGCTGATGCGCTGTCCCAATTCAGATACAGGCCATCCAGGCTATCGTTTTCCATCTCGAATTGAAATTCCACCACTCCCTGGCCGGGTCCGTTTTCCAGAGAAGCCGCAAAGGGTTGCTCCGTCCACCTTCCACAAATATCCGAAAGGCAAACTCTCGCGAATGCTGGGTCTGACCCATCATTCTCAGCAATAACCGTCAAGATGGCTGTCCCCCCAACCTTGGAGTCTTCTGACAGGGTCGCCTCGACCACCCTGATGTGGGCTCCACTTCTTGGCTGGACAGTTAGCAGAATAGCCTCCTCTCTGGTGTTATCCTTGGAATCGGTCGCCATGACGACAATTTCGTGATTTCCCTGCGTCAATTGTGGAATGGGTATGGAATCCGATACTGTCCAATTCTGTTTATCCCATGGAACTTCTTCGCCGTCTATCCAAATAGACCATGACAAATTGACGATTGCGTCCAAATCATCGAAGGAATGGGAGAGGTTCAGCATCAATTCGTCATCCTCATGGGGGTCGTCATCCGTCTCAATCTCAATTCCATTGGAAAATAGTCTTGGGATTACCGTTGGAGGATTTGAGTCTAGTACCTGAATAGTCCATTGTCCTATGGCGGTGTTTCCAGCATCATCGGAAACCAGTAGAGCTACGCTGATCATGGTTGGATCCCTCGCCTGGTGCCTTTGATGGATTCCCATATAGGCGCCATTTACTCCCATGCCCTGATTCACCGTGAACTCGAATGTTTGTTCGGACATTCCCGATTGCCTCCACCCTTCTGAGATGTTGGAGTATAGTTCCAGTAGGACTGGGAGGTCGGAGTCATCTGAGCCATTAACATCGAGTCGTATTGTAGTTCCCGCTGGAGCTAGGATTGGGCTGAGTGTTGTGGGTTCTAGTGGAGAGGTTTGGGAATCGCCCAACGACATGGTGGCCACCCATGTTGGCATCATACCGTCAACAGTCGGATTATCATTCCAATTAGCTGAGACACCATGGAAGTCGAGGCATGTGGCATTTACGCTCATCACCTCTCCGTGGGAGAATCCGATCTCGTCTGGGACAACTTCGAACCATTGGTTGTAATGAGTGCTGATTACCTCTCCTTCGAGGCTCACCGTCCATTGAATTTCTGGCGAGTCTAGTGGGCTGTCACTGCAAGACGCGGAGAAAGATGTGGCCTTATCTAGGGGAATAGTGGAAGATGTCAGAGGCGATCTAGAAGCGGAAATTATTGGAGGGATGTTCTCGGTAATCGTTATCCTGATGTCATAAGCAACTGGGGCCTGCGATCGATTTACTGTGAATAATCCGGGGCTACCAGATATTACTTCTGACATTGGGCTGTATCTATATTCCCAATCATCGGGAAGTTTGACCTCAAGGGGTACCTCCTCCACCATGGCACCTGCCCTGGGGATATCGATTAGCCTCAGAGTCCTACCATCGGATGTCCCAGAAATGGTTGCCGACTCAGTCCAGCTCCAACTCCCATTGGTCCGATTCACAGGGCCTATTTCAGGGGGTTGTACGACAATTTCCACCTGTCCGATTACAATCATTGAGTTGTAGTCAAAGCTGCAACATCCACCAGAAGCAGAGTCGGTCCAATCCCTTGAGGAAGCGACTAAATCTGAGAATTCCTGGGACTCCGTTGAGTTGATCCAACCGTCTGAGTTGCCGAGATGTGAGTCAATTTGCCCCAGCAAACCCATCGATCTGTTTTCCAGTAAATCAGTACCATAACTCTCAGAGACTGTTACCTCCGCGAACCATGTAGCATTAACTTGTGAATTCGGAGAAATGGGGCCAGTGAAGTTGAGGAAGGACTGACCCCAAATCGGAAGGTTTCCTTCAGAGTCTGAATTGCGAGTCACTGTGACATTTTCTTCTAGGTTATTGGTCGATTCTTGCAGAGGGAGTAGGACAACTAGAATGGATGCGAGTATTATTGGGATTGTCCCCTGATTTCTGATTCGAAAGGACATCGGTTCACCCCTATGAATTTCCATGAATAATCACGGAACCGGAGAAATCTATGTCCAGGGGGAACATCCGGTACTCAGGCCCAAGTTCACTCTGCAGGGTCATTCTTAGCCCATCATCTCCGTAGACTAGGAGGAATCCTCCGTTTCCGGCCCCCAACAACTTCGCTCCCTTTGCTCCTGAAGACATGACTTTGCCGTGTAGTTCATCGATAGATTGGTTCGTAATCAGAGAAGATATCCCCCTCTTAGCATTCCAGGTTTCGTTGAGAAGTTCCCCTATTGAGTCTAGGTCTCCTTTTTGGAACATTGTTGCTGCCTTGTCTGCATGTTCCCGAATCGCTCTCATTCGACTACTCTTGTCTTGTTCGTCTTCTGATTCCTCGGAAAGGACTTTGCTGGCACTTCTAGTCATACCCGTGTAAACTAGTGTGAAATTACTGGAGACTCTGGATACCAAGTCATTCTCGATTTCTATCGGCTCTACGGCAACTCCTCCGTCTCCAAACCTGATTGAATTTATTCCTCCGAATGAGGCGGCATACTGGTCCTGTCGGCCAATTGGGGCGCCCATTATTTCTATCTCGATCTTGCATGCCTCTTCAGCTAGTTGTTCCTTTGATGGACTTCTGCCCTGGAATGAGTGCATCGCATTCAGAAGGCCAACCGTGACTGATGATGAAGAGCCGAGCCCTGTGCCTCGTCCAGGAATATCTGCTATTGTGGTGATCTCTACTCCGGATTCTATCCCAGTTAGTCGCAAAGCTTCCCTGACCAGGCCATGCTGGATCTGGGATAAAGAATCCACATCCTCCATTGACGAATATGAGATTCTAATCCTGTCATCGAATCTCTGATTAATCGTTACGTACACATATTTGTTAATTGCAGTAGAGACAACACGGCCGCCGGATGACTCGGCCATCGAGAACTCGTCAATATCCGTCCCGCCTCCGCAGAAGGACACTCTGAGCGGGGTTCGGCTGATTATCATCTCAACTTGGGGGGCAGAGTATCACTCATCAAGACGCCGGTTTGGTGAAATCGGTGAATTCTACCAATGACAAGGCATATGAGAGATGTGCATACGCGAGAGTCAGAGAGCCATGGGCAACCTAGTCACTATGGATGACCTGAGCAATGACGATATCGTTTCTATATTAGACGATGCAGAGAGGCTAGTTCCTGTGGCCAAAGGGGACATTCTCCTCCCTCTTCTACAGGGAAAGGTCCTAGCAAACATGTTCTTCGAGAACTCTACCAGGACTAGGATGTCTTTCGAGACCGCCATGAAGAGGTTAGGTGGCTCAGTCCTAAACTTCAGCTCAGTAGGAACTTCCGTCTCCAAGGGGGAAACTCTGTATGACACGATGCAAATGATCGACGGGTACGCAGACATTGCAGCGATAAGGCACCCAAGGCAGGGTGCAGCACAATACAGTGCGGATGCGGTTGAGATTCCGATTCTGAATGCTGGAGACGGGGCTGGAAATCACCCTACTCAGACGATGCTGGACCTATTCACAATTCGGCAGTCCCATGGTAAGCTGGATGGTCTTAACGTGGTTCTAGTGGGCGATCTAAGGTATGGGAGAACGGTTCACAGCCTTTCTCACGCACTCGTTAGATTCGGTGCTAGCCTCACACTTGTCTCCCCTTCCTCGTTGAAGATGCCAGCGGAGATAGTCTCCGACTTGAAGTCGCATGGAGCAGATGTCACTGAGACGGAGTCACTGGATGGTCAAATTTCCGAGGCCGACGTCATTTACATGACGAGGATACAGAAGGAGAGGTTCCCTGATGAGGAAGAGTATGCCAAGGTCGCGGGGATCTACAGGATCGAGGCAGCCAATCTCGTGGGTGCTAAGAAGGGGATGATTATCATGCATCCACTACCCAGAGTCGACGAGATAGCCCCAAGCGTAGATTCAACTGAGTTTGCAAAGTACTTCCAGCAGGCATTCAATGGCGTCCCAACTAGAATGGCACTACTGTGCCGGGGTCTTGGCGTAGAAGTTCCGAAGAAGGTGAGCTAATGTCTGAGATGAGAAGGGTTACAGCGATTAGAAATGGGACGGTGGTCGACCACATTCCCTCTGGTTACGCAATGCAGGTAATCAGAATTCTCAGAATCAACACCGACAGGGCTACACCAGTTTCCCTGGTGATGAACGTACCAAGTGACAAGCTCGGGAGGAAGGACGTTCTCAAAATTGAGGACAGGGAACTAGACCAAGAAGACCTAGACAGACTAGCGCTAATCGCACCGGCTGCCAGCATCGCGATAATCAGGAATCATGCAGTTGCTGAGAAGATGAGGGTGGAACTGGGGGATGACCTGGTTAACATTGCCAAATGCTCCTTCCCGAACTGCATCACGAAGAATGATCGAGAGCCACTCCCCCAGAGGATGAAGGTTGTCTCTAGAGAGCCACTGGAGGTCAGGTGCTACTACTGTGGAAGAGGACAGGAAATCGATGAGCTGATAGGCAATATAATCTGATTTTTTCGGACTCCAAGATGAATATTCCAGTGAAAAAATTCACAAGGAAGCATTCGCCAACCAATCTCTCATTGTGCAGGACTGACATATCTCTCGACTGGTAATCTCACCGCACTCGGTGCAGTTATTGACGTCGTGCTTGATATCTGGATTTGCTAGGGAGTGGAGGCCCCTGATCTGATCCAGGGAGTGGAGTAGGCCATGCCTAGCACCGGGGGTCAATTCCTCCAGCATAGCAACGACAGACCTGCTCTGCTGGCGCATGGCACCTGGGGCATGAGGGCAGTCCCCATGGTGGATTGGCAAGCCTGCATGAAGAGCATGGGCATGTATCTCCTGCTCGGGTACCCACCTGAGGGGAACTATCCTGGGGACTAGTCCCTCTATCTGGGAGTTTGTGTGAGGTGCTAGTCTAACCGATCTGTCGATCTCGCCCTTCTGGAGATTCATCAAAATCGACTGGGCCATGTCATCCAGATTGTGCCCTAGGGCCATGACATCAGCTCCGACCTTTTCCGCTAGTGCGTTGAGCCCCTGACGTCGGAAAACGCCACAGAAAGAGCAGGGCATGAGGCCCTTCGCCTCATCGTGATTTTTTCCCATGGAGGGCATCAGCTGAACTACTTCGTCCATCCTGCCGTATCCCATCTCCTCGTAGCTCAGTGTCTCGAACCTGACGTCAAGTGATTCTGCTAGATCCCTCGCGAACTCCATGGATGGGGCGCGGTATCCGTCTATTCCCTCATCCACACATCCTGCGACCAGTTCCACGTCTCTCCGTCTCCCAATGATCTCATTGATCATCGAAAGCAGGACTGCGGAGTCCTTGCCACCTGAAACGGCTACGAGGACAATGAAGGGGGAGCCGTCTTCCTTGGTTGCGTTTTTTGGCAAATCAAGTTGATTTCGGAGTTCACGAGATGTTCTCTTACGAATGGATGAGTATAGGTGCCGACCGCAGAGATGTTGGCCACTGTATGCTTGGAATACAATTGCATCTGAGTGGCATCTGCTGCACGACTGGACCTCGATTTCACCGCTCATGATGAGTCGTCCCGTTGCATAGGCTTGAACCCATCCTCCGGTGAATTGATTCGTCCAGTCCTGACCGGAATGTCATGGAAGAGACTGGGTCGCTGCCTGGTAGGACTGAAGTGGGGAGTAAGATTTTCTCTCCTTTTGTTGATAGGTTTTCACTAGTATTACTCTCAATAATTGGAGTAATTCTTGCTCCGGAATTAGCTTCTGCAATGGAGCCGTCACTGGGTGATAAGTCTCTCACCGCAGTAGTATGTGGGCTAATTATTGCCATCCCACTAATCGCTAGTTCGATAGGTAAGTTGTATGTTCGAATCAGAGCTTAGTCTGATCTCAGTCTGGCGATTCCAGATTCCACATACCCAGATACGGTCTGCCATGGAACGATGAATCGCAGACCAGCGACCGCGATGATGAACAAACCAGCTGAGATCACCTTGCCGTATGTCATCTGCAACTCCAGGGACTCCTTAACCTGCCCCGTCCACTGTGTCCCCTCTAGAATCCCTACAATAGAAATCATAAGATCATCGAAAGCCAGTGCCATTGCAGTGGTAATGGCCACTAGCGAGACTACTACAACTAGTTGGATTAGGTGAGAGTTCACAACGTTGTTGAATTGCCTGACGTACTCTGGATCGCGCTTGGACTCCTCTGGAAGAGAGGCTGCGTACTCCATATGGCCGATGGCGGCCGTTCCGGATTCCATGAACAAGAGCATCAGAATTGCGACCCCTAACAGTGAACTGGCTAGTGGGGAGATTAGGCCACCGAACAGGGTTCCTTCTCCGATCTGGGTAGGTAGTGCCCTAAGTCCCACGTCGACCTCGGTGACAATTGGCTCGAATGTGAGGACGGCGTGGAATGCAATTACTATGATGTAGTATCCGACTACCCATGTAATGGATCTCTTGGACAGGCCCCAAATACCAATCAGACCGATTAGCACAGGTGCGAAGACTATCCCTAAGAAAACCATCTCCATCACCAAGCCAAGTGGGTGGAAGAGGTGCTCGATGTGGTTCATCGAGTCATTGCTATTCCATGGGAAGTGCAATCCATTTCTGAATGTGGAGAATATCCATGCGAGTAAGAATGGGATGATGACCCACGCAGCGAACAATGCTCCTGTGACTTGCTTGACCCTGGTCTGTAACTCCTGGGATGATGACCAATAACGCTCGATTGCGAATGTTGCGAAGACGCACATTGCTAGGGGCCCAATCATGGACATTGCACCAGTCTGACCGACTCCTAGGAGGAAGTCCGGGATCAGTAGCCCATTCGCGTTGTCTAGCCACATTAGACCCCTAGTGTGCTCATAAGAGGGGCACCAAGTTTCTTCATTATTGTCGATAATGAATTGATCGCTGCACGGCCCGTAAAGCTCGCTCATCCTCTTCAACAAAAGGAGCAACGAGGCAGTGGAAACAATCTGCAGGACCAAAATCTGCCATTTCTTTCTCAATGCGGGAATATGCAGAGTCTCAGTCACCTCAGACTTCTTCTCACCCATTTCCATTTCTTCACCCCCTCGACTGCAGTAATGCTTGAGACAACTCAACATCTGGCATCCAATCGACTACCTTTGCCCCATATCCAGAAACTGCGGTTAGCCTATTCTGCCTCTCGAGCTTGAGTACCTCGTAGGCCATCCTAGGAATCCTACTGACCAACCTCTCGAGGTCGACGCTACTGGGAGAGAGGATGATGACTTCGTGACCATTTCCAGCGAGATTTCGAATTGCTGGTAATGTAGTTCCATCGCCCTCCAAGCTACTGATGATGAAAACTGGAGATCCGCGGCTAATCCTTGGAGATAGGGAGTTGGTAACAGCCTGCAGGGGCATCGATCCAGATGGGGATACTGAAGCTAGACGGCTGAGAACCTTGTACTGTTGCTTATCACCAGTATCAGGAGGCAAGTAGTCCATTCTGCTACCATAGGTCACCATCGCTACCGAGTCCTTTCTTTTCAGGAAATGGCTAGCCAGCGAGGCGGCGGCTGAGGCACCCATCTCAAGGGGATTCTTCAGTACAGTTCCAATTCTGCTAACTTCCCTAGTGTCCAAAATCACGAAAACGTCTGTGACTGCGTCCCTAGTCTTCTGATTGACCATCATCTCACCGGTCCTGGCAAATGCCTTCCAGTTGATTGAGCGAATTGGATCTGTGGAGAGGTACTCCCTCAACGAGTAGAATTCCATTCCTGGTCCCGGTGTTCGAAGTGTCGTTGCGCCGGTATACATCTTTGGTACATCGGCCCTCAGCATCGCATCCTCAACATCTCTGACCTGTGGAAATACCGTGATGTCACAGATGTCTTCAATCACAGACTCATTGACGAACAATCCGAATGAGTTTCGGTATCTGACGGAAATCGGACCTATGGAATAATGTCCTCGAAGCGGGCATCGGAGCATGTAGTCTAGTTTTGTTGACTGCCCTGGGCCCAAGTTCAGGCGAATCTGGTTTATCCCTCTCCTTATCTTCATCTCATGAGGTACGTTGTCGAATACCTCGAGTAACTGAGTCCTTCTGTATGATTTGTTTGTGATTGTCAGTGAGACCTCGATTAGGTCACCCTTGTACACATTTGAATGGGGCACGAATCTGGAAATCTCTAGTTTTGACTGGCCTACAATCCAACCGTTTATCGAGATGAATGCGATGAATGTCAGGCCGATTATCATCATCTGGAAGTTGGATATCATCATTCCAACTAATATCAGGCTAATTCCGCCTGCAAGCATTATTGCCGCCTTCCTAGTCCACAACTCTAGTCGACCCCCCAGACTCTCCCCATTGCTTAATCCTCCTGACAATACCAACCAATTCGTCCGGCCTGTAGTTCCGCTCCTCGAATAGGAATCGCACTAGAACGGGGTCTCTAACCATCCCCTGCAGTTCCGAAGCAGGCATTGCATCGAACTCCTCCCTAGTGAGGGCGTTTAGATTCCTGACCCTTGTAAGTAAGACCTGTCTGATTTTCTCTGGCCTTTGATAATACTTGTATCTCTCAGCATCCCCAAAACCATAGTATACGACTCGGAAAACATGCCTCCAATCCTCTGGATCCTCCTTCCGGATTAGGACCGCCTCGAGTAATATGAATAGGAACAAGAACAGAATTAACATTGCCATCCAGTCATTTGTGAAGTAAATTAGGAGATAGTAAACAAGATTGTAGGTATCTCCGAAAATAGTAGGTTGCTGATGACGACTTTCATCGAAAATAACCAGGGAGTTCTCTCCCGGGGAAGTTCCGTTATCGTTCAGCAATAGGGCCTCGGCAACCAGATCTAGAGCCCATTTCCTATTGTCGTTATCGGGTACAGCCAGATAGCTTGAGTCTGATTCGGGATCATAAATTGAGTTAATCAGGACAGAACCATCGGAGATGAAGTGGACTCTTCCAGTCTCTGAGCCTCTGCAAAGTATTGACTCGCAATACCTCACATAAACCGGGAAGGGGCCCTGTTCGTCTCCAGCAAGACCGAATGCTGCGAATGATCCAACTGAGTAGTTTCCATCATCATTGTTGTCAATCCAAGAATCCTGAGTAGTCTTTGCGATGACGTACCTACGCTCAGCTGGATTGTAGGAAGTTGCCTTCTCGAATGCAGAGGGCGTA
>Ga0066861_10000774_pt1 | contig 10536 bp, 7 predicted proteins | sample ETN02SmetaG_3_FD_66434 | JGI IMG/M metagenome (GOLD analysis project Ga0066861, IMG submission 66434) | Marine microbial and viral communities from oxygen minimum zone, Eastern Pacific Ocean - ETNP2014F10-02SV257 | ecosystem: Environmental > Aquatic > Marine > Oceanic ... | reverse complement strand
CTTCTGGCTTAATGGTGCTTTTTTCTGCAAAAACCGGAATGCTAGAAGCCCTTTTACTCGATAACGGTTATTTAACCGATATTAGGACAGCTGCTGCCGGTGCAGTGGCTGCAAGACATCTGGCAAGAGAAGATGCTAAAAGTGCTTGCATTATTGGCTCTGGAAATCAGGCAGAACTGCAACTTAAGGCTTTAAATTTGGTTCGCCCTCTCAACAGAGCAACAATATGGGGGAGGAGCAAAGACAAAGCCTCTCTTTTAGCTCAAAAGCTTTCCAATGAGTTAAATTTTGAAGTTATAGCAGAAGAAGACGCTGAGACTGCTATTTCAAATTCCGATGTAATTATAACTACAACCCCATCTAAGAAAGCACTAGTTATGTCTGAATGGCTTAGACCAGGGCAACACATAACTGCAATGGGATCTGATCAGGATGACAAATGTGAACTGGAGGCAAGCTGTTTAACTCGTTGCGACTCCTATATACCTGACTATCAGGCTCAAACTGAAATACTTGGAGAATTGCGCCCGGCAATTGCTGAAGGACTAATTTCTGCAGACACAAGGTTTCCAGAATTAGGATCTATTATCACAAAGGAAAAGGTTGGACGAAAATCAGAAAATGATGTCACGATAGCAGACCTAACAGGGACGGGAATACAAGACACGGCAATTGCTACATTTGCGCGCGAAAAGGCTGAATTATCAGATAGTGGTTCAGATTTTGAAAGTTAACTAGATTGATTAATACATTAGGTTAGTCTAATAAGGTATTATATTGAAAGGGTTTTTATGCTGGAAAATGATTTATTAAATAAATGGGACCGTGAAAATTTTATGCACCCGTCTACCCACCTTGCACAACATGAACGGGGTGAAACAGTGAGCCGAATTATGTCCACAGGTTCCGGCTCTTACATTCAGGATAGAGATGGTAACAAATTTCTTGATGGCTTTGCTGGCTTGTATTGTGTCAACGTCGGATATGGTAGAACAGAAATCGCCGATGCAATTGCAAAGCAAGCTCATGACTTAGCATATTACCATTCTTACGTAGGTCATGGAAGTGAAGTCGCCATTAAACTCTCTAAAATGGTAATTGATCGAGCCCCAGAAAATATGTCTAAAGTTTATTTTGGGCTTAGCGGCTCTGACGCAAATGAAACGAATATTAAGTTAATTTGGTACTACAACAATATTTTGGGAAGAAATAAGAAAAAGAAAATAATATCTAGGCAGAGAGGGTACCACGGCTCGGGCTTAATGACTGGCTCTCTTACTGGGTTAGAATTATTTCATAAAAAATTCGACTTGCCGCTCGATAGAATATTGCACACTGAATCTCCTTATTTTTACAGACGTGAAGACCTTGATATGGGTGAAGAGGATTTTGCGAATTACTGTGCACAGTGCTTAGAGCGTCTAATAGAAGAACAAGGCGCCGATACAATCGCTGCATTTATAGCTGAACCCATTTTAGGAACTGGAGGGATCGTACCTCCTCCAAAAAACTACTGGAATGTTATTATGCCTATTCTTGAAAGAAACGATATTTTGTTAATTGCAGATGAGGTTGTTACTGGTTTTGGGCGACTAGGAACCATGTTTGGTTCTGATCATTTTAACATGAAACCTGACCTAATTACGATAGCCAAAGGACTGACATCTGCTTATGCCCCCCTCTCTGGGTCAATAGTTTCAGACAAAGTTTGGAGTGTTTTGAGTAAGGGTACAGATGAAAATGGGCCTTTCGGGCATGGCTGGACATATTCTGCGCACCCAATAGGCGCTGCCGCTGGAATTGCCAACCTTGAGCTCATAGATAAATTGGAATTAGTTGAAAATGCCAAGGAAACTGGATCTTATTTTAACCAAAAACTATCCGAAGCTCTAAAAGACCATCCGAATATTGGCGAAATTAGAGGTGAAGGTATGATTTCGGCAGTGGAGTTTGTTTCAAAAAAAGGTAGCAGGGAGTTTTTCAAACCTGATCAAAAAATTGGACCAAAAATTTCAGAAGCACTTGCAAAAAATGGGGTTATTGGGCGAGCGATGCCTCAAGGGGATATTTTAGGTTTTGCCCCTCCCCTATCGCTTTCAAAATCAGAAGCCGACATAATTGTTGACGCCTCAAGGAAAGCCGCAAAAGAAGTTTTTGGCTAACCTTAGTAATTTCAGAACTTCTCTAAATTGAAAATATTTTTATTTAATTGCAAAATTAATTCCTGAAAAGATAAATAACTGAAAAAAATAGCCTCTAGGGGGTGGATTTTAGATTAATATTGTGCTTTCTTTAATGCATTAAGTGTTGTGAGCATCTCTTATCTACGTTTGAAAGAGAAATAACACCTTACAGCATTGATGAATTTTGCATGGCTTCGTTGTGCAAATTAATTTGAACTGAATAACAATAAGGGAGGTCTTTGGACCATGAAAGATAAAATGTTATTAGACAAACTAGCTGCAGAAGCGAAGTTAGGTAGAATTTCAAGAAGAGATTTTATGCATTACTCACTTGCAGCTGGCGTAACAGCTTCGGCTGCTACCGGCTTGTGGACTACAACAGCTGCCGCTTCACCAAAGCATGGTGGAACATTTAGGCTGGGCGCACATGACGGAAACTCATCGGATAGCTTTGATCCAGGCACATATCTAAGTTTCTCAACAATCTTTTTAGCACATGCTATGAGATCTTATATGACCCAGATTAATGCTGACGGGACCTTAGGTGGAGACATAGCTACTGAGTGGTCAGCTACTCCTGATGCTTCAGAGTGGACTTTCAAGCTGAATGGCAATGCGACTTTTCACGATGGCTCTAAAGTTACAGCCAACGACGTTATCGCTTCCATGAACCATCACCGTGGTGAAGCAAGCACATCCGCAGCGAAGGCTCTCTTGTCAGGCGTTGTTGAGCTTGTAAATGGCGGCGACTCAGTAACAATGAAACTGAATGCCGGAACTGCCGATCTACCATGGCTATTAACGGACTATCATATTCCGATCTGTCCAGCAAACGCCGACGGTACTTTAAATTGGCAAACAGGTATGGGTTCTGGTCCATATAAAATAGAAGATGCTGACTTTGGCGTGCGATATCGATTGACTAAGCATGACGGTTGGCATGGAGAAGGCGCTTACTTTGACGAGTTAGATTATCAGGTCATTAATGATCCAAATGCGCGTCAAACAGCTCTTATTACTGGTGACGTAGATGCTGTATCCCAGCTCGATTTGAAGACGATTGATCTATTGAAGAGAGATCCGAACATTGAACTTGACGATGTACCATCTGCTGCAGCGATTACAATGCCAATGCTTACGGACATTGCTCCTTTTGACAATAATGACGTCAGAATGGCACTAAAGTACTCTATTGATCGCCAGGAAATGATTGATAAGATTGCATATGGTTATGCAACTATTGGAAATGACTTCCATCATTCACCAGCAATGCCTTACTGGCCAGACAGCATTACTCAAACACCGTATGATCCAGACAAAGCAAAATTTCATTTGAAGAAAGCTGGAGAAGAAGGTCTTACTATTGATCTTGTAACAGCTGACTCAGTGTACTCTGGAGCTGTGGACATGTGCTCACTCTATGCAGAGTCTGCAAAAGCTGCTGGCATTAACATTAATGTGGGCCGAGTTCCAAGTGATGGATACTACTCAGATACATGGCTTGTAGCACCTTGGTGCGCAGTTCAGTGGGGCGCAAGACCTACCCCTGACGTGATGTATTCACTTGCATATAAGGATGATGCGTCATGGAATGAGTCTAGATGGAAGCATCCAGAGTTCAACGTTCTACTTCGCGCAGCAAAGGCTGAGCTAGACGACGTTAAGAGAGCCGGAATGTATGCAGAAATGGCTGAAATTGCTAGAACAGAAGGTGGCACAGTCATTCCATTCTTCCCGAACTTTGTTTACGCTCGCCGTAAAGGCCTTGAGCACGGTCCAGACCTTGCTCCAAGTTGGCAAATGGACGGCGCAAGAGCATCTCAGCGTTGGTGGTTTTCATAATATAAATAATATAAAAGCCGTCAGGTTCTTTCCCTGGCGGCTTTTACTAAGTACTTGAAACTATTCCCTATGTTGCTCTGCTAAATTTAATTACAGACATTTAATGTAATCAGGAAATATTTATGGACGGTCTTGCGTTTCTTATAATTAAAAGGCTATTTTATGGTCTACTTACCTTACTTGCCCTCTCGGTAATCATATTCTTTATGGTAGAATTGCTTCCAGGTGACACGGCTACTTCACTATTAGCAATGGGTAAAACTGAGGAAACTTTGGCAGCCATGCGCGAGCAAATGGGTCTCGATAGACCTGCTGTAGTAAGGTACTTTGAATGGCTTGGAGGAGTTGTTCAGGGTGATTTTGGAAACTCCATGGTAAGAGGAGTACATACCTCTAAAGGCGTTAGTGACATGGCAAATGTGAGTGTCATTTCGATTATTAGTGAAAGGTTTATGAACACCTTATTTTTAGCTACATATGCTGCAGTTATTGCTGTGCCAATAGCTATTATTCTCGGAGTTTTAATTGCACTTCTCAGAAATAGCGTTTACGACCGCATAGCCAACGTTCTAACATTGACTTCCATCTCCAGCCCTGAATTTTTCTTAGCTTACATTTTAATTCTTTATCTAGCTCTCAAAACTGGTCTTTTCCCTGCTATATCAACAATAAAAGATGATATGACATTTTTTGAATCTTTAGAGCGAACATTTCTACCTGCCCTGACACTAGTTCTCGTCTGCATTGCACACATGATGAGAATGACACGGGCCGCGATAATAAATCTTCTAGCGTCTCCCTATATAGAAATGGCGCAAATGAAAGGCATACCGCCCTGGAAAGTAATTGTCAGACACGCCCTGCCAAATGCTTGGGCTCCAATCATTAATGTTGTGGCCTTGAATCTAGCCTACCTAATTACGGGAGTGGTTCTCGTGGAAATTGTCTTTGTTTACCCTGGAATTGGTCAAATTTTGGTTGATGCGGTGACACTAAGGGACTTTCCAGTTGTTCAGGCATGCTGTCTAATTTTTGCAACTACTTTTATACTTTTGAATTTAATAGCCGACGTTGTAGCGATTGTTACAAATCCTAGACTGCGGCATCCAAAATGAGGTAGCCACTTTGTCAATTCATGAAATAGTTTTAGCACTTTCGCTAGTAGGCTTTTTTGGGTACGCATTAGTCTCGAAAAAAAGAGATTTTGTGTGGATATCATCTATTGGAATTCTATTGACTCTATGGCTCAAGTTTTTGGGTTGGACAGGTACCCTTCAATTTTTTGGCATTTTGATAGAGGTTATAATTGTGTCCGCCATTCTTTCATATCTTTATAGATCCTTTTTGATCTTGGTTTTGCCAGAAAAGCTATCCAAAGAGGTAAGCACTGCGCCTTTGACAGCTGCTTTTGGCTTATTAATGATAACGATTTATGCTTTTGTAGGCATCTTTGGGCCAGCTCTGGCACCATATGGGGAAGCTGAAGTAATAGCTGATGCATTTGCTTTTCGAAATGAAGAAATGCTTCTAGGTGCAGATCAAATAGGAAGAGATTTTTTTAGCAGGCTTATTTACGGTACCAGAAATACTGTAGGCCTTGCTCTCGCTGCCACCCTCGCAGCCTTTCTGGTCGGGACAATAGGAGGCCTATTAGCGGCTACACAAGGCGGTAGGCTGGACCAGATCATGGGTAGAATTGCAGACGTAATTATGTCCATTCCATCACTAATTTTTGCTTTGCTGTTACTTTCAATTCTAGGTCCCAAATGGTGGGTGCTTATAATTGCTGTAGGGATAATTTATGCACCAAGAGTATTCAGATTGACCCGTGCCGTGGCAGGCAATATTGTAGTAATGGACTACATTGAAGCTGCAAAATTGCGTGGAGAGAAAAACAGCTATCTTATACGGAAAGAAATTTTACCAAATGTTACAGCACCGCTAGTAGCTGAATTCGGCTTAGAATTCTGTTTTGTATTTTTATTGATAGCAGGACTTTCCTTTCTAGGACTAGGACTCCAGCCACCGACCGCAGACTGGGGCTCAATGGTTAGAGAAAACGCTACCCTCATAACATACCAAGATTCAACTCCACTTATTCCTGCAGCTGCGATTGCACTGCTTACCATTTCCGTCAATTTTGTGGTGGACTGGGTCTTATTTAGATCTTCAGGATTGAAGGAGTAATAACTTGAGTTCAGAAAATGAAATAATTTTGGATATAAAAGGCCTTAAAATTGATGGCTTTACAGGAGAACAGTGGCTTCCAATCGTAAAAGGTGTAGATCTTCAATTAAATAAGGGTGAAGTTCTCGGCTTAATTGGAGAATCTGGCGCTGGAAAATCAACTATTGGTGCGGCCGCAATGGGTTTTTCAAGAGACGGAACAAGAGTAAGTGGAGGCACAATTAATTTCATGGGCACAGAGCTTACAACAGCCAGTGAGGGTCAGAAAAGGAAGCTTTGGGGAGCTAAGATAGCCTATGTCGCTCAGTCCGCAGCAGCTTCTTTTAATCCTGCTCATAAAATCATTGACCAACATACAGAGGCCCCTATTCACCATAATTTGTTTTCAAAAAGCGACTCGGAAAGTGACGCCGTAGATTTGTATAACCGGCTAAAATTACCAGATCCTGACCAGATTGGTTTTAGGTATCCACACCAGGTCTCTGGAGGGCAATTGCAACGCGCAATGACGGCAATGGCAATGTCCTGCAGGCCAGACTTAATTATATTCGATGAACCAACTACAGCTTTGGACGTAACAACTCAAATTGAAGTTTTGGCTTCAATTCGGGATATTGTTGATCAATTTGGTACGGCAGCAATTTATATTACTCACGACCTTGCTGTTGTGGCTCAAATGGCTGACAAAATAAAGGTTTTATTAAAAGGTGAGGAAGTAGAAGAAGCTCCAACAGAAAAGATGATGAAATCTCCAAAGGAAGAATATACAAAGTCTCTCTGGGCCGTAAGAAGTCATCAAAGAGATCAAAAGACCCGTCCTGAGAATAGTGACGCCTTTCTATCAATTAACTCAATTGACGCTTCTTACTCAAATGGACCGAAAGTTTTAGATGCAGTTTCTTTTGACATTTATAAAGGCACAACAGTGGCGGTAGTGGGAGAATCTGGCTCTGGCAAATCAACGGCGGCTCGCTGTATAACAGGATTATTACCACCTTCTACCGGGAAAATACTCTTAGATGGCAAAGAGTTGCCTCCAAATTATCGTGACAGAAGCAAAGATCAACTCCGGCAAACCCAAATGATATATCAAATGGCTGATACGGCCCTTAACCCAAAGGTTAAAGTTAAGGAAATAATTGGACGCCCGGCGGAATTTTATGAAGGGTTTACAGGTAAAGATTTAGATAATCGCGTAGATGAGCTTTTAGAACTTATTGAAATGGATCCTGGCGAATATCGCGATCGCTTACCTCCTGAACTGTCAGGGGGTCAGAAGCAACGTATAGGTATTGCCAGAGCTCTCGCGGCCAATCCTTCTTTTATTATTTGTGATGAAATCACTTCAGCCCTTGATCAACTTGTAGCGGAAGGAATTTTAAAGCTTCTGGACCGTCTGCAAAATGAGCTTGATCTAACTTACATGTTTATTACTCATGATCTTGCTACAGTTAGAGCTATTGCAGACGAAGTGGTAGTCATGCAAAACGGAAAAGTTGTGGAACAAGGACCAAAAACTGAAATGTTTACGCCCCCTCATCACCCTTATACAGATTTACTTCTGTCATCCATAGTTGAAATGGATCCTAATTGGTTAACAACAGTTATTGAAAAGCGTGAAGGAATCAGTTCTTAATTTAAAAGACAAATTTTTCTAAGAAGAAAGATCGTAAGCTTTCTCTCCATGCTCCCTTAAATCCAAGCCTTCCCACTCAGTCTCTTCTGATACACGCATAGGAATAAAGAATTTCAAAACAAAAATAATAATCGAACTAACTAAAACGGTATATGCACCTACAATTATTATTCCACCAATTTGAGAAGTAAAACTCGATCCATTTTCAAATCCTAAAAATGCAAAGAACGGTATCATTAAGGTGCCAAATATTCCTCCTAAGCCATGAACGGCAAAAACGTCCAATGTGTCATCAATTACTAAAAAACGTTTTACAAAAATTGTTGCTTCTTGGCATATAATGCCTGCAATAAAGCCAATAATTAAAGCCTCAATTGGCCCTACAAATCCAGAAGCTGGAGTAATAGAAGCTAAGCCAGCTATGGTTCCTGTAACAATCCCAACAAGAGAAGCCTTACCGTACTTAATTCTTTCCCACATGACCCATGAAAGAGACGCCATTGCTGCAGAAATATGTGTAACAGTTATAGCCATGGCAGCACCACCGTCAGCGGCCAACTGTGAACCGCCATTAAAGCCAAACCATCCAACCCAAAGCATTGCAGATCCAATCATAACCATACCAGGGTTATGTGGTGGCTTTGACTGATCTTTTCGCGGTCCTAAGAAAAAGGCTAATGTTAAGGCTGCTAAACCCGCTGTTTCGTGAACTACTATGCCACCTGCAAAATCGTAAACTCCCGTTTTAAATAAAACACCCTCGCTAAGTAAGCCACCACCCCAAATCCAATGAACAACCGGAGCGTAAACCAAAATCATCCAAATCGATGAAAATGTAATAACAAATGAAAACGAAATTCTCTCTACATAAGCCCCTACTATTAAGGCTGGGGTTATTATTGCGAAGGTCATTTGAAAGGTAAAAAATAAAATCTCAGGAATTGATCCCGACAGGGTTTCCGAAGAGATGTCCAAAAGAAAGGATTTGCCTAACCCTCCCCAAAATGCTCCGCCATCACCAAAGGCAATTGAATATCCAACTGCAAACCAGATAATGCTCATTAAACAAGCAATAGTATAATTCTGCATAAATACGCTTAAAACATTTCTCGCTCTAACCAAGCCTCCATAAAACAAGGCCAAGCCTGGTAAAGTCATAAATAAAACGAGCGCCGAAGCCACTATTATCCAACTTGTATCTGCTGCATTCATTAGAAAATCTCCCCTTAATTTATTTGCAGACCTTATTAGGCATAAAAAATTTTTGTAATTAAATTGTGAAAATTTAGATAAAAAATTGGTATAATGATTAAATTTTAATCATTTTTATCTGAAAATTATACTTGTAAGGATTTTACTGCATACTTTTTAAGCAGAAAAAAATAATTACAAAGTTTACAATGCACTTCAGAGACCATAAGATCAGCAATTCTAATATTATCTAAAATTTGCGAATTTTAGATAACTCTTTAAGAAAAGTACTAACTTATGAAGATAAAGCTAAATATTTACTCTTTAATGTTTATAGCTTTGCTTCCAAATTTTATGTTTATTCCGAGTATTACAGTACTAGCAGATCACTATGAAACGAACTTTTCCATCATGCAACTTTCTGTTTCATTATACATGGTGGCATCGGCCTCGTTACAGGTTTTATTGGGCCCTTTATCAGACAAATATGGAAGGCGCCCGGTTCTTATAACTTGTCTGTTAATTTTAATTATAGCTTCCTTAGGTTGTGCCCTTTCACCTTCTACTGAAATTTTCTTTCTTTTTAGGATCCTGCAAGCTACTGCTGTATCAGGAATGGTCATAGGAAGAGCTATAGTGATTGATGTATTTGACCAGAAGGATACTGTTAAAATTCTGAGCCAAATAGCAATAGTTTTGGGCATTTCCTCAATTTTAGGTCCCGCAATTGGAGGACTTCTAATTGAGATATATAGCTGGAAGGCAATATTTTACTTTATTATTGGAATTGGAATGTTTAGCTTTTTTTATAATTTTTTTAGCCTTGGAGAAACCAATAAATATCTAGTCAAAAATCTGTCTGATCAAATGGACAATTACAAAAAACTAATGTCTTCGAGTAGATTTTGGGTTTACTCTTTCATCGGCGGATTTTCTTCAAGTACCTTTTTTACTATCCTAATTTCTATTCCCTATATTGGTGAAATTATATATGGGTTAAGCTCTTTTCAAAGCTCATTGCTATTAATCATAATAACGTCAGGCTTTATTCTTGGAAGCTTAACAAGCCCCTTTCTTTTAAACTTATTTTCCGAGAAAAAAGTGCTTTACTTCAGTATGCTCTCAAGTATAGCTGGTGCTTTAATTTCATTTTTATTCTACATTATTTTTCCTCAGTATATTTTAAGTATATTTGCACCTTTCTTTCTTATTGGCCTATCAAACGGCTTCATCTCACCAATAGCATTGTCTAAGGTTCTAAGCATAAGAGACGATTCAAGAGGGGCAGCGTCGGGACTTAATGGTGCTTTTATTATTGGGTTTGGCGCACTTTATTCAGCAATAGGAGGTTATTTTCTGGGATATATAGGAAGGGTTGAGGTTATTTATTTTATGATCTTTAGTTCACTAATTTTGACTTATATTAGCATAATCCACACAGATGAATTTAAGCACTCTTCCTTTAAAAAGTAATTATATTATCTTTCTTATTTCTTG
>Ga0066861_10000771_pt1 | contig 10543 bp, 10 predicted proteins | sample ETN02SmetaG_3_FD_66434 | JGI IMG/M metagenome (GOLD analysis project Ga0066861, IMG submission 66434) | Marine microbial and viral communities from oxygen minimum zone, Eastern Pacific Ocean - ETNP2014F10-02SV257 | ecosystem: Environmental > Aquatic > Marine > Oceanic ... | reverse complement strand
AGGAATAGATGACTCTTGTAACTCCGTAAAGAGTGAATCGAAAATTAATACATATTCTAGAATAGTATCTATTATGGCAGTGTTTACTGTTTTATTTTTATTTTTATCAAAAAAGTTTTCTAGTTAAAAAATTTGAAATTAATCTTTTTCTAAAGGAGGTATAAATACTAACAAAATACCAGAAGCAATTATCAAAATACCTCCAAAAAGATTTGTAGTAGTCAAATTTTCATCAAAAATTAAATATCCATAAGATGTAGCTATAATAACAGTTAGGTAAGAAAATGCACTCACCCATGCTGCATTTGCTTTATGATAAGCCATAGTTATTCCGACTTGTCCTCCTCCTGCACCGATTCCAATGCCTATTAGTGCAGCAATCGTTTCTAATCTAAGTGACGATAAATCTGGTACTGCTTGAATGATACTGCCCAATATAGAAAAGGTAGCAAACCAAAAAACAACTGAAGAAGGTGAATCAGTATGACGTAGTTTTCTAACATAGATATATGCAAGAGCAGCGAAAAATCCAGAACCTAAAGCAAGTAAAGCATCTGGTTCTAAGTTGCCTGTGCTAGGAGAAATTACAAGTATTATTCCAATGAAAGATGTAATTAATAGTAATAGAACTGATTTGGAAACTTTCTCTCTGATTATTGTACCTGATAGTAAAGCCACAAAAAGTGGTGCTGTATATTGTAAAGTAACCGCCTGTCCAATAGGTATTCTAGATAAAGCTGTAAAATATAGAATCATGGCAATTAATCCTACTAAACATCTTAAAAACATAGTTTTTTTATCGTTTGGCTTCAAATTTATTGAATATGTCTTTGCATATAATGCAACAATAATTGCAATTACCAAGGATCTCATAAAAATTATCATCCAAACATCTGCATCTACAGATGTCCATTTAACAAGAGCGTTCATAGTACCAAAACAAACACTACCAAAAATCATCCAGAGTATAGCAATTCCTGGAGAATCAAGAGTTTTTTTTTCATCACTACTTGTAATAAATCTCGAAAGATCGGGGCCATCTTCAGCGAGATTTGTCATAGAATCCAAACCTCTACCTAATCCACTTTTTTTCATCTAACTTAAACTCCAACGACGAGATAAAACTGATGCTACTTCTTGGTAATCTTGGCCACCGGCACTTCTGGGATCATACAAATGAATTGGTATTCCATGACTTGGTGCTTCAGCTAATTTGATGTTTCTTCTAACTGCAGGTTTCACAATCAATTCAGGGAAATAATCGATGATTTCATTTGCAACTTGTTCATTCAAAGTTGTTTTAGAATGCATGGTCAGTAAGACTCCATCAACACCAAGCCTGGGATTCAATAAATTTCTTACTTCTCTTACAGTACCAGACAGTAAAGCCAGACCTTCTAAAGCAAAATATTCCGTTTGTACAGGAATGATTAATCCATCACTAGCCACTAGTGCATTTATTGTAACAAGCCCTAATGATGGAGGTGTATCTATTAAGATGATATCATAATGAGGTAGTAAAGGTTCTAGTGCCTCAGTCAAACGTTTTTCTCTACCTAATTGCCTAAGCATTTCTTGTTCTAAACCAATTAAATTCTTATCACCTACAATTAAATGTAGTTTATCGACAGCAGTTGCGTGACGAGCACTGATTGCAGATTCAGGATTCAGTATCAAATCTCTAGTTGTTTCACGGACCTTACTTTTATCGACACCAAGACCAGTGGCACAATTTCCTTGTGAATCGGCGTCAATAACCAAAATATTGTATCCACGTAAAGCCAATTGGGCCGCGATATTGATTACAGTAGTTGTTTTCCCAACTCCACCTTTTTGATTAATTACTGTGACTATCCTTGCTCTTCCTTGAGGAGTGGTCAATGATTTTGGTAGTTCTACTGCTCCATATTTTTTTGATGTTTGAACTTCTTCGAAAGAATCCAGAATTGGAACATCGATTTCTTCTTCTGTCTCTGTAAACTCAACATCCATTATGAGAGATGCTGCATCAACATCAGGAAGAGTGTGCTTATCTCTGAGTTCAGTCACGTTATAGACGGATATTGTTAGACAGTTGAATATGCCGGAGAAAAAAAGAAAAAATATATTGAATTGGGGGGATTAATTAATTTCCATTAGTCATCTAAGTGATACCAAGCTATCATCTCTCCTGTTTCGCCATTCATGATAAAATAATTTGAGTGGTTCTTGCCAGACTCAGTCCAACTCTTTGAACCGATTATCGATACTTGTCCTTCTCCTAAATTTACTGGTATAATACTTAGTAAATCATTGTCATCTGAAACTGATAACCTATACCCTATTTCAATACCAGAATCCCATGAATTTTGATTAGATGCAATGAATGGATATAAATCAGGATATCTGTCAGAATCTAATATCCTTTGCTCTAATAGATTAAGAGATGGAGTATCGGGAATGGCTTTATTGTTCCATATTATTTCTCCTTCGTCATTATTGCCGCTACTTTTTATTTTACAATTTGATGGGCTATTGCCATTCAATATTAGCCAACCTGAATTATCATCCGGATCGACCCATGAAATATTCCATTCTGGATTAGTAGAATCATCAGAATGTTTCCAATATGATTGCCATAAATATCCTCCATCAATAATTGCAAGAGCTGCATCAGAAGTAGAATGATTATTCATTAAGCACTCTTTAGCGGTTTCTAAATCAAAGATACGAATCTCAGATTCGTCCGGCATAGAACTAGTCCACTTTCTCTTATCAGAAGTTCTTGGTTGATCTTCTCCAGTTTCTGGTTTTAAGTATTCTTTACCCCACTCAATTGGAGTCTTTCCCAGTGAAGTACTAGTTTCTCCCATTACTAATCTTATAGTAAGTCTACCATCCGGCAATATTGTTTCTGCTGCTGAACTTAATAAGAAATTACAATCAGAGTCAGAAGAGTCTTTGTCAATTAAAATGTCTACTTCTTGGCTTACAGGCCAAGGATGATTTGCTTTAACTTCAATTTGTATATTGGCGTGCCCGATACATCTACCGATTTCTGTATGATGAATAGTTATAGGATAGACAAGACCATGATTTTTACTATTTATTTCTGAACCAACAGTCCATTCCCAGTCAGAGTTCCAATCTTGGTCATTCTTAGAGGTAGATCCTTCAGAAAGAGTCCTATCTCCAAAAAATGAATTTAATTCAATTGGTTTGAGGGGGAAGGTAAGTATTGGAATAAGAAGATCTAAATCACCTAATCCTTCTAAGCCATATGTAACTATTTGTAAATTGGTCTCTTCACTCTCTATGTCAATAAATGATATATCAGTATTAGTTCTTTTTAGATCTCTATCTGCTAATTCTGTCCAAGATTTGGAATTCATTTCAAGTATATTATTTGCCATAGACCAGCCAAGATTACCACAGTCATTGATATCTCTCCAAGTTTTGCCCTCAAAATCTACAACTAAATCGTGTTCTATTGTTTTTTCAGCAGTATAAAAGCCTGAACGACCAAGACTATCAGTAGATATTTGTTCATCCTTTGATATTGAAACTTTACCTTCTCCTATCATATTTATCTGTAATTCTCCACAAGCATCATCCAATATGCCTCCTGAAGAATCACGAAATATCTGAACCATATCATCCCCGACTATTGATATTCTTGCCTCCTCAACATTAAAATTCATTTCATCGCCATAGTTTAGAGGCTTTGCAGAAAATGAATTATCATTATTTAATACAAAAAATACTGTTGCACCTAGTAAAAGAATTATTGCAAAAATTGCACCTATAGCCTTAGAGTTAAAATTAATATTTCTAAATGATGGTAAAGTTATCACCATTGATGCTGAATCTTCTTTAGTGTCTTTTTCTGCTCTTTCATATGTTTTGTTTTCAGAATTTTCTTCTACAAATATTTCTGCTTCGAGTATTTCACTCTCTTCCTCTTTGTCTAATAAATTCAAAGTAGGACTATTTTTTCCAGTATCATCATTGGATTGTATTGTTTTTGAAATTAATTTATCTACTGCATCTCCAATATTATTTTGTTTGACTATTGTTTCTTCCTCGTCATCTTCTAACAATAATACTTGTTCGATTTCTAATTCTTTTTCCGGGTTTTCTAAGCCTTTGGATTCTATTATTCTTTCAATTAATTTAGATTTATTTCCAGAAACCATTAATTGAAGATTTTTGCACATCTCTCTCAAATCTACAACTGTCATGTTAGAGAGGGTTTCTTCATCGATTAAATCATGGTCATCTTTGGACATTCTTATACTTGAGTCATGAGTGCGGTTTTTCAATCTCTTTGTTTAAAGGCGTCAATAAAGTACTAGTAATGGAGTCAAAATAATATTCCGGGCAAAGAACTCAAGAAGGTGTTTTTGTTGGGAAAACTATGAAGCCCCGACTAGTAATACTATCTAGAGGGCCAGAATTGTATAGTACAAAGAGATTATATGAAGAAGCAGAGAAATGTGGCTGGGATGTTAAAGTCTTAGATCCTCTGGCCTTAACAATTGTTGTTGACCGAGATGGAGGGAAAATTTTCAATCGGGGATGGCCTGTTGAATGTGAAGCGGTAATACCGAGAATCGGTTACTCAATAACTCGCAGAGGAGTTGCCATAGTCAGACAATTTGAAAGAGAAGGTACTATAGTTTTGAATAAAAGCATAGGAATTACTCAAAGTAGAGATAAATTACTAGCCTGTCAATTAATGTCCGATAATGAAATTCCTGTTCCTATAACTGCTCATGTAGGGTCATGGAAAGATACCGCTAGAGCAGTAAGCAGAGTAGGAGGAACGCCATGTGTGATTAAATCAACAGAGGGCACTCATGGCTATGGTGTATTTTTAGCTAAATCCGATCAACAAGCGAGACAATTGGTATATCAGATGTTGGAAAGAAATATGCGCCCTTTAGTACAAGAATATATCAAAGAATCACATGGCCAAGATATTCGAGTATTAGTTGTTGGGGGAGAAGTAGTGGCATCAATGAAAAGAAAGGCCAATGGATCAGAGTTTCGTTCTAATTTTCATTTGGGCGGTTCTGTTCAAAAAATAGATATTAATGAGGAGCAGAAGAAAATTGCTTGTCTTGCTGCATCGGCAATGGGACTTGATCTGGCTGGAGTGGATATGTTATTATCAAGTAGAGGTCCACTGATTTTAGAGGTAAATTCTAGTCCTGGTTTAGAAGGAATAGAAACTTCAACAGGAGTGAATATTGCAGGAGAAGTTGCAAAATATCTTAATTTAAAATATCAAAAAAATATTACTAAAAAAGAAGTAAATAGTATAGAAGAAGAAAATAAAAGAGATCAAGAAACAGGCGTATACTAACAATATGCTTCTTTGGATAAAAAAAAATAGTTTGAAAATAGTGTTGTAAGAGTACATTTTCAGAGAAGCATTCAATACAGCATAGGCCTCCTCCGGATTGTTCGTTAGAACAGGGATGCATACGTCGTTTACGACGGGAGACGAGAATATGAGGGAGCGTGATGCTGTATTTTCTAAAGGAATAGATGTTAATCTATTGTCAGAAGATAGAGGTATTAAAGAAATTAAATCTAAATTACCTCTTCGTATGATGCGCATATCTGATTTACCTTGGTTTGAATGTTGGTTACAACAACTAAGAACAGAAAAAAAGAGTGAGCATACGATTAGATCATATATTGTTTCAATAAAAACCTTCACGAAAACAAGATTGCCAAATGAATCAGAAAAAGTTTGGGAAAAATCACAGAATATTAGTGTAGAAGAATTTCATTTATTCTGTAATCCTGATAATGGCAGGATTGATGCATGGTTAAATGAAATTAGTAAATTAAGGCCTTCAACAATTAATGCTAGAATTGCTGGAATATCACATTTATTAAAATGGATTGGTCATTCAATACCAGATTGGGTACAAAGGCCTTCCAGGAGTCGTTCATTACCCAAAACATTAGGAAAATCAGAACTAAAAAAAATACTTTTGGCTGCAAAACAATCTGAAGATTGTCTAGCTTCACCCATTGTAACAATAATGCTAGATACTGGTTTAAGAGTGTCTGAATTGTGTGGTTTGGATTTGGATGATATTGATTTTGATGATTTATCAGCACTAGTAATTGGAGGAAAGGGAGAAAAGGATAGGACGGTACTTTTTACTAATTCAACGGTCGTTGCAATAGAGGCATGGAAGCCAATGCGTAAAAGTCGACTTGAGTTATGTAAAAAATCTGAAGATAGTCGGGCCTTATTCTTATCAAGCAGAGGTAACAGAATGAATCCACGTTCAGTCCAGAAAATAATTGATAGATTAGCAGATGCAGCTGATATCCCAAAAAGTCGTGTCAGCCCTCATACCTTGAGACACACATTTGCCACAGGTTTATTGGAAAGAGGGGCTGATTTAGTTACAATACAGAGATTGTTAGGTCATGCAAGTATCGCTACAACAAGAGTTTATCTAGAAATTGGAGATCAAACATTACGTGAAATATATCATAGAGCACAAAAACAAATTCCGTTGATGGAAGAATTTTATTCAGAAGAAGAGATAGAGAGTCACGAAGTGCAAATAATTTCAACAGAATAATCAAAATATAGAGATCATGTATACACAATGTTCAATCTAAATGACATTGGCAGACAAACGTGGATGTCTCAAAACCGAAGGGCAATACTCAATCTTTTGAGAATGAACATAGATCAGTATTATTTGCACAAGTCATTCATGGTAAACCTAGAATGGGAATAAATAAAGATGGTTTTCTTGAAGTTTTAGGTAAATCAAGAAAAGATAGGAAAGTGTTTCTTGGAGACGTAGCAAAGGCGATGTTGCATTCACTAGGTTCTCATGAAACTCCTATATTTACCGATGAGCCCAATTGGGATGAGCAAAGATGGGAACTAACATGTAAATCAAATGAATTAAACATCAAAATAACTAGTAGTCACTATTGGGGTTTTGGATTATTTTCTCGTTGTTTTTATAATAAAATAGAGATTGAAGGTCCGTTATCTGTAAGATCTAGATGTGTACATGACATGGTATCAACATTGGGAAGAAATCCTTGGGAAGCAGTCAGAATAAAACCATTTGAAAGGGTCACGAGATTGAAAATATCAGAACACTTCGAAATGTGGAATACATTAATCCAGCGTGCTAAAAATGAAATGAATGAACAGATACTTAGGCTAGAAGATAAGGTAAGAAAATTAAGAGGTGTTAATGAAAATGCAGTAGAATTACTAAGATCTGCAGATTTGGCTTTAGAAGAAGCTAGAACTGCATTGTCTGATAGAAATGCTCCTGCGGTTGAAAGAGCATTAAGCAGAGCATCTAATTCGATTATTCAAGCAGATCCTAAAACTGAATTATTAACCACTAACATATTATTTGATGAAGATTAAAACCCAAAAGCACGGTACATCCATGACCATACTCCATGCTGTGCTAGATAAATTATCAGGGAAAAAGAAATACATGCGAAGTAAATTGTACCTTTTGATATTTGTATAGCATCTTCAGATTCTTCATCAAAGTAACGAATTAAACCAGCTGCTTGCTGGATTCCACTGCCCTTCTTCTCCTTTGCCATTGAATTCCGCACCCCCATTGACTATTTCAAGGCCACGAGAGTAAGAAGGAGAAAAATAGTATCAAGGCTCTAAAGTTTCAATTAAAACACAACCACCATCAAGATCGACGATAATGGAAGCGGCATCCATTGCATTATCCATGTTTGATGTCATAAGAATTTCTCGACGGTATCCATTCGAATTTTGAAGAACCAATCTGTGACTTAAATTTTTCAAAACTTTGCGATCTACTTTTTTCCATATCCATTCATCATTTTCTACTGTAACAAGAGCTTCTAGTGGTATTAATGGACCTTGTTCTGAAGAGTTATTGCGTGCTCTTTCAACTAATTCAACTAATTTTTTTGTTGCCCCATATATGTCTGTCTTAACTGATTTTTCACTATTCTTTGCTATTCGCCTGCTCAACCTCATATTGTCCATCCCCCTTACGACACTAAGTCGTAATGCTTGAGGATTTTATCGATGGTATAATATTTTATGTAAAAAATACTCTATAATGCCGAAAATACTATGATGAAAAAATTCTCAAAAGGATTAATTATTTGATAGATAGATAGTGCGAACGTTATGGCTATATCCCAGGAGTACTGGAATGAACTGGGTAAAAATAGTATTTTACTGAATGCTGTAAGTAATTGGAGAGATAATCCAGAATTATGGTTTTCTAAATCTGTAAATAGATTACCAGAGACGGTTAGAGTAAATTATCTAAGAAAGGAATGGAAATGGATCGAAGAATGGTTACTAAATATTGGTGCTAAAAAAATTGAATGGTTTAGAGATACTCAAGGAAGTGCTTGGACTCTGCCCTTTGAAAGAGGAAAAGCAGAAGGAGAGGTGAAATCTATTATTTCTTCCTTACATAGAACTGGAAGAATTACAAGACAGGAGGCTGTTTCAATGATACCAACTATTGCACTTGAGATAAAACCTGGAGAAATTGTACTAGACATGTGTTCTTCGCCAGGTTCTAAAACAACTCAGATTGCAGAAAATTTACAAAATAGAGGATTAGTGATAGCAAATGAAATCGCAAATAATAGAATAAATACTCTTGTATCAAACATACAAAGACATGGCAATAAAACGTCTATGATTATACAGCACGATGGTAGACATATTCCCAAAATACTGAATCCTGGTTTTGATAAGATTTTAGTTGATGTTCCTTGTACTGGGTCAGGAACAACAAGGAAGAATCCGGAAGTTTGGAAGAAATGGTTGCCATCTGGAGGCCAATCATTACATAATTTACAAGTAGGGTTGTTAAGAAAGGCGATTAATTTAACCAAACCAGGAGGCAGGATAGTTTACTCAACATGCTCATTAGACCCTATAGAAAATGAAGCAGTAATAGCTGAAGTATTAAGAGATAATACTGTTGAAATTTTATCACCAAAAGATATTCTGAAATCTGTCCCATTTGATGAAGGTTTTACAGAATGGCCAAAATTAGACGATAGCGGAGGAGAAGATAATGATTTAAAATTAGAAAAATCTATGTTACCTCCAACTGAAAAATTTATAATTGATTCACTAAAAAAATGTGTAAGAATTTGGAATGATAAGATTGATGGAAGTGGATTTTTTATTTCAATACTAGAAAAAAGGATTGATGCGATGAATCCCGATGAGAGAAAAAATAGTTTTTTAGATAATAATATAAAACCTGATCCAGAGAATTTTCCAAATCCAATTAGCAAAGAATTAAGAGATATGATAACCAATCATTTTGGCAAATGTCCAGAAAATTTATGGATTAGAGGGAGAAAAATATCATGGACTACTGATGAAGCAAAGGCGATATGGAAAAATGAAAAAAGCCGTAAATCAGGAAGAGTTGTAATACCTGGCAATAGATGGCGTCCATTGAAAATAATAAGTCTAGGACTTGATACGATAAAATTAAGAAATAATAAAATTGATAGAATAATCGGAAGATCGTCGCGAGAAATTATCTCAGAAATAGATTATGGCCACATAATTTTAGATGGCGAAAAAATTGATAAAATTTTAATTAAAGAATTTTTACTCAATGAAGATTTTGATATAGATATAACTGAACATAAAGGGGGATTAATATTGATTGATGAAAGAGATGGGTCGTGTATTCCAGTTTGGATAGGAAATAAAGTCAGTTTAATGATTAATGATGATGAAAAAAGAATATTGAGATTCATGAAAGGTTTAGATATATCAAATAGAGAAGAAGAGTGACAGATAATAAACAAATGAGTCTTTAAAATGACAAAATCATGGCATATGTTCAATAGCCTTACACAATTAAGTTTTACAAAAGATGTGATGTTATGGATGAAATTGATCGTAAGATAATTGAAGTTCTTTGTGATGATGCCAGAACCTCATTAAGGAAGATATCTGAGAAAATAGGTGTTTCACTGGGTTCAGTCAGTAATAGAGTCAAAAGACTAGAAGAGAATGGAATAATTAAAGGATATACAGTACTTTTGAATGCTGAAGAAATAGGATGGGAATTGACAGTGGTAATAGGCATGAGAATACAAAAGGGAAGATTGATAGAAATTCAAGAAAAGATTGCTAAAGACAATAGAGTTTATGCTGTATATGATGTAACTGGAGATTTCGATTCGATGATTATTGCAAAGGCATCAAATAGAGAAGATTTAGATGATTTATCAAAAAATGTTCTCTCCATAGAAGGTGTGGAGAGATCGGTGACACATTTAGTCCTAAATACTGTTAAAGAGTTACCTAATTCTTTACCTAATCATTCTAAATAATGTCAATACAATATTCACTCAGTTAATTTCTAAAAATCAAATATTGAAGTTTGACCAGAATCTCTTAACCTTCCTGCTGATTTTAATCTATCAAGGGCTCTTTTCATTCTAGCATCACTAAAGCCTCTTTCTTTTTGTAAGAATTCTCTAAGTTTTTCTTCATTTGCCATATTTTTTT
>Ga0066861_10000770_pt1 | contig 10547 bp, 6 predicted proteins | sample ETN02SmetaG_3_FD_66434 | JGI IMG/M metagenome (GOLD analysis project Ga0066861, IMG submission 66434) | Marine microbial and viral communities from oxygen minimum zone, Eastern Pacific Ocean - ETNP2014F10-02SV257 | ecosystem: Environmental > Aquatic > Marine > Oceanic ... | reverse complement strand
ACATCGCGCGTGGAAAATGTCATCCCTCTGCCGTCCGCGCGCACGCGCGCGCGCTGACGACGGGAGAGACGGAGCGCGGAGAGCACGGCGGTGAAGTTTTTGACGTGCGCGCACGACGCGTCGAGGGCGTAGGTCCAGGAATCGCTCGCATCGGGCGCCGTCATGATGTGACGCGCGGTGCGAGACATCACGACGAATGCGTCACATCTCGCATCGCGCGACGTCGCGCGGGATGCTCGCGCGCGCGTGCGCGGGGAGCGTCGTCATCGGCGCGTGTTACGTCGCGTGTTTGTTCGCGGTGACGCGACCGACGGACGATAGGAACGATTCGCGCGTCATCAAAAAGCGATGCGTCGCGTCCGCGGTGTCGTGCGCGTGCGCGTACGTCGTCGCGCGAGTGGTCGGTGGGGCGAGCGTGGACGCGCGGGCGTTGGGTTTGCGACCGCCGATGGGGACGGCGCGCGCGTGCGCGCGAGGGGTGGTGGTGGCGTGCGCGGCGTCGGGAGGGGAGGCGACGCGTCGGGTACGCGAGAGGGACGCGAGAGAGACGCGAGAGGGACGCGAGAGAGAGGGGAGGGGAGCGAGAGAGAGGCGTGGGTTGATGATGATGCGTGATTACGTGTGCGCGCCGCTGTGCGAGGAGTTTTGCTTTCGCGCGTGCGTGTTGGCGACCGTGCGCGGCGCGGGCGCGTCGGCGGCGAGCGCGAGCGCGGCGTCGGCGCTCGTCTTTGCGGGCGCGCACGCGCACCATTACGTCGGTATGCGCGCGCGAGGTGCGAGCACGTCGCGTGCGTTTCGCGCGTGTCGCGCGCAGATGACGTTCACGGCTGTGTTCGGCGCCATGGCGTGTCGAGTGTTTTCGCGCACCGAGTCGCTCGCGGCGGCGACGGCGTGTCACTCGGCGTGTAATCTCATCGGTGCGCCCTCGGCGGCGTCTTTTCGAGACGCTCGCGGCATCGCCGCGCACGTCCTAGGCGTCGTCTGCGCGATGGCCGCGCTCACATTCTTTTGACGCGACGAAGCGTCGCTCGCGGAGACGACGAGACGGAACGCCGAATCGACGCTTCGCGCGCCGACGACGTCGCGATGTACCCTATTCATGTATCAACGCACGCGCGCGAGAAACGAGAAAATGTAATAACACACATCATCGTGCGTCTTTCGCGCGAGCGAACCGTCTCCTCGATCGCGTCGTCTCGACCGCGTCTCGACGTCGTCGCGTCTCGAGTCGAGCCTCACTTTGGCGCGCGCGGCCATGTCGCCTCGACCGTCGACGTCCCCGCGCGACGACGCGCTCGAACGCCCCGTCGTCGATGTACCCACCGACGCCTCGGACGAGGACGACGCGAGCACGGACGACGCGAGCACGAGCGAGGATGAGGGCGCGGAAGGGTACAAACGCGGTGGGTATCATCCCGTCTCCGTCGGCGAGAGGTACGGCGATGGACGGTACGTGGTGCTGAAAAAGTTAGGTTGGGGTCACTTCAGCACGTGTTGGTTGGTGGAGGACGCCGGGAGGGCGCGAGAGGGTGGAGACGAGGGCGAGGAGAAGACGCCGCGTCCGACGCGCGCGCTGAAGATCCAAAAGAGCAGCGGAAGTTACACCGAGGCGGCGCGAGATGAGATTGAAATCTTGAATCAAGTCAACGAAGGGACGGGTGAGGATGATCGTAATCACAATATCGTGCGGTTGTACGACAGTTTTACGCATAAAGGTCCGAATGGGACGCACGTATGCATGGTGTTCGACGTCTTGGGCGACAACCTGTTGACGCTGATCAAGAGATACGAGTATCTGGGCGTGCCGTTGCTCGGCGTCAAGGCGCTGACGAGGTCGATACTTCGAGGACTCGCGTATCTGCACGGGGAGAAGAACATCATTCATACGGATTTGAAGCCGGAAAATGTGTTGTTGACGTTTAAGTTGCCGGAGAAGAGGCGGCGCTCGTCGACGGGTTTATCGAAGGCGTCGGCGCAACGCGCGGCGGGCAATGCGAAAGAGGCGACGACGACTATCGAGTCGCAGATTGAGAGATTAGACGTCACACCCGCGGTGGGCGCTGGTAAAGCGGGGGAGACGACGGATCGAGGTGAACCGGGCGTCGACGCCGACGGCGCGAGTAGTCGCGCGTCGGTAGCAAAAGATGACAGAGGCGTCAATGACGACGACGATGACGTCGATTGCGTGGATCTTCTCCCATACAACGTGCTGAAAAATCTCGACGCCAGGATCTGTGACTTGGGGAACGCGTGCTGGGTCGACCGCCAGTTTACGCAAGACATCCAGACGAGACAGTACCGCTCGCCGGAGGTCATTCTCGGCGCCAAGTATGGCACGAGCGCTGATATGTGGAGTTTAGCGTGCATTGTGTTTGAACTCGCCACGGGTGACGTATTGTTTGATCCGCGAAGCGGAAAGGATTACGATCGAGACGAGGACCATCTCGCGTTGATGATGGAGCTCATCGGTCGCATGCCCAAACATCTCGCGCTCTCGGGCAAGTACAGCAAGCAATACTTCAATAGAAACGGCGAACTCCGTCACATCCGCTCTCTCAAGTTTTGGCCGTGCGATCGAGTCTTGACGGAGAAGTACAACATGACGGAGAAGGACTCGAAAGAGTTGAGCGAGTTTCTCATGAAGATGCTCGACTTCAACCCGGCGAATCGCGCCACCGCAGAGCACATGTTGGAGCATCCGTGGCTCGAAATTCACTAGTAACGACCGACGACGCGCGCAACTCGCACTAGAATTTGTTATTCATACGCAAATATGTCATCCGATACGAGAGAGATACTTGAGATTACAGCTTCGAGGGACGCGCCTCTTGTTCTACGCCTTGGCCGAAGGCGACGGGAGGTTCACCGTTCGCAAAAGCCACAGGCTCACGGCCAAACCGAACCAGTGCGCGAGCATGCTATTAGACGCGGCTTGGACTAAGAAGATGTCCAAGGCGACGCCCGTGCCCACGACCGGGGCGCCGTACATGGGCATCTGCGCCGCCGCGGTGAGCGTCTTGGCGAAGAGCATGCCCGTCGTCGCTTGCAAGCCCACGATGGTGGCACCGAGTCCGATCACGTTCACGGTCACCCCCGTGGAGAGCGTTCGAATAACATCCGTCCTCGGCGGCACGACGTCCAGATCCTTCGCGCCCTTTCGGAGCTTATCGCCGAGACGAACGACGCCGAGAGACCAAAACGTGGTAAAGTACCCCGCCACCAATCCGAACAGGATGAAGTACAACCCAGCGTCCGTGCTCTTCGTCAGACCTTTATACAGAAACGAAAACACCACGATCACCGCCGCGACCGTGGTCAATACGAGCTGCGACCAAAACGCCCACCGACCGAGCGATTTACACGCCCGCGCCGTGCGCGCCACCTTTCTCGAAATGTTCGCCACCGCCTCGTCGTCCCCCTTCCCCGCGTCGCCGTCACCGTCGTCGTCCATCGCGCGCGCGACGAGCACCACACCTCGGTGCTCTTCCCGCGCGCGAGCGACGACGACCGCGGTCGTCCGACGACCGCGCTCGACCGTCGTCGTCCCACGAATCGTCGTTCGCGGTCGTCGATCCGATGACGCGACGGGCGCGCGTCTCGGCGCCGCGCGAGCGACCGCGGCGCGCGCGACGGCGTTCGTGAACATGTTCCTCGCGATGACGCGGCGCGCGAACGGGCGTGACGCGCGGATGTCTGACGCGGCGACCGTTCGATCGGATCGGATTGGGAATGCATTGAATCGCTGGGCGCGCGCGTCGGGACTGAGAGAGGAGAGAGAGAGAGACGAGACTGAAAAAAATGGACCGGAAGACTTTGTGAAGAAAAAAAGAGTGAAAGAGCGTGAACGAGTGAAAGGGTGAACGAGTGTGTGTGACACCGCGCGTGCGCGCGCGTCTACGCGTCTCCGCGCGTCTCCGCGTTTGCTCTGCGATCCGGCGTGCGCGCCTCCTCGACGGGAAACGTTCGTCCCGCGCGCGCGTCGGCTTCGTAACACGCGCGCGGGACGAGATAGTCGTCGACGTCGAGCGCGTCGAAAAACGCGATGAACGCGTCGAGGTTTTCCTCCGTCGGATTCGCCGCCGTCGCGTCGAACCGATCGACGATGGATTTATACACGAGGAATTTTTCCTCTTGCGCGGGATCGCCGTACGGGTCGAGGACTTGGAGGACTTCGCCGCGGCGAGCGGCTGCGTCGCGTTCGCAGAGATGCGTAAACCGATCGATGAAATCTTTCGGCATGCCGATGAGTCTGCACATGTTCAGCGCGAAGGAGGAATCCGCGACGCCCGGTTCGAGTCGGAACAACATCGTCACGTCTTCTCTCCAGAGCGACGCGTCGGGACGGTCGTTCGCGTTCACGACGACGGCGGTGCGCAGATACTCAATCATCGGAGACGCGTCTCCGATGATGTCGCACATTTCTCGGAAATGCGTCGTCACCATCATCTTCGGCACACATTCTCTCGACGCGATGTATTCCACGATGGCCGTCAAGAGCGCGCATCCGTCCTCGGCGCGCGTGCTCGTGCCGAACTCGTCGATGAGGCACAGCGATCGACGCGTGGCGTTGTGAATCATCCGCGAGACGGCGTGCAGGGCGTACGTAAATCCGCTCTCGGGAACTTTGGCTTTACGCTCGGGATCGTCCTTGAACCCGACGATGCTCGTGAAGACGCGATCGGTGAGACCGATTCTCGCCGAAGACGCCGGGACGAAGGAACCGACGTGCGCGAGAAACACGATGACGCCGACCGTTTGAATCACCGCCGTCTTTCCCGACCCGTTCGCACCGGTGATGATTTTGACGCGTCCGCCGTCCGCCGCGAATTCGATGTCGTTGGGAATGAACTCGTGATCCATGAAGGATTGGTACAGAGGATGCCTCGCGCGCTCTATGCGCAACGAATCGTCGTCGACGAGTTCGGGTCGACGCATGTCGAATCGTCTCGCGACGTCCGCGTACGCGAGTAAACAATCAATCTCGCTCACGCACCGCTCGATGTCTCGAAGAAACGTGGCGTTTCGAAGCACCTCGGCGCGCAACTGTCGCAACAGGGCATCCTGTAGATCGACGATGGATGATAAAACGTCGCCGAACGCCGCCGCCGCGCGCAAACATACGTCGCTCTCGTAATAGTGCGCGTCGAAATCGCCAAACGCGTACCTCCATCCCATCTCTTCGGCGACGGAATGCGCCAAGATTGTCGCGGATTGAATCAAATACCCCGTCTGCGGCATGTACACGATTCCGCGCACGCTTTGCATCCAGTCGTCGCGACGTAAAAACCTCGGCACGCGGCGCATCTCCGCCGAAAAGATCTTCTCCAGGTGACGCGGCAGTTCCTCGTAGAGTCGGCGCATGTCGTCGAGCTCGACGCACGCGCCCGCGCGAACGCACGAGACGTACGCGTCGTTGTTGTCCTCAGTCAAGTGATATATTTCATCAGGATCGATGAGCGCGTCCACGACCGATCGAAGTTTCGGTAACCGACGCGCGCAGCACTCGATGAAATCTCGAAACGCCGGCGGCGCGTCATCGGCGTCGTACTCGAGTTCGACGAGCAATTCGTTGAGCGACGTCGCGGCGTCGAGATACCCGCACAATTTCACCCAATCGCGTTTCGTGCTCGTGACGTTTCGGACGTCCGCCGAGAGTTTCATCAATAACGCGTGCGCGCCGAGCGTCGGCGTCACGCGCGCGCGCACCGTTTCAAATCGGCCCGGCGTCTCCGCGAGGTGTCGCACGGCGTCGAATCGTTCGTTCAACGCGTCGAGATTCAACAACGGTCGTTTGAACCACGTCTCCAACAATTTCTTCCCACCCGAGGTGACGACGGAGTCTCGATAGATTTGAAACACATCTCTCGAGAATCGTTCGCACGACGCGCTCACCGTTCGAAACGCCTCCGTCTCCGGGACGAAGACGCCGATGGCGCACAACGACTCGTCGTCGATGTCCAAGTACTCTCCAAACGCGCGCTCCTGCACGTTCGCCGGCACGGAAGTCAGCGACGCCGCCAATCCCTCGTTTCTCTTCATGGCGTGAATCAATCCACCGCCCGCGATCATCGCGGCGTCGTTTTCAAAGACGCGCACGCGAGACGCGAGCTCGGCGACGCGCGACATGCCCGCCGCGTCTCGAATGATTTCTCGGGAAACGTCCACGGATGGAAACAAACGTCTGGGAACGTCGACGACGGCGACTCTCGAGGCATCGACGAGTCTCCCGATCGTGGTCTTCGTCTCCGGTGTGCAATACACGACGTCCGGCACCGACATGCGCAGCGCCGACGACAAGACAAAGTTTTCGGCGTCGGCGGCGCCGCGAGACAACGAGACGACGTTGGCGTCTCTGTCGTACGAGGCGAACCCGAGCGCGCCGTCGCGAGCGTCGTACACGGCGAAAAACACGCGCGCGGCGTCCTCGACGTGAGGCGCCCGAGAGTCGTCGTCGGTCATGGACGGACGAGCGGGGGCGCGAAATGACCACCGACGTCGGAACGCGCCGCGCGTTCGTCCCGTCGGCGACTAGGACGCGAGGGAGACGGTACGATCGTGTTGCCAACTGTCGTCGTGAAGCCAGGCGGGACTGACGTACTCGGCGTCCATGGACGCGGGAGCGAGTCGTTGGAGTCGCGCGGACTCTTCGTCGAGTAACGCTCGATTGGATTCTCTCGCGGCGGCGAGCGCCGACGCCAATCGCGCGTTTTCATCCGTCATTTCCAAAACGCGCGCAGACACCTTGGCGTTCTCCACGCGCGCGACGTCGGCCGCTTGGTACGCGATTTCGCGATCCATCTCCACCGATTTGACTCGCATCTCGAGATCGGCGATGACGCGCCCGAGACGATGAGTCTCGTCGTCTGATTCGAGTCTTCGTTTCGCGTCCGTCGCCGATTCCTCCTCGAGTCGTTCCAATTTCTCCTCGAGTTTGCGCAACGCGAGCGCCGTCTCCTCGAGCTCGCGCTCGGCGTGTTTCACCTGCACGAGTAAATCTGAATTCACCAATTTGAGATCTTCGAGCTCCTTGTTGGACGCGTGTTGCGATTGTTTCACGTCGTTCGTCGCCGTTTGCAACGCCTCGACGTTCAACGCGGCGGCGCGCGCGGCGGCGTGCGCCTCGACGACTTCTTCCTCTTTGAGTCGTAATTTGTGTAACGCGTCGTCTCGATCGCGTCGCATGACGTTCAACTTGTCCTCCCACTCGTGTTTCGCCTCTCGCGCCGTCTTCATCGCCTCGTCGTGTTCGCGAGCCGCGCGCGAGATGCGATCCCGCGTCTCGCCTTCGATGCGATGGCGCTCTTGAAGCTCTTCGCGCGCGCGCGCGAGCTCATCTCTGTCCGTCTCTCTCGCGCGTTCCGCATCCTCCGCGCGGCGTCGCATGGAAGCAATCTGTTCCATCAACTCTCGCTTGGCGTTCACTTCCGCCTCGAGCGCGCGTCGCGTGCCCTCGTACTTTTCGCGTTCCTCGCGAAGACGTTCGACGGCGTCGCGAGACGCGCGCTCCGCCTCGTCTCGAACTCGCTCCATCTCCGGCACAGAGTTTCTGAGCAATTCTAATTCGAGTTCCTTGACGCGTCTCTCTAACTCGTTCGCGCGCGTCTCTGGCTCACGCGCGGCGTCGAGCGCGGCTTTTTCGATGCGCACGCCGACGCTCGACTGCTCCGCCTCGAGCGTCTCGCACCATCTCGACGTCACCGCGAGATCCGCCGCGATTTTTTCGGCGTAACTCGCGGCTTCGTCCTCGCGCTCCTGCGCGGCGACGAGTTCGTGTTCGAGAGCGGTGAGTTGATCGAGGATGCTCTCGTGCGCGTCCGCCATACGCGTCCATTCCGTCATCAGATTGCGCACCGTGCTCTCCAGGCGCCGACCGTTGAGTCCGTGCGCGTTGGCGCGAATGATGCGAATGACAGCCTCCACTTGGTCCTGCGTGATGGACACGGCGGGACCTACGGACTGCGAACTCTCCTTTCGCTCGACCTGCGCGCTCGCGGGCGCGGTAGACGACGCGTGTGGGTCTCTCGAGGGCGGCGCGCGACGCGCGGGTCTCGCGCGCGTCGACTCGGGCCTGAGCGGTTTGATTCTATCCCTCTCTCTCGAAGACGTGGTCGCCGTCGGTGTCGGTGGATTTCGCGTGCGCGGCGCCGGTTCGTCGTCGTCCAGTGGTTCTTTGAGCTGTAACGCAAACCTTAACGCGCCCTCGGTGCCCGGAGGTAACGCGAGCGGCGACGTCTCGTCGCCTTCGACGGATCGGCACATGACGTTTTCGCACAACACGTACAGATTCGCCCGTCGAAGGTCTGCCATCCCGCTCGCCCACATCAAACGCGTCAACGGCGATTCACCCCACACCTTGACCTGTCGCACCGGCGTGCCGTTCGCCGAGCGACGATTTAATCCGCGCAACACCGACATCATCGCCGTCGTCGACTTGGTGCACTCGACGCGCGCCGCTCTGTTATCGTGATTCGCGAACACGCCCGGCGTCGGCACGTACGGCGCGACGAACACAAAGTGCACTCTCGAGATGGTCGGTTCGTTCGACGATGCGTCGTCTCTCCATAGTTTCAATCGAAGCGTAAACACGACGTGATGCGCCGCCGCGGACGCCCCCGCCGCCGCCGCGCCGCCGTCCCGAAACGCCTCCTCCGCCCTCGCCGCCGCGCTCTCCAACGCCACCGTTCCGTCTCTCACGCACTCCACGAGCGCCACAGTCATCCCCCGCGCCCCAGTCTCGTCTTCGTTCTCCTCCTCCTCCTCCTCCTCGTCGTCCGCACCATCGTCTAATAAATCTCTCGGCTCGCCGCCGCGTTCGCTCGCGCGCGCGCCGACGCACGTCGCCGACAACTCCCACGTCCCCTCCTCCAACCCACGCACCAATCCTCGCATACCCTCCACCACACGCTCGACCACGCGCGATTCTCTCACCACCTTCATCGTCCAATCGCTCTTCCCACCCCCGTCGTCCCCTCGCAACCAAAACGCCGCGAAATCGTCCCCGCGCTCCGTCGCCGCCGTCGCCGCGCGCGCGCACGCCGTCGCCCACGCGTCCGACGATCCCGTCTCCTCCACCCCATCGAACGCGTGCGCGACCGATCGAGTCCCCGACGTCCCTCGTCGTCGTCCGCACCCCTCGATCGCCGCGTTGATCGTCGCGCTCGACGCGCGCGCGCGCGTCGGTTTCAAACCGTCACCCATCGACCCATCCTCCTCTTCGCGTCCATCCGACCCCTCGTTCGACGCCACGACGCACGCGTACGCTCGCGCGCGTCTCTCGTCGTCGTCTCTCGTCGACGTCGGCATCATCGCGTCGAGCGCGACGACGTGCCGACGAATGAACGCGCGCGATGAATGAATGAAAAGAAAATGCCACGACCGACCGACGGCGTCGAGTCCCTTTGTATTGACCGGTCGTGACTCATACATATTCCAGCATACATATTGGAAGACGTAAAACACCCAAGTGATTGTTTTATTTTCGTACACGGCCCCCCTCGGGGTAGGGTCGATCGGGACGCGATCGCGCCGACGCGACTCGACGTCGCGCGCGCGACGCACGCGAGCGGGGACTCGACCGACCGGACGTTCGAACGCTCGACGCCCTCGTTCGTTCGCGCGGTGAAGCACCGATCGAGCGCGACCGACGCGCGGGGAAGGCGTGAGATCACACCGACCGATCGTCATGTCCCGCGCGGTGATGAAGTTTTTGGAGCCGTGGGTGAAGAGCTCGAGCGCGAGTTATAAAGCGGCGGTGGGCGCGGAATTGCGCAAGTTTGGTCTTCGATACGATGATTTATTGGACGAAGGGCAAGATTTAGACGTCGGGGAGGCGCTGAAGCGATTGTCGAGCGAGGAGAGGGACATGCGCGCGCAGCGATTGAAGCGCGCGGTGGATCTCTCGATGAAGCACGCGTATCTGAGCGCCGAGGAACAGGCGAAACAGACGCCGTTTGATCATTACTTGACCCCCATCGTGGAGCGCGTGAAGCAAGAACGCGCGGAACGCGCGGCGAATGGGGTGACGCAGCCGTATAACCGACAAATTCCGTGATCGGGGTCGAGGTGTAATATTTTTTAGTTTTAATGAACGAACGCGCGTCATCGATGTCGTCGTCGGCTACGATTCCTTCACGTGAGTTTTCTGCGCGTAATACGCCGCCTCGCTCTTCGTTTTACGCGCGTTTCTCGCCTCGAACGCCGCGCGGTTCTCCATGACGCGCGCGGCGACGGAGAGCGCCGACCACTCGCGCGCGCGAGGGACGCGGCGGTACAAACCTCTCGCCGCGGCGACGGCGTTCGCGTCCTCGCCCGCGATCTCGTACGGGTCTTCGTCCTCCGCGACGACGACGGAGACGTTAAATGTCGTCAATAAATCATTCGTAATCTTCGCGGGCGCGCCGATGACGACCTCGTCGGCGTATCGACACGCCAAGACGCCGAGCGCGCGCTCCTTTTCGTTCAACACCGGGTGCGCGGCGCCGCGTCTGGCGCGAACGTCCGCGTCCGCGTGCACGCCGACGAGAACGAAATCACCCAATTTTTGCGCC
>Ga0066861_10000765_pt1 | contig 10566 bp, 8 predicted proteins | sample ETN02SmetaG_3_FD_66434 | JGI IMG/M metagenome (GOLD analysis project Ga0066861, IMG submission 66434) | Marine microbial and viral communities from oxygen minimum zone, Eastern Pacific Ocean - ETNP2014F10-02SV257 | ecosystem: Environmental > Aquatic > Marine > Oceanic ... | reverse complement strand
ACAATTGCTATTACTATCCATACCAATGTGTTTTTGAAGAAATTATTCATAATTCAATTATACCTAATGTTTTTTGCAATCACGTAGGTTTCTCTACTCTCTGGTCTCGATGACTTTGGCTTAAAGTAGGTAACTCTTTCGAAAACTTCTTTCAAGTCAGATTTAAATTCTTCAAAACCAAGGCCTATAAAAACCTTCATAACCAGTGTCCCTTTAGATATAAGACCATTTTGTGAGAATTCAAGTATGGAATCTGCGATATTATAGAATGCGTATTGATCACTCACTTTATTCCCGGTTTTATTGGGCGACATATCTGAGATGATGAGCCCGAACTTTTTAGAATTATTCTTATTTAAAGCATTTTCTTGAATCATCTGGTCTTCAATGCTTCCGCAGATAAAAGTAACGCCATCAATTGGATCCATTTCATTAATATCTATGGCCAGAATTATGCCTGATTTAATTTTTTTCCTAGAGAATTCACTCCAACCACCGGGACATGATCCAATGTCAATGACAGATTCAACATTTTTAAATATTCTGAATCTTCGATCGATTTCCTGAAGTTTATAAACAGATCTTGATCTATATCCTTTGCGTTTAGAATCTCTTATAAAAAAGTCCTCTGTTTGGGACTTTCTCCAGTGATTATTGGTCATGATCTAATCGTATGAAATATCTGTAATCTGAAAGCTTTGTGACATCTCTAGAGTATTTAGCTCAACTAGATCGTCATTGCTCTTCCCAATCATAGCTCTTGATAACGGCGACTTATAAGACAGAAGACCGTTTTCGATGTCAGACTCATCTTCACCAACAATTTTATAAATAATAGTTTGGTCGTTTTCCAAGTTAAGCATCGTCACAGTGCTTCCAAATATAACTTTATTTGTTACAGAAAGCTTAGTGATATCAATGATTTCAGCATTAGATAATTTTGACTCAATTTCCCTGATTCTGCCTTCTATAAAGCTCTGCTTTTCCTTTGCAGCATGATATTCAGCGTTCTCCTTAAGATCTCCAAATTCTCTGGCGGTTGCAATTGCCTTTATAATGTCAGGTCTATCAGTTGACTTGAGATTTTTTAATTCATCACGAAGAAGCTGTTCGCCTCTGATTGTCATTATTGTTCTATCCATTCTTTGTATTATAGTCTTGAAGTCGATTAACTGATATATCTCCAAGGAAATTAAAAGAAGACATGGTGGCGTGTGCTGCCTCAAGACTTGTGTAATATGTTATGCCTGATATGACAGCCTCTGCTCTTATTGAGAAAGATTCCTGAATTGATTGCTTTCCTTCGGTTGTATTGATGATAAGTTCCACCTCTTTTGCTTTTATTAGCTCAACGATATGTGGGGATCCTTCTCTTACTTTATTGATTTGTTTGCAGTTGATATTATTTGCTGCTAGATATCCTGCGGTTCCGGTTGTTGCTATGATTTCAAAGTTTTGATTCATTAAGAATTTACCCAGCTCAACTAGCTTATGATTTTTATCGTGCTCTCTGACAGAAATAAATACTTTTCCATTTTCAGGTATATGGATGCCTGCAGCATATTGAGACTTAATGTATGCCTCCCCAAATGTCTTTCCTGTTCCCATCACTTCACCCGTTGATTTCATTTCTGGACCGAGTATTGGGTCGGTATCTGGAAATTTATTAAATGGAAAGACCGGCCCTTTAACCGAATAAAAATCAGGGATAACTTGATCAAGGAATCCTTGATCTTTAAGGCTAATACCAATCATCACTTTTGCTGCAATCTTAGCCAACTGAAGTCCGGTTGCTTTTGATACAAATGGGACGGTCCTGGATGCTCTAGGGTTGACTTCCAAAACAAATATCTTATCTTTCCTGATTGCAAACTGAGCATTCACTAGCCCAATCACATCAAGTTTTCTTGTGAATTCTTTCATCTGCCGAATGATCTCATTTTGAATCTCATGACTGAGACTAAATGCTGGTAGTGAGCATGACGAATCACCCGAATGAACGCCCGCTTGCTCAATATGCTCCATTAGACCACCAATTAGAATATCTTCACCGTCACTAACAGCATCGATATCGACCTCAATTGCTTTGTTTAAGAAGTGATCCAAAAGAACTGGTGATTTATTTGATACTTTAACAGCCTCTGTCATATACGTTTCGAGTTCGTCGTCATTGTAAACAATTTCCATTGCTCTCCCGCCTAAAACATATGATGGTCTAACAACCAGTGGATATTTTACTTTCCTAGCATTGCTTAATGCTTGATCCAAATTTGTGGCGACTTCATTGTATGGTTGCAATAGTTCCAAGTCCTGAACCATTGTTTTAAATAACTCCCTGTCTTCAGCTTGGTCAATTGACTCCGGCTGTGTGCCGATTATAGGTGCACCTGCATCTTTAAGTTGTTGAGCGAGTTTTAATGGTGTCTGGCCTCCGAATTGGACAATTACACCTTTTGGTTGTTCGATGTCTATCACAGACATGACGTCTTCAAACGTTAGTGGCTCAAAATAGAGCCGATCTGAAGTGTCGTAATCCGTAGACACAGTTTCAGGATTGCAATTAATCATTATAGATTCGTAACCGGCTTCACTGACAGCCATGGCAGCATGAACGCAACAATAGTCAAATTCTATACCCTGTCCAATTCTATTGGGTCCTCCACCCAATATGATGATCTTTTCATTCGAAGAAGGCATGGATTCACATTCTTCGTCATAAGTTGAGTATAAATAAGCTGTTGTTGTCTTGAATTCAGCAGCACAAGTGTCCACTCGCTTGTAAACAGGCAGAATGTTTTGTGAAAGTCTAACCCTTCTTATTTCTGCCTCATCCACAGAAAGTAATTTTGCCAGTCTAGCATCAGAAAAACCTTTTGCTTTTAATGAGTGCATCATATTCCGATCAATTGAATCTAAATCTTTATCGATGATCTTGGACTCAGCGTTTATCAGATCTTCTATATAAGCCAGATACCAGGGATCAATTTTTGTAAGCTCATAGATTTTCTCTAGTGAATAACCTTCTCTAAAAGCCTGACCAACATAGAGCAATCGATCAGGATTTGGATTTATTAGATGATGATCAAAGTCTTCATCGATTTCAATATCTGTGAATCCATCGTGATTATTTTCCAGACTTCTGATTGCTTTTTGCAGTGATTCTTGGATATTTCTCCCAAATGCCATCGCTTCACCAACTGACTTCATTTGTGTTGTAAGCGTTGAATTTGCTCCAGGAAACTTCTCAAAGGTAAATTTCGGTATCTTTGTCACAACGTAATCAATGGTTGGCTCAAAAGACGCAGGGGTAAGTCCACCGGTTATATCATTGGACAACTCATCAAGAGAATATCCAATTGCAAGCTTGGCAGCAATCTTTGCTATAGGAAAACCGGTCGCTTTTGATGCCAAAGCAGACGATCGTGAAACTCTGGGATTCATTTCAATTACGATCATCCTGCCATTGTCTTGATTGACCGCAAATTGGACATTTGATCCACCGGTATCGACCCCTATTCTCCTCAGAATCGCAATGGAGTAATTCCTCATCACTTGGTATTCTTTGTCAGTTAGTGTTTGGGCAGGTGCAACTGTTATAGAGTCCCCCGTATGCACACCCATTGGATCAATGTTTTCGATTGAGCATATTATGATGGCATTGTCATTTTTGTCTCTGACTACCTCCATCTCATATTCCTTCCAACCCAATAATGATTCTTCTATCAATACTTCAGTGGTTGGAGACAATTCCAGTCCACGCTTAACAATTGTTGTTAATTCATCTTCATTATTTGCGATACCTCCACCACTGCCTCCGAGCGTAAAAGAGGGTCGAATTATCAATGGATAGTTGATTGTATTAGCAATACTGATTGCTTCATCCAATGTGTTTGCTATTTCAGACTTTGCAACATCAATATCAATCTCGCTCATTGCTTTCTTAAAAAGTTCTCTATCTTCAGCTGTATCAATGGCTTCTTTCGTAGCGCCAATCATTTCCACATTGTATTTATCAAGTATTCCTCTTGAGGCCAAGTCAAGTGCAGTATTCAATGCCGTCTGCCCACCCATTGTTGGCAGGAGAACATCTGGACGTTCCTTATCAATAATCTTCTCTAAAGTTTGCCAATTGATTGGTTCGATATAGATTGAATCGGCAACATCTGGGTCAGTCATAATGGTTGCTGGGTTTGAATTGACTAGGATGACCTTGTAGCCTTCTTCGCGTAATGCTTTGCATGCCTGAGTTCCGGAATAGTCGAATTCACATGCTTGACCAATAATAATTGGGCCTGCTCCGATGATTAATACAGATTCAATGTCAGATCTTTTTGGCATTCTCAATATTTCTTATAAATTTTTCAAAGAGTGGTTGTATATCATGCGGACCCGGGCTTGCTTCTGGGTGACCCTGAAAACTAAAGGCATTTTTATCTTTAAGTTCTATTCCTTGTATTGATTGATCAAAAAGAGACTTGTGGGTGATTGTCACTCGATTAGGCACTGTGTTCTCATTGACGGTAAAACCATGATTTTGACTTGTTATATATACGACTCCTGATTTGGTATCAATCACAGGATGATTTGCTCCATGATGTCCAAATTTCATCTTCTCAGTTTTAGCACCTGAGGCCAGTGCAAGTAGCTGATGGCCCAAGCAGATACCAAATATGGGTATATTTAGAGCTAGCATTTCTTCAATGCATGTAATCGCATAGTCGCATGGCTCTGGATCGCCTGGCCCATTGGATAGAAAGACACCGTCAGGATCATATGACATCACTTCGTCAAATGATGATTGAGCCGGGACAACCGTAATCTTGCAACCGTTATCAGACAATAGGTTGAGAATATTTGTCTTTACACCAAAATCCATTGCAACAATATGATATTGATTATTTATTGACTGTGTTATTGGTTGAAATTCATAAGGATTCTGAGTCGTGACTTCTTTTGCAAGATCCATGCCTGCAAGTCCAGAAAATGATTTCGCCTCAGTTAAAGCTTCATCGTTACTCAATCCATTTGCACTCAAGCAAGCATTCATCGATCCAAATGTTCTCAAATGATTGGTCAGTTTTCTTGTATCAATGCCAGAAATACCTACAACATTATTTTTTTTCAGGAATTCCTCAAGTGAGTATTTATTTCTCCAATTGCTTGAGATTGGTGAGGATTCTCTGATAACCAATCCCGAACAGAATGAATTATTGCTCTCGTTGTCTTCGTCGTTGGTTCCCGTATTTCCGATATGGGGATAGGTGAGAGTAACAATTTGTTTGTGGTACGAAGGATCTGTAATGATTTCTTGATATCCTGTCATTGCAGTATTGAAAACGACTTCACCGACTGAATGAGCAGTTACACCAATAGACTTACCTGAGAACGTTGTACCATCTTCGAGTGTAAGTATTGCGTCTTTCAAATCTCTTCCTTTGATAACCGTTTTGGTTCTAAAAAAAAGGAAGGACTTTTTGAGTCCTTCCCTAGAGAAGTTTGGAACCAGAATTATATTAGGTTCAAATTGCTGTAATGTCACCTAAAAAAATATTTTTATTCACTCATTCGTTTGAAAAAGTCACCGACACTTTCAGTCCATGTTTTTTTATTGGGTCGATGTTCAGTATTACTGCTATTAATGGAGTCATCAAATTGCGTTAAAAGTTCTTTCTGTTCTTCGGTAAGGGACACGGGAGTTTCTACTTGCACAGTACAATAGAGATCCCCCAAGACATTTTCTCTATAAGAACGAATACCCTTGCCTTTGAGTCTAAATGTTTTACCTGACTGTGTTTCAGAGGGAATAGTTAAATTAACTGCGCCATCAATTGTTGGGACTTCTACGCTTCCACCCAACACAGCCTTACCAAAACTAATCGGAATGGTGCACATTAAATGATTACCTTCTCGGTCAAAAATATCATGGTTTTTTACGATTACATCAACATATAAGTCCCCAGAAGGACCGCCTTTAATGCCTGCTTCACCTTCACCAGAGAGTCTAATACGATCCGCATTATCGACACCTGCTGGTATTTTTATTGATATGGTTCTTTTGGACCTCTTTCTCCCAGAGCCTGAACAATCAGAACAAGGGTCTTTTATTGTTTCCCCAGAACCCCTGCATGCTGGACATGTTTGCTGCAATGTGAAGAATCCTTGCTGAACTCTTACGGCACCCATGCCATCACATTTTGTGCAGCGCATAGCTGATGTTCCTGCTTTTGCTCCTGAACCATTGCATGGATCGCAGTGATTGTATGAAGGAATTTCTATATTAATTTTATCGCCAAAAACAGCCTGCTCTAATGTGAGATTTGCTTCATATCGAAGATCTGAACCGCGTTGAGATGAGGATCTTCTGCCTTGTCCTCTGCCTCCTCCAAATATATCTCCAAAGACGTCTCCGAAAATATCATTAAAAGCTTCTCCTGAATTGAAGCCGCCGCCCATTCCGCCTTGTTGATTTATTCCTGCATGTCCAAATTGATCGTAAGCTGATCTTTTTTGATTATCCGATAAAACAGCATATGCTTTTTGTATAGATTTGAATTTTTGTTCAGTATTTGAGTCTCCAGGATTTCGATCTGGATGATACTTCATGGCAAGTTTTCTATAAGCTTTTTTTATATCTGCATCTGAAGCATTTTTCTCAACGCCCAAAGTTTGATATAAATCTTGTTCACTCATTATATTTCTCTCATATAAAGAGACAGGGTATCAAAACCCTGCCTCATTCAGTATCCATGCTGATTTATTTAATGAGTGCTTTTATCCTCTTCGGAATCAACTTCCTCATATTCTGCATCGACTACGTTTTCCTCATCGTCCGATTCATCGGATTTTGTTTCATTTTGCGCTTTTGCTTGAGCCTCCTCAAAGGCTTTTTGGGCAATCCCAACAGATGCCTCAGAGAGTGTTTTAAGTTTAGATTCTATTTTATCCTTGTCATCTGTTTTTATAGCTTCCTTTAGATCATTCAATGAAGATTCAATATTTGATCGTTCTTCATTGGTGACCTTCTCGCCCAAATCATCAAGTGATTTCTCGGTTGCATGAATAACTTGGTCTGCTTGATTTTTGATGTCAACCAATTCTCTGAAATCTTTATCAGTATCAGCATTGGCTTCAGCATCGGAAATCATTTTTTCAATTTCGTCGTCTGAAAGACCACTGGATGCTTTAATGACAATTTTTTGTTCTTTGCCTGTTTCTTTATCAGTGGCTGAAACGTTTATAATCCCATTTGCATCAATGTCGAAAGCAACTTCAATTTGTGGCATTCCTCTAGGCTTTGACGGGATGTCCGTTAAATCAAAACGACCGAGTGATTTATTATCTTGTGCTCGCTCACGTTCGCCTTGAAGCACATGAATCGTCACTGCTGTTTGATTGTCTTCAGCTGTAGAGAATATTTGCTCAGCTTTTGTTGGTATGGTGGTGTTCTTATCAATCAATTTCGTAGTAACGCCACCCAGGGTTTCTATCCCTAATGACAATGGAGTAACGTCCAAGAGAAGAACATCTTTAACGTCACCGGACAACACTCCTCCTTGAATGCCTGCTCCAATAGCCACAGCCTCATCAGGATTAACGTCTTTCCTAGGCTCAACGCCAAAGAACGATTTCACCTCATCCTGTACTTTGGGCATGCGTGTTTGTCCACCGACCAATATTACGTCATTGATTTCACTGGTCGACAGACCTGCATCTTTCAATGCGGTTTTGCAAGGCTCTATCGTTTGAACGATAAGATCTTCAACCAAAGATTCTAATTTTGCTCTCGTTAGTGTCAAATTTAGATGTTTTGGGCCTGAAGCATCTGCAGTAAGGTATGGCAGATTTATATCGGTTTGAGCTTGATTGGATAGTTCTATTTTTGCTTTTTCTGCTGCTTCTTTTAATCTCTGAATTGCTTGGGGATCCTTTGATATATCCATGCCACTCTGGTTTTGAAACTCATTTAGCAAATGATCTATTATCCTGATATCAAAATCCTCTCCGCCTAAGAATGTATCGCCGTTTGTTGCGAGAACTTCAAATTGATTTTCTCCATCGACATCGGCAATTTCTATAATCGATACATCAAATGTTCCACCGCCTAGGTCATAGACAGCAATTTTTTTGTCTCCTCGTTTTTTATCCATACCGTAAGCTAGAGCTGCAGCTGTGGGCTCATTGATGATTCTTTTAACCTCTAGTCCGGCAATTTTCCCAGCATCTTTGGTTGCCTGTCTTTGTGAATCATTAAAGTATGCGGGAACCGTAATCACTGCTTCTGAGATTGACTCACCCAAATAACTTTCTGCGGTTTCTTTCATTTTTCTCAATACTTCAGCGGAGATTGCAGGAGGAGCCATATCTTTATCGCCAGCAGTCACCCAAGCATCTCCATTTTCTGCTTTAACAATCTTGTATGGAACTTTATCAATGTCTTTCTTCACAACACTGTCGTCATGCTTTCTCCCAATAAGCCTTTTAATTGCAAAGAGAGTATTTTCTGGGTTGCTGATGGCTTGTCGCTTTGCAGACTGGCCAACCAGTACTCGATCGTCTTCCTTTGTGTACGCAACAACTGAAGGGGTTGTTCGGTCGCCTTCAGAATTCTCAATAACCTTGGCTTGATCTCCATCCATAACTGCTATGCATGAATTCGTTGTACCAAGATCGATTCCAATTACTCTACCCATTTTATTTTCTCCGTATTTAAGTAGGTTCTAACGGATATATATGTCCGTTATATTATTTTTCAAGAAAATGTCAGTCTTTTTTTGCTTCGGCAGAAACAATAACCCTGGCAGGCCTAAGCAATCTATTTTTCAGCCTGTAGCCTTTTTGAATGACATCTACAATATAACCAGGTTCTGTATTCTCGTCATGTATCATGCTCATGGCTTCGTGGTTGTCTGAGTCAAATTTCATTTCCTTTGGGTCAATGACTTCAATTGAGAATTTATCGAGCATAGAAATAAATTGTTTATAGGTGGCCTGTTGACCAGCTATGAATGTTTCAATGCCTTCATTTGATTCTGTATCAATTGTCATCCCTATTTCGAAGCTGTCAATCACAGGAAGTATTTCCTGAAAAACTCTTTCAATAGATGTTTTTGCAGCACTCTCTATGTCTTTGATGTTTCTTTTTCGTAAATTTTCAATTTCAGCTTGAAGCCTTAGAATCTGGTCCCAATGTTCATCAATTTTTTCTTGTAGGTTCACCTCGTTACTCGGTTCGATGCTCTCCATTTGATCATCATTGATTGCTGATGCGTCAGACGATGCATCATTCAATTGGTCGATTTCTTCGATTACTTCATTTTCATTGTTTTCAGTCATACAGCCTCCTCGAATGAGAAATATATATGGTCACTTATCAAGATTTCAATGATTTACTGAGTAATTTAGCAGTGACATCTACTATGGGTATGACGCGTTGATAGGCCATCCTGGTTGGGCCAATCACTCCAAGTACACCGATAGAGCCTTCTTCATTTGTATACGGGGCTGTAATAAGTGTGCAATTATCAAATATTTTATATCCAGATTCCTCACCTATAAATATCTGGATGTTACTTGTTGTCAGACTCTTATCTAATATATGAAGTAATTCTTGCTTCTCACTGAATGCATTAAATAATGCTTTTAGTCTTTTGATATCCGATAGCTCATCATGATCCATGAGATGGCTCTCACCAGTAACAAAATAGTCATCATTATCATCGGTTGTCAGGACATCGTCAGCAATATCAATGATGTTATTCATTAATGTTTTTGCAAGGTCTGAGGTTTCCTTAAGCTGATTCAGAAGATCTTCTTTGATGAACTCAAGGCTTCTGCCTGAGTAATTCTGATTCAGATAATTAGCCGACTGCTGTAACTCGTCTCTGGTGTAATTGCGTTTCATTTGAAGGATCTTATTTTCAACTTCTTTTTGGTTAATCACAATGATGGCTAATATCCGTTGATCGGATAAAGGAATGAAATCAATTTCCTTCAATATATTGTTCTTTTTCCTAGGCACCGTGACGATACCAGCAAGATTGGTGATAGTTGATAGCGTACTGGAGACATTCAATGCCAGGTCTTTATTGGATGGTGTAAGTGCTGAAACAGTATTTTCGATAGATGTGTATTCGTCTTTTTCTAAAGGTTCAAGTTGCAACAATGAATCTATAAAAAAACGATAACCTTTTGGAGTAGGAATTCTTCCTGATGACGTATGAGGTGAGGCGATAAATCCTAAATCTTCTAGGTCTGACATGACATTTCGAATGGTCGCAGAGCTCAAGTTAAAACCTTCATTGGATGCGAGCTTCTTTGAACCTATTGGTGTTCCGTCTTCGATATAAGAGTCAATGATGGCAGACAAGATCATTTCAGCTCGATTTGTGGTTAATTTCTTTTTCGACATAGTTCTAAGATTTATTCAATGCGATACCGTATAATTTATCAGAAATTATATATGATTAAATTATTTCGATTCAGTGATTGACTCAATTAAAAAAATACTTTTTACAGGTTCCCTTAAAGGTCAATATTTGAGTGAACTTATTCTTGATCTTTCCGATA